>Ga0066709_100004685_pt1 | contig 11009 bp, 8 predicted proteins | sample GraSoiAngelo_158_FD_79665 | JGI IMG/M metagenome (GOLD analysis project Ga0066709, IMG submission 79665) | Grasslands soil microbial communities from the Angelo Coastal Reserve, California, USA - 14_1009_16_30cm | ecosystem: Environmental > Terrestrial > Soil > Grasslands | place: USA... | reverse complement strand
TCTGCCGGAACTCAGGCATCCGGACCGACCCGCCAAAGACGGTCAACAGCAGACCGAGCGCGAGAATTACGACCAACAAGCCTCCTTCCTGAAGGCGAAAAGCCGCGCGGGACGCAGGCTGTTGGTCCGAGCTGGATGAACTCATGTGATGGGCTGGGACAAACTAGCAAGGGGCCTCTGACCCGACAAGGCATTCCGACCCCCGGACCGCGGACGGTCCCCGGACGGTCCCTGGGACGGTCCCCGTCCGCAAGCCTGTCTGCCCGCCGAGGCGGATTGCAAAAATCAGGGCTTTTGTGCCTGGTGATGCGCCGCGAACCGAGACGGTTCGCGGTCCGGCGGGGGCAGCGCCGAGGACGCGCCCTGCCTGCGGTCGCCGGGAAAACAATTGTTGACATATCAACAATTCAGTTCTAGACATTCCGCATGAGCGGGACTGTGTCATCGCCGGGACCGCGGTATCGGGCTCTGCTGCAGTTGCTGCGGACGGCCGAGACACTCTGGAATGCCAGCCGCGTGTTCTTCGCCCGCTGGCACCTCAGCCCCAGCCAGTTCAACGTGCTCAACCTGCTCCACGACCTGGCCGACGGCTGCACGCAGATCGAACTGAGCCGCTCTCTCATCATGCATCGCTCGAATGTAACCGGCCTGGTGGACCGCCTGGAGGCGCGCGGCCTGGTCCAGCGCCGCAATAGCGCCCGGGACCGCCGCGCTTATCGCGTGGTCCTGACCCCCTCCGGCCGAAAGCTCGTTCGGCACATTCTGCCCCGATACTACGCTTCGGCGGAAAGAGTCTGGGGGGAGTTGTCCGCTGTCCGGGCCAAACAACTGATCGACGAATTGACGCGGGTGTGTGACAATGCCGCAGCCGTCACGGATGACGCGCGGATGAACTGAGCCATCCCATGAATTCCGGCCCTGTTTCAACGCCGGCGATGGAGGCGCATTCGTGCGCGAGCCGACTGGTCGTCGAGATTCAACCCCTGTCTTGGCGCGCTGGGGATGTATGGGATCGGGTTTCTGTTGATGCTCCTGAGTTGCGCGGTCGCCCGGTTGCGTTGGCCGTCGGCCGCCGCGTTTGGCGGCTGCGGACTTCTCGTTCTGGCGCCGGGCGCCTCGGTGGGGCCGGCTCCGGCCCTTAAAAGCCCGACCCCCAAGGCGAACGTCGCCGGCCTGCAACTCGAATTCCCTTCCGAAGAGGAACTGATTGCAGGACTGAGCAAAACGATTGAAAAACATCCGTACTCGGAGATGATCGTGGCGAGCGAATCCAGCCTGCAACGCCCGCCTTCGGAGGCCTTGAAGGACTGGTGCCGAAAACAGCGGTGCTACCTGGCCGTCGGGGGGAAGGATATCATTTCGGAGTCGCAATTCTTTAACACGGTGTTTGTGATTGATCCAACAGGCTCGGTTGTCTTTCGACAGGCCAAGAGCGCGCCGGTCCAGTTTTTCGCCGACGCTGTGCCCGCGAAAGAGCAGACGGTCTGGGAATCCCCCTGGGGCAAAATCGGTTTCTGCATCTGCTATGATCTCATTTACCGCCGCGTGGTCGATCGTCTTATTCAACTGGGCGCGCAGGCGATTATCGTGCCCACCGCTGACGAAACGCGCTGGGGCGAGCATGAGCACCGGCTGCACGCACGCGTTGCCCGGACAAGGGCGGCGGAATACCGAATTTCCATCTTCCGCGTTGCCGGTTCGGGTATTTCGCAATTGCTGGCGGGGGGCAACCGGGAAGCCGCCGTCGCGCCGTTTCCGGGTCAAGGGGCAACGATCGCCGGGCCCCTGGTAATCAGTCGGACCGTGCGTCTGCCGTTCGACCACTGGCTCGCCCCGTTTTCGGTCCTGGTCTCCGCGGCGATCCTCGTGCGGCTTTGCCTGAAAACGCCGCTCGGCAAATTCTCTCGATTATGAAAACGCTACTTCGGCTGCTGGCGCGATTGTTTTTCCGGTTCCGCGCGTACAACGAGTCCGTGCTCGAGACGCCGGGTCCGGTGCTGCTCATTCCCAACCACCAATCGCTGGTCGATTGGTTCTTTCTCGGCGTCTGTCTGGAGGAGGACTGGAAATTCGTCGTCTCGCGGGTGGCGGCGCACACCAACTGGCTGCATCGCAAGATCACCGTCAATCGCCGCACATTTCTGATCGACAACACGTCGCCCTACAGCCTGAAACGGATCGCCGAATACCTCCAAAGCGGCGGTCGCCTCGTCTTGTTCGCCGAAGGCCGCCTTTCGCGCACCGGCTCGTTGATGAAGCTTTTTGACGGCACGGGGTTTCTTCTGCACAAGACCGGCGCCAAAGTCATCACCTGCTACCTGCGCGGGGTCGAGCGACTGCCGTTGACGATGCACCAGAATATCAAACAAAGGTTTCCCCGCGTCACCGCCTATTTCAGCGACGTGCTCACGCCTCCCGAAGTGAAAAGCGGCAGCACCTCCCAAACCCGCGCCCGGTTGACCAACTGGTTGCGCGACCAGATGGTGTCCCAGCAGTTCGCCATCGAAATGGAGTACGGTCCGCGGACCGTGCTGGCTGCGGTGGCCGAAAGGGCGCGCCTCCGGCCCGGATTCGTGGTGATGGAGGATGCGACGCGCCAGGAACTGACCTGGCGCCGCCTGATGGTGGGAGTGGACCTGATGGCGCGGCAATGGCCGGACGTCCTGGGCGGGGCGCGACGCGAACGGATTGGCGTGCTCCTTCCGAACGTCAACGCCACGCCCATGGTTGTGCTCAGCCTGTGGGCGGCCGACAAGGTGCCCGCCGTGTTGAACTACTCGACCGGTGTGGGCACCATGCTGGCTTGCGCTCAACTGTCCGGTTTGAAACGGGTCATCACGTCGCGGGCTTTTCTCGACGGCGCCAAGCTGAACGTGGATCCCCTCGTCAAATCAGGCATCGAGTTGATCCACATCGAGGACGTGAGCCGCGCCATCTCCGTGGCGACGCGATTCTTCGCGCTGCTCGGCCACACTTTCCGCCCCGCTCGGTTTACCCAACACGCTCAACCCGACGACACGGCGGTGATCCTTTTCACCAGCGGCTCGGAAGGCGCGCCCAAAGGCGTGGAACTGAGCCACGCCAATCTGATCGCGAACATCCGGCAACTCATCCTCACCACCGACGTCCAGGACAACGATCGCCTCTTCAATGCGCTGCCGTTGTTTCACAGTTTTGGGATGACTGCCGGGACGCTGCTGCCGCTCGTCCGCGGGCTGTACATATTCATCTATCCTTCGCCGCTGCACTACCGCGTCGTGCCGACGATGTTTTACGACCGCGATTGCACGATTATGCTCGGCACCAATACGTTTTTGAATGGCTACGCGCGCAAGGCCCATCCTTATGATTTCCGCAGCCTGCGCTACATGTGGGTTGGCGCGGAAAAAGTCCAGGAGGCGACCGCCACGACCTGGGCGCGGCGCTTCGGCGTGCGCATCCTGGAAGGTTACGGGGCGACCGAGTGCAGCCCCTGCATCAGTCTCAACACACCGATGGAGGCCAAATATGGATCGGCGGGCAAGCTTCTGCCGCACATGGAATACAAGCTCGAACCGGTCGAAGGCGTGACCGATGGCGCACGATTGCTCGTGCGCGGCCCGAACGTGATGAAGGGATACCTGAACCCGGACGCCAACGCGCGGTTCAAGGCGGAGGGCGGCTGGTATGACACGGGCGATATTGTGAACGTCGATGCCGAGCGTTTTGTCACTATTGTCGGCCGGATGAAACGGTTCGCCAAAATCAGCGGTGAGATGGTGAGTCTGACGGCGGTCGAGGACGCGCTGGCCGGAGCCTTTCCACACTATGGCCTTCGCTGCCAGGTTGCAGTGTTGAGCCGGTCCGATGAAGAAAAAGGGGAGAAACTTGTCGCCGTCACCAACGAACCCCGGCTGCAGATCGAGGAAGTCCGCGCCGCGATCAAGGCCAAGGGATTGACCAACCTCTGCGCGCCGCGCGAGGTGAAATACGTGCGCGAAATTCCAAAGCTGGGAACGGGCAAGGTGAACCACCGCGAGCTTGCAACAATGGTTTGAGCCGTGAGCAAGGCGTGACACGTGACACCTTACGCTTTACGCATCACGCATCACGCATCATGCACCACGCCTCACGCCTCACCAACGAATGTCCGAGGGTATTCGAATTCGCATTCACGGCGACGAGTCGTTGCCGGTCCTGGTTTATCTGCCCGGCACGCACGGCGACTGGACGTTGGTGAGCAGTTTTCGCGCGGCCGTTGCTGGTCAGGTCCGGTTCGTGGAGTTCGCCTACCCGCGAACCACGACCTGGTCACTGGACGACTATGCCCGCGGAATTGAAGAGTCGTTGTTGGCAAACGGAATCGATCGAGGGTGGTTGCTCGGTGAATCGTTCGGTTCGCAGCCAGCATGGCAAATAATCCGGCGCGCGCGAACTGGCTTCCGCCCGCTCGGTCTGATCCTCGTGGGCGGATTTGTCCGGCATCCGCTCATCGGAGCGGTTCGTATGGCCGGGAGGGTGAGCGGCGCCGTGCCCCTGTCGTGCGTCAAGTTCTTTTGCGTCATTTACGCGCGCTATGCCCGGTTCCGACACAAGCGCGCTCCGGAAACGCTGGCCAGCATCGCGGAGTTCGTCGCCAACCGGACCCTGGAAGCGGACCGGCGCGCGATTGTGCATCGTTACGCGCTCATCGCGAACAATGACCCGCGGGAGATCGCGCGACGATTCGATCGGCCGGTTTATTACCTGGCGGGTCTGGTCGATCCGTTGGTGCCCTGGTGCTATGTGCGCTGGTGGTTGCGACACAACTGTCCCGGCTACCGCAACGGCAAGACGATCTGGCGCGCCGACCACAACGCGCTGGGCACGGCGCCGCAAAAGTCTGCGAAAACAATTCTGCACTGGATGCACGCTCAGGTTTCCTGACGCCGTACAAAAGGATGAAATATCGGCCGGATCGTCCTACCAAACTTTGTCGCATATGCGACAAAGTTTGGTAGGACGATCTCCAACTGTCGCGCCGCCAATTTCCCGGGGGGACTCGGTTCCATCAGTCCATCCGTTCTGGTCAACCAATCGCCAGTTTCTCGAAGCTCTCCTCGATGGTTGTCGTGTTCTGGATGCGCGCGAGCCGGGCGTAGAGGCCGTTTTGTTCGAGCAGTTCCTCGTGCGTGCCGCGCTCGATGATTTCACCGTGGCGTAGCACCAGGATTTGGTCGGCCCGGCGGATCGTGCTCAGGCGGTGAGCGATCACGAAACTGGTGCGACCGGCCATCAGCCGTTCCAGGGCCTCTTGAATCAGCCGTTCGGTCGCGGTATCGACGCTGGCAGTGGCTTCGTCGAGGATGAGAATCGGCGCGTTCTTCAACAGGGCGCGAGCGATGCTGACGCGCTGTTTCTCGCCCACGCTCAATTTAACTCCGCGTTCTCCAACTCGAGTGTCGTAGGCGTCGGGCATTCGGGATATGAAGTCGTGGCAATTCGCTGCCCGGGCGACGGATTTGAGTTCCTCGTCGGTGGCGTCGAGTTTGCCGTAGGCGATGTTTTCGCGAACGGTACCGTTGAACAGGAAGGCCTCCTGGCTGACGATGGCGATCTGGGCCCGCAACGAGTCGAGCGGGAGGCGACTGACGTCCCGGCCGTCGATGGTGATGCGACCTGAACGCACCTCGTAAAATGCGGCCAGGAGATTGACGAGCGTGGACTTTCCCGCGCCGGTCGGTCCGACCAGGGCGATCATTTGACCCGATCGCGCGTGAAGCGAAATGGCTTTCAATACGACGCGCTCGGGGCCGTAGCTGAACCCGACATTTTCGTAAGCGACTTCGCCGGCGGCCCGCCAGCGCGCGGGCGTGTCGCTGGATTCACCCGGTCCGGGCGGTTTCGCAATGGAAGTTGCGGCGCCGTGCGAGGAGGCGGCACGGTCACGCTCGACCGGAGCATCGAGGATGTCGAAGACCCGCTCGCCGGCGGCGCGGGCGGCCTGCAACATCTGGTTGAGTCCGTGCAGTCGTGCGACCGGTTCGTAGAAGAGGGCCAGGTAGAGAAGAAAACCGACCAACTGACCCAAGGTCATGGCGCCTGCCAGAATCTGGCGGCCGCCGATCCACAACACGAGCACGGTGCCCAACGCAGCGGCGAAGCTCATGGCCGGCGAGTAGGCCGCCCAGGCCAGCATCACTTCCAGCGTCCCTTTGCGCAGGTCATCCGCCCGCCGGGCGAAACGCGAGTCTTCATGGGCCTCGCGTCCGAACGCTTTGATCTGGCGAATGCCCTGGAGGTTGTCCATGAGCAGGGCGTTCATGGCGCTGGCGGCCAGGCGCTGGCGGCGGTACCGGCGATGGGCGGTGGTGGTGTACCAGATCGCGCCGGCAGCGAGCAGCGGCAAGGGCACCAGGGCCGCCAGGGCCAGCGCCGGATTGCTCTCCAGCATCAGACCCAGCACGGCAATCACGCTGAGGAGCGCGACGGTCCCTTGCTCTGTGCCGTCGATCAGAACCCGCTCGACTGCGTTCACGTCTTCAATGACGCGGGTCATCAGATCGCCTGAAGCGCGCGGGTCGAAGTAACTGACCGGGAGCCGTTGCAGCCGCGCGTAAACGTCGCGACGCATATCGTAAATGACATTCTGCTCGAAGGTGTTGTTGACGCGGATGCGAAGGCTGTTGAACCAGTCGCGCAGCAGATAGGCGCCCAGCAACCCGCCGATCACCGGACCGAGCAGGTGGGCCTGTCGTTCGCCGATCACCTTGTCGATCACCAGTCGTATCAACTGGGGATAGGCGAGCGCAAAGCCGAGCGACAACACTGCGCAGGCAACGTTCGCCGCAGCCATCCACTTGTACGGGCGCAGGTAGCGTGCGACGCGCCGGATGATCTCCCAGGTTGAACGAGACCGGGCGGAAAAGGTCGGGTCCGCGTCAGCGGTAAGATGTGGATGATGTGCCATAGGAGAAAACAGCTTGGGGTCCGCTCATCGGGCAGTCCCCGGGCCCGGCTTCGATTCCGGCTGCGTTTCGTTCATGTTTTGTCCGGGAAGAAATATTTCGGCTGGCACGAGAAATGCCAAGAAAATGCGTGCATTTTGTGTCCGAGTGGCTACATTAGCCAAAATGTTTCCACCGGTTGATACCAAAGACCCCGCGGCAGTGGAAAGAGAAGTGCAAGCGGTGTATTTAACGATGTTTCCGCAGGGAGACTCCGGCTTCGTTCCGACGGCGTTGGATTGGGTCAAGGATTGTTTCGCCGGAAAATACAAGGACTACCAGGCCAGTGACGCGCGTTATCACGATCTCGAACACACCCTGCAAGGCACTTTGTGCATGGCCCGGTTGCTGCACGGGCGGCACCAGACCGACGCCAAACCGGTGGTGGGCCAGCGGATGTTCGAACTGGGGTTGCTGGCGATTCTCCTGCACGACACCGGTTATCTGAAGAGGAAGGACGACCTCAGCGGTACCGGGGCCAAGTATACCCTCACCCACGTGACCCGCAGCGTGCAATTTGCCGAGCAACTGCTCGAAGAAAAGGAAATCCCCCTGAAGGAAATTCGGATGGTCCAGAATATGATTCGCTGCACCGGAGTGAACGTGAACCTCGCACTCATCCCCTTTCAAAGCGAGATCGAGCGAATTGTCGGCTTCGCCCTCGGCACCGCGGACCTGCTCGGGCAAATGGCGGCGGACGATTACGTGGAGAAACTCCCGATCCTGTTTGCGGAGTTCGACGAATCGGCCCGTTTCTACGAGGGGAAAATGGCATTGACGCAATATTTTCCGGACGCGGACGACCTGGTGCGTAAGACGCCGGATTTCTGGACCACCTACGTCCTGCCGAAGATCAACAACGAGTTCTGGGAGTTACACCGGTTCCTGAACCGGCCGTATCCCAACGGGCCCAACGAATATCTGCAACGGGTCGAGGCCAACATCGAAAAAGTCCGCCGGCAGGTTGCTGGCGTCGGGGTCAGTCAATAGTATCACGCCTTTTCTTTTTTCCTTTTGCATTTTCCGGTTTGTCTTTTGAATTCGTGGCATGTCGCCTGACCTGCTGGAACCGTTTCGCGCGCCGGCAAATCTCCAGATTGACTACGCGAGCGAATTGAATCCCCAACAGCACGCCGCCGTCACGGCGCCGCCCGGGCCGGCGCTGGTCATCGCCGGCGCGGGCGCCGGCAAGACACGCACTCTGGTTTATCGGGCCGCGTTCCTCCTGGAACAGGGCATTCCCGCAGACCGCATCCTGTTGCTGACTTTCACGAACAAAGCCGCCAAGGAAATGATGCGCCGGGTGGAGGGCCTGCTCGGGGGAAAACCTTCGTCTCTGTGGGGCGGAACCTTTCACTCAATCGGCAACCGCATCCTGCGCCGGCACGCCGACCTCGTCGGCTACGCCCGTGATTTCACCATTCTCGACCGGGCCGACGGGAAGGACCTCATCGTGAGCTGCCTGGACGAGATGGAGATCGACCTCAAGGCGACGCGTTTTCCGAGCGCCGAGGTGCTGGCTGAAATCTTCTCACTGGCCGTAAATACGGAGGAGGCGATCGGGCAGATTCTGGACAAAGAATACGACTATTTCAGCCCGCTGGTCGAGCGGATCGAAGAGGTGGGCGGACGTTACGCGGAACGCAAACGCGAGAGCGGCGTGATTGATTTCGATGATCTCCTGTCGCTGTGGTTGAGACTGTTGCGGGACCAGGCCGACGTCCGCGAGAAGTACCAGCGCCGGTTTCAATTCATCCTGGTGGACGAGTATCAGGACACCAATAAACTGCAGAGCGACTTGATTGACCTGCTCGCCGCGCGGCATCACAACGTGATGGTCGTGGGCGACGACTCGCAGAGCATCTACTCGTGGCGCGGCGCAAATTTCCGCAACATCCTTCAATTTCCCGAACGCTATCCCGAAGCGCGAATCTACAAGATCGAGACAAATTACCGCAGCACGCCGGAAATATTGTCGCTCGCCAATGCCGCCATTGCCGCCAACGCGCATCAGTTTGTCAAACAACTGGCGCCCGTCCGCCGGTCCGGCGTCAAGCCGGCGCTTGTTCCCTGCACCGACGCCGCTCAGCAGGCGGCGTTTGTCGCGCAGCGCGCGCTCGCGTTGCGCGAGGAAGGGACCAACCTGAACGAGGTGGCGGTGCTGTACCGCTCGCACTTTCACGCGCTCGAGTTGCAACTGGAACTCACCCGCCGCAACATCCCCTTCAGCATTACCAGCGGCACCCGCTTCTTCGAGCAGGCGCATGTCAAAGACATCGCGGCCTATCTCAAGCTGGTCTGCAACCCGCGCGACGAACTGGCCTTCAAGCGGCTGGCCCGGCTGCTGCCGGGGGTCGGGGCCAGGAATGCGGACAAACTCTGGCAGGTTTTTGCCGGCGAGTTGCGGGCCACGGGTCCCGTTTCGGATGGCGCGGCCGGACCCTCCAACGTCACACGCGACACGCGACACGCCATTGGCCCCGTTCTGGAGCGTTGCGCCCAGGCGGTGCCAAAAAAGGCGACGAACGCCTGGACGCAGTTCGTCGCGACCATTTCCCAACTCGAAGATCCAGCCGTGCGGCGCAGCCCGGCGACGATGATCCGGCTGGCGCTCGAGGCCGACTACGAGGCCTATTTGCAGAGCCATCACACGAACTATCGCTCGCGGCTGGAAGACCTCGAGCAACTGGCCGCCTTCGCCCGGCAGTTTTCCGGGACCGACGAATTCCTGAGCCAACTGGCGCTGCACACCAATCTGGAGGCGGAAGAGGACCGGCCGGTGGCGTCGGACAGCGAGCAGTTGCGGCTTTCGACCATACACCAGGTAAAGGGTCTCGAGTTCGCGGTCGTTTTCATCATCATGCTCTGCGAGGGATCGTTTCCGTCGGCGCGTTCGCAGAAAAACCCAGACGACGTGGAAGAGGAGCGGCGCCTTTTTTACGTGGCCATCACCCGGGCGAAAAACGAGCTCTACCTGAGCTATCCGCTGGTGCGTTCCACGCAAGGCAAGGGCGGCAGCGGGATTCAACGTCCATCCGGATTTCTGAATGAGATTCCGGCGGACCTGCGCGACGAATGGAATCTGCCGCCGCTCAATGCCTACGGTTGAGGGAGCATTCTCTCCATGAACGGCACGGTACCGGGGCATGCGTCCCGCCTGTCGCTGGGGGCGTCCCGCCCCAGAATCCATCGCGGGCGAGACGCCCGCGCAGGCAGCCGGGACGGCTGCCCCACTACCCAGCGGCAGCGGCAGGTTCCTGGTCCCAATGCATGCGAGAAAACGACAGGAGCTTTTCACGGAGCCAGACCCTCTGCGCTTGCGGCCATGAAACGGGGGCCGTAATCTTTCGCCCACGATGCCGCGTGAAACAACCGAAACCAAAGCAGCGCGGGTGAAGAAAATCATCGACCGCCTCCGAAAGGCTTATCCCGAGGCGCATTGCGAACTCGACCATACGAGTCCCCTCGAACTTCTGGTTGCCACCATTCTCTCGGCGCAATGCACGGACAAACGCGTCAATCGCGTGACCGCCGAGTTGTTCAAAAAGTACCGCACGCCGTCGGACTACGCCAACGCCAGGACCTCCGAACTGGAACAGGAGATCAAGGCCACCGGTTTTTTTCGGAACAAGGCGAAAAATATTCAAGCCTGCTGCCGGAAGCTGGTCGAGCGGCACGGCAGCGCGGTGCCGCGGACGATGGAGGAATTGACGTGTCTTGACGGTGTGGGACGGAAGACGGCCAACGTGGTACTGGGAAACGCCTTCGCCCTCAACGAAGGCATGGTCGTCGATACTCACGTGGGCCGTTTGTCTCGACGACTCGGACTCACCCGCCAGAAGGACCCGGAGAAGATCGAACAGGAACTAATGACGCTCGTGCCGCGCGAGCAGTGGACGATGTTCAGTCATTGGCTGATCTGGCACGGACGCCGGCGCTGTGCTGCGCGCAGTCCGGATTGTCCGAATTGTGAGATACGGAAGCTGTGCCCTTCCGCGGGCAAGGCATAACGATTCCCTGCGTCCGGTTTGAGGATAAAAATAC
>Ga0066709_100004683_pt1 | contig 11009 bp, 5 predicted proteins | sample GraSoiAngelo_158_FD_79665 | JGI IMG/M metagenome (GOLD analysis project Ga0066709, IMG submission 79665) | Grasslands soil microbial communities from the Angelo Coastal Reserve, California, USA - 14_1009_16_30cm | ecosystem: Environmental > Terrestrial > Soil > Grasslands | place: USA... | reverse complement strand
TCCTTGTATCCGCGCGCGCCTGCTCCGCTAAGATCGCTGCCAATCCGATGCCGCCAAATCCACAAAAGGCGTCGGTAAGAAACTCGCGCCGGTTTCGGGTCAGTTTGCAGTGGAGACTCATATTGCCGTTCTAGTTCACATAAAGGAAATCGTTCAGCATGAAAACCGCCAGCGCAAACTCGCTCAATGGTCCACCGTCCGCGAGATACCGCAAAGCGGCTTGCTTCTCGGCTGCATTAGGACCACGGCCCAGCGCGAGCCGGAACGCGCGTCCGACCTGCAGGTCGGTGCGGGGCCCAGCCTCCCGAGCCACCCGCTCCGCGAGCGCTCGCGCCATCGCATTGGAGAACTCCCCGTTCAGCAGTTCCAGGGCCTGTAGGGCGTGTGTGCTCTGCTCGCGCCGCGGGCAGCTCAATTGCATATCGGGTGAATCGAATACTTCCAGCAACGGCAACCTCAGGTTGCGTTTGTGGAACACATAGATGCTGCGGCGGTTGAATTGGTTCGGATCGGGATTGACCGCCCACTGCGCCGGATTGTAAATCAACTTAACCAGCGCCGGCTCGATCGGAACGATGACGCTCGGCCCGCCGCGTTGCGGATTGAGCCGCCCGCTCGTGGCGAGCATCGCATCGCGCAGCTCTTCCGCGCTCAACCGGCGGCGCGGGAAACGCCAAAGCAGTTTGTTTTCCGGGTCCTTCTCCATGGCGTCGCGAGGCGCCTGGGCGATGTAATCCTGCTGATAGGTGCTGCTGAGCAGGATCAACCGGTGCAGCGGCTTCATCCGGAATCCGCACTCGACAAACTGATCGGCCAGCCAGTCGAGCAGTTCAGGATGGCTGGGACGGCTTCCCATCCGGCCGAAATCGTTGGGGGTCGAGACAATACCGGTTCCGAAGTGATTTTGCCAGATCCGATTCACCATCACTCGCGCAGTCAGGGGATTCGCGCGGTCCGTAATCCACTTCGCGAGTGCGAGTCGCGGAGACGGAATCTGGTCGCCCCATTCCGGCGCGTCATCCGGCAACAAAACACCGATCGGCCGCATGCCGACCTTCTCACCGGGCTGGGCCGAATCGCCGCGTGCCAACACGTGGACGGCGATGTATTCCCCGGGACGATCTTCGACGGTTTGCAGAACCGGAAGCGGTGGCGGAAGTTCGGCTTCTTTTTCCGCGATCTGCTTTTCCAGGCCCTCGTTGTCGGGCGCCGGGAACGGCTTGAGCTTGGCACGCAGACTCTTGAGTTCCGCTTCGATTGCGGCGGTCTTTTTCTTCCACTCGGCCTGCTGTTCGGGGGGTGAGAGCGGGATGTCCCTCTGATGCGTTGTGGCGAAAAATGCCTGGATCCGGTAATAGTCTTTCTGCCGAATGGGATCGAGCTTATGGTCATGGCAGCGGGCGCAGCCGATGGTGATCCCAAGCAGCCCCGAGCCGATCACATTCGTCATCTCCACCAGAATTTCATTCCGGTTGTAAGCCGCATCCTGATTACCGGCGTTCTTGCGCAGCGGCCCGAGACGATGAAACCCGGCAGCCACCAGCATCTCGTCATTCTTGGGGTCTATCTCGTCGCCCGCGAGTTGTTCGCGGACAAACTGGTCGTAAGGCTTATCTTCGCGGATCGACCGGATGACGTAATCGCGATAACGCCATGCCTCGGAACGGTGAGTGTCGTATTCGAATCCGTCGCTTTCCGCGAAACGGACCACGTCCAGCCAATGCTGGGCCCAGCGTTCCGCGTACTCGGGGGAGTCGAGCAACCTCTCGACCAGGTGGGGCCATGCATCCTGGGAACGGTCCTGCACAAAACGCTCGACTTCTTCGGGCGGTGGGGGCAGGCCCGTCAGGTCGAAATACCCGCGGCGGATCAGCGTGCGCGGGCTCGCCGGCGAAGCGGGCTTTAATCCTTCTTTCCTGAGCCGCGCCAGGATAAATGCGTCGACCGGGGTTCGAACCCATTGCCGGTCGGTCTGCGGCACAAAAGAGGGACTGGTTGGATGAGCGCGTGGTTGAAAGGCCCAGTGCCTGCGCTCCGCGGCGGTATACGTGTCTCCTGAGGGCGCACCGGCTGCACAGAAGCAGCTTGCCGCCAGTAACGCAAGCGTTGGCCACAATAGCCGTCCCCTCGACGGCGCAGTGGAAGAGCGCTTTCGAATTAATTCGATTGCCACGTTGATCAGGCAAGAATGCCGGTCACCACCTCGCCCGCGATGCCGGTGAGACGCGCGTCCAACCCCTGAAATTTCACGGTCAGCCGTTTATGGTCAATGCCGAGGAGGTGCAGCATGGTCGCATGAAAATCCGGCACGGCAACCGGATTGTCTTCGGCGGCGTAACCAAGCTCATCGGTGGAACCGTAGCTAATACCGCCTTTGATGCCGCCTCCAGCCACCAAGAAAGAAAACCCCCTGATGTGATGATCGCGCCCGTCGCCCCCTTGCGACATAGGAGTACGCCCGAATTCCCCGCCCCACACCACCAGCGTGTCGTCGAGCATGCCCCGCTGCTTTAAATCCGTGAGCAGAGCCGCGGTGGCCTGATCCGTTTCGCGCGCCTTGATGGCGACGTTCGATTTCACGCCGCTGTGGTGGTCCCAGTCGCGATGATAAAGCTGGATGAAACGCACGCCGCGCTCGGCGAGCCGCCGCGCGAGCAGGCAGTTCGATGCGAACGAACCGTCGCCCGGCTGCGCGCCGTAGAGATCGAGAATACTTTGCGGCTCCTTGCGCATGTCGACGAGATCCGGCACGCTCGATTGCATGCGGAACGCCATCTCGTACTGCGCGACTCGCGTGAGGATCTCATTATCGCCGAGCGCGCGGTGCTCCAGGCGATTCAGCGCGTTCACGGACTCGATGGAATCGCGCTGGGTCGCGGAGCTCAAGCCCGCGGGTGTTTCGATGTGCAGCACCGGATTGCCAATCGAGTTGAATTTCACGCCCTGAAATCGGCTCGGCAAGATTCCGGCCGACCATTGCCGCGCTGCGATAGGCTGCATTTGACCGCCTTTACCCGCAGAGGCCAGCACAACGAAGCCGGGCAGGCTATCCGTCTCCGCGCCCAGCCCATACACCACCCATGAACCCATGCTCGGACGGCCGGTGATGATGGACCCCGTGTTCATCAGCGTGTGCGCGGGATCGTGGTTGATCTGCTCGGTCCACATGGAGCGGATGATGCAGATATCGTCGGCGACGCTTCCGATGTGCGGGAACAACTCGCACATTTCCTGGCCGGATTTGCCGAATCTTCGGAATGAGTGTTGCGGGCCGAAGCAGGTAAGCGGCCGCCCCTGGAGCTGCGCGATTTGCTGCCCTTTGGTCATCGACTCCGGCATCGGCTGGCCGTTCATTTGTGCGAGCTTCGGCTTAAAATCGAAGGTCTCGAGATGCGACGGGCCGCCCGCCTGATAGAGAAAGATCACGCGCTTGGCTTTCGCCGGATGATGGAGCGGATTTACGACGCCGGTGGTGGCCGCGTTAAGCCGTTGGCCGAGCAAAGAGTTCAGCGCGAACAGCCCGAGCCCCGAAAGTCCTTGCCGCAGAAACGTGCGGCGGTAAATATCAGTTTCGAGTGATGGTCTCATGCAAGTTCAAAATCGCCCTGGCGACAACCGTCATCGCGGCGAGCGGCGCCGCGTTCTTGTCCGAACTTCCTAGGAATGTGCGCGCGTCGTCCTTCCCGGTCTCAAAGCGCGCAAGACTCCGTTGATACAGGCCCGCGAGAACACCGCGTTCCTCTTCAGACGGAACGCGGCTCACGGCCCGCAGGAAAGCCCAGTCCATCTGCTGCTTGAAGGTGCGCCCCCCTTCCGAGACGATCTTGCGCGCGAACGCCCGCGCTGCGTCGACGAAGATCGGATCGTTTAGAAGCACAAGCGCTTGCAGCGGCGTATTCGAATTCACACGGTTCACTGTGCACTCCTCCCGCGTCGGCGCGTCGAAGGTGAGCAGGGTGGGATGAAGGAACGTGCGCTGCCACTGCGTGTAGATCGCGCGGCGGTTAAGGTCGCCGCCGCGGCTTGCGGAATATTCGCGCTTGGGAAAGTTCATCGCCGCCAGATATCCGTCCGGCTGCCAGGGACGGACGCTCGGCCCGCCGAACTGCTCGACCAGGCTTCCAGCCGCCGCGAGGGCGATATCGTGCACAATTTCGGCGTCCACGCGGAAACGGCTCTGGCGCGCGAGAAGGCGATTGTCCGGGTCGCGTTCTTCGAGTCGCGCATCGGTGAGCGACGATTGGCGATAGGTGTGGCTTGTCACAATCGTTCGGATGATGTGCTTCACGTCCCAGGCGTGCGCGCCGGCGGCGTTCCATTCCGGCGTCATGAATTCGGCCGCGAGCCAGTCCAGAAGCTCCGGATGAGTGGGCCATTCACCCTGCGAGCCGACGTCCTCGAGCACCTTCGAAAGTCCGGTGCCGAAAAACTCGCGCCACAGCCGGTTGACGAATACGCGCGCGGTGAGCGGATTCTGAGCCGAGACAATCCAGTTGGCGAGATCCAGGCGATTGGCGCGCCGGCCCCCCGTGGATACTGCGCCGAAGAACGCCGGAATCGCGGGTTGGACTATTTCGCCCGAATCGTCCATCCAGTTGGCGCGAGGCAGGACGCGGATAACGCGCGGTTCCACTCGCTCGGTGTAGATCACATGGGGGATCAGCGCCTCGAATCGGCCGCGCTCGGCAGCGAGCCGGGCCACGCGAGCGAAGAGAACCTGGAGCTGCGGCTCGGCCCACTCAAAGTGGTCCAGCACGGTTTTCTTCTGCGCCTCGGTGCGCTGCTCTTCAGGCGTTTCGAGCGCGCGCAGCACCTTCTCAGGCAGGCCTCGATCCACGGCTACGTTCAGAGTGAGCGCGGCCGAACCTTCGGGCCGTGCACGGTGCTTCCGGTCCGAGTCGCCGGATTCAGGCCACGAGTTTTCCCCGGCCGAGAGCGCGAGCCGGAACCGGCCGATGACGGCGCGGCGAAGATCCGAATCGTGCCGCAGGCGAACGGTGATGACGGAGTCCGGCCCGGTGGTGAGTTTCTCCACAAACCGCAGTGCCAGAAACGGATTGTTCGCTTCAACGAACGTCACAGCCCAGCCGCTCTTCGAATCGCCGTCGATGGCTGCCATCGGCGGATGATCGGGCACTTCGCCGATGCCCGTGGAGGTCGCCAAAAGGAACGCCAACTTGCGCGGTGGCGCTTTCCCGTCCGAAACCTCGGCTTCGACTTCGGTCAGCACGAAGCGATCCGCGCCGCGCGACATGCGATTGCCAGGCAGGCTCTCATCCTGCCAGATATCGATGCCAAGCGCCGTCCAGGCACCCGCACCCGGCCTGAACTGGACGACATGAGTCTCGTTGTCCGGGTTCGGCCCGGAGGCAACGATGAGGCCCTCGCCAGGGCCGCGCTCGGAAGCGAGCGATCCGTTCAGGTAGTAATTGCTATCGACTGGCTCGCCGTTATAAATCGTCAATTTGGTGCCGTTCGCCGATCGCGCCGAAACTGGGCGCTGGTAATGCCACGCGAGTTGCCCGGATTTGTCCGCTTCTCGAATCTGTTTTTCCCACTCCGGACGGCGCGAGTCGAGGCTCGCGGCTTTTTCGCGGAGCAGGCGCCGCGCATCGGCGAGCTGCGCATCGAGCTCAGCCATCCGCGCGCGCTGCTCGTCGGTCGCCAACAGAAGCTTCGATCCCCACGCATTCGGGCCGCGGTCGGAGATTAAGCCGGTCTCCTTGATGTCGGCGAAAAAGGCCTCCATCGAGTAAAAATCCTTCGATAGGAACGGATCGAACTTGTGGTCGTGGCATTCGGCGCACCCTAGCGTGCTGCCGAGCCAAACGGTGCTGGTGGTGCGAACCCGGTCGGCGGCGTACTTGGCGAGATACTCCTTGGGCTGAATGCCACCTTCAGCCGAGGCGCGATTCAACCGGTTGTATGCAGAGGCGATTTTTTGTTCGAGGGTGGCGTCCGGCAGCAGATCGCCTGCAATCTGATCGCGCGTAAATTGGTCGAAGGGCTTGTTGTCGCGAAATGCGCGGAGCACATAGTCCCGGTAGGGCCACGCCGGCCAGACGTTATCGCCGTGAAACCCTGCTGTGTCGGCGAATCGCACCGCGTCAAGCCAGTGCATCGCCTGCTTTTCGGCGTAGCGAGGCGACGCAAGCAAGCGGTCGACAACTTTCTCATAAGCGTCCGGCGATGAGTCGTTGAGAAACGCTGTCAGTTCCTCGAGAGACGGCGGCAGTCCGGTGAGGTCAAGCGTCACGCGCCGGAGCAGAGTTCTTCGTTCCGCTTCGGGCGCCGGTTTAAGCCCCTCGCGCGCCAGGCGGCTTTGAATGAACCCATCGATCGGATTTCGCACCGGCGCGTTCGGATCGGAGAGCGCCGGCACCGGCGGGCGTTTCAGCGGCTCATATGCCCAGTGCCCTTCGTACACCGCACCTTCGGCCACCCAGCGGCGAATGGTGTTTTTCTGCGCTTCAGTCAATTCCTTGTGCGCGTACACCGGTGGCATCAACTTGGCGCGATTCGTGGCGAAGATGCGCGCAATGATACCGCTCTTTTCCGGATCGCCAGGGACAATGGGAACCGTGCCCGTCGCAGTCGGCTTCAACGCTTCTTCGCGAATATCCAGTCGCATTCCCGCCTGCCGCGCGCGCTTGTCCGGTCCGTGACACCGGAAGCAGGTGTCCGACATGATGGGCCGGATGTCGCGATTGAACTTGACAGGATCAGCGGCCTTGGCCGCCGCGGTGAGTGCAAGAAGGCCGACGATTGCAAACGCGCATGAACCGCACGCCGTTCGCCAAACAATCATGCTGTGCTTATCTTACCTCCGCACTACCCCCTTTGGGATTCGGGCACGATTGTCCTGAACATCCTCAAAGGGACTCCCGCCGGAGGAAAGGGATTCAGGCGGAGGCTGACGACGGCGGCCTCGCTGCCTCGTGCAGCATTCGTTCTGCCGCGTCCAGATGCCACTGCTCTACAGCAACGCGGTACGGCCTTTCGCGTTTGCCGGGGGAACCGCGGAGCAGCGTGAAGCGGTCGGAGCCATTCGGAGGGGGCTCGATGACATAGTCGATGACCTGTCCGAGGCGGGGCCGATTACCAGCGCGCAGAGCATGGGCGACCGCCTTGACCTCCGACAATCGGATGACTTTCTCGACTTCGTTGCGCACTTCCTCTAAATCCATGACTTTGTTCCAGTGAAGCATTCCGCGCAACCGCGGTCAATCTATCTTTCGGCATCATTTTCAATCGAATGTACTATTACTTTCGTACTCAGCTACACTACCGTCCAGGAACCCAATGGACCGGCGCCGGCCTTTTGCCATTAGTTGCGTAGCGCTCGTTACCACGGCTATGGCGTTTTCGATCCGCGGCGACGTCCTGGATGCTCTGGGCGTCGACTTTCACCTCAATCACGAGCAGCTCGGGGTTCTCTTGAGCCCGGCCTTTTGGGGCTTTACTTTGTCCATCCTGATTGGCGGCTCAATGGTGGACTATTTAGGGATGCGCCGATTGCTGGTGCTCTCCAGCCTCGGCTACATGGTTGCGCCGCTCCTGATCATTTTCGCACCGAGACCAACGGCGGCAGTGACGCCATATTACACCGAGCCAGGATTCATCCTGCTGTACACCGGGATGCTGATGCTCGGCCTATGTCAAGGTCTGGTGGAGGGCGTCATCAATCCGCTAACCGCAACCGTGTATTCGGACGACAAGACCCATCGGCTGAACGTCCTGCACGCCTGGTGGCCGGGCGGCCTTATCATCGGCGGCCTGTTAGCTTACGGCATTACCAAAATCATGGGGCTGGATATTCCCGGCATCACCGCTACGCGGGCAACCTTGGGCTGGCAGGTGAAGATGAGTCTCCTGCTGATTCCGGCTGCCGCTTATGGCCTGATGATGATCGGCCAAAAGTTCCCTAATACCGAACGCGTCCAGGCCGGCGTCTCCTCGCGGGACATGTTTCGTGAACTGCTTCGCCCGATGTTTGTCTTCTGGTTCGTATGCATGTGGATGACGGCAAGCACCGAGCTTGGTCCGGATCAGTGGGTGGGGCCATTGGTCACAAATCTTACGGGCATGCGCGGCATTCTGATTCTGGTTTATACAGCAGGCATCATGTTTCTGCTCCGGTACTTTGCCAGCGGCAGGTTAGCGCATCAGTTTTCGCCGTTAGGATTGCTGGCAATCTCAGCCGTAGCGTCTGCGGCCGGGCTGTTCGCGTTGTCATCGGTGAGAACGCCAGTGGAAGCATTCGCCGCGGCCACTGTGTTCGGTGCGGGAAAGACCTTCTTCTGGCCCACCATGCTGGGAGTGACCTCCGAGAGGTTCCCACGAGGCGGCGCCTTGCTGTTAGCAATAATGGGTGGCGCGGGAAACCTTGCTGTGGCCTTTATTCTGCCCCTGATGGGCGGATGGTACGACGCGCATGGGGCTGCCACCGCGTTTCGTTTTGTGGGCGTGCTGCCAATTCTCCTGACCGGAATATTCGGAGTCCTGTTCCTGTATTACAGATCGACGGGTGGCTACCGCGCGATCCGGTTAAAGGCTGCTGCCGAAAAGTAATCGGAGGCTCAGAGTCCAATAGGGAACCTTATAGTGGCCGGGAGCGTTATACTTCCGCAAAGGAGGCTCTCTCCGATGCGCAAGTTCGCAGTGCTCGTTGCTCTCTCCCTCGGCCCAGTCTACGCGGATTCCAACCCGCCGCTGCTTCTGCAGAAACCCACTCTGAGCAAGAACCAGATCGCTTTCGTTTACGCCGGCGACCTGTGGACCGTGCCGCGTGAGGGTGGAGACGCGCGCCGCTTGACGAACGGCCCAGGCATTGAGACCAACCCGATCTTCTCGCCCGACGGCTCGACCATCGCGTTCACAGGCGAATACGACGGGAACGTCGACGTTTACACTGTGCCTGCTTCTGGAGGAGTACCAAGGCGCCTGACCTGGCACCCTTCCCCTGACATCGTTCTCGGGTGGTCTCCGGACGGCAAGAGAATACTCTTCGCTTCCAATCGCGAAAGCTACGCCGGCTTCCTCGAAATGTACACAATCGATGTCAACGGCAGCTTCCCGGAAAAGATACCGCTTCCCTGGGGTTGGGAAGCGGCCTATGCGCCGGACGGCGCCCGGCTCGCTTACGTACCCATGCGACGCGCCTTTTCCGCCTGGAAGCACTACCGGGGTGGCGACACCACGCCCATCTGGCTGGCCACGCTCGCCAATTCCAAAATCGAAAAAGTGCCGCGTGACAATTCGAACGACTACAACCCGCTATGGATCGGGAGCAAAGTCTATTTCTTGAGCGACCGCAATGGACCGGTTACGCTCTTTTCCTACGACACCCGGTCCAAACAGGTGAGGGAAGAGGTCAAGAACAATTCGCTCGATTTCAAGTCGGCAGGGGCCGGCCCCGACGCAATCGTGCTGGAGCAGTTTGGCGCCCTGTCGCTGTTCGATCTGAAGTCGGGAAAGACCACGCCGGTCCCGGTGAAAATCGCGGGTGATATGCCCGAAGTTCGGGAGCGTATGGTGAACGTGAGCCGCCGGCTTGGGAGCGCGCACCTTTCCCCGAACGCCGCACGCGCTTTGTTCGAGGCACGGGGCGAAATCATCACGGTCCCGGCGGAAAAGGGCGATGTCCGCGTGATTACGAACACTCCCAAAGTTATGGAGCGTACCCCTGCGTGGTCCCCGGATGGCAAGACCATAGCGTGCTTCTCCGACGACTCGGGTGAATACGAACTCCATCTCTTGTCCCAGGACGGGATGGGTGCGGTCACGAAAATTCCCATGCCCGAACCCGGCTTTTATCGCGCGCCCCAGTGGTCGCCCGATTCGAAAAAGATCGCTTTTGTCGACTCGCACATGAGGATCTGGTACGTGGACGTCGAGACCAGGAAACCCCAGCAGGTGGACAAGGAGCGGTTCTGGAATCCGGGCGGCGATTGGGTGCCGGTTTGGTCGCCGGACTCCAAGTGGCTGGTCTACTCCAAGCGATTGCCGAATTACCTGGGCGCCATCCATGCATACTCGATCGCTTCCGGAAAGGTGATGCAAATCACGGACGGCATGAGCGACGCGAAGTATCCAGTCTTTGACAAGGACGGAAAGTACCTCTACTTCACGGCATCCACGGATTCCGGCCCGTCACTACAGCCCGACGTCGGAAGCTTCACGCGGCCGGTCACGCGCAGCGTCTATCTCGCCGTGCTTACCAAGGACCAACCGTCGCCCTTCGCTCCCGAAAGCGACGAAGAAAAACCTTCGGATACCCCCAAGACGGAGCCTGCCAAACCGGAGGCGCCAAAAACGGATGCCGCAAAGACGGATGGTCCCAAGCCAGCGACTCCCAAGACGGACGTCAAGATCGACTTCGATAATATCGGCCAGCGCATTCTTGCCATGCCGCTGCCGCCGCGCCGCTATGTCGGGCTTGAGGCCGGCAAGCCCGGAATACTCTTCGCGATCGAAATGTCTCCTCCTGCGCCCGAGCAGCCCCCGACAATGACCGTTCACCGCTACGCCCTTAAAACGCGGAAGACGGATGTCGCTGCTAGCGGGGTTCGTTTTTTCGAAGTCTCGTTAAGTGGGGAAAAGATGCTGACGCGACAGGGAGACAACTGGTTCATCCCGAATTTGCCGCCTCCTCCGCCGCCCTCAGGTGGACCAACTCCGCCGGCGCCCTCAGGTGGCGCCGGAGGCGCGGGTGGTCCCGGCGCCGGTCAACTGAACACGGCGAACATCGAGGTGAAAATCTCACCGCGCGATGAGTGGAGGCAGATGTACCGCGAAGCCTGGCGTGTTGAACGCGACCATTTTTACGATCCCGGCTATCACGGCCTGGATCTCAAGGCCGCCGAAAAGCGCTATGAACCTTTTGTGGACGGAATCGCCTCGCGTGCCGACCTCAATTACCTGTTCTCGGAAATGCTGGGCAACATGGTGGTCGGCCACCTTGGGGTGTTCGGCGGCGAGCAGCCCGAAGTCAAACGCGTCCAGACGGG
>Ga0066709_100004680_pt1 | contig 11010 bp, 11 predicted proteins | sample GraSoiAngelo_158_FD_79665 | JGI IMG/M metagenome (GOLD analysis project Ga0066709, IMG submission 79665) | Grasslands soil microbial communities from the Angelo Coastal Reserve, California, USA - 14_1009_16_30cm | ecosystem: Environmental > Terrestrial > Soil > Grasslands | place: USA... | reverse complement strand
TCCAAAAGCTTGGTCATAAGGTCGTACTCGAACCTAACGTCACCGTCTGACCGAAATTTTCAGGGCAGGTTGGGACGGGACTTGCACCCGCAAGCTGTCGAACATGCACGGCGTACAAACGAAAGGGGCAGCCCTAAGGCTGCCCCTCAAAAACGCTTAACAAGTTACTTCCTTACTTCCCCGCTGCTGCCGCTGCCGCCGCAGGCACGCTGCCCGCAATCTTCATCGCCTCGATCCGAGCCAGCACATGCTCCGTATCGGCACCCGTATCCGTGCACGCATCCACATAAGGATGCCTGCTCCCATCCGCATGCAACACCAGCACGCTGGTGGTCTTGTTCGCCTTCTTCACCATGTAAGGCAAGTGATGCCGGTCATTCCGGCTCAAAGTCGGCCCCAGCACGACCAGGTCGAAAGTCCCCTTGTCCAAAGCCTCCTGCACACTTTTGCGGCCTAGAGCCTGCTGCACCGCATGTCCCGCCTTTTCCATGGAAGCGGCTTGTGGCGTAAGCACTTCCGCATCCCCTTCGCCATAAAGAATCTTCAGTTTCCCAGCCTTAGCCATCGGCCCTGTCCTCGCTCGGTACGCGGTAAATGACCCGGTACTCAGATTGACGGTAGCAACCGCCCCCACCGCTGAGAACGTCACCGAAGACCAGCATCGAACGGCACTCGAGGGCAGAAGCGGCGCTTGCCGCACACTCGAATCCATGGCCAGTCCCACAAATCCCTTCCCCTTTGTCTCTTAGAGCGCTACACTTTTTGGCCGGAGGATAGCGCCATGTCCCCATTCGTCTGCAGAGCAATGCTCATAACGTTATTGTTGACTCCATTTCTGGCCGCGCAGTCGGCGGATCCACCTTCGTCGACCACAACCTGTAACCTCGACGACGGCCGCCAGATCTACATTCGCTACAATCCCGTCGCCTCGAACAAAGAAAAAATCGCCAACGGCAAACCGTGGTCTCCCGGAGGAGCCCCGATGACTCTCTTTACCGAAGCTCAACTCAGTCTCGGCACATCCAAGATTCCGATCGGCGCCTACACCGTCTATCCCATTCCAGGGAAAGATCACTGGACGCTGGCCGTCAACAGGAACGTCAGCGCCAGCGCCGCCTACGACGAAAAGCAAGACCTCGCCCGCGCCCCCATGGAGACCGCGCAAATCCCGCAGCCCTCCGACGCGCTCGAAGTCGCTTTCGCCCACGTAGGCCCAAGGTGTACACTCCGGATTTATTTCGGGAAGAGCGCCTCCTTCGCCGACTTCACCGCAAAGTGACGCCGCTTGGATATGAAAAATGTGTCGCGGGCGCCTCGCCCGCGAAAACTCAACAAGCAAGATGCTGCAGACGCATACCTAGTTCTGCGAGACGATCAGATTTTTCTGAGGAACCACCACGATGCTGAACGCTGCTAATGCCGTGTCACGCAAGTTAGTCATTTCGATTTATTGCGCCCTTATCCTCCCCGCCTCGGCCTGCGCCCAGCATCTCCCCCAAGCCAAGCCCGAATCCGTAGGCCTCTCCTCCGACCGCCTGGAGCGCATAGCCACAACCGTCCAGCGCAACATCGACGACAAACGAATCGCCGGAGCGGTCACCCTCGTCTACCGCCGCGGCAAAGTCGTCTGGTTCAAGCCGCAAGGCATGATGGACCGCGAGACCGCGAAACCCATGCGCCCCGACGCCATGTTCCGTATCTGCTCCATGACCAAGCCCATCACCAGTGTCGCTGTCATGATGCTCTACGAAGAAGGCCGCTTCCTCCTCGAAGATCCAGTCTCGAAATACTTACCTGAATTCAAGAACCCGAAGGTTCTGGTGAAACCCGCGACCGGCGAGCCGTATTCGATCCCCGCCACCCACGAGATCACCATCCGCGATCTCCTGCGCCACACCTCCGGACTCACCTACCACTGGAATTCCGACCTCGGTCCTCTCTACGTCAAGGCCAACGTCGCGCACGGCCTGCTACCTTACGACGGCACCAACGAAGACAACGTCAAGCGTCTCGACGCAGTTCCGCTTCTCTTCAATCCCGGAGATCGTTGGGAATACAGTCTCGGCGTCGACGTGCTCGGACGCCTCGTCGAAGTAGTCTCCGGCAAGCCCCTCGACGAATTTTTCCGCACCCGCATCTTCGAGCCACTTGGTATGAAGGACACTTACTTCTACCCGCCAGACAACAAACTCGATCGCCTAGCCACCGCTTACACCTATTACGCCGACAAAGGCCTCAATCGCTTTCCCGATACGCCGATCACCGAAGGCTCGACCAGCTACTCCGCCGACTATCCCGATCACGGCCCCAAGAAACTTTTCGCCGGAGGCGCCGGCTTAGTCTCCACCACAGCCGATTACCTGCGCTTCTGCCAGATGATGCTCGACGAAGGCAAAACCGGAAACACGCGCCTGCTTAGCCGCAAGTCGGTTGAGCTGATGACGCACGATCAACTTGGGAAAATTGGTCCAGACCAAGGGTTCGGTCTTGGCTTCGGCGTCGACGGCGTAAAAGCCCCGCTTTCCGAACTCGGCACCCCCGGCGAATTCAACTGGGGAGGCTTCTTCTACACCGGATTCTCCATCGACCCGAAAGAGCAGATGATCGTAATCTTCATGGCCCAGCTTCACCCCACAGGAGCCTTAACGCTGGATCGGCAAGTCCACGAGCTCGCCTATCAAGCCATCAACGACTGATCGTCAACGTGATCTCAACAGTTGCTTCGGTGATTGGCCATGACCAATTGGCCGATGGGAGGATATGGCTGCTCTCTACGTACCTTAGTTCGCCACAGTTCGCCACAACTCTTGCTACCTTTCCCCATCGCTGACAACTCCATAAATTCCGCCGTGCGCGTCCCCTTTTGGTTTGTGTAGTAGAGCACCAAACTGTTTATGCCGCACAGCACGTCCGCAAGCCGAAAGTGGAGTTCCGGATAGGCTTCCAACCCTCGTCCAAAGTAGGCTCTCAAGCTCGCCTTTCCGACAACTTTGCCGTCAGGTATCCCTAATAGCTGGGCGGCAATTGGCGAAGTTAACTCGACCGCATCCTCATAATGCGTCATGATCAAATCCAAATCATGAGCGTTCCACGCCGCGACCCAAAGGTTGGCCAGATTCCACGCTTCGTCTTTCGTCATTGCTTTCTCCCCCCGAGCTTAATTCTTGATTGATTCTATAGGTGCCACGCTAGAGAACTTAACGCTATCCCCCTTTGTTTTCATCGCATACCCGGACCGTACTCCAAAAGCGTAACCAATGGCGCTGTTTCCGGTCTAATGGGCGAATGGAGATGGACGATGCGGCGGCCGTGGCGAGAGTCAGGTCGGGCGACGAGGATACCTTTCGCCTGCTGGTAGAGCGCCACAGTCAAATCATCTTCCGGCTGGCTTTCCGCATGATGGAAAACGAACAGGACGCGGAAGAAGTAGTGCAGGAAACGTTCCTGCGGGCTTATCGAGGCCTCGATGGCTTCGAATCGCGGGCCAATTTCGGGACGTGGATCTACCGCATCGCGCTGAACCGCTGTTACGACCTTCTCGCCCAGCGAAAATCGCGCCCCATGATGCAGCCACAAGAAGATCCCGACGCCCCGGCTGCCATCGACCAGCTGCCCACGAAGAATCCCAGCCCGGAGCGAAGGCTGTTGAGCCAGGAGATCGAGGTCCGGGTGCGGTCAGCCATGGAGCAACTCACGGCCGGCGAACGCATCGCATTCGTCCTTCGCCACTATGAAGGCCGATCTATTGAGGAAATTGCGCGGGCGCTGAACGTGCGGCCGGGACTAGCGAAGAATAGGGTGCACCGAGCTGTGAAGAAGTTGCGGCAGGAATTGCAGCCGCTGAGGGCATTCCGATGAAGCATTTATCCGATGACCAACTCGCCCTTTACCACTATCGCGATGGCGACGACATCGAGGTGGCAGGGTGGCACCTGACTTCCTGCGCGGAGTGCCGGTCTCGCCTCGCAGCTATCGAGGAAGTGCTGAAGCTGGTCGTGGCGCCTTCGGTCCCAGCGCGTGGTCCCGATTACGGCTCCGAAGTCTGGAATCGGATTCGCGCGGAACTTCCAGAGTTAGCCACACGAGAGCATTGGTGGCCGGCAATACCACGTTGGGCGTGGGCGGGCGCTGTAGCCGTGCTGTTGGTAGGCGTGTTTCTACTGGGCCGCTACAGCTCTGAGAGGCAATCCCTCATGAATGTAGCTACCGATGCCGGCGTTTCCACTGCAACTCCTGCTCAGCAGGTGCGAGAGCGTGTCTTGCTGTTGGCCGTCGGGGATCACTTGGACCGCAGCCAAATGCTGTTGCTGGAGCTATCTCACGCCTCCGGACCTGGAGACCTTGATGTCTCGGTGGGACGACAACGAGCGATCGAACTTGCCGATGCAAATCGTCTCTATCGGACAGCGGCGCAGAAGGTCGGCGATCCGAGCATCGTGACGTTACTTGACGAACTTGAACGAGTGCTGCTGCAGGTAGGGCATCAGCCCAGCCGCCTCACCGCTCGCGACCTGAAGAGAATTCAGGACAGCATCCAATCCCAAGGAATTCTGTTCAAAGTGCGCGTGGTTCGCGCCAACGTACGGAAAGAGTCTGCTCAGCGGCCGCGAACCGCGTCGAGCCCAAAGAAGGGACAAACAACATGAACGTGTCAGCAAAACCGATTAGCTTAGGGATCCTCCTCATCTTACTTGCAACATATCTCCCAGCGTGGGCGCAGGCCCCTCTGCTCATGAACGGTTTCCTTGAGCAGGGATCGGCAGCATCGACCCGCGAAGACGAACTGCATAAAGACGGCACCGACGCTCTAAACGAAAGCAAGTGGGATGCCGCAGCAACCAAGTTCAACCAGGTCGCAGAGTTGCATGGGAAGCGAGCCGACAGCGCCCTTTACTGGAAAGCCTATGCGCTGAACAAGGGCGGCCACCGTCAAGATGCGCTGGTCACGATTGCCGAGCTCCGGAAGCAGTACCCGCGCAGCACATGGCTAAAGGATGCGGGAGCATTGGAGGTAGAACTACGTCAGGCCTCCGGCCAGCCGGTCAATCCTCAGGAACAAAACGATGAAGAGACCAAGCTGCTGGCACTCAACAGTTTGATGAACAGCGACCCGAAGCGTGCTCTGCCTATCCTGCAGAAGTTCCTGTCCTCAAACAACTCGTCACGGCTGAAGGAGCAGGCTCTGTTTGTGCTGGCGCAGAGCGACTCCCAGGAAGCTCGACAGACGTTGATCCAGGTTGCGCGCGGACAGTCGAATCCCGAATTGCAGAGGAAGGCAATCCAATTTCTTGCCACCCAGGAGTCGACCGAGAATGTGGCGGCTCTCGGCGAGATTTATCGCACGTCGAATAGTCACGACGTGCGAAGGGCTGTGCTGGATGCTTACGTCGCCTGCGACTGCCGCAAGGAACTGCTGGCTGCGGCACAACAGGAACACGATCCGGATTTGCGGCGCGACGCTATTCAGCGATTGGGCGCGGCTGGCGGGCAAGAGGAATTGCGCCAGTTGTACAAATCAGCAGCGTCGGCGGACGAAAAGGAAGCCATTATCCAAGGCTTTATCGCGGGAGATGACGTTCAGGGGTTGACGGAAGTGGCGAAGACGGCAACCGAAGCGCGAGTCAAGTCCGCCGCCATTCGAGCACTGGGCGCGGTTGGAGGCGAAGGGTCCAAGACCACGCTGCTGCAGATGTACAGCAATGAAAAAGATCTGGAGATCAAGCGAGCACTGATCGAGGGACTCTTTATTCAGGATGATGCGCACGACCTGATTCAGCTGGCCCGCAAGGAGTCTGATCCGCAGTTGCGTAGGCACCTGGTACAACAGCTCTCGGTTATGGATGACCGTGAGGCAAAGGATTACATGCTCGAGATTCTGAACAAGTGAGGTGAGTTATGCGACTTCGGAACATCCTGATGATTACGTTTTTGGCGGCTGTTGCAGTCACAGGGTGCGCGAATGCCCAGCAGCCTCAACTCACCGGCGCCAGGGTGGTCGAGCGTTCTGCCAAGACAGGAGTTCAGACAGCCGTCCAGGAAATAATCAAGGCGGAGAAAGGTCCGGCGTGGATGGCGTACAGCGTGCCGGTGATAACGGGCGAGCATCACATGTGCTGCTACGGTTCGGCGCGAATCATGGGCAATTCGGCATGCTGCGGGTCGTGCCGCCTGGAAGGTCGCGATCACGATGTCTCCTTCGGCAATCAGGTCGGCGGGTGCAAAGCAACGCTGGCTTCCATCTTTTTCGTCTTCATGCGGTTTGAAACCGGAAGCATCCGGCAAGTCCGGGCATTCTCGCCCGAATGCGCGATCGATGCTCCCGGTTCCACAATATATTGGCTGCAAGACGTTGAACCATCAAAGAGCATCGCGTACTTGGAGTCGGTCTTGAAACAGGGGGACTCGCTCCGGGGAGGAAGTGATGAGATCGTCAGCGCGATCGCGCTGCACGCCGGGGCTACAGCCGATGCGGTTCTTGAGAGACTGATCCAACCGGGGCAGCCCTCCAAACTGCGTGGTCAGGCTGCCTTTTGGATTGGCAGCACTCGCGGAGCCCACGGCCTCGATATCCTGCTCGCGTTGATTAAATCGGATCAGGACCGGCAATTTCTTGAGCAGGCAATCTTCGCGGTGTCGCAGAACCAAGAACACGAGCGGGCATTTAACGAACTGATCCGCCTGGCGCGTCAGGATCCCCGGCATGAGGTCCGCGAGCACTCCCTCTTCTGGCTGGCGCAAGAAGCGGGTCAGAAGGCAGCAGGCACGATCACTGACGCCATCGAGAACGATCCAGATACCGATGTGAAGAAAAAGGCGGTTTTCGCGCTGAGCGAGATGCCGAAGGAGGAAGGCGTCCCGCTACTCATCGATCAAGCGCGCAAGAATCGCAATCCCGTCGTCCGTAAAGAAGCAGTCTTCTGGCTGGGACAGTCCGAGGATCCGCGTGCCCTCGATTTCATCACTTCGATTCTGGAACACTGAGCCGCAGGATGCACTGTTCACAGAAAAGCCACGTTTTAGAGTTGGCTGTAGTGGCGAGCTGAGGTCGTACTAACCGGAAGTAGCTGGCGTTAACACGATTACACGCTCTGACTTTCCAAATCCGGCGGCACTGATGCAGCGCTTTTAAGCCCTGATCGGCCCGCCTCCCAACCTGAAACTCCCTGTCACCCGGCACGTTACTTCCGTGATCTTACTTCCGGATGCTTCCCCGTTTTAAGGTTGCCCAAGGCGTTCCAGGTACCCAAAACAGCGCCACCAGCAAGCCAATCCACGGTAGGGGAGTCCGGTGAAGCTGAAGTCTTTGTTGTTCTGGTTGTTCGCGCTTTGGGTGGCCATCGCCGCCGCCGATTCCATCGACAGCAAACCGGCCGGTCAGACTCAGATCAATCAGACCCAGATCATCGCCTGGCTCACCGCCGGCATACCCAACTACCGCGTGGCTCAGTTGGTGCAGCAGCATGGCCTGGCCAGCGTCCCAACTCAGGAGCAACTCCACCAGTTGGAGTCTGCCGGTGCGACCGCGAATCTGATTCACACATTGAGCGCCATGAAAGCGCCCGCGAGTCCGGCAACTCAGATTCCACCGGCTCTGCTCAAGGCCGCCGACGAAAACCGACGGCAGCATTATCACGAAGCCGAACTGCATCTCCGCGAAGCCCTGCGCGGCGATCCGCAACACGCCGCCCTGCACTTCGCCCTGGCCGCGATGCTTCGGCAGCAAAGCCAATGGGACGATGCCTTCGACGAGATCACGCAATCCGCCCGGCTGATGCCCGATCTCCCCGAGAACCACAGCGCCTTCGCCTATATTTTCTACCGCCTCGATGACGGCCCCAACGCAATCGCCGAAGCCCGCACCGCGCTCAGCATGGACCCGCAGAATGCCGAAGCCTATCAATTCCTCGGCCTAGGCCTGTACTCCAGTGGGCAGTATCGCCCCGCGGTCCACGCGTTCGCCGAGTCTCTCGCACGCGAAGGCGACAACCCCGACACTTACTACGATATGGGCATCGCCCTGCACGCCGACGGCAATCTTCGCGGCGCCGTTACTGCCTACAGCAAAGCGATCCACCTGCGCCCCGATTTCTGGGAGGCGCACTCCAATCTCGCGCTGGTCTTTCATGAACAGGGCAAGCTCCCCGAGGCTGTCGCCGAATATCGCGAAGCCAAGCGCATCGCTCCCGAACAGGCTTCCGTCCGCAACAATCTGGGCAATACCTACTGCGACCAGGGCGAGTATGAAGCCGCCATCGTCGAATTGAAGGATCTTTATCGCCAGCACCCGGAATGGCAGCAGGGACACGGCTGCCTGGCCAGCGCCTACATGGCAAAGAAGAATTACGACGACGCAGTCAGCGAGTTGCAGATCGCATTGCGCCAGAATCCCACGGGATCCACCGAGCACCGCGTGCTGGGCCAGGCTTTGCTGCTCGATAACCGTCCCGAAGACGCGCTCCGCGAATTTCGCCTCGCCGTCTCACTCAATCCCGATTCGGACGTGTCCCATCATTTCCTCGGCACCGTGCTCTTCCAGCAACAACAACTGCAAGCGGCGGAAAAAGAATTCCGAGAGGCGCTGCGCCTGAAACCGTCAGCCGACAATCACTACTCTCTGGCCGCGTGCCTGATGAGCCTGGATCGCTACGAAGAAGCCCTGTCAGAGTTAGAGCTGGCATCGCGCCTCGATCCCGAACGTCAGCTCTACCGCGCCCGCCGCGAAGAACTTTTGAAGCTGATGAAAGGCTCCAACGCCCGCTAGTCGATACGCTGGGACGCGGCTTGATGTTGATTTGAAAGGGCGCGGCTTCCAAGCCGCGCCGTTATTGGTGCGAACAAATGAGCGGCTTTTACAGTTGCTGAAAAACTCGGTTCTGTTTTGAAAGGGCGCGGCTTCTAGCCGCGCCATAACAGCCGAGATAATGACTGCGGCTTTCAGCTGCTGGGCGCAGGGCCGATGAGGAGCTTTCTTGCACCTTCGGACAATGCCGCACAATGTACTACCGGTGTGTACGCCAGCGCGGCCACCGTACTTACACTAGATCGTGGATATGACACCGAATCAATCCGCAGCCGCGACCGGCAAGAGCGCCCGCCCCGTACCCCCCCCGGAAGGTGGGACTCGCCGCATGGACCCAGCGTCCGCCCATAGCGGCCCAGTCGGTGCTCGCAAGCCTGCCGGCTATGGACTGCCCTGCGCCAAGTGTCACCTCTACTATCCGGGCGACCTCGACGTCTGCCCAATCTGCAACAGCAAGGAGCGCGTCTCTCCGGTAGTGCCCACCGCGCCGCCCAAGATGGCACAGTCCGACGCAGATCCCACGCCCGACGCCGAAGTAATCGAGCAGGAGCGCGAAGAATTCCTGCGGCAGTTCAAGTCGCAGCTCTTCGCCGCACACGCCCAGGTCGCCAGCGCTCCCGCGCTGTTATGTAATCTGGAGGAGAATCACCCGGCACAGCCCGAAAACGCCGAAGTCTGCAAGCACTGCTACGAGCGCCTGCAGGAACGCATGGACGTCTGCGAAGGCGCCCTGCACATGGACCTGAAGGAAGCCTCGCAGATCATTTACGACGCAGTATGGGCGGATCCCTCCGACCCCAGCAAAACCTACACCAACGCCGCCAACGCGCTCATGACCGAACTGCGCAAGCGTGCCGGCCTGTCTACGCTGCTCGGTCCCTTCCAGCCGTTAGCGGACTGAACCAACAAACTCACAGTAGAGACAGCCGCCTCGGCTGTCCCGCCGCCCTGGACGAAGCCCGGCGGCGAAACCTCATGCCATGCTTTCCTCACATCTACTTCACCTGAATCCCAACCCACTTCTTGCCCGCATACAGCTTGTAGCCGCCACCGTCTTCGGCGACCTTAAGAGGCACCGCGCGCTTCAATTCCGAATCAGTCTGATATGCCACGTTGAGCACATCGTCGTTGGCCACGTTCATCACTACGAACTTGCCGTCAGCGGTAAAGCCGAAGCCGTACTGTCCCGGAGACAGCTCTGATCCCCCGATGTTCAACTTGCCCTCAGTGATCAGCATTCCCTGATACTTCTGCTGAATGGCCGTGGAATAGCCAGACGCGTCGACCAGGGCCGCCAGCGTCATCTTGCCGTCCGCCAGTTGAAAGCCACCCGCGTTGCGCACCTGCACCGGCGCCTTCTGCCCGCGATAGAAATATTCCGCGGGAACGACCTTCTTCAGCTCATCGCTGCTGAGCACGTGCTTTGTAACCTGCTGCGCGAAAACCGAAACCACGATCGCAACCGTCAGAACGCCGAGACTCGCAAGACGTAGCTTCTTCATGGACTACCTCCCAGACAGGATGAGAGTGGAAAAGTTCTCCCCGGCAATCTACTCGCTTCCGAAGGACGGGCGCAAATCGACAAGCCCCGAATCCGAATGTGGCGCCGGCGCCTCGCCCGCGAGCGACTGCAGAACTACGGGATGCGGTGGCCAGTGGTCAGTGACCAGAAAATTCGAGTTTTGCGAACCGCCACCGGTCCCGGACCACTTTGGCCGGCTAAGTCGTTGATTCTAGGTATGACGACAGGCGGAGTCTCTAGGTTATAGCTAAAAGCTTTAAGCAGATCCACCCTAAACCATTGAACCCACAGCCTCAAATTTCGACTCCGCAGGTAAATCGATTTGCCTTACCGCTAGCGCGATTCGCCTGACTTCATGAGGGTCAACCATGTCCGCGGTCCGTCGCTGCGTCCTACGGGGCCGCAAATGGCCCTGGCGGGCATCTGGCCGAGCACCAGCCCCTGCTTTCGGAATTGAACCGAGAGATTCCTACCCCCGTGCAGCAATTGCTTCTGGCTAAGGCTAGCGCGGGGTCGCAGCGGCAGCGGGAAGTGCGGAGTTGTCACACCTCCGACAGAGTGCGAGAGAACTCGTGTCGTCCCTCCGGGACTCGATATGTCTTCTTTTCCGCCAACCGGGCACTGCCGTGCCGGGCTATCATATCTCACCCCCTACGGGGCTGTATCTTCATAAGGCTACGTTCCACCT
>Ga0066709_100004678_pt1 | contig 11012 bp, 12 predicted proteins | sample GraSoiAngelo_158_FD_79665 | JGI IMG/M metagenome (GOLD analysis project Ga0066709, IMG submission 79665) | Grasslands soil microbial communities from the Angelo Coastal Reserve, California, USA - 14_1009_16_30cm | ecosystem: Environmental > Terrestrial > Soil > Grasslands | place: USA... | reverse complement strand
TCTTTTGAGACTCTAGCTCCTCGCCACGTTACTTTTCGTCTTCTCCAACGGCCGCCTAGTCACCGAACAGCAGATCGATAAACGCGTGTCGTACAGACAGATTTATCTTCCATCTGGCCTGTCCACCTCGGACATTGAGTTAATGAAAAAAGAGTGGCGCTTGATCGAGCAACGAAAACGCTAACCGCCTAATCGTTCATGCGACCATTGTTCGCCGCAGTCGTTTTCGCTTGTTCTTTGTCAATTTCGATGAGGATTCAGGCAGCGGAAAATCAGGTTCTCGATATTGTTCTGCCGACGGACAACGACGCGCTGTTTTCGGGAAACGGCCCGGAGTTTTTTCAATACGTCGAGCGCAATTACAAGGGTGCGAAATCGACGCCGTGGGAGGGCGGCCAATACGGGTTTGTGCGTGATCCAACAGATACGGCAGGCGGCGTCCTTTACACTCGTTTTCATGAAGGGATCGATATTCGCCCGCTTCATCGCGACGCAAACGGCGAGCCGCTCGATGAAGTGCGCGCCATCGCGGATGGAAAGGTCGTGCACGTCAATCCACTGTCGGGCTACTCGAATTATGGGAAATACATCGTGATTGAGCACCGCTGGGATGGCTCGAACTACTACAGTTTGTACGGACATCTCAGCTTGATCGCGGTGCAGCCCGGCGAAACCGTCAGACGCGGACAGCGAATCGCAGTCATGGGTTACACCGGAACGGGAATAAACCGCGAGCGCGCCCATTTGCATTTGGAATTGGATCTGATGTTCAGCCGTCAATTTGAAGCGTGGTACAACACATTTTTTCGAAATGATCCCAATCACCACGACATCTACAACGGGATGAACCTCGCCGGTATCGATGTCGCTCGGCTTTATTTGGCGCTCCGAAAAAATCCGGCACTCACAATTCCCGAATTTCTGAAGGATGAAGAGACATTCTATAAAGTCACGTTGCCGACGGCGCGGCACTTCGATTTAGCAACGCTGTATCCCTGGATGATTACAGGAGGGAAACGAAACGATGCAGCTTCGTGGGAAGTATCGTTCGCGCGTTCCGGTGTTCCTTTGAAGATCGAGCTCAGCGACAGACATGTAGCGCAGCCCGAGCTGAGCTACGTAAGAAAGAGCTCGGCGGATTGCTCCTATCTCACTCGCGACATAGTGTCAGGCCGCGGAGCAACCGCGCATCTCACAAATTACGGCGCGCAATTGATGCGCCTGCTGATTTGGCCGGATTAAAGTTGCAGCAATCCGAAAACTCAGCACGACGTCGGCGTGCCTTGGGCAACCGCGACGCCATGTGGAATCGCCCCTTGCACGAAACGTAGACATTCCACAGCACCGCTCGGTTTGCCGGGAAGCGCAATTACCAGAGCATGATCGACGACCGCAGCCAGGTTGCGTGAAAGAATGGCGTTCGGCGTAATCTTCATCGATTCGGCGCGCATCACTTCTCCAAAACCCGGTAATTCTACTCGCATGATCGTGCGAATTGCTTCCGGCGTGACATCCCGCGGAGCGATGCCGGTGCCGCCGGTCGTCAGGATCAAGCCGCAACCTTGTTTAGAAAACGAGCGAATAGTGTTTTGAATCCGGGTTGCGTCATCGGGCACAATCGCTTCCGCCAACACCTGCCATCCAGCGTTCTGTGCCGCTTCTTTTACCGCAGGCCCGCCAAGATCGTCGTAATCACCGGCGCTGGCGCGATCGGAAATGGTGATGATTCCAACCTGTATTTGCATGTTTGCAGTGGCGTTTCTATGAATGCCGCGATTTTTTGCTCCCGCAGTCATAGATCGCCGCTACAGCGCTTGTTGTCTTCTCAATCAACCGGACGCAGGAGATTTCCATGTTTTTGTCCACCGCCTTGCACATGTCATAAATCGTAAGCAACGAGACGGTGACGCCAGCCAGCGCTTCCATCTCTACTCCGGTCTGCGCAATTGTCTGTGCAGTGCATTTCACCTCCGCGCCATCGTTGCGGATAACGATGTCGATGTTCACTTCGCCGAGTGGCAGAGTATGGCAAAGCGGAATCAGCTGCGCGGTTTGCTTGGCGGCCTGAATCCCGGCAATGCGCGCGGTCGCTAACACGTTGCCTTTGGCGATTTGATCTCTTGCGATTAGTTCAAGCGTCTCGCGCCGGAGCCGAATCTTTCCATATGCAATGGCTCTTCGCTTGCTCAGCGGTTTCGCCGAAACATCAACCATCTGCGCCCGGCCATCAGTGTTGATGTGAGTGAGTCTCTTCATTTTTGCCTTGGTTGTCATGTTGAGCGAAGCGAAGCATCTCTGATCATTCTTTTAGTGAGTGCAAGCGACCAAATCAGAGATGTTTTCGCTTCGCTCAACATGATAGGAAAAAAGAGGGTCCTCGCTCATTCACCCCCCGATGGCAATCATCTTCCGATTTGGCTGGTAATTATTTCGAAAGTCGTGTTCGCGTGGCTTTCGATCGACAACACCGAGAAAGAACTCTTTGAGCTGTTCATCAGTCGCGCCGGCCCGAAGTGGGTCCATGATGTCGAACTCTAAATAACTGCCAAGACAGGGACGCAATTTTCCATCACAGGTAAGGCGAAGCTTATTACAGCTGTCGCAGAAATGCAGGTTCGTCATCGCCCCGATGAAACCGATGCGCTGTGCGCGACCGGGAATCTGGTAGTAAGTAGCCGGACCATTTGTTCGAAATTCAGTCTCCGGAATTAAAGTTCCGTAAGCCGATTCGATTGCCCGTTTGGCCTCGAGTACCGACATGAAATTGCTTTCGTTCAAAACTTCCGTCGTGCTCACCGGCATCATTTCGATGAATCGAACCAAAAGGTCACGCGCAGCGGCGAATTCAATCAGAGGCAGCAGTTGATCTTCGTTGCGTCTCCGCATAAGGACCGTGTTCAATTTGATCTGATTGAATCCAGCGGCGATGGCTGCCTCGATTCCAGTAAGGACCTGGGCATGAAAATCCCTGCCGGTGATCTGCGAATAAACCGCCGGATTCAGCGTATCGAGTGAAATGTTGATCGATCGGACGCCGGCATCGCGCAACGCTCTCGCCATGGTTTCCCCCGGCGTGATTTCGCGTCCAAGCAACGTCCCGTTGGTCGAAAGCCCGATGTTCCTGATCCCGGGGATTTCGGGAATTTGCCTAACGAAACGGACGACGTCGCGGCGCGTCAGCGGTTCGCCGCCGGTGATTCGCACGTTCGACACCCCCAGCTCAGCCGCGATGCGAATGAGCCGCAACGTTTCTTCGTAGGTCAAAATTTCCTCGCGCTGCAGCCACTCCTGCAACTCCTGTGGCATGCAGTACGTGCAGCGCTCGTTGCAACGGTCGGTGATCGAGACGCGCAGATAAGAGATCCGATGCCCGTGATGATCCTGCATCCGCCGACACGTTACGGAGAACGCGCTGGTGAATCAACAAGCTGCATCAATTGACTCGATCTAGCTGAAGGCGTATCATCGTCACGTTATGCAGTGTCGAGTTTTGTTCGTCGCGCTGACATTCGGGGCGGCAGCCGGGGCGTTGATTCTAAACGGTTGTGCAACCACGCAGGCACGGATTTCACAACATCCCGACATTTATCAGCGTCTGTCGCCGAGAGACCAGGCCCTGGTGAGCCAAGGCCAGATTCGCGAAGGTATGACCATGGATGCGGTGTGGCTGGCCTGGGGTAAACCCGATCAAAAGCTTGCCGACAACATGCGCGATCGTCCCGTCGAAACTTGGGCTTATTTGCGTTACGAAACACCTCCCAGCTACGGGGGACCTTATTATTACGGCCCATTCGATTGGTCGTACATCCCGCCGAAGTTCGTCTACCCGTCCAAGGGCGTCACGTTTTCCAATGGCAAAGTAGTGTTCTTCCGATACCTGGTGCCGCCGTAACGCTGAGTTTGGCTTGCCAACTTGGTGGCTGATGTGATTTCCTTCGACTGATGAAGTGCCGGTTTTTCATTGGGACGTTGAAGCTCGTTCTCGCGACGGGCACGCTGATCCTCACGAGTTGTTCAACACCGCAAACGCGAATTTCTGATCATCCAGACCTTTACCAAAGTCTTCCACATCGGGACCAGGCGCTCGTAACCCAAGGACAAATTCGGATTGGCATGTCGCGGATGGCCGTGTGGCTGGCGTGGGGTTCTCCCGATCGAAAGATTGTCGGCAACATGGGCGGCGGTTCGACAGAAACTTGGGTTTACATTTACTACGCAACGTACCCGTACTATCCGGCGTATGGATCGTGGGCCCCTTGGGCTTTCTTCGGGGATCCTTTCTACGATCCATTCTTTTATTCATATATTCCGCCTAGTATCCCTTATCCCGGCAAGGTGGTCACTTTCGCCAAGGGCAGGGTTGTGTCCTTCCAGTACCTGGCATCGCAGTAGAATCCGATCGAAAATTCTGTCGCATTTGCCGCGCAACGGACGAGCATTCCTGCGGGTCTGATCATGGCTTACCGCTCATTTCGACAGTTCCTCGATGCTCTGGAACAAGCAGGCGAATTGAAACGTGTCGTAATCCCGATCGATACCGATCTGCTCATTGCTGAATGGACAGACCGCGAGATGAAATCGCCCGGAGGCGGAAAAGCTCTGTTGTTCGAGCAACCGATCATGGATGGAAAAAAATCGGAATTCCTCGTCGCGATCAACACCATGGGATCACCACGCCGCATGGCCTTGGCTTTACAGGTTTTCGACGTTGAAGATGTCGCCCGCGAAATCCAGCTCATCCTGAAGGCGAAACCGCCTACTGATCTGCGAGAAGGCTGGAATTTACTGAAGCAGGGAATTCATCTGCTCCACGCGCGACCGAAATCAGTGCGTGACGCGCCGTGCCAGGAAGTGGTGCATCAAAGCGACATTGGCGGCGGCTTTTCGCTGCGCGATCTCCCCATCCTCAAATGCTGGCCAAAAGATGCTGGGCGTTTCATCACCCTGCCAAATGTGCATACGCGCGATCCGGAAACCGGTGCGCGCAACGTCGGCATTTACCGGATGCAAGTTTATGACGAGCGCACCACTGGAATGCATTGGCAAGTTCACAAAGTCGGTGCGCGGCACGGCAAACGCTACTACGAACGCGGTGAGCGCATGCCGGTAGCTGTTACACTCGGCGGCGACCCGGTTTACACATTCGCGGCCACTGCGCCGTTGCCCGATGGTTTGGACGAACTGTTGTTTGCCGGGTTCCTCCGCAGAAGATCAATCGACTTGGTGCGCTGCAAAACGATCGACCTGGAGGTGCCGGCAGACGTTGATTTCGTTCTGGAAGGTTATGTGCAGCCAGCCGAGACGCGCCCGGAAGGGCCGTTTGGTGATCATACCGGGTTTTACACCGCAATCGAAGACTACCCCGTCTTCCATTTGACTGCGGTCACGCACCGACGTGACGCGATTTACCCGACAACCATCGTCGGCAAACCGCCAATGGAAGATTTCTACATTGGCGACGCCTCCGTTCGAATTCTTCTGCCGGTATTCAAAATGAATTTCCCGGAAATCGTGGATATGACGTTGCCGCCCGAAGGCGTATTCCACAATCTGGTTTTCGTGAGCATCCGGAAGCAATATCCGTATCAGGCTTTCAAAGTGATGCATGGCCTTTGGGGCATGGGGCAGATGATGTTCAGCAAATACATCATCGCAGTGGACGAAGATTGCGATGTACACAACACGAGCGAGGTGCTTTTCCGATTGTGCGCGAACACCGATCCTGCGCGGGATACGACGATGATCAAAAATCCGAGCGACTCACTCGATCACGCGCCGAGCGAACAGAACATCGGTTCCCACATCGGATTTGACGCCACCCGCAAATTGCCGGGCGAAAATTATCACCGTCCCTGGCCGGAATTGATCAAGATGACAGACGAAGCGCGCACACTCGTGGATGAACTACAGCGCAAAGCGGCTAGCTCGCCAGGGAACGACGACTTGCGCAACCGTCGGTAACGAGACGGTTTGGAAGGCGTCAATCCTTGAATGGCTTATGGCCTGCGGAACAGGCGACCCGTGTCAATATCGCGAGTGAGTCCACCCGGCGGCACACCGCGAAGATCGTAAACGCGTCCGGTGTAAGGGCTGTAGTAAAATCCCGGCCGCCCCGCCCAGCGCGCGAAGGGATAACCACCTGGGGGCGGCGGGCCGTAGTGCGCAGCTTGATTTTCCTGAATGATTTTGCCGGTTAGAGCGCCGGCGGCTGCTCCTGCGGCTGCACCGATCGAGGCGGCGCGCACGTTACCAGTCGCCGCGGCACCGATAATCGCACCCGTGGCGGCGCCCCACGCTGCGCCCTGCCCAACCGGCGTATCACACGAATTCAGAAGAAGAGAACTCAACGAAATTCCTGAAACAATCAGAAGAACATTTGTTTTCATAGAATCACAGCCATCAACCAATGAACCGCATGTAGACACAGTTGTTGCGGGTCAATCTGCCACGCCAACCGAGCAATGCGTAGTTTGGATGTCTGGCGATTTACGGTCTTACAAAGACTTTGTTAACCGATGCGTCCAAAACTAATCCGCCGTGTGCAATCTTCGAGCAGTCATACCGTTCATGCGGCGGGTATGGACTGATGATAACACCGGACGGATCATGAGGATCTCGCTGACCGGCGGGATAACTCCCGCCCCGCGGCGGATATTTTTTTTCCGCATCTGCTTTCGAGATCGCCGTAGCTGGCGCCGCCGCATGTTCGTTCCGTTCGCGCGCAATACTCCCTATGCGCGAGTCGGTGCCTTGCGCGTAAAGCGGTGTGCCGAGCACAAACAATGCAATCGTGATCGCCCACAGAATTTTCAGAGATTTCATTTTCATAGGTTGTTCTTCTAACATTTCGCAGCCAGGAACTCAGACGGATGCTTGACGCGGCAAATTCAAAAAAGATTTGAATAACTGCGCAGTGACCCGGCCAGCCTTCTCCAGCCTGCTCAAGCGGTATTCTTTTTCGAAAACTCGGAACTTGTCCAGTTCAATTCGTCGAAGCAAGGCGCGATAGATCGACCCCATTAGTTCCGCTGGCGCCATTGCGCGGCGATCTTCGGCTGGGAGCGCAGCCGCCGCACGTGCGAAAAATTCACGCGCTCGCGCCGCTTCGAACTGCATCAATTGAAGGAAGTGCTCGTCGTAATGCCGGTTCGCTAGCTCCGCTTCAGAATAGTGGAACCGTGCCAGATCTTCCTGCGGCAAATAAACGCGCCCGGCTTGAAAATCCTTCCACACGTCGCGAATGATATTTGTCGTTTGCAGCGCAAGCCCGAGTTCGATTGCGTACTCCCGGCAGCGTGGATTTCGATATCCGAAAATCTCGATACTGACCAACCCAACTGCACTGGCGACCCGGTAACAATAAACGCGAAGCTCTTCGAACGTAGAATATCGCAGATGGCTCAAATCCATCTCCACTCCGGCAACGATTTCCTCCAACATCTCGGGCGGCAGCGAATACTTTTGCATCAACTGCCTTGCATCGACGGCAAGCGGCGGCTCATCTGGAACGGCAACCCGAAGCATTTGACGCCATTTCGCCAGACGCATTCGTTTCTCGGTCACGTTCAATTCCGGCGAGTCGGCAATGTCGTCAACCACACGGCAGAAGGCATAAAAAATGGTGATGTCTCGCTTGCGCTCGCGATCTAACGAAATAAATGCCAGGGCCAAATTGGATTTGCTCTGGCGCGTGATGGTCGCCGCATTCACAGTCGCCTTCTCGCAAGCTGCCTTCTCAATATTGAATCCATTTCTCCTGATGAATCCGGCCGGTTTCGCATTGACGAAACAGGCAGACCCATGAAGCCAACAGCCAGCCAATGACCATTCCTCGCAGACAAGCAAAAATGAACTTCCATAGGAAAAGCGCGCCCAGTCGATCGGCAATCCCACCACGCAGAACGGCGTCGCAAAGCATGACGCCATAAAAGTGGATGCCGCAAATCACGAGAAACCAAGCCAGCCGGCCGGCATTTTTCTGGACGAAATGCAGGTGTGCTCGCATCGCTTCGATCAACGTTTCGTTGTGGAGGACCAGTGAGATTTGGACCGAACAAAACGCGATAATCAATCCGCTCATAAGAAGCCGCGCAATGGGCAGGTAATCGAGCACCCCGGGGATGTTCGTGAAGTAGGCAAGAACGAGCGGTAGGCGCACGATCAACGTGCTGACTGCAACCACAATGCCAGCCCATTCCAAAACATAACTAAACCGCCGCATCGCGAACCGGAACAGTTCGCCTTCTTCAAAGCTGACGCCCTTGGTCCACGCGAGGCAAACAGTGATGAGATACACCTGGATATAAATGCCTAAAAGGTATTCAAAGATAAACGCTGTCGCATCCACTGTAGCTGAAATCCGCAGCAGACCGGCTGCGGGAAAGAGCCCGCTCCAATCCGGTAATTTCCAGAACACAATCGGCTTCAGAAGCGAGGCCAGCGCGCTCAGCAACAGAATCAAATAAACGGGATAACCCCAGACCCCATACCGTCTTCGCAACGCACGCACCAACGCGCCGTGCAGCCCGCGCCAGTTCATAATCATCAGGACTGCGGCAAACACCGAGAGCGGATACGTCGTTGTGGCGTTATCGAAAATCCCTGCCACGCCTTCCAATGCGGGTAACAGGGTTTCCTTCCACATCACGCTCAGTCGCGGCCAGGACCACTGCGGCAACGAAGTGATCTGGCTCAGCTCCAAATCGGCCCAGGTTCGGATCGGCGTAAAAGTGACAAACTGAAAAACGAAATAACCGAACCCCAAGACCGCGAAAGTGATCCAGATGCGTTGGTATCGTCCGAGGCAGTGAAGACCGTCACCGAGCGCTCGCCGAATGGGGGCAAACAGCATCACCAATGCATACCCACCGAAAACCCCTAGCCAACCGTAAACGCTTGGCGCGGCTTGCCACACCCCAGCAAGGATTGGAGCAGGAGTAATGTAGTATTGCGGCAACGGAGTAATGCCAGTCAGAACATCACTCCAACACTCCATGATCGGCCTAACGAATGAGTCCCCAGTGCGGGTGAAAGGGCCAGTAAACAAACAAACCCCGGCCAACTAAATTTTGCGCCGGAACCACTCCCCAATAGCGGCTGTCATAGCTGTTGTAACTGTTGTCACCCATCGCGAAATAGCCGTTGGACGGGACAGTGAGAGTCTGATCAGGTTTCGACAGGAAGTCACGACCCAGTGCATAACCGCGATAAGGCGGTCTTGCGGACATCACCCGCTCAAACCCGTAGCCCTGTGCTTTTTTGCCGTTAATGTACAGAAACGGTGGGTCAACGCGTAGCGTGTCGCCCGGTAACCCGGCTAAACGTTTGATATAAAAAGGCGCACCCGCGACGGGGTCCTCGTGAATGCCCGGAATATTATTTGTCCTGAAGACAAAGACGTCTCCGTTATGCGGCTTAACAAAGTTGTAGCTGAACTTATCCACAAACACCTGGTCGCCAGTATCGATTGTGCCTCTCGCAACAATTTCGCCGCGATGATAAAGCCGACCGGGAAAGACGTTAAAATCCTGACGGAGCGTGTCTGGCGGAGCGTATACCAGAAAGCTTTGCCGCTCACAGACCAATCGTGAAAAAGTAAAAAAGAAGGCGACTTTCCTCGGCACGATTTCAAAAATCTGGTCGTCCTCGCGCGAGACCACATTGATGTAATTGCGGCCCAAAACAATGAAGTCCACTATTTGTCGCAGAATATTTGGCGGCGGAACGGTGCTCGGATGACCAATGATCCCGTTTAACGTTGGTTGCATCGAACCGGTGGGAATTTTGAACGGCTGCAGAAAATAAGAACGAATCCCGACTGCGATCACAATCGCCACCAGGATTACTTCGCAGTTCTCTCGCCAATGCGACTCCCACGTTACGGGCGTTAATTTGTGTAGCGTTTTATCAAGCGTTGCGGCCGCGTCATGAATTTTATCGCGGTCCCTCCCGCGTAACGCAACGCGAAGTGCCTGTATTTCAGCGACGATTTGTTCCCGGTCCGCGGCGCTGAGGAGATCGTGCTTGTAACGCAGATACTTCCGGGCGTGCCGCAGAAGCAGCCGGCTGTGTTTAATGTGACGCGGTGTGAACATGAGTTAAATGACTAATGACGAAAGGCTCCGCCTCGTTAAATCGTAGAAGCATTGAATCGTTAAATCTGCAAACCGATGTAACGTTGTACCGGTTTAACGAATCACGACTCTTCATTGCGCTTTGAGCACCTCGATAAAGGCTTCCTGCGGAATGTTGATTTTCCCAATGCTCTTCATCCGTTTTTTTCCTTCCTTCTGTTTCTCCAGCAGTTTGCGCTTGCGAGTGATGTCGCCGCCATAGCATTTTGCGGTTACGTTTTTTCGTAACGCGGAAACGCTCTCGCGCGCAATAATTTTCCCGCCAATGGCCGCCTGAATGGCGACCTGATAGAGCTGTCGCGGGATTACTTCCTTTAGTTTGGCTGCCAGTTGGCGTCCCCGCGCCTCCGCGCGGTCTTTGTGCACGATTGTCGAGAACGCGTCGACCGGCTCGCCATTGACGAGCAGATCCAGCTTTACCAATTTCGCTGGACGATACCCGGCGTGCTCGTAGTCCATTGAACCGTAGCCGCGCGTGATGCTCTTAATCTTGTCGTTAAAATCCACGAGAATTTCGTTGAGCGGCAATTTGCAATGCAACATCACCCGGCGCGTATCGAGCGACTCGGTCCGGTCCATCTGCCCGCGCTTTTCCAGGATCAATTGCAGGATGTCACCAATATTCTCATTCGGGCAAAGCACGTACGCCTTTACGATCGGCTCCCGAATTTCCTGAATAACGCTCTGGTTCGGAAGATGCGCCGGATTATCGATCGAGAGTTTTTCCCCCCGCGTGGTCAGCACCTCATAAATCACGCTTGGACTCGTGGCGATGATGTCCATATTGTACTCGCGTCGCAGGCGTTCCTGGATGATCTCCATGTGAAGCAAGCCCAGGAATCCGCAGCGGAATCCAAAGCCGAGCGCAACCGAGCTTTC
>Ga0066709_100004677_pt1 | contig 11013 bp, 6 predicted proteins | sample GraSoiAngelo_158_FD_79665 | JGI IMG/M metagenome (GOLD analysis project Ga0066709, IMG submission 79665) | Grasslands soil microbial communities from the Angelo Coastal Reserve, California, USA - 14_1009_16_30cm | ecosystem: Environmental > Terrestrial > Soil > Grasslands | place: USA... | reverse complement strand
TCGACTCTGAGGACGTGAAACGGTTGAGAAAAGCGGGCGCCGGAAAGAGCGTGGTCGCTTATCTCACGACCCTGGCGGCCGTCGACATCGGCGTCACGGGTGAGGCTCCGGAAGCCGCCGTTTCCGCCCCGCCGATCCCGGCGACCGATCTGGAAGCTCCCTACGGCCTGTCCGGCTATCCCGTCTTCGGCGGATACGGAGCGCCTCGGCCGTCGCGTTTCTCCCGTCGCGGATTTCCGCACATGCGCCGGATGGGTTGGACTTCGCGACCACCTTTTCCCCACCGGCCGACCGGTTCGCGCGCCACGTTCTCGCGCCGCCTGCCGGGCGGATAGTAGGCAGAGACTCGGCGCGAGCCGGCTCGGGCGGCGCCGGTTTCCAGCGACCGCGTTAGGCGTTCTGGAGGCCGACTTCGAACGTCGCCGCGTAGCCTCGGCTGCTCCGGGAAACTGCCAGCATGAGCTGCGAGCCTCCGCGACGGAAGATCCCGTCCCCTGCGTTGCGCTGGTTCCGCTGGCCCTTCGCCGCGTAGGGCTGCCGGGCGTGAACCTCGTCGGTGAGCGCATCGTCGAAGTAGAGCTGGGACGTGAACTCGAACCCTGGCGTCGAGGACGGTGCGGATCGGATCTTGAAGTGCACGTGGACCGTGCGACCGTGATACCAGCCGGGATAGATCGTCGTAAAGCGCGCGATGCCGTCGCCATCGGTGACCTGGTATCCGCGGAGGAACTTCTTTCCCACGGTGTCGAAGTCGGGGTCCTGCACGTCCGAATAGATGCCCAGATGGTCGCAATGCCAGATGTCGACGACCGCGCCGGCCAACGGCGTGCAGGCCTGGCTCGAGATCCGGGAGACCTTGAAGGCCAGGTCGAACCGCGTTCCCGGTTTGACCGATCCGTCCGAGGGATCGGACCGGACATCCGAGCGGTTCAATGACTCGTCGACGAAGTACGGTCCCTCCGTCTGCTGCGGTCGCGCGACACAACCGGGCAGAACCCGGATGCTCGCGGCGGACACCGGCCACCCGATCCCCATGAGGACGCCGGGGACTCCCAGCAGACCGAGAACCTCCCGGCGTGTCAGGACGTGCCCGAGTGGTGTGTCGTCGTCTGGAATCGGATTCATCTTCTTCGGCCGGCCGGGCAAGTCTAATCTCGGAAGGACATGTTCAATTGCCGGCGCGACGGACCGAGTCGCGTCGGAGGGTGTTGGATTCCTCCCGCCCTACTCGACGCCCCTTTTCGACCGCGGACGACCCGCCCGGGAGTCGTTTTCCGCGCGATGTGCCGTCACGTCGACGAACACGTCGGCAACGAGCGGCAGCGCACTCCGGATCCTGCGATCGAGGTCGTCCATCGCCCTTGCGAGCTCTCCGACGTTCAAACTCGGTGACGGACGAATCTTGGCCGCGACCACCACTTCCTCGGGTCCCGTGTAGATCGCCCGAATCGACAGGACCCGCTGGATCGCCGGGTCCTTCTCGACGATCGCGACCAGCTTCTCGAGCAGCGGTTCCGGAAGCGACTTCCCGACCAGGAAATCCGCGAACGGACGGGCCAGCCCGAACGCCGTGACCGCGAGCAGCACCCCGATCGCGAGCGACGCCAGAGAGTCCGGGACGCTCGTTCCGAGGATCCGGGAGAGGAGTAGACCGCTTCCAGCGACGCAGAGACCGATGAGCGCCGCGCTGTCCTCGACGACGATCGCGCGCACGACGGGGTCGCTGGAGCGGACCAGGTAGCGCCAGAGACCGGTCCCATACTCGGCCGCCTGGCGGCGCGCCTGCCGCATGCTCTGCAGCCAGGACACCCCGTCCGCGGCGAACGCGATCGCCAGAACGATCCACGCCGCGAGGCCGCCGGACACAGGGTGGCCTGTCCGGAGCTGTCGAATGGCCATGGCGATCGAGAGGCAGCCGCCGATCAGGAAGGACGCGATCGCGGCGAGGAAACCCCAGAGGAATCGCTCGCGTCCGTGGCCGAGCGGATGCGTCGCGTCCGCGGGTTGGCGGGCGCGGCGCAGCCCGACGGCCAGGAACACCTCGTTCACCGAGTCGGCGGCGGAGTGCGCGGCCTCGGCGAGCATGCCGGTGGATCCGGAGGCGAGCCCGGCAACCAGCTTCGCCGTCGCGATGACGACGTTGGCCAGAAACGCGATGACGAGAGTGCGGGTACTTTCGCCGTCTGCGGCTCTCCGGAGAGCCGTCGGGGAGCGGCGCTGGGGGAGGTATCGGGGCATGGTCAGCCTTCGCGCGGCGAAAAGCGAACGTTCGACTCCGGAAAGACCCGGATCCTCGACGCTAGAGCGCGGCCGACGCCATCTGCGTGCCGGCCACGCGCGCCCGGATCTTGGCGAACGCGGTGTCGCGGGAGGTCGAGGTGTCGTCTCCGAACGGGGAAAAGCCGCAGTCGTCCGTGGTGCCCAGGCGATCGGGCTCGATGAACCTCGCCGCTTCGAGCACGCGATCGCGGACCTGCTCGGCTGTCTCGATCCTCGGATCGATCGGGTCGATGACGCCGACGAAAATCCTCCGATTCCCGGTAGCGTGCCCGGCGAGGATCCGGAGCACCCGGGGTCGATCCTCCTCACTCGAAAGCTGGACGTAGAAATTCGCGACGTTCAACCGGAAGAGGCTCGGCAGCAGCTCGGCATAATCCACGTCCGCGCTATGCGTCGAGTCCTGGTCCCCGCCGGGGCACGTGTGGACACCCAGCCGCCGCCTCTCTTCTGCGGTAAACGGCGCGAGCACGCGGTTGTTCAGGTCGACGAAAGAATCCAGCAGGTTCTTTGAAGGATCGAGCTTGACGGCGAGCCGGCCTTCCGTGAAGTCGATCTGCACGATCGCGCCCGAATCGAGGCACCTGCGGATGTCGGTCTGCGCCTCGCGGACGAGGTCGTCGAGGAACGCCTCCCGCGTGTAGCCCGGAATGCCGCCCTGGGGGTAAAGGAGACTGAGAGCCGACGCCGAGATCACGGCCTGCTTCACCGGGGTCCGGGCGACTTCCTTCGCCGCGTCGAGATAGGTGGACGCGTACGTCGCGTATCGAAAAGGACCCCTGGTGAGAACGGGCAGTTGCCTCGTGTGGCCGTCCTCGAACGGGATCGTCACTCCGCCGGGTCCGAGATTCTCGGCGCCCTGGATGGGATAGGTCGCGAAGGAAGGCTTGCGCTGCTCGCCGTCGCTGATCACGGGCGAGCCTGTCTCCTCGAAACGCCGGACCGTGTCGCGGACGGCGGCGTCGAACAGAGACTCCATTCGATCCGACGAGATGCTTCCGGACGCGAAGGCCTTCATGCCTTCGATGAGCTCGGGAGGCCGCGGAATGCTGCCGATGGGTTCGGTCGGGAGCGGCATGGGCAGGAAGCTAGTCGAGTCGGCGGAGAGAGTCAACGCAACGCCGAAGCGCCGCGATTTTCTCGCGGCGGATCATCCGCGTCCCGCGGAGGTCAGAACCCGGGCGGTCGCTTCTCCGACACGCCGAACACCCGCTCCAGCGCCACGCCGGCGCTCCCGATCGTTCCCTCGTCGAATAGCCTGCCCACGAGAGTCACTCCGTGCGGCACGCGCCGCTTCGGGGAGAACGTCGGGAGCGGATGCGCGGGGTCCGGCGCCCAGTCGCTGCGAGCCTGACCGACCTCGACGAACCCGGCCGGCAGCGTGAGCGAGGGATGGCCGGTGAAGTTCGTGATGGTCAGGATCTCGTCGCGCAGGGCGGGGACGAGGAGCATGTCCACCTTTTCGAAGAGGCGGGCCATCTCCTGCGCGACCTTGCGTCGCAGGCGATCGGCCTGGACGAAGTCCACCGCCGAAAGAAAGCGCGACTGCCGGAACGTGTTCGGCCAGCCGTCAGGAACCTGCATCTTGAGCTCGTTCACGCGGCGCGACAGAGTCAGGTCTTCGAACGCGGCCGCCGCCTCGGCGAAAAGGATCGTGTTGAGAGACCCGTACGGCCAGTCCGGAAGGGAGACCTCCACCGGCGCCATCCCGAGCCGCCGGACGGTCTCGAGCGCCGCGCGGTCCACTTCCGTCGCCGGGCTTTCGTTCATCCACTTCGGGAAGAACCCGACTTTGAGACCCTTGACCGGCCCCTGCGCGTCGAAATCGAGCCGGCTCGACACGCTCGAGAGGTCTCCCGCGTCGGGGCCCGAGATCGCGGCGAGGACGAGGAACGTATCCTCGACACTGCGGGCCATGGGTCCGAGCTTGTCGAGCGACCAGCAGAGGGTCATCGCTCCGGTTCGCGCAACGCGTCCGAACGTCGGACGGAGACCTGTGACACCGCAGCGCATCGAGGGATCCACGATGCTCCCTTCGGTTTCGCTGCCGATCGCAAAGGCCACCAGCGCCGCGGCGGTCGCCGCCCCCGGCCCCGCGCTGCTCCCGCCGGACCCTTCTTCGACGAGCCAGGGGTTCATCGTCTGGCCGCCGAACCATACGTCGTTCAGAGCGAGAGCGCCCAGACTGAGCTTCGCGACGAGGACGGCGCCCGCCCCGTGAAGGCGCGCGACGACCGCGGCGTCGGCGTCGGGAACGCGGTCCCGGTACGGCTCGGCCCCGTAGGTCGTCCGGATGCCGCGGGTGTCGAGCAGATCCTTCGCCCCCCACGGGATGCCGTGGAGAGGGCCGCGATATTTTCCCGCCGCGATTTCCGCGTCCGCGCGCCTCGCCTGCTCGAGTGCCAGGTCGCGGGTCAGCGTGATGACGCACCTCAACTTCGGATCGAAGCGTTCGAGCCTCTCGAGGTAGATGCGCGTCAATCGGTCGGCGGTCAACGCGCGCGTTTCGATCCAGCGCGAAAGGTCTTTGAAGGCCGCGAAAGCGACGTCCTCGTCGCGCTTCGGCAGGGGTCGTCCTCCGGCCGTGCGCACGAACCGGTCGCGCGCCGGACCGGCGTGCGTCCCCGGAAGGACCGGATCCCACCGCGTGGCCGGCGCGAGCGCCGGTTCGAGAGGGACCTTGCGGGGACCTGTGCGGCGCTCCATCGTCGACGCCAGCGACTGGCGCCAGTTGAGTGCCGCCTGCGCGCGCTCGGCCGGAACGAGATCCACGCGCACCAGCTTCTCCGCTTCGGTAAACGTCGCGGCGGTCACCTCGGGGCCGACGGGCGGCGCCGTCCCGAATGCGGGAGGGGTTCCCGCGACCGGCGTCACGGTGGGGTCGGGGGGAGACGCGCCGGCGATCGCGCCGGCGGCGGCGGCGGCCCCGACGATTCCGGCGGCGGTTTGGGTCAGGAACTCCCGGCGTGATTCGACCATCGCTTCCCTCCCTGGAAAATGGCACGATCCTAGCCCGACCGCCCGGCGCGGCTCCCGACCGCTCCACCGCCGGCGCCGATAGAGTTCGCGAAAACACCGCAAGCCGTGAATCGCTTTCTTCCGACGATCGTGTTTCTCGCGTCCGCCGCGGCGGTCTGCGGCCAGGGTCTCGCCGAAGAAAAGCCGCGGGAGAGCCCGCCGCCCATTCAGGACAACAGCTTTCTCATGGAAGAGGCCTACAACCAGGAGGAGGGCGTCGTGCAGCACATCAACGCCTTCCAGCGGATGCGCGGGGGCGAGTGGCTCGCGACCTTCACGCAGGAGTGGCCGGTACCGAAGCAGACGCATCAGCTGAGCTACACGATTCCTTACCAGCGGATCGCCGGCGACTCGGCTGCGCGCTCGGGCCTGGGAGACATCGGCTTGAACTACCGCTATCAGCTCGCCGGAAGCGGCGAGACGCGGTTCGCCTGCGCTCCGCGCCTGACGCTGCTCCTTCCGACCGGAGACGAGAAGAAAGGGCTCGGATCGGGTGGTCTCGGCTTCCAGGTCAATGTCGCCATGAGCGAGGTCCTGTCGCCGCGGTGGGTCACCCACACGAACGTCGGCGGGACGTACACCGGAGCGGCGAAGAACGAGCGGGGAGAGGAAGCCGTGACCCGGAGCGTCAACGCCGGTCAGAGCCTCATCTGGACGCTCCGACCGGACTTCAACGTCCTGATCGAGGCGGTCTGGACCCGGTCACAATCGGTCGTCGGTCTCGGAAAGTCCGGGTCGCAAGATTCTTTCCTCGTGAGTCCCGGCATCCGATGGGCATACAACTTTTCGAGCCGGCTCCAGGTCGTTCCCGGGATCGCGTTCCCGATCGGAGTCGGTCCGAGCCGCGGCGAGCGCGGGATCTTTCTCTATCTCTCCTTCGAGCACCCGATGTGGAATGCTTCGTCGCAGTAGATCGAGTCGCGCCTCGAAAGAGAGGAGAGACATGAAGATCGCCCGAGCCGTTCTCGCGGTCGCATCCCTCGCGCTCGCTGCGACCGCGGCGGCCGCGGAAGCTCCGAAAAAGACCGCCGCGCCCGAGAAGAAAACGGCGGAGTCGGCGCCGGCGCCACAGAAGAGCGACGAGGAGACGACGGGGCCGCAGCGCGGCTTCAAGTTCCGCAACCTCGGGCCGGCCGCCGGTGGCGGGCGGATCACCGCGATCGCGGGCATTCCCGGCAACCCCAACGTGATCTACATCGGCTCGGCGTCCGGCGGCGTCTGGAAGACGACGGACGGCGGCGTCTCTTTCAAGCCGATCTTCGACAAATATCCCCCCTCGATCGGAGCCATTGCGGTCGCCCCTTCCAATCCGAGCCTCGTCTGGGTCGGCACCGGCGAGGCGAATCCGCGCAACAACGTGATCGACGGGCACGGGGTCTACTTCTCTTCCGACGCCGGCGCGAGCTGGCGCGCGATGGGTCTCGCCGACGCCGGCCAGATCTCGCGCATCCTGATCGATCCGGGCGATCCGAACACGATCTACGTCGCGGCGCTCGGCAACGTCTGGAAGTCCAACTCGGAGCGCGGAGTGTTCCGGACCACCGACGGCGGCGCGACCTGGAAGAAGGTCCTGTTCGTGGACGCCGACACGGGCGCCTCCGACCTCGCGATGCAGCCGGGCAACTCCCGTGTGCTGATCGCGGGAACTTGGCAGTTCCGGAGGTTCCCATGGGAGTTCGTCGGCGGCGGACCCGGAAGCGGGCTCTGGAAGTCCACGGACGGCGGAACGACTTGGAAAAGGCTGGAGAAGGACATGCCGGAAGGGCCGCTCGGCCGGATCTCGCTCGCGATCGCACCCACGAACGGCAACCACGTCTACGCCCTCATTCACGCGCGAAAGGGGATCCTCTTCGAGTCGAAGGACCTGGGCGAGAAGTGGGAAAAGCTCTCGGACACGCGCCTCGTCAACGTGCGGCCCTGGTACTTCTCGGTGATCGCGGTCTCGCCGGCGGACGAGAACAAGATCTACTTCGGCTCCTTCAACCTCGTCACGTCGATCGACGCGGGCAAGACCTTTCAGACCAACAACCGCAAGATCCATCCGGACTACCACGCGCTATGGATCGATCCGAAGGACCCGGACCGGATCCTCCAGGGAAACGACGGCTTCGCGCTCCAGTCGACCGACGCCGGCAGGACGTGGCGCGGCTTCGAGAACCTGCCTCTCGGCCAGTTCTACCAGGTCGCCGTGGGGTCGGACGCGCCGTACACGATCTGCGGAGGACTACAGGACAACAACGGCTGGTGCGGCGCTTCGAACTCGCTCGCGCGTGGCGGCGTGTCCGGCGCCGACTGGTTCGCCGTCGTCGGCGGCGACGGCGAGTGGATCGTCCCCGCGCCGTCGGACCCGACCGTCGTCTACGGCGACTCGCAGAACGGCAACATCTCCCGCTTCGACCGTCGCACGAAGCTCTCCCGCAACATCCGGCCGTATCTCTCGGGAGCGGGAGACGCGCCTCCGGCGGACCTCAGATACCGATTCAACTGGACGTCTCCGATCGCGGTCTCGGCGACCGACGCGAACGAGGTGTACGTGGGCGGGAACGTCGTTTTCAAGTCGACGGACGGAGGCCTGCGGTGGACCGCCGCCAGCCCCGACCTGACCCGCAACGACAAGGCGAAACAGAAGGCGTCGGGCGGGCCGGTCAACCTGGACCTCTCGGGAGCCGAGACGTACGACACGCTTCTCTCGATCGCCATCTCGCCGGTCGATCCGAAGGTGACGTGGGCGGGCTCCGACGACGGCCTCGTTCAGGTGACGCGGGACGGAGGGAAGAGCTGGAAGAACGTGTCTCCGCGAGGCGCTCCCGATTGGGCGCGCGTCTATCAGATCGATCCCTCCCCCTTCGACGCCGGGACCGCTCACCTGGTGTACGACGCGCACATGCTCGGAGACCGCCGGCCCCACGTGTACCGGACCACGGATTTCGGAGCCACGTGGGCCGCGATCGCGAAGGGCCTCCCGGAAGACGGCACGGCCTACGTGGTCCGGGAGGACCCCAACAGGCGGGGCTTCCTCGTCGTCGGAACCGACAACGGGCTCGATTACTCGACCGACTCCGGCGGGGCCTGGAAGAAGCTGCCGGTCGACTTTCCCAGGGTCCCGGTCTGGGACGTCAAGTTCGTCAAGGATTCTCACGACCTCGTCGTCGGCTCTCACGGCCGGGGCGTGTGGATCTTCGACGACATCACCCCGATCGAGGAACTCGACGCGACGGTCGAAGGGAAGGATCTCCATCTCTTTTCGATTCCGAGGGCGTTGCTCTGGCAGACCTGGAATCGCGGAGGTCTGGGCGTCGCGGAATGGGTCGCGCCGAATCCGCCTCCGGGCGCGGTCATCGATTACTTTCTGAAGCGCAAGATCGAGCAGACCGAGGAGCAGAAGAAGCAGAAGCGCGATCCGGTGAAGATCACCCTTCGGGACGCGAAAGGAAATCTCGTCGCCACCGAATACGGTCCGGCCGCGCAGGGGATCAACCGACACGTGTGGCAGCTGCGCTACGAGGGGCCGAAGAAGATCACCTTCGGTCGGGAGCCGCCGCCCTCCGAGTTCTTCGACCCGAATCGAGGCCCCGACGTCGTACCGGGCGTCTACAAGGTCACGGTGTCCGCGGCGGGCCGGACGGAGACCCGGGAGGTCTCGGTCGGTCCGGATCCGCGCTGGCCGGCCGATCCCGAAGCCCTGCGCGCCCGCGCGCGAGCCGGAATCCAGGGGCGCAATACCGCGTCCGCGATCAACGAGATGCTGAACCGGCTGGACGGATGGGAGACGCAGCTGACCGGGCTCCCGAAAGTCGTCGGCGCCGGAGAGGGCGCCGAGACCGCGGACACGAAGAAATACGACGCGGCGCTCCAGGCCGCGCGGGATCTGAACAAGAAGGTCAAGGAGCTGAAGGACAGGGTCTACAACCGCGACGTCCAGCGCGACACGCCCTCGGACAGTCTGCACTTTCACTCCGATCTCCAGAGCCGGGCGACGCGCCTCTCGACCCTGGCGGGAGCCTACGGTGAGGCTCCGCGCGAGGTGGCTCGAGAGGAGCTCGGGGCGGTCCGCAAGGAATCGGAAAGGTATCTCGAGCGCTTTAACGCGCTCCTGTCCGCGGACGTCCCTGCTTACAACAAGCTCGCGGCGGAAGAGGGAGTTCCGACGCTCTTCGTGGGAGATCCGATCCGGATGGAAGAACCGGGCATCTAGTCCCGGCGATTTACCGCTCGGGAGATAGCATCCGCCGGACCTCCTCCGACATCCGGTCCGTCAGCTCCCAGCGGATCAACGCCGCCGGTACGAGGCCGGCGGCATCGAACTCCTCCATGAAGCGCTTGAGATTGAACTTCTCTCCGAGCTGCTGTCTCCGCTCGCCGAGGAGCTTCTCGATCTCGATCTTCCCGATGATGTAGCTCGTCCCGTATCCCGGCTGCTGCAGGTAGAGGTGCTGCTCCTCCCGGACGAGGTTCCCGTCGAGGCGAAGCCACCCGCGGGGCGTGTTGGCCGAGGCGAACTCCGCGGCCTGCTCGAGCGTCCACTCGTTGCTGTGCATTTTCAGGTCCCCGAGCGCCCGCGCCGCCCGCTCGGCGAGCGCGATGGAGAAGAGCTCGCGCGTCCGCGGCCGGGCGTCGAACATCCCGGCCTGCGTCATCAGCTCTTCCCACCCGGTCGCGTGCCCCTCGGTGCGCGTATCGAAAATGTTGTAGAGGAGCGCTCCCCGCCGGATCGGGCTCGCGTTGGGGTCGTGGACCATCCTCCCCTTGTCGAACCAGTGATAGGCGTGCGTGCGCATGAGCTCGGGATCGCGGTAGTCGAGCTCCGAGAAGAACTCGCGAGGGCCGGGGCGGAAGGTTCCGATCTTCGCGCGCAGCGCCGGGTCCATGTAGTCCCGGATCTCCAGGATGTCGTGGTCCCGGAGATAGGCGATGTACTCCGTGACGGCGGCGCCGAAGCGCCGGTCGTACTCCTCCGCGCTCGCGATCGGGACCTGCGGCGGGAGCTTCGCGTTCCGCGTCTCTTCCATGGCCAGCTGCGCGTGGGCGCGCGCCAGCTCGCGCTCCATGATCGTCACTTCGTCGCGCCAGGTGTAAGGCGCGAGCTGCACGTTCTTCAGGTACCAGTCGTAGTTTTCGACGCCGACTCCCGATGGTCCCTTCCGCGATGCCGCCTGGGAGCCGAGCCACGCCACAAAGTCGTCGGTGGCGGTCTTCGCCCTCTCGACGTCCGCGCGGAGGCTTCCGGACGCGTCGGTCAGCTTCGAAGCCAGCTGCGCCAGGTCGGCGCTCTGCTGGCGGATGCTCTTCGAACCATACGTCCAGAGGTCCGTGCCCTTTCCCACGAGGTTCGTCTTCGCCTGCGCGAGAAGCTTCGGAATCGTCCGGATCCCCGAGGCCAGCCGGGCGGCGGCGCCTTCGGAAGAGAGAGGAAACGTGTACGTCCACAGGTCGACCCCGCCGGACGCGAACGGACCCTCGCGCGCCGGCTGGTCGCTCTCGTCGGTGTAGAGCGTGACGTAGAAGGCGGGGTTGCGCGCCCACGGCTTCAAGACGCGGTGGTCGAAGTCGAGGCCGTTCATTTCCGCGCGCACGACGTGGTAATCGACCTGTCGGCCGATGGGCCAGCTGCCCGGATCGATCGCGGCCAGGCGACGCTGCCAGTCGACGAGCTCCCTGTGCTGCGCGGCCATGGCGGGCGCGCTGTAGTCCGGCACGCCGTCGACGAGCTTCGGCTTC
>Ga0066709_100004675_pt1 | contig 11016 bp, 11 predicted proteins | sample GraSoiAngelo_158_FD_79665 | JGI IMG/M metagenome (GOLD analysis project Ga0066709, IMG submission 79665) | Grasslands soil microbial communities from the Angelo Coastal Reserve, California, USA - 14_1009_16_30cm | ecosystem: Environmental > Terrestrial > Soil > Grasslands | place: USA... | reverse complement strand
TGATTTCGTAGAGCGATGCTTCAGCGGCGAATCCCGGCAAACTCATTTCGCGCTCGCTCCCCTCCGATCCTATCGGTCAAAATACGGTGACATCTTGGTAACGAGGAAAGGAAACTCCTCGGTCACGTCGACACGGGTAGAAAACTTCTCGGCGACGTCCGTGTTTCGGTTCGTGAACGAGAAAATCACATCCACGACTTTGCGCGTTCCACTCAACGGCGAAGATTGAACATCGACCGCACTTAAAGAGGAATTGCGCGCAAAAGCGTCCGCAGCGGTAGCGTAGATAGCTGGATACCGCACTGCCAGATAGTTGAGAGCCCGATGATCATCAGTCGACCCTGCGTTATCTGCCGCGAGCATGATCCGATCGAACAGTTCTTCGGCCGCTGGGCCGAATTCCTTAGCCGTAGTTTTCTCTGGCCGCGGAATGGCCTTGATGAGCGCATCGCGATCAAACGAATAGATCTGATCGAATACGACGATCGGCACCATCAGCCCGTTGCACATTTCGGGTGGCGCGATTGGCCCTCTGACGCCGACGACGACATCGAGGTCAAGCGGACTTGGCTGAGCGCGCACAGCTTCCAGTAATTGGTCATAGTCGGCGGGGTCACGTGGAATCAGAATGTATGTCTCTAAACCTTCTATCGTGAATACCCAACAAACATGCCGCGCGATGTAGCGATTCGCGCGTTCAGATAAGACAGCGTGAGCCGCTGCTCGATCCGGCATTCCCTTCGTGTTAGCCCGCCCGGTGGCCTGCGCAAACTCTTTCTCTACGGCGAGCGTGGGAAAACGCATTTCGACTCGGCCGATAGCAAAGACATACGAAGGCGCAATCGCTCCATTACCATTGGAAGCTGATGTCGTCCCACAACTAGCGCAGGTTGCGGGACTCACTTGCGGGGACTGAGACGTTGTCCGATAACTCTCGGCAGGCGGTACAACTGCGGGCAATGCATTGCCGGAATCAAGTTGGTTGTTAGCTTGTTCATTCAGTTCAGTTTGCTCCATGACGTTCTTCTCCTTTTGGAATAAGGCCGGATTTGTATACTTTCATCGCTTGCCGGAAAACGCGATCCACCGATTGAGCGCGGCCGCGCGGCGTTCACATCCGCCGCAAGGCGGGATACCAATCGCATAAGTAGCGCGCCTGATTACATCGCCAAGGCCAATGTCCTTCTCGTTGACGAACCCTGGTAAACGCACTCGATAAGGTCCGCGTTGGCCCTCACTCGCAGGTGCAGTAATCTTTGGACGTTCCTTCTTCATGATATTTTTTTGCTTGCTTGAGCCATCATTGTTTGGTATGCGGCCCAGGCATCGAGCAACGGAGGCACAACCGTGGCGCGGCGTCCTACTTGTGCGAGGACCATTCTCATCTTCGCTGCCGGTACTCCTGGAAACTCTGACCACAGCAGTGCTATCGCCCCCGTCACAAAAGGCGCGGCCGCACTTGTTCCACCGAAACCAGGCGATTGGTTTCCATTGACCACCAAACTCGTGATGCCAACGCCCGGCGCGCTCAGTCCTCGTCGCCCGATAGAATTCCCGAGGTTCGAATACTCAAGGGGTCTGCGTCGGAGATCACATGCAATAACGGGGATCACCCACGGATGACGCGTAATAGCGGAACTGCCGACCGTTCCTTGATTACCGGCGGCGGCGACCACGATAACGCCGCGCTTTGCGGAATAATCAAGAGATTGTTCTAACCTACGCTCGCCTTTGGAAGATGGTTGCGCCAGTGCAGCGCTTAAGTTAATTACCCTAGCGCCCGCATCAATGCAATCAACGATCGCCGTTGCCAGTTCTTCCGGAGTTGAGCTGGGCATCTGAGTATTTGCCTCGCTTCCCTCCGCGAAGATCGGTCTTACAAGTAAAGTGCATTTCGGGCAGATGGCCGGGGCCACCGAATCCCTGTTTGCGCATAAGATTCCTGCTACAAAAGTTCCATGCAGGCACGCCACGCTGTCGGCTCGCGTGCATACCCCGCCGAGCGTTCCCGGGATCTCACGAATATTTGCGCTGGTAAGGTCCACATGGCCGGTCGCCACTGGCCCATCGATCAGACCGATAGCCACCTCAGCTCGTCCACTGGTGAGTTTCATCAGCGGCGCAAGCCTGACGAGATCCAACGGATCCGTACTGCTTGGCTCACTCGCAAGCGGCAAATTTGCACGCGTCTTAAAAGAAGAACTAAGGACCGAGGGAGTTGCGCGGAGCACTATTGCGACTCCTTTGAGCCAACACCGGGTTGGATGTCAAGGTTTAGACCTTAAGGCCAGAATGTAGCGTGCGAGGGCTGGCCAGAAATTTAGCAAGCGCGTTATATACCTAAGGTAACTGCATGTCAACATAATTGTTTCGCTAAGTAGCAATGTGATTGCTTAACGCCGTTTACCTTGTGCGCGCAGGTGTGAACCCGAGCGCATTTTTGGCTGGTATCAACGAACAGGCTTGATGATCTTGAACGAATTAAGAGGAGGCGGACGAGACGTTCACTGGCTTGTAGGCGCAGAGCTGAAATCTATTCAGACCGCTGCAAAACCAAAAGGGCCGGCGAATCGCATTCTAATCACATTGCGCAGCGCTTACTGATCGTCGGTCACGCGAATGAAATCGGGTGCCGTCCCGAATTCATCAATGCTTTCCGCCGCCGTGGATTCTATGGCCGAACTGATTGGCGGATGAAAAACATCGGGCGGGGCCGCGCAAGGTGGCGGCTCCATTGCCACTGGCGTGATAAAAGGAGCGGGCGGAGGTGGCTGCTGCGAAACGTGAATGTCGCGCTCTTCATACCTGGAGTGCGAGAAGTCCTTCCGCACCTTCTCACCCATATCACCGAGGTCGATAAAGCAGTCGGCAACATCGATCAACTTGGGCGCCGTGTTCGAGCGAAACCCCGCGACCTCTACCCGGCAGCCTTTGTAAGCGACAGCATTTACGGCATAAACGAAGTCTTCATCTCCTGAGACCAGCACGGCAGTATCATAGCGTCCGGCAAGCGAGAGCATATCGACGGCGATCTCCACATCGAGATTTGCTTTGCGCGTGCCGTCGTAAAATGTTTTCAGTTCTTTCTGCACGACTCGGAAACCGTTCCGTCGCATCCACAGCAGAAACCCTTGTTGACGTTCAGCTCCGGCATCGACTCCGGTATAAAAGAATGCTCGAAACAAACGACCATCACCCAACAACACACGCAGCAATTTGTTGTAATCGATGTCGATGTTGTGAAAACGCGCCGCGTGAAACAGATTGTTACCGTCAATAAAGATTGCCACTTTTCCGCGATGGCCGAACTGCAGAGAAATATTGTTCGACGAATCAAAGTGGTTCACGTTAGTAGGCTCCATTAAAATTTTCTGAAATCTGCCGATTAGGATGACGCCGTTCGCTCTTCACGGTCAAGTGAGGATATAAGCATTGCCGTCTGGCAGCGTATAATCGCGCCAGAGGTAAAGAAAATAACGAGCGACTTAGAACTGCTGAAGAGTCTATTAGTCCGCTCAGACGCGGAAGCTTACGTGGTTGTTGTAACTTCGCGCGGCGACGTTGGTGATGAGTCAAGCATAGGCTCGGCAGCACGGTTATTGCGGCTAAGTGATTTCGATATCAAACGCCTATTTGACCCGAGCGAAGAGACGCCGGTTGCAAGGTTGGCTTCGGTAGAAGAGGCGGATCGGTTTCGACAAGAGTTGCAGGCCGTTCAGCTCGAAAGCATGGTTGTTCCTGAGAGCGCCCTGCGGTTGCGAGACGAAGGCAAACGAATTCACGCCTTGATATTGAACGACGATTCCTTAACCGGACTTGGGACCGGAAAAAATGGGGACGTAACTGCGCTCTACAAAGACATTCGGCTGCTTGTTCAAGGGAGATTGTTTTCGCGGCGTGTTGAAACTCGCGAAAACAAACGCGGACGCCGAACGAGATTAATTGACACGCGCGAGTTTTCTTCGGATGACTCCATTCTGGACATTTACACCCGCACTGATGAACTGAACTGGAGAATCGTGGGCAACAACTTTGATTTTTCTTGCCTGGGGGCGATGAAACGCGCAACGGCTTTCGAAAACTTCGCGCTCCTGATTGAATTGCTGCGTGAGCGAGTTACTGCGCCGTTTGATAGCGGCTATCTTCAGAGCCGGCAGATACTCAATGTTGTTTGGCCGCTGGAACAACGCATCGGGAAAGACCACGGCCGCAGTTATGCGCGCAAATCGAACGTGGCTACGATCACCACGACCGATAACGAAGGTCAGTTCACGCGCTATTCGCGGCTCCGTCATTATTTGATCGGTTACGAGCTCCCGGGTACCTGATGAAGAAAGAATCACGTTCACGTTCGCAATCGAGCTTATTGTATGGCGTTAATCCAGTAGTAGAAGCTTTGCGCTCTGCCCGGCCTGTCCGGGAGATTGTCTTACTGCAAGGTGCGCGAGATCATCGATTAAGAGAATTAATCGAGCTGGCTCAGAAGCGAAATGTTTCTCTTCGTCGGGCGCCGCGGGTCGAACTTGATAAAGTGACAGACAACGCTAATCATCAAGGTGTTGTTGCTCGAATCTCGGCGGCGCACTACGAAGATGCCAACGACTTGCTGGATTTCCTGGCCTCTAAAATCGGGACGAAGAACGAACCGCTCGTGGCAGTTTTGGACGGTGTCGAAGACCCTCGAAACTTTGGAGCTATCTTGCGAACGGCCGAATCCGCAGGCGTTCAAGCCGTCTTCATTGCCGAGCGTCGCGCCGTCGGATTGACTGAGACCGTCGCGAAGGCCTCGGCGGGAGCGGTCGAGCATGTCCCGGTCGCGCGCGTTACCAACCACACACGTTTGATCGAACAGTTGAAGGAAAGAAATGTTTGGGTGGTCGGGACTGCGGGAGATGCTGCGATGCTGTACACCGAATGGGATTGGACCCGGCCATCGGCAATTGTGCTCGGGGGAGAAGGGTCTGGCCTTCACCGTTTGGTGCGCGAGCACTGCGACACTCTGGTGCGGATTCCAGCACTCGGCAAAATTGAATCATTGAATGTTTCCGTGGCGGCAGGCGTTATATTTTATGAAGCTGTGCGCCAGCGGATGGCCGCAAATAAAGCTGATGGGTGAACCGAGACCGCTTAGCCGTCGTACTTACAGTGCTATGTTTCCAGAGTATTCTCTAGAAGTTCGGAGGGTGTGAATGTTCTGCCCAAAATGTGCCACTCAAAATATAGAAGGTGCGAGCTACTGTCGGTCGTGTGGCGCGAACATCAGCCTCGTGCCCCAAGCGCTAACTGGCCAATTGCCTCAGAAAACCGAATCAAATCTCGCTCGCTATTCGCGCCGAATGTCGCGACGTCAGCCAACGTGGGAGCATGGCATCGCTCGAATAATGAGTGGCCTTGGTTTTCTCGCCGTATCACTTTGCGTCGCGGTATTTGCGCCAGCCGGTCGAATTTGGTGGTTCTGGATGCTCATCCCTGCCTTTAGCTTATTGGGCAAGGGCATTTCTGAAATGATGCGCGCGCGACAGAATCAAGCGCTCAATAAAATGCCGCCGCAAATCGGAGCTGCTTCACCAATCGACCCGTTTCCGGCTCAGCAGACTGGTGAATTGCGACCGCCGGTTCCGAGTGTAACGGAAGGGACAACCCGTCATTTGGGCGGGGAAGCAGCGACGCGACACTTTGATTCGATTGAAAATCAAAAGCCTTCCTGATATCCATTTGATTCCGATAGGCTCTCGATCTACGGGACCAATCCTGCTTCAGCGCCCAGACCTCGATTCAATGACAACGGCAGCCATAAGAATCTGTGTCCCCGTCACAGTCGAACGCCTGTCCGAACTACCGAGTGCAGTAAATCAAGCGGCAGGGTTGGCGGACATCGTAGAGTTGCGACTGGATTATCTAAAGATTGACGAGCTTGAAAATTTGATAGATAGCCTTCCGTCGTTGATTAGTGAAGCTTTACATCCTCTTATTCTAACGCTTCGTCCTGCCGACCAGGGTGGCCGCTCACACCTGGACTTGTCACACCGCCTGGAGTTTTGGTTTCAGATTTTAAAGACTGGCGACTGCTATTTCGATTTGGAGCTCGATGTCGTCGAACAATTGGTCGGGAGACAGGCCACAGTCGATTGGGGCCGGATCATTTGTTCGCATCACGACTTTAGCGGCGGGCCTGCGAACCTTGAAGGGATTTACCAGCAACTGTCCGCAACGCCAGCCGGCCTGGTAAAAATTGCAGTAGCGGCGAAGGATGCTGTCGATTGCGTGGCTGTTTTTCACCTTCTCGATCGCGGGCGCAATGAAAGGCGCCGGACGATTGCCATTGCCATGGGTGAGGCTGGCCAAATGACCAGGATCCTCGGGCCGGCGCGCGGATCTTTTTTGACGTACGCTTCGACGGGTAATGAGCGCGCCACCGCGCCGGGACAGACTACCGCGCGGGAAATTCGCGAGCTCTATCGCATCCATTCAGTTAATCCGAAGACAGCGATCACTGGTTTGATTGGCAACCCGGTAAGTCACTCGATCTCGCCGGACATCCACAACCCAGCTTTCGCACAAAGAGAAATCAACGCTGTCTATATTCCATTTGAGGTGCATGACGCAGACGCGTTTCTGCGCCGCATGATTCATCCGCGCTCTCGTGAGATTGATTGGAACTTACGCGGCCTCAGCGTCACGGCACCGCACAAACTTGCGGTTCTGAAACACCTCGATCGGATCGACCCCGCAGCCAGGGAGATTGGTGCGGTTAACACTATTGTCGTTCAGGGGCGTGAACTTCATGGCTATAACACTGATGCTGAGGCTTTTATCGAGCCGCTGCGTCGCACGCTTGGATCATTGAAGGGTCTGCGATGTGCGGTTATCGGTGCCGGCGGCGCGGCAAGAGCGGCTTTGTGGGCTCTGCGTAAAGAGCGCGCAAAATTAGCATTATTCGTTCGAAATCAAGAAGGATCACAACAGCTGGCCAAAGAGTTCGACGCGACGTGCAAACCAATTTGCGAGGCTGATTTCAACGGGTTCGACGTTATTGTAAATGCAACGCCGCTCGGCACCCGCGGTCGACTTGAAGACGAAACTCCAGCGACGGCTGCCCAAATGGGTAACGTGCGATTAGTTTACGATCTCGTTTACAATCCTCTTGAAACTCGATTCCTGTCCGAGGCGCGGGCAGCAGGATGCAAGAGGCTCGCCGGACTTGAGATGCTTGTGACGCAGGCTGCGGCCCAATTCAAACTCTGGACCGATAAGACGCCCGATGTTGAGGTGATGCGCTTCGCGGCGATCAATGCTTTATCGCGCGAGTCTAAGCACTGAAGTTCGCTGGCTGACATTTGATGAAAGGGAACGATCGCTACAGTCGCCAGATTCTCTTTTCCGGATTAGGGAAAGAGGGACAAATCCGTTTACTTCGGTCGCGGGTCTTGCTCGTTGGCTGCGGTGCGCTCGGTTCTGCGCAAGCCGAAAGTCTGGCCCGGGCTGGAGTCGGCAAATTGCGCATTGCCGATCGTGACTTTATCGAATACTCGAACTTGCACCGACAGACGATGTTCACCGAAAGTGACGCTGATAATCGACTGCCAAAGGCGGTGGCCTGCGCTAATCACATCCGCGAAATTAATTCAGAGATCGAAGTTGAACCGAATGTCACTGACGTAACTCACTCAAATATTGAAAAGATGATAGAGGATTGTGACCTCGTGCTTGATGGCACGGATAATTTTGCAACGCGCTATCTGATTAATGATGCCTGCATCAAACAGAGTGTGAATTGGATCTACGGTGCAGCTGTTGGTTCGTATGGCGTGACGATGACAATTCGTCCCGGCGAAACCCCCTGTCTGCGCTGCGTCTTTCCAGAAAGTCCGCCGGCGGCCAGTGCACCTACTTGTGACACGGCCGGCGTCATTATGCCGGTTATTAGCGTAGTGGCGGCGGTGCAGGTAACCGAAGCATTGAAGCTGTTGACGGAGCAGAAGGAAGAGTTGCACAACTCGCTAATGCAGATTGACATGTGGCGGAACGAATGGCGGCGAATTAAGCTTGACCGGCCAGTGCTGGATTGTCCGGCCTGTGGACTCCGGCGGTTTGAAAGTCTCGAACCACAAGCAGGCGAGTTCGCGGCCATTTTGTGCGGCCGGCATGCCGTACAGATTTCTCCCGCGCAACCGACGCGCGTCGATCTCGGTGCGCTGAGTGAAAAGCTGGCAAAGCTTGGAAGCGTGAAGGCAAACGACTATCTGCTACGATTTGACGCCGGCGAATATGAATTAACCGTCTTCCAGGACGCTCGCTCGATCATTCGCGGCACCAATGATCTGACGACGGCGCGTTCACTCTATGCAAAGTATATTGGCAACTAAGGTCCGGGCCAGAACTAATGTTGAAATCAAAACGAATTTTTCCCTCGACCGCGACTCTTTTGCTGGTCACTTGTTTCCCTTCGAATGCTGTTCTGGCCGGCGAGCCGGCCATCTGGCAGATGAGTTCCCGCTCGGAACTGCTGAAAGGTGAGGCGCGTGGTGTGTCGGTAACCGACAATGGTGCTCTAAAGCTGGCGCCGCGCTTTGACCGACTATTCGACACCGAACAAAGCTACGTCTGGTCGACGGCGGTCGATTCCGCTGGAAATATTTACGTTGGCACAGGTCATGATGGAAAGCTGTTTCGGGTCGCGCCCAACGGGAAGGGAACTCTCGTTTACAAGGCGGCGGAATTGGACGTTACAGCGCTCGCGGTGGCACGAGATGGGGCCGTTTACGCCGCTACGTCTCCGGATGGAAGAGTTTATCGGGTCGCACCCGATGGGAAGGCGGAAGTTTATTTCGATCCGGGAGACAAATACATCTGGTCTTTAGCGGTCCTCAACGACGGCTCTTTGGCCGTGGGAACCGGCGATAATGGCAAGCTTTATCGAGTGCGCACCGCGGCGGCAAAGCCTGAGTCGTCGTTATTGATTAGCACAAATCAAACACAGGTTATGTCGCTCGCCGTTACCAAAAACGGGGACCTAATTGCCGGCACCGATCCGGGCGGCCTCGTCCTGAGAATTTCTTCAGACGGCAAGGCATTCGGTTTATACGATGCGCCACTACGCGAGATTCACGCACTCTCGGCGGCGCCCGACGGCTCAATTTACGCGCTGGCGCTGAGCGATGCTGCCGCAACTACGAAGAGCGCAGTGCCGGCAACGGCTGCCACGACTCAAACAGCCGAAGCGGCGACAGCGGCAACGATTTCCACAGACGAAAGTACGATCGGCGCAACTGCCCAACCAACACCGGCAAAGAGCCGCAACGATCTGTCCTCTGCGCGCAGCGCCGTCTTTCACATTCTCGCGGATGGCGGAACGGATGTGGTGTGGAACTCTTCCTCAGTTACCGCGTTCTCGGTGCTCGCCGTAACGAATGGTGTGCTTGTCGGAACTTCGGATAAGGGACGCATCTATTCGATTAGCGATGATGGGCGTGACACCTTGCTGCTGCAATCAACTGAAGGTCAGATTTCTGCGCTGGTCGCGCGCGGCGCAGATACTTACGCAGCTTCAAGCAATCAGGGAAGGCTCTACCATTTCGGCGAGCCGGTTGTGAACGAAGGTGGATACGAATCGCCGGTGCGCGACACCAAACTAGTATCGTCCTGGGGACGAATTTGGTGGCAGGGGCGCGGGCCGATTGAGTTACAGACTCGCTCTGGCAACAGCGATCGACCGGACGCGACGTGGAGTGACTGGAGCGTCACCTACAAAGATGCGAGTGGCTCGCAAATTACCAGCCCCAGGGCGCGCTTCATCCAATGGCGGGCAGTTCTACACGGTGCCCCGGGACGCTCAGACGAGGCAAGATTGGAAGATGTTAGCCTGGCGTACTTGCCGCGAAATGTCGCGCCGGAAGTACTCTCGATCACCGTGCTGCCATCCGGCGTAGCTTTGCAACAGCAACTTCAGGTTCAAGTCGATCCGAATATCGAAGCGGCGGGACTTGACGCTTCGTTGTTTGGTATCACCGCGCAAGTGCCACCGCGCCGGGTTTTTCAACGCGGCGCGAGGTCGCTGCAATGGCAGGGTGAAGATCGCAACGGCGATACGATCGAATACGCGGTCTATTATCACTCGTCGAACGAAACAACTTTTCGCTTGTTGAAGGATCACATTCGCGAGAACTTTTATACTGTGGATGGAGCGAGTCTGGCAGATGGTCGATACGTCTTTAAGATTGTCGCCTCCGATGCTCCTGACAATCCGCCGGGAACGGCGTTGTCGAGCGAGCGAATTAGTGAACCGGTGGATCTCGACAATACACCGCCGACCATTCGACTCGTAAATTCTGCCCAAATCGCCGGCAATCATGCGCGTGCAGTGTTCGATGTCGATGACAGCACCGGGCGCATCAAACGTGCTGACGTCAGCATCGACGGTGGCCCCTGGCACGAGGTATTTCCGGACGATGGCATTGCCGACAGTCAGCGCGAGCGCTACTCGCTCGACGTTTTGGTCAGCGGTCCAGGTGAGCACACAATCTCGTTGCGGGCCTTCGATAACAGCAATAATGTGGGCAGCATAAGCGTCGTCGTGCGCCAATAAACGGGGCGGTGCCGCACCATACGGTGTCGAAATCGTGCGAAAGGGTGCGAAAAGGTTGGGATTGGCAACGATAAGGCTCAAGCAGCCTCGCTGACTCGTCGCGCATCAATTGCTGTATAAGTAAAGAACCACGGAATTCCGGGATGCATCTGGTAAACTCTGGCATCGGTCTTGCTGAATCGTTCGCGGGCGCAGCTCTCCGCCTCTCCCTCATGCGTAGTTACGAGGAGGCGGCAGTGAACATGAAGAGATTACTGACATTTCTGATTATGGCGATGATCGCAACGGGGCTGGCCAGCGGGACCTTTGCGCAAAAAGGCGATGATAAACGTCCGCCGAAGGACAGACCAAAGGTTGTCGAGCGACCAAAACCCCCACCGAGCAACAACAACAGCGGTAGTGGCAATAGCAACAAACGAGGAAAGCCCTAG
>Ga0066709_100004674_pt1 | contig 11016 bp, 6 predicted proteins | sample GraSoiAngelo_158_FD_79665 | JGI IMG/M metagenome (GOLD analysis project Ga0066709, IMG submission 79665) | Grasslands soil microbial communities from the Angelo Coastal Reserve, California, USA - 14_1009_16_30cm | ecosystem: Environmental > Terrestrial > Soil > Grasslands | place: USA... | reverse complement strand
CGAAAGGTCGAGGATGGCCAGGCGCCGATGGGCGAGCAGGGCACCAAATCCGCGGGCGTCGGGCGGCGATTCCCAGGTCCCGTGGCCGTCGGGCCCGCGGTGGATCATCGCGTCGCTCATCCGCTGCAGGGTGGCGCGGTTGCGGTCGTCGATCCGCCCGAGGATGCCGGCTATTCCGCACATCGCCCGGCGAAGATGGCATCGCCGGCGCGGCCGTGCAAAGCTCGCCAGCGCCTTCCGCTCGACACTGTCTGGTTGCGCATGCCATAAGAATGCGCCGCCTGGCGACCATGGGCCGCGATCGACTGGACCTCCTCTATCTTTCGCCATTTCCCCCGTCTCCGCCGACGTTCGGTGCGCAGCGGCGGGTCCAGGGGCTGATGGCGGCGGGAGGCGGGCGCCACGACATCACGGCGGTTTCGCTCATCACCCCGGAGCTCGACGCCGGCTCCGCCGAACGCGCCATGCGGGAATATTGCCGGGAGGTCGTGCTGGTCCCGGCACGGCCCTGGCGAGGCGCGCAGAAGCGGATGCTGCAGGCTCGCTCACTCGTGTCGAGCCGGAGCTTCGAACGGCGCTTGTACGATCTGCCGCGGCTGCGGCGGGTGCTCGATTCGCTCCTTTCGCGCCGCGCGTTCGACGTGGTCACCGTGGAGCTTCCCTTCCTCGCGCACGAGTTGCTGGCGAGCGTTCCTCGGGGCCGGCAGCGTCCCCGGCTGGTCCTCGATGAGCCCCACATCGCGCTCGATCTCGCGCGGCAGCAGGCGCGCACCCAGTCGGGAATCGCGCGCCGGATCCACAACGCGACCAACTGGCCGAAGATCAAGCGGGAAGAGATGGATCTCTGGCGCCGCTTCGACGGCGTGACTTTCTGCTCGGAGAAGGACGAGGCGCGCGCCCGCGCGCTTGTGCCGTCGATGCGAACGGCGGTGGTCCCCAACGCGGCGGACGTGCAGTACTTCAAGCCACGCCCCTCCGACCCGACGCCCGATGGCCGCACGGTCATCTTCTTCGGCGCGATCAACTACTACCCGAATGTGGACGGGCTTTTGTACCTCTTGCGCGAGATCTGGCCATTGATCGCGAGAAGCCATCCGCAGGCGCGACTCCAGATCGTGGGGCAGCATCCGACGCCGGAGATCCTCGCTTTCCAGGGACCGAGCGTCGAGGTGACTGGCAGCGTCGACGACGTGCGGCCGCACCTCGCGCGGGCGGCCGTCTCGATCGTGCCGCTGCGCATCGGGGGCGGGACCCGATTCAAGATTTTGGAGGCGATGGCGATGGCCAGGCCGGTCGTCTCCACCTCGCTCGGCGCGGAGGGGATCGAGGCCGAGCCGGAGCGCCAGCTGCTTGTCGCGGACGACCCCGGGGCGTTCGCGCGAGCCGTCGCGCGAGTGCTCGATGATGCGCAGCTCGCGGACCGTCTGGGTAGAGAGGGGCGGTCGCTGGTCGAACGTCGCTACTCGTGGGACGCCGCCGCACAGCGACTCGACCTGTTCTTCCGCGAGGTTCTCGTTTCGCAGATCACCAGCGCAGATCCGGGAGAGGTGATTGGATGACTTGTGGTCGGTTGTGCGATTACGTAACATATTGAACGCGGAGGAGTTTTACATGGCGGACAGAATTGTACGGTCTTGGTGTTTCCCGCGCGGGATTGCGTCCAGCACCTGGACGTCGGAGGTAAGAGATGCAGACTCAAGCACGCATCAGCGCGACCCTCATTGTCGCCGGAGCCATCGCCGTCTTCGGCGCAGGCTGCGGAATCGGGATCGTGCCGGTTACGGTGACACCGCTGCATCCCACCGTCCTGGTGGGAGGGACGGTCACATTCACCGCCACGGTCGGCGGCGCCCCCCTGCCCGACGCGGTCTGGTCCATCCTTGAAGGCGGCGGCGGGACGATCGATGCGAACGGCCTCTACACGGCACCTTCTTCGCCCGGCGTCTTCCATGTGATCGCGACCAGCGGGGCGGATGTGATGAAGACGGGCATCGCGCTCGTGTCCGTCACCACCTCGATCCCGACAGGCGGGCTGGTGATCTCGTCGCCGCTTTCGCTGGACAAGACCAGTGTGGCACCGGGGGACATCCTGCACGGCACGGTCAGCTACAAAAACACCAGCGCCAGCCCGATCTCGGTGCAGCACCTCGTCATCGCCGCGCGGCCGCCTGGAGGAACCAACAGCGGAGGTCCCTATTACGATCTTGCGCCGCAGCTCGCGGCTCAGGTGATCCAGCCGGCCGCCACGCTCACCCTCGCCGCATCGATCACCTTCCAGAGCGCGGATCCGGTGGGACGCTGGTATTCCTACACTACCTACCAGGACGCCAGCGGAGGATGGCACGACGAACCGAACGTCTACTTCACCGTCGGACAGCCGGTTCCGCCGCCTGTGGGGATCGCGGTCTCGGTGAGTCCGTCCGCGGCCTCGATCGTGGTCGGGGGCTCGAGCACCTTCCAGGCTACCGTCACCGGAACGACTAGCGGGCAGTCCACCGCTGTGACCTGGTCCGTGCAAGAGACCGGCGGTGGCACGGTGAGCGCGGCCGGGGTCTACACCGCGCCTGCCGTCACCGGGACCTACCACGTGATCGCCACCAGCGTGGCGGACACTTCCAAGAAGGGCACTGCGACCGTCACGGTGACGGGAACGCCCGTGATCGCGGTCTCGGTATCGCCGCAGGCCATTTCGGTGAGTCCCAGCGGGACGACGACGTTCACCGCGACGGTCACCGGCATCAGCGCGGGTCAGTCAACCGCCGTCACCTGGTCCGTGCAGGAGGCCGGCGGCGGGACCATCAGCGCGGCGGGCGTCTACACGGCGCCGGCCAGCACGGGGACGTACCACGTGGTGGCCACCAGCGTGGCGGATACCTCGAAGACCGGCACCTCGACGGTTTCCGTCGGAACGTTCACGCTGATCCCGGCGCAACGCCTCACGCAGTGGAACCCGGGAATCCCCGGCGGCGTGCCAGCCCGCACCACCGTCTGCGCTACTGTCGCTGCGGCGACCTACGGCAATGGCACGCTCGACGCGACTGGCGGCATCCAGTCTGCATTGAACGCGTGTCCGGTCGGGCAGGTGGTGCAGCTCTCCGCGGGAGACTTCATGATCACCGGCACGCTCCAGATCACCAAGGGGATCGTCCTGCGAGGACAGGGACCGGCGCTGACGAAGCTGAAGATGCCGGTCGGAACGAACGCCAACCTCATCACCGTGGGCACGCAGTGGTTCACGTTCACCCAGGCCACCAACCTCGCCAGCAACGCCGTCAAGGGGACCCAGACGGCCGTCCTCACCGGCAATCCGGGTCTGACCGTCGGTGAGATCGTGCTCGTCGATCAAATCACCAACCCCGCCATCACGGAATGGAGCACGAAGTCGCCTCCGGGCGACGTATCGCGGACCTGGTTCACGCGCCCCGATCGGCCCGTCGGCCAGGTGATGGAGGTGCAATCGGTCAGCGGGACGACGATCACGTTCACGACGCCCTTCCACATCGACTTCCAGACGGCCTTCACTGCCCAGCTGACGCGGTTCTCCAACCTCGACAACGGTCCGGTGGTGCCCTCGGTGAAGTACGCCGGCGTGGAGGACCTCTACGTGTCCGGAGGCAGCGGCGGCCAGGGCAACATCTGGCTGTCGAACGCCGCCTACAGCTGGATCAAGAACGTCGAGTCGGATTTCCAGGACGGACCGAGCATCGCCATCGACGGCTCGTTCCGCTCCATCGTTCGAGACTCGTACGTTCACAGCACGCAGACGCCCTCGCCCGGCGGCGGCGGCTACGGGTTCTCGTTCTCGTGGTACTCGGCCGACAACCTCCTCGAGAACAACATCTCCTGGAACATGAACAAGGTGATGGTGATGCGCGCCTCCGGCGGCGGCAACGTCATTGCCTACAACTACATGGAAGACGGCTGGATCAGCTACTCCACGGGCTGGACGGAGGTCGGCCTCAACGGGTCGCACATGACCTGCCCGCACTACGAGCTGTTCGAAGGCAACCAGTCGTTCAACTTCGACGGCGACAACACCTGGGGCAACTCCGTCTACATCACGGTGTTCCGCAACCACCTGACCGGAAAGCGGCGGTCTACCCCGCCCCTGGCGCTGACGGATACCCAGAACCCGCGGTCGATCGGGCTCATGGAAGGCCACAAGTGGTACTCGTTCGTGGGCAACGTGCTGGGTACGCCGAATCAGAATCCGTTCCCGTCCAGCGGCTACGTGCTGGACTCGCCTTACCCATGGACCGACAACCCGATCGGCATGTGGCGCCTGGGCTACAACCCCGAGAACTGGAACGCGGCGCCCGACACGAACGTGACTGGCACAATCATCCGCGAGGGCAACTACGACTACTCGACCAATCTGGTGCACTGGGGGAGCGCTCCGGGCTCCATTCCCGCCTCTCTCTATCTCAGCAGCAAGCCGGCCTTCTTCGGCACCAACCCCTGGCCGTGGGTCGACCCCACCGGGACCGTGAAGGTCGGAACGCTTCCTGCCCGCGTCCGCTTCGACGCGATGCATCCGTAGGGCAGGGCGTCAGGCGATCGTCCACTCGCAAGCGGCGGCGTGACCAGCGTCACGTCGCCGCATTGCGAGGCCTCTACCCCCGGGGTATGCGGTCGCGATGGGAACGCGCAACGCCCGGGTCTGTGCCGTGTTCGTCGCGGCGCTTTCCTGCAGCGACAGGCTCGCTTGCGGCCGCGGGGCGACCGGCTCGGAGGCCGTCGGCGTCCCATCGCCGGCCGCGACGCCGTATGTCATCCCTGCCGAGAGGCGGACGACGTGGAAGCCTGGAATTCCCGGCGGGATCCCCCTCCGGAGCGCCGCGTGCGCCACCATCGACGCGGCGGCGTACGGCAACGGCGCGCAGGACGCGACGGCGGCGATCCAGGCTGCGCTCACCGCCTGTCCCGAAGGGAAGGTCGTGGTGCTTTCGGCGGGCACGTTCGCGACCACCCGCACGCTGCTGATCAACAGGGGAATCGTCCTGCGCGGCGCCGGCCCCAGGCAGACGCTGCTGAAGAGCAACGGCTTCAACGGCGCGGTGGTGTGGATCGGGCCGCTCTGGCCGCATGTCCGCTCCTCGGTCGACCTCGCCGCCGACGGCGCGAAGGGCGCGACCTCGATCACCGTCGCGAACGCCCAGGGCCTCGGCCGCGGCACCCTGGCGGTCATCGACGAGTTGTCGGACCCTGACTACGTGCAATGGTCCGCCTCGCGATCTCCGCCGGGGAATCCGTCCCGGGGGTGGTTCTCGCGGATGGATCGGCCGGTCGGCCAGATGGTCGAGATCCAGTCGGTGAGCGGCAACACCGTCACGCTCACCTCTCCGCTGCACATCGCCTTCCGCACCGCCCGTAACGCGCAGCTCAGCCTCTGGGACCAACCATCGGTGCGCGAAGCGGGCCTGGAAGACCTCCGCGTATCCGGAGGCGGCAACGACAACATCGTCCTGGCGCTGGCGGCGTACAGCTGGGTCAAGAACGTCGAGTCGCAACAATCGACCGGCAGCAGCATCGCCGTCAATGCTTCCTACCGTTCGGTCGTGCGCGACTCGTACTTCCACCACTCGCCGGAGCTCTACCCCGGCGGAGGAGCGTACGGTCTCTCGTTCGCGCTCGCCTCGGCGGACAACCTGGTCGAGAACAACATCTTCTGGCACTTCAACAAGGTGATGGTGATGCGCGCTTCGGGCGGCGGAAACGTCATCGGCTACAACTATTTCGAGGACGGATTCATCGGGAGCACTCCGCTGAACTACACGCAATGGATGGAGGTGGGGATGAACGCCTCCCACATGACCTGCCCGCATTACGAGCTGTTCGAGGGCAACGAGGCGTTCAACATCGACGCTGACAACACCTGGGGGAACTCGGTCTACATCACCTTCTTCCGCAACCACGCCATCGGCAAGCGCCGCTCCTTCCCTGACGTGGACAATCGCCGCGCGATCGGCTTGATGGCCGGCTCGTGGTGGTACACGTTCGTCGGCAATGTGCTCGGGTACCCAGCGATGAGTGCGGCGCCGTACTCCAGCTTCCGGTACGAGAGCGGCTTCCCCTGGAATCCCCAGCCGGTTCCAATGTGGGAGCTCGGATACGACCCGGAGAACTGGGCGCAGCAGGCCGACCCCCGCGTGCTCTCGACGGTGATCCGCGAAGGAAACTACGACTACGCGACCAACCAGGTGCACTGGTCGGGAGCTCCGCGCGAGCTGCCGGCCTCCCTGTACCTGCCCGGCAAGCCCGCCTTCTTCGGCGACGCCCCGTGGCCGTGGGTGGACCCCGCCGGTGCGACCAAACTGCACGCCTTGCCGGCGCGGATGCGCTTCGAGGCGATGAGTCCCTGATGTCCGGCGATCCGAAACCGGTCCGGATTTCCGGCCAACTTCCGGGGCTCGACGGAGTGCGCGGGCTCGCCATCCTGATGGTGATGGCGGTCCATTTCGTAGGGGACGCCACGCCGCGCACCTTCGGAGAGCGCCTGGCGGTGAAGTTGGGCAACTACGGCGTCCTCGGGGTGGACGCCTTCTTCGTCCTCTCCGGATTCCTGATCACGGGCCTCCTGCTGGATGCCAAAGGCGACCGGCACTACTTCCGCAATTTCTATGCCCGGCGGACGCTCCGCATCTTCCCGCTGTACTACTCCGTGCTCGCGCTGCTGTTCCTGGTGCTCCCGAGCGTGGCCGCGCTCCCGCTCGCGCTCGAGGAGTCGCGCGTGCACCAGACATGGCTCTGGACCTACACCGCCAACTTCTACATCGCCGCCAAGGCGTCGTGGGCACTGCCTTACGTCAGCCATTTCTGGTCGCTAGCCATCGAGGAGCACTTCTACCTGCTCTGGCCGCTGGTCGTGTTCAGCTTCCGGCGGGAGACGCTGGAGCGGATCTGCCTCGGCGTCATCGCGGCCGCGCTCGCTCTGCGCATCGGCCTGTCACTCCTGGGGACGAGCGAGCTCTCCATCTCGGTGCTGACGCCTTGCCGCGTGGACGCGCTCTGCGTGGGTGGGCTGCTCGCGGCCCTGGCGCGCCGTGAGGAGGGAGTCGCCCCGCTGGTCCGTCGGAGTGGCCAGGCCGCAATCGCCATCGGTGTGGCGACGCTCCTCGTGTCGGCATTCTGCGCGGCTACGCGGATGGGTCTGGCAGTGCTCCACCCGATTCGCGGAACGCTGTTCGCGATGTTTTTTGGCGCGGTCACACTGATGAGCCTGCGCCGCGCGGAGGAAAGCCTTGCGGGGCGCGCCTTCCAGAGCTCTTGGCTGCGCACATTCGGCAAGTACAGCTACGGGTTGTACGTCTACCACGGCGTTCTCTCGTTCCAGATGCTCGAATGGCGGGTGGTGGACCGGCTGGAGCTGCTGCTCGGCAGCCATCCGCTGGCCATCGCGGCCCAGACTGTGCTCGGTGTCGGCGCTTCGCTCCTCATCTCGGTGCTCAGCTACGAGCTCTTCGAGAAGCGGTTCCTGGTGCTGAAGAGACTCTTCGCGCCGGAGATGTCGGGCGCCATGGCCTCACCGGCGCGGGCCATCGTGGTCCCAGGTGCGGTGGAGCGACGCCTCGACTGAATCAGTCGAACAGCACGCAGCAGATGACCCGGTTGGCCCCGACCGCGTGGATCGTCTCGCGGACGGATGCGAGCCGGTCGTGCCCGCGGCGGACGCACAGCACCACGCCATCGGACGCCAGGGCGATGGGGAGCGCCAGCGGGTTGGCCAAGGGGCTCTCCAGCGCGACGATCGTCTTCGTGACCGGCCGCACGTAATCCGAGGAAGCGAATTCCTCCTCGTGCTGCGTCCAGCCTCCCCCCGCGCCCTCCGAGATCCCCAGGCGCGCGATCAGCCGTGTCGAACTATCGAGGTCGAGGTCCTTCGCCTCGGTGAACTCCACCAGATGGACGGACAGGCGGGTGCCGGTCTGGGCGAGCGCTCGGGCGAGGTCGGCGGTGGAGTAGCCAGGCTCGCCGGGAACCAGGACCAGCCAGGACCATTCGCCGCTCAACTGCGACCAGACGGCGTTCAACTGCGGGTACGACGGCGAGTCCGCCGGCGCCCGCCGGTGCAGCTGCTTCAGGATCGCCTGCTGTCGCTCGGCGAGCCGGTTGCGGGCGAACTGCCGCTGCGGGACCAACGCCGTGATCTCTTCCTCACTGGTGGAGTCCTCGTCCGGGTTGTCCCCGCTGTTCGGCATCGAACTGTCTGCCTCCGAGTCAGAAAATATACGTGCAGCCGCCCGGGTCGGCACCCCGAAGAGAGCCGGTATTTAGAGGTTGCCAGCCGGCGAAGGATCGATGGAGCGTCCCGGGCGCAGTGGCCAGGCGCCGGTGGCGACTGCCTGCTTCGCCACCAGCGCGAGCGCGGGTGCGACCGTGAACACCGAGGCCCAGGTCCCCAGCCCCATGTCGCCATAGCAGTGCACCAGATAGGTGACGAGGATGCCCACCGTTGCGAGCGCCGTGGTGCGGTCGCGCGGCGTGGTCGAGAACCGGTACGAGCGCACCGCGAAGAAGACCCCCAGCGGGATCAGCAGCCAGATCGCCGCGAAACCGACCCCGCCCGAGAAGGTGAGCAAGCCCAGGATCGAATTGTGCGGAGCGAACCGGTAGAGCTCGTACGCCTCGGAGATATCAGGGAGGTGGATGACCTCATCGTAGCCGTGCCCGAATCCGGTGCCCAGGACCGGGTGGGCCCGGAGCGTGTAGTAAAGGTTGTAGTTCTCCAGATCGCGCCAGCGCGTGGATGGGTCCGCCCCGGAGTCGACGACGGAGCGGATGGTCCGGACTGGCGCGAAGAAGCGCGCTCCGCTGCTCCAGCCGATCGCGGTGTACAGCGCGATCACCGGGAGGCAAATGACGACGCCCTGCACGATCCTTTTCTTGAGCCGGCTGAACGGAGTGATGAAGTAGAGCACGGCCAGCGCGGCCAGCAGCTCGACCCACACCAGGCGGCGGTTGTTCGCGATCATCCCCAGAGTAAGGACCGGCAGCGTGGCCAGTCCGAAGAGCAGGTTGCGCGGCGTGGGCCGCTCGAAGAAGACTACCAGCACCAGCAGGAAGGCGTCGGCGAACAGCATCGAGTCCGCGTGTACGGTGGCGTGGGGCATGTCCAGCTCGCTCGGGAACAGATGCCTGAGGTATGTCGCGAGCAGGGCGCGGATCAGGGCCGCGACCACCAGCGCGACCCCGAACGCGCGGCTGTCGGACGGCCCGCGGATTCCGGCGCAGTACAAGAGGAGGACGCAGGGAAGGTAGATGACCCGGAAGACCTGCCAGAGCGAGAAGCGGAAATCGGCTCCTTCGCGCAAGAGACCGTGTCCCCAGATGAAGAAGATCGCGACGATGCAAAGCAGCGCAGCGTCGCGCAGAGGCGGCGCGGGCGGGACGTTCCCGCGCGTGTCCACGGGCGAGTCCATCATCCGGCGGACCACCCAGGTCCCGGCGAGGAGCAACAAGGCCATGTCGAGTCCCGAGAAGAAGAGCGCCTTGTAGGGGAGGGTGAGGTTGAGGTGCGCCAGCAGCAGTGCGCCCACCACGTAGAGGGGGGAGCGCCAGAGGCCTGCCGCTGGGATCTCGGTCGGATTCTCCAGCGTGAGGCACAGCACCCCGAGGATCAGGAGCGAATGCCGGAGAGGAGCGCGCACGGCGAGCACGAGGACCAGGGTCAGCGCGAGTGGCGTCAGCGTGAGGCCGAGGTCGCCATTGCCGCCGATGAGGAGCATCAGCGTGAGCACGCCGAGACCTGCCACCGCCGCGAGCACCAGCGGGTCCGCCCGCGGCACGCGGCCCGCCAGGAAACGGTTCATGTGCGCGGGGACTGCGACGGCGGGAGCTGGTCCGAGGGGGGCGGCCAGGGCAGTCGCACCGCCACGATGGTCCCCGGATGCCCGAGCAGGTCCTCCAGCTGCCAGTGCTTGAGCACCACGCCGGCGCGCAAGTCGGCGAAGGTGGTGGCGAAGAGGGCGAGGAACAGCCCCGCGATGATCGCCCCCGCCATCACCAGCGGCGCCTTCGGCTTGATCGGCCCGCGGGGGACTTGCGGCGGGATGACCACCGAGTAGCGGTACTTGAACGCGGCGCGCGCTGTATCGAGGTCGATCCGGGCGGAGTCGATGCGCTCGCGCATCGCGGCGTATTGCTGGGCGGCGTACCGCAGCTGGGCGCGGGCATACTCGACCGACGAGTGTTCGTCCCCGCCGCGGAAGAGATCGGGAGGGATCTCGGGCGCGCCCGGCATGGCGCCCTCGCCGCCGCCGGGGAGCTCGGCAAGCTGCCGGCGCAGCTCGCGCTCCTCCTCCCGTAGAGCGGAGAGCTGCGGGGATTCCTGGCGGAGCGAATCGATGCTGCGCTGCAGGTCGAGAAGCATCGGGTGGTTCTCCGAGTAGACCGCCCGCTGCTCAGCCAGCCGCGTCTGCAGCTCGGAGAAGTGGCGCCGCCGGGCCTCCTCCAGATCGGCGATCGCGCGGCGCTTGCCCTCCAGCGTCACCCGGAGGTTGAGCACATCCGGATCGATTCTCGTCCGCGGGCGAGGCGCCGGCGCGGCGCTGCGCCTCGGGGCGGAGTCCTGGCGCATGCGTTCGAGCTCGGCGACCTCCGCTTCGATGTCGTTCTTCAGCTTCGCCGCATGCCCTTCGTAGATGGAGATCTGCTCGGCGATGGTGGAGATCTCGAGCACATGACGCTTCTCCAGGAAGTTCTGCTCCGCCGCGTCGACGAGGCGGTAGGCCATCAGGGCATCCGGCCAGTGCAACTTGATCACCACCGTACCGTCGGGCGTGGTCCACACCGTGAGGTTCTTCTCCAACAGGCCGGTCAACCCCTCGGACAACTCCTGCTCGGACGTCTGCCGCTTCAGGAGTCGCAGCACCCAGTCCTTGAAGCGAAGGCTCGGAGCGCGGCGCTTCGGCCATTCCTGCAGCAGCTCCGTCTGGCTGATGAGGGCCTGCAGGTTCTCGCGGCGGATGATGGTCTCCGCTGCGGCCCGCGTCGGCTGATCCATCTGGTTGGCGTCGG
>Ga0066709_100004670_pt1 | contig 11018 bp, 5 predicted proteins | sample GraSoiAngelo_158_FD_79665 | JGI IMG/M metagenome (GOLD analysis project Ga0066709, IMG submission 79665) | Grasslands soil microbial communities from the Angelo Coastal Reserve, California, USA - 14_1009_16_30cm | ecosystem: Environmental > Terrestrial > Soil > Grasslands | place: USA... | reverse complement strand
TGCTGCGAATAGACAACTCTTGCAGCAAATCTTCATTACCTGCGGCGACTGTATGCCCGTCAACTTTGCCAGTCACGCCGCGCCCGGTAAGGGACTGGAAATCGCTGGCATTCGGAAGGTCCAAACCGCGGTCTCGCGCGACTGAAACAACTGCGGCCGCAAGAGGATGCTCGCTGCCCTGTTCTACACTTGCGACCAGCCGCAGCAGTTCGTTCTCGTTCATACGTGTAGCCGTAACTATGGAAGTCACGCGCGGTTTCCCTTCCGTCAAGGTTCCGGTTTTGTCGATTATCAGCGTGTCCACTTTTTCCAAAATCTCCAGAGCCTCGGCATTTTTGATCAACACGCCGGCGTGAGCTCCGCGTCCGGTGCCCACCATAATCGCGATCGGGGTAGCCAGTCCCAATGCACACGGACACGCAATGATCAGCACCGCTACGGCATTCACCAAGGCGTGCGCCAAACGCGGCTCGGGCCCGAATGACGCCCAGACAATGAAGGTGATAAGAGAAATGGCAATCACAACCGGTACAAACCAGCCAGAAACGCGGTCCGCTAATCTTTGAATCGGCGCGCGGCTGCGCTGCGCTATGCTCACTAACTGTACGATTTGCGCCAGCAACGTCTCACTTCCCACGTACTCGGCGCGCATGATGAACGAACCTGTACCGTTCACGGTCGCGCCAATCACCCGGCCGCCCGATTCCTTCCGGACCGGCATGGATTCGCCGGTGATCATGGATTCATCGATCGAACTCGATCCTTCCAGAATTACTCCGTCGACCGGAACCTTCTCTCCCGGACGCACACGTAGTCGTTCCCCAACCTGCACCTGTTCCAGAGGAATATCTTCCTCGCGACCATTGCGCAGAACCCTGGCCATCTTCGGAGACAAATCGAGCAAGGCCCGAATCGCAGCCCCAGTGCGGCTGCGCGCACGCAGTTCCAGTACCTGTCCCAAGAGCACTAACGTAGTGATCGCCGCCGCCGCTTCGAAGTAGACCGGCGGTGTTCCACCGATCTCGCGGAACGAAGCAGGAAAAATGCCCGGTGTAATGGTCGTGACCAGGCTGTACAGGTAAGCCACACCCGTGCCCATCGCGATCAGGGTGAACATGTTGGTCGAGCGGTTTACTACGGACGCCCACCCACGCTGAAAAAATAGCCATCCGCCCCACAGCACGACCGGTGTGGCGAGCAGCAGCTCCAGCCACGGCCGCCAGCCACCAGGCAACGCATGCTGGATCGGCATTCCTGGCAGCATGTCGGCCATCGCGATCGTCAGCAACGGCGCCGTCAGCAGCAGGCTCAGCCAGAAGCGCCGCGTCATCTCTCGCAGTTCGGGATTTTCTACTTCCTTCGTGGTAGTGCTGCGGGGCTCCAGCGCCATGCCGCAGATCGGGCACGTCCCCGGCTGGGCTCGCACGATCTCCGGATGCATGGGGCACGTGTACTCCGTCCGCCTGTTCGCCGAGGGCATTTCTGGCTCCAACGCCATTCCACAACTCGGACACGCTCCAGGCTTATCCTCCTCAACTTCCGGACACATCGGACAAACATACTTTTCTGGCGCTGACTGGATTGACTTGGCCGGTGCAGATGGCCGCGCCGCCGGAACTCCTAAGGAAACTAGCTGTGCTGGCTTGGCCGAGGCTGCACTCAAGTACCGTTGCGGGTCAGCCTTGAACTTCTCCAGGCAGTGAACACAGCAAAAGTGGTAAGTGGTCCCTTCATGAGCGTGGCTGTGCTTCGCAGCAGACGGATTCACCGTCATGCCGCAGACCGGATCCTTGCTCACGGCTGAAGCCAGCTTTAGAGGCCCGCCTGACATAAATTGCCCTCACTGATTGCCATTGCTCTATATTGGATTCACTCCGACCTTTATAAGGAGCGCACGGGAAGTCACACCGAAAAGGTTAACGCATGACTCTACTGGAAGTTGCTTACCGCTACGCGACTCCTCTCACCGAAGGCACAATGCGCGCCATTGATAGTGTGCGCGAAGTATATGGAGTGCGGCGGATTGATTTTGACGAGAAAAATCGCATTGTGCGGGTCGAGTTTGACGCCTCCCGATTCAAAGAGCCGGTAGTCGCGGCACTGCTGCGGCAAGCAGGAGTACAGTTGCTGGAGAAGCTGGTTTTGGCTTAGCCGCTGCCATAGTTGCTGCGTTCCTTTCCCGTGTCTCTGCTGGTTCCCATCTTCTTTCCTCCTTGTTGGCTACACAGCACTGTTCTACAGTCGAGCCAAATCAAGGAGGCACGATGAAGAAGCTCGTCTTAGTCAGCGTAGTGGCGTTCGCGACCGCAGCTGTGGCACAGACTCTGCCGGCAGGCACGCCGCTGAGGGTGAAACTCGAAAACACACTTTCGACCTTTGGGAGCAAGACAGGCGATCCATTCTCTGGCCGAGTGACCGAAGCCGTGACAGTTGACGGCAAAACCGTGATTCCCGTCGGTACAACGGTTCAAGGTCGGGTCACCAAGGTTAATGAACCGCGGCGGATTGCAGGCAAGCCGACCATTGCCATCTTTCCGGAGACGATAGTTTTGCCGAGTGGCGAACACTATATGCTCAATGCACCGCTCATTGACACCAACCTGCGCAACGGCACCGACGTGAACACGGAAGGTCAGTTCAAAGGTGCGGGTCATGACGGAAAGGATCTCACTGAGATCGGATTCGGTACCGGTGGAGGCATGCTGATCGGCGGACTAGCGGGCGGGGGCAAGGGGCTGCTGATTGGTGGGACGGTTGGTGCAACAGCCACCGTCGCTCACTGGTTGGGAAAAAAGAGATCCGCAATGCTGCCGGCGGGAACGGAGTTGTTAATGGAGCTGAGCCGTCCGCTGTCAATGGACGTGGTCAAAGGGGGACAGTAGCACTTCAGAACTCTCGTCGCGCGTCACTTCCCATTATCAAATGTCCGTCTGCGCCGAATCGTTCCAGATTCGGCGCCTCGCCAGGTCAGCCACTGAGAATCCGAGAGTTTGAGCTGACGGCTTCCCCCGGCTTCTCCAAGAGATTGATTGATTCTGCCTGCGTTACGTTAAGCGGGACCTGCCAATGTGATGGAAATCAGTGAGAGCGGCTTTCGTAATCGCCTGCTTGCAGATGCGCCGCAAAGAATTTATCCACGCGCCGCCAGGCGTCGCCGAGCACGTGTTCCCGGCTGAAGTAGTGGAACTCGCCGGGATACATCATGAATGTGACGAGATCACCCTTGTGTTTCTTCAGCGCTTCGTCCATGAGCCACACTGATTCCAGGAACGGAACATTTACGTCTGAAGTGCCGTGCAGCACAAGGAGTGGCCGTGCGAGACGGTCGATGTGGGAGATGGGTGAGGCATTGGCATAAACCTTGGGGTTCTCCTCGGGTGTGCCAATGCGGCTTTCGGTCCAGTCGCCGTGATACGGATCGTTGTAGTACATCACGTAGTCCACGACGCCCGCGACATCAATACCTGCACGGAAAAGGCTCGGCTGGTCAGTCATGGCGATCAGCGTGAAGAAACCGCCATAACTCAGTCCCCAAATCCCGATGCGCTCCGAATCGACATAGGAAAGCGACTTGAGATAATTCGCACCCATCCAGGCGTCCTTGGCGTCGTTGCCGCCAACGTCCATGTACACTCCGTTGCGCCAGTCGCGGCCATAACCGATACTGCCGCGATAATCAGGCGCCAGCACTACGTACCCCTGCTGGAGCAAATATTGATGGAAGCTGTAATACACGGCATAGTTCCGCTGCACGTGCCATCCATCGTAGTTCTGGTTGATTCCGTCGCCGTGAACCCAAATGATTGCCGGATTCTTTTTGCTGCGGTCGAGATTCCTGGGTACGAACAACCACGCGGGCACCGGCTGACCATCCGGGCCGGGATAGTGCACCAACTCCGGTTCCACGAACGCGGAGTGGTCAATGGTCGGGGACATGGAGTTGCTCAGCCGCACCGGCTTCGTGCCGGAATTTGCTTCACTGACGTAGAGGTCGGCGGAGTTACGCGTGTCCGTGTGCTGATACACCAGGCGCTTGTCGTCGGGCGACCACCGAGGCTTGACGTTTGTGCCCTTGCCAGCGGTGATGTAGATGACCGTCGCGTGAACCGGATCGTTGCCGATGTTGGCGATGCCTATGCGCCGGTCACCCGGATGATCGGGGTCGTTCGCGTCGAATGCGATGCGCGTGCCGTCATGCGACCAGGTGGGACGCCAGGCTTCGAATTTCCCCTTCGTGATCTGTATTGCCTGTCCGCCCGTCGGCGCGACGACGTAAAGGTGATCCCATCCGTCCAGGTCCGTGAGGAAGGCGATCCATTTGCCGTTAGGTGATGGCTTGGGTTTCGCTTCGGCTTCCCAGTCGGGGAGGCTCCAGAACTTCTCTTCTTTATCGTCGTGAATAGCTTGTGGTGCGCCACCGTTGGCCGGGGCAACATAAATAGTGCGCGTCTTGTAGTGATTCGACTGCCGATCGTACGTGACGTGGGCTGCATCGACCCAGGCGAGACCGTTATATTCTCCCGGCGTGTCGATGGCCGTGGCTTTTCCGCCCAAGGAGCTTACAACATAAAGTTGTCCGGAAACATATTCGGATACTGCGAAGATTAACTTCTCCCCGGAGTAAGACGGCGATTCGTCGTGACGGATGAATTTGCTCCCACCGATGTAAGCGATCTGCCGTCCATCAGGAGACCAGACGGGGGAGTAAATGCTCTCGTCATCGTGCGCGATTTTGGATTCAGACCCGTCACGCAACGAGCGCACAATCAGATCACCGCCGTGTTGCGCTTCGCCAGCGCTGGCTGCACGGACGAAAGCCACTCGGTCGCCATCTGGTGAGGGGGAGATCTCAACTTCCGGAGAAGGCGTGGCCCATACCGCCCGCGGCTCCCCGCCAGATATGCCTATCTGCCACAGATCGCCGTTGCGTGAAAAATAAACTGTGCCGCCGTCATGGCTCCAGAACACGTCCCCCACTTTGCCGTCGGGATAGGCGGTTAACGCAAGTGGCTGTCCCTGCCCGTCGCTGTTCGCGACGTAGAGATTCACGATGTCAGCGCGGTCCCACAAAAACGCAACGCGCCGTCCATCCGGCGACCACACTGGACTGGAGGGATGCTTGATGTCGATCAAATCATCGATACTCAGCCGATGGGTTGAGGGGCTTTGCGCGCCCGCGCCGTTCAGAGGTGCCAACATCGCGAGTAACACTAGCCAACGCCAACGCTTCAATCCAAACATGACACCTCCAAGCATAAAAAAGGCGGATGCGATTCTATATCCGCCTTGACCTCAGCACGTCGCAGCCTGAGCGGCTAAAAATCAACCTTCAGGCCAATCCTGGCAATGAATGGATTGACCGTGTTAAAGGGTTGCAAGTAAGTTGAGTTCGGGTCGTTGAACGTCGACGGTAGAGTTCCGTTCACGGATATCACCGTTTGTTGGTTGGTTATGTTGAACAAGTCAATCAGCGGTTTAATCGTGAAGCGTTCCCCTACTTTGAAATCGCGAGCGATGCGTACGTTCAGCAGATTTACGCTCGGCAGCCTCACTCCACCTGCAGGTTGAAGGATCACTTGCTCGGCCCCCTGGTTGAGCTGAGTGTGTCCAAGTGCGTCGAAGGTATCTCCGCCCAAATAAGCGATCGGCTGAATGGGGTAACCGGTGTAATGCTGGAAGTTTACGCTGGTGCTGAGCTCCCACGGCAACTCGTATGTGCTATCCACTTTGAAGACATAAGTGGAATCGAGATTCAGATAATTGTCGCCGCGATTAATGTTGCTGTTCGGATCGTTGAAATTATCAGAGTAGGCATCGTCGGAATACCCACGGCCGAAGGCGCCCTTCTGGCGCTGAATCGTGAAGCCACTCAGCACCTGCCAGCGGTGTGACAGGCGCTTCACCGCAGTGAACTCGACTCCGTGATAGGAATTGTCATCCAGAGCGGGAATGTTCGTAACCAGGACCTTGGATTCCCCGACGAGGGTCGAGTCCAGGTTGTAGAGCGTTAATGGTTTATTGTTGAGTGGATTAACGATCGCCGTCTTACCATCGTTGTATGTGGTGACAGGTGTGTAGTCAGAAGGGAGCGCAGCCAAGTTCGTTGTTCCGAACAGATTCTTCTTCTTACGGAAGTAATAGCCCACGCCCAGCCTTAGATCTTGCCAGACCTGTTGTTCGTAGTTGACGCTGATCGAATCAGAGTAGGGACGGCTAAGATGAGGATCGAGATGCGCTCCGAACGCTCCACCCGTCTGCGTACTTGGTTTACCGACCTTCCACTCGCTCACCTGTGGGATTTTGTCATTATTCGCGTCACAGTGAGTGCAACCCGCAACGAAAGGACCCCATGTAAATGTCTGGCTGCTAAACCCTATTGGGTTTACCGTCTCGATCAAACCCGTACCTTCCATCTTGTAAAAGCGGCCATAACTGGCGCGTAGAACCGAAGTACCACGGCCCGTGACGTCCATCGCCAAACCTAGACGCGGCGAAACATTGTTCCACGTGACTATGTTGCCCGATGCAGCGACGGTACTGGGCGTGAAAAGATCTGGGAACACGAGATTAGGATCGCTCTTCTCTTCGGGGTAGAAGCCAATGAAACGATCGAAGCGCAGGCCTAAATTCAGCGTAAACCTCCGGCGAACTGTCCATGCGTCCTGCACGTAGGCACTACTGTCATGGAAGTATGACTTTGCGGTGAAGGGTGTATTGAAAGCCGTGACTTGAAACGGTGCGCCATTGTTGTAAAAGGCGTTAATCCCTTGGTTCACATATTGAATGTATGGGTTGTAGTTGTCGCCCCATTCGAAGCCGAATTTAAAATTGTGGGTGCCAGCCAGTGAACCCTTGTACCAGGAAGCGCCGGCGGCGACTTTGAACAGCCACGCCGGATTCGAGAAATAGCTCTGGGCCGCTCCTGTCTGCGTTTGTGTAACTAGGTCCGTGCGGTTGAAGTCCGTGGGTTTGACTCCCGGCTGGGGACCCAGGGGAAACACTTCCTTGTTGTATCCCGCGCGAAAATCCAAGAGCAGGTTGTTTGTGATTTGACTTGTCCACAGCGCCTGCAGGATGTAAGCGGGCTCGATCTGTCGCCAAGATGCCTCAGGGCTCACCAGTGCTGAATCCCGGCGGAAGAACCGGTTCTGCTCATTGTAGAGCCAGATGAAGCTCAACCTATTCCGGGAATTCAGCTGCCAATCGCTGCGCAAATCGGTGTTGGTCTGGTGGTTGGGATCGGCGATGGGGTTACCGTTCTTATCCGTCACGGCGAGAAAGATCGAGCGCAGGTCATACCGTCGATACGACCCGAAAAGCCACCACTTATCTTTGATGATCGGGCCGCCAAGGCTGGCGGTTGTATCACGAAGCATTACGGTCGGAGATCCGGCAGGTATCTCCGCACCTTTGTATCTTGGAAATTGTGTGCCGGCTTCAAGGGCCTTGGTGCTGTAGTACGCCCCCAGATTTCCGTGCACCTGGTTCGAGCCAGATCTGGTCACCATGTTCATGTAAATTCCACTGATGGAAACCGAGCTCGGCGTACTGTCCGACACTACCTGGAATTCCTGAAAGGAATCATGATTAGTATAAAACTGCGTGTACCCGCCATTGGCGCCCGGCCAGTTCAAGTCCAGACCATTGAAGCTGAAAATCTGCTCGGCGGGGGTGCTGCCGTGCACCTGCATGGTTGATTGCTGCATGCTCTGATTGCCACCAACATCAAATGTGCTTGAAGTAGCGCCCGGCACTTGCGCGACGGTCGACCACGGATCACGTCCGGCGGGAATGTCTTGCAGCAACTGCTGATCGAAGGTGGTCTCGGTTTGCACGCTCTGCACGTCAACAACGGATTCGCCCGAGACGTTGACTGTCTGCTGCACCTGTCCAACTTTCAGTTTCGAGTTCACGGTTGCAGTGAAGCCGGCGCTGATTTGAACTCCGGTTTGCTCGAGCGTCTGAAAACCACTGGCAGTCACGGTAACGCTGTAAGCGCCAGGCGGGAGCAGGTCAAACAGGTAGCTGCCGTCCGCATGAGTGGTTGTTGTACGGGGAACCATCAGCGCTGCGCTCTCCACTTTCACCGAGGCGTTGGGAACAGCAGCGCCAGAGGGATCTGTAACCACGCCCGCGATTTTGCCCGTGATCGATACCTGGGCAAGAAGGGCATTACACAAAACAAGGGTTGATAACAAAAAGAAGTAGCGGACACATCTCGACCCTAATCGCAGCGCAAACAAGCTGATGCGGTAAGACACGGCCCACCTCCCCTGGATATTTTGGAGTAGTCCTCTGGCGCAATGTGTATACAACATACGATATGCTACAGTCAACCCAATCACAGCAAGCATGTAAATCGGCCGACTGGCGGGAAGAACATATCTTATGGCTGAGGTGCCATCGTGCCTCGAAACCTAAATCGCCGAGAGATGCTGCAAGCGGGAGCCGTTCTTTGCAGTGCATCCCTGCTACCGAGAGAAGGCCTGGTTTCGGAATCTAATTCCACCATAGCTCGCACGGACATCGAGATCCAGCTCGCTTCCGTGAGTCCGCATACCCTCCGCCTTAGCATTCTTCCAATAAAAAACGGCACGGCTGGAGCTGTGCCCTCCGATGGATCACTCGCACGCACATCCTGGGGACCAGTAGCAGCGAAGCTGCGCGGCGAGATAAAGCCCCAGACCATAAAACTGGGACCTCTGAGCGTAAGAGTCGCAGTTGATCCACTGACTTTCAAAATCGAAACCCACACAGGTAAACCCGTTCAGACACTCGAGTTGGAAAAGGAGAGCGGTGTCCTCTTCTTTGAAATCGGGAATTCACCGCTCCTGGGACTGGGTGAAGGCGGTCCGCAATTTGATCGCCGCGGGTCCGTCGATCTGATGCGAAGCCGCCAGAGTGGCTATAAGCTCGCGACTCATGGCGGCCGGGTGCCGGTTCCCTGGATGATAGGCACTGCAGGATGGGCCATGTTCATACATCAGCCGCTTGGAACGTTCGACTTCACGGGACCAAGAGGGAAGTTTCAATCGGCAACTCCGGATACGTCACTTCCGCTGGATATCTTCTTTGTTGCTGCAGCGGAGCCCGCAACCATAATGTCGGAATACGCGCGCCTTACCGGGCACGCCGAGATGCCGCCGTTGTGGAGCCTAGGCTACCAGCAGTCGCATCGCACACTCGCCGGCCGCGATGAAGTGGTGGCCGAAGCGCAGACGTTTCGCCAAAAGAAATTACCTTGCGACGCATTCATTTATCTGGGCACCGGCTTCTGTCCCTCGGGTTGGAACACTCAAAACGGCTCGTTCGAGTGGAACTCTCGTGTGTTCCCTGATCCTCCGGAAATACTCGCCGAACTGCACAAACAGCATTTCCGCTCAGTTTTACACGTGGTAATTCTGACGGATAGGCTTCGCGGGAGGGCGCATGATCCCTGTCCACTCGACGAATTCGATGAGCTGGAAGCGGGTTGCTATTGGAACGCGCATCGCAAGAATTTCGGCATGGGAGTCGACGGATGGTGGCCGGACGAGGGCGACGCTCTGGACATCTCTTCGCGACTGGTTCGGAACCGAATGTACTGGGAAGGACCGCAGATCGACAGGCCGAATGAACGTCCTTATGCGCTGCATCGGAACGGTTACGCTGGGATGCAGCGTTATGGTTCATTTCTGTGGTCAGGGGATGTGTACTCGACCTGGGAAACGTTAAAACTCCAGGTGCCCATCGCAATCAACACCTCTTTGACCGGCATTCCCTATTGGGGCACCGACATTGGAGGATTTGTTCCCACTAAAGAGTTCACGGCCGAACTCTATGTGCGTTGGTTCCAGTTTGCTGCATTTTGCACTTTGTTCCGCGCTCACGGGCGCACGTGGAAATTACGGCTGCCCTGGGGATGGAACACAGGCGATCCCGGCCCGGTGGAGATCAGTAACTACGAAGGTGCTGCGGCGCCGGATGCCAGCCAGCTTCATAATGCGCAGGTTGAGCCCATCTGCCGCAAATACCTGGAGTTGCGTTATCGCCTGCTGCCATATCTCTACAGTGCCGTGCGTGAGTGTGCCACCACCGGTATGCCCATCATGCGCGCCTTATGGTTGCATCATCCCAATGACCCAAAAGCCGTCGCGTGTGGAGATGAGTTTTTATGGGGTCCCAGCTTACTAGTCGCGCCAGTAGTCGAAAAAGGCGCGATGAAACGTCTAGTGTATCTCCCGGGCGGAGATTGGTTCGATTTCTGGACTGGCCAGCGCATCCAGGGTGGACGAGAAATCACTCGTGAGGTGGATCTCGGGACCATGCCTCTCTACGCTCGCGCGGGATCAATAATTCCGATCGGGCCTGTCAAGCAATACGTAGACGAAAAAGTGGACGAACCGCTCACTATTCGGATTCATTCCGGCAACGATGCTGCCTTTCTGTTGTACGAAGACGACGGCAGATCATTCGACTATCGCCAGGGCGAATGGATGGGAATTCAGATGACATGGAATAATCTTGATCGCAGGCTGAGCCTTCGTCTTGCGGAAGGCTCGCGTATGCTGCCCCCGGTGCACCGCATCTTCGACATTAGACTCGACGAAGCGACGCGCCAAATTAAGTTTCGTGGTCAACCAGTAGAGGTATCGTTCTAATGCGGTGGCTAAAGTTCCTGCGCAGATAGTCCGGCCGATTCAGTTGAATTCACAGTCGCACGAGGCGGAGAGGTGGATTCGGCAAGTCTTCGCCGCTCCTGCAATGCCTGTTTTAGGGATTGTCCGGCGTACTGGATGTGCTGCCGCAGCAGCTTGCATGCGGCACTCACATCGCGCGCGCGGCACAATTCCAGGATGCGGTGATGCTCCTCATTCGCTCGCTTCATCCCATGTGTTAAGTACAACTGTAGCCGTGTGTATCGTTCGCCGTTATTGTTGACGTTGCGGATGATGGCCATGAAGTGCGGACGATTGGCTCGGGAATACAGCGTCGAATGGAATTGCCAGTTGAGACGGCCCCAGGAGGCGACGTGCTCC
>Ga0066709_100004669_pt1 | contig 11018 bp, 9 predicted proteins | sample GraSoiAngelo_158_FD_79665 | JGI IMG/M metagenome (GOLD analysis project Ga0066709, IMG submission 79665) | Grasslands soil microbial communities from the Angelo Coastal Reserve, California, USA - 14_1009_16_30cm | ecosystem: Environmental > Terrestrial > Soil > Grasslands | place: USA... | reverse complement strand
GAGTTCGGGACGCCGCTGTACGTGTATGACGAGGCGACCATTCGCAACCGTGCCGTTGCGTACCGCGAGGCGCTGCGGGCGGCGTACCCGGGCAAGTCGCTGGTGTGCTACGCGGGCAAGGCCTATTGCGCGCCCTGGCTCCTGCGCATCATCGCCCAGGAGGAGCTCGGACTCGACGTGGTCTCTGGCGGCGAGCTGTTTACCGCGCGTGTCAGCGGATTTCCAGCCGAACGCATCTACTTTCACGGCAACAACAAGGCTGAAGACGAGCTGGCGCTGGCATTGGATTTCGGCGTCAGCCGAGTCGTGGTCGACAACCTGGAGGAGATCGACCGACTCTCACGTCTGGCAAGCAATGCGAAACACGAGCAAGCGGTGCTTCTGCGGGTGGCGCCGGGCGTCGAGGCCCACACCCACGTCCACATCAAGACCGGCGTGCTCGACACGAAGTTCGGTCTGAGCATTCAAACGGGCGCCGCCGCCGAGGCGGTCTCGAGGATCCAGCAGAGTGAAGGCCTGAACCTGGTAGGCCTGCACGCGCACATCGGATCGCAGGTCTTCGAGCTCGAGCCGTACCGCGAGACGATCAAGCGCGTCTTCGACTTTGCCGCGAGCGTTAGCCTCGAGCTGCGGGAGCTGAGCCCGGGCGGCGGCTTCGGCGTGCGCTATACGCCCGCGGATGTCGCGCTTTCGCCGATCGAGGTGACCCGGGCGATCGCCGAGACGGTCTGCGCCGCGGCGCACTCGGCCGGCGCGCAACTTCCGGCGCTGACGATCGAACCCGGGCGGTCCATCATCGCGCCGGCGGGCGTGGCGCTGTATCGGGTTGGCTCGATCAAGACCATCACTGGGGTTCGCACGTACGTCGCCGTGGATGGCGGGATGGCGGACAACATTCGACCAACGGCGTACGGTGCCCTGTACACGCCTTTCCTGGCGAACCGCATGCACCACGAGGCGGACGCGACGGTAGCCATAGCTGGCAAGTACTGCGAGTCCGGCGACGTGCTGGTCAAAGAGGCGCGGGTGCCGCTGCCCCGCGTGGGCGACCTGGTAGCCGTGCCGAGCTCAGGCGCGTATCACCTGTCGATGGCCAGTAACTACAACCTCTCGCCGCGGCCGGCGGTCGTCGTGGTTCGCCAGGGCAACGCCAGACTCGTTCGGCGACGCGAGAGCTACGAAGACTTGCTGCGGCCCGAGCTCTGACACGGGCGGTCGCCCCACCAGCCCCCTCCCGCCGCCCTACATCATAGCCCGAGATAGCCCGAGGACCGTCACGGGAGGCGCAAGCCCCGTGGAGCGAAGCGGAACGTGGGTCACGCCAGGCGTCACGAACGTTGGTCTTACTGGATGGTGTAGAGATAGGCGGCCGCGGCGGCGGCTTCGTCTGGGCTGAGGCCGAGCTTGGGCATCGCGGTGCCGGGCTTGAGCGACGGCGGGTCGGCGATCCACTTCGCCATGTCGTCGACCGAATTGTTGGGCACGGTGCCGTTCGGATAGGTCGCGATCATCGGACGCTTGCTCAGCGCCGGAACGTCGTCGTGCGGCCCGAGGTTCGGACCGATCGTGCCCGAGGCGCCGGGGATGTTTGGAATGGTGTGGCAGCTACCGCAGCCTCGCTGCAGGATCACCTGGACGCCCTGCTGCTCCTGCGGACCGAGCGCCTGATAGAAGGGCAGCGCCGTGACTTCGGGCTGCTTGGGGAGGGTTGCCAGGCCCTGCGCCACGTGCAAGTTGACAACCTCGGCGGTGTGCTCCCACGGCGTCGCGACTTTGCCCTCGTAGTCCACCTGGCGGTCGCCATTGAGGATCATCAGCGCCAGCTCGTTGACCTGCTCGTCCAGCAGCGGACCGCCGTCGATCTGACCCCAGGTCGGCATCGGCGTCCCTGGCCGGCCACGCTGGATAGTCTTGAAGATGAAGTCGTACTCCTTCGTGCGGGTGTCGGAGTCGGTCGGGCGCAGGTCTGATCGGTTCAGCGGCGGCGCCAGCCGCTCGGGCGTGACGTCAGGCACTACCGCGCCCTGGCCCTTTTCACCGTGGCACGGGAAGCACAGCGTGGTGAAGTTGGAGATGCCGCGCCCGATCGACGTGTCCAACTGCTGCTCCTGGGCGGAAACCTGGCGGGCAGGCTCGCGGAAGCCGTAACCCAGGAAGAGCAGGGCCATCGCGGCGATCATGGCCACGATGGCGATGATCTTGCGTTCCATCGCCAACGCACCGGTGGGCGGCCCGGGCGGCGCCTCAGGCAGCGGCACCGCCACGCGCGCGGCGTACCACAGTACGGCACCCAGAACGATCAGCAGGAAAACGGCTGCGAACAGCGCCGGTAGGTTGATGTCCACGCGGGTCGGTCAGGCAGGTGGCGGCACCGCGTCGGCGGCGTCGGCGACGGCGCGCGAGATGGCTTTCGACGGACCGGTTTCGACGGTAATCCTGCCTGAGGACTCGATCTTGACCGGGAATCGATCCATCGGCCGCGGCGCCGGGCCCTGGATGATCTGGCCGTAGCGGTTGTAGATCGAGCCGTGGCACGGGCACTTGAAGCGGCCCTTGTCGGTGAAGGCCTGATCGCCGCCATCCGGTGGCCCGGGCATTGCCGGGTCCTGCGCCGCCCACGGAACGGTGCAGCCCAGGTGCGGGCACTTCCAGTACAGCGCGAAGAAGCCCTCCGGCACGCGGGTCACGTAGAACTTGCCGTCGCGCACCTGTTTCACGTCGCCGAGCTTGAAGTCACTCACCTGGCCGGCCACCACCGTCCCGCCAAAGGCGCCGAGACGCCTCGGGGTGAAGAAGCTCAGGAAACCGATGCTCCACTGACCGAGCAGGATCATGATCGCGCCCCAGCCCATCCAGCGGAACATCATCCGCCGACGGACGCGAGCCTTCTGCTCGAACTCGAGCTCGTCGAGCTCCCGAAGCTGACGCTCCTTCTCGGGCGGGAGAAATAGCCCAAGTTCGCGGGAAGTTTTAGCCATGCTTCAATCCAAGCGTGCTTGTCGCGGGTCCCACGGCCACATCAGGATCATCTGCTCGCCTCGGAAGAACGAGCCGACGATCGTCAGCACGACGTACGCCACGACGAAGCCGGTGAACAGCGCGAACATGTAGTCACGCGTGCCCTGGGGTCGGTAGATCACCCTGATCAGCACCAGCAGCACCAGGATCGGCACGTTCATCAAGATCATCGGCACGATCACGTTGGGCAGGCTGAGCGCGCCGATCCCGAAGGGGTTCACGTCGGCCAGGATCGGTGCGTGAAGCGCGGTCGCCAGGCTCTGCATCAGCGGTTTGACGCCGATCCGTTCGTCGAAGATGACCAGCGCGATCAGCACGATCGTCGAATACACCGACGTGAAGATGCAGATCGCTTTAGCTCTCGGCGTGCCGAACCAGCGGCCGACGTCAGCGGTGTTGCGATCGAAGTAGGGGATCAGCGGAATGGCGCCGAACACCACACCCGCCGGGATCAGCACGCCCGCCAGCGACGGGTGCATATGGAGCAGCAGCTCTTGCAAGTTCAGGAAGTACCACGGCGCCTTCGACGGATTCGGCGTGCGGTCCGGGTTGGCGTGGGCTTCGAGCGGCGACTGCATGATGATCGCGACGACGACCAGGCTGAGCAGGATGAGCACCGCCGCCAGGAACTCGATCGTCACCAGATGCGGCCACACGTACACCAGGCGCTCGGACTGCTCAGCGGCGGACGGTGCGGGCTCGCGTTTGGCGACGGCGGCAACCTGCTCGCGGCGGGCCGCCGCGGCCGCGGCGACTTTGGCAGGAACGGCAGCACCAGCCGGGCGTTCCGCGACGGCCGTGGCAGCCGGGGCAGGCGGCGCGGCAGCGGCGACGGGCGCAGCTGGCGCGGCTGCAGGCTGAGCCGCGGGCGCCGGACGCGCCGCCCCACCTCCTCCGCCACCAGCGCCGCTGGGCGGTTGGCCGATGCCGGCCGCGGCGGCGCGCTGCTTGTACACGGCAGCCCGCTCGGAAGGCGACAGGCCCTCCATGTCCGGCGTTCGATCGAGTGCCATCAGAGTGGCCCGGAGATGCCGCCGTCCTTGCGGATCCGCCAGAAGTGGACCGCCATGAGCACGGCAGTGATGAGTGGCATGAAGATGACGTGGAGCACGTACCAGCGCACGAGGGTGTTGTCGCTGATCTCGAAGCCGCCGATCAGCAGGAAGCGGGTCTGTTCGCCGACAAACGGCGTAGCGCCGGCCATGTTCGTGCCGACGGTCACGGCCCAGATACCCAGCTGGTCCCACGGCAGTAGATAGCCGGTAAAGCTCAGGAAGAACGTGCAGAACAGGAGCACGGCGCCGATGGCCCAGTTGAATTCGCGCGGCGGCCGATAGGCACCGGTGTAGAAGACGCGCAGCATGTGCAGGAACACCACGATCACCATGGCGTGCGCCGAGTAGCGGTGCATGTTCCGCAGGAGCAGACCGAAGTTGATCAGCGTGTCCAGGTCCTTCATGTCCTGATAGGCGACGCTGGTGGCTGGACGGTAATAGAACATCAACAGCACGCCGGTCACCGTCAGGAACAGGAACAGGAAAAACGACAGCCCACCCAGACAGAAGGTGTACGTGACGCGCAGGCTCTCGCGACGTATCCGCACCGGGTGCAGGTGCAGGAACACGTTGTTGAACATGATCAGCGCCTGCTGGCGCGGGGTGGACGGGTAACCGGTGCGGAACCAGGCCCTGAAGACGCGGTTTTCGGTCAGAGCACGCCGAAACTGCCCACGGCGCAAGTCATCCAGAAAGAGGGCGAGCCCTTCCATAGCCTTCCGTCACTCATGCTGCGGGTCACAACCCGCCCATGTCAAACCTGTCTTTGCCTGACAGGCGATCCCCTACACGTTACTCCGCTTTGAGCATGCCTTTGCGCAGGGCGTAGCGCACCAGCTCGTAGCGGTGCCGCAGGCCGAGCTTCTGCATGATGCGTTCGCGGTAGGTGTCGACGGTCTTGGGGCTGATGACCAGCCGCTCGGCGATCTCGGTGCCGCTGTAGCCCTCGGCCACCAGCTTGAGCACCTCGCGCTCGCGCTCGGTGAGACCGTCGAACGGCTCCTCTTCGCGTGTGGAGCGGTCGAGATAGCCATCGACCAGCAGCTTGGTCGCCGCCGGATACAGGAATACCTCGCCGCGGTGGACCGTGCGGATGGCCTCGATCAGCTCGGTGTCCGCGCCGGCTTTCAACACGTAGCCCGATCCGCCGGCCTCGAGCAGCGGCAGCAGGTACTGCGACTCGGCGTGCATCGTCAGGATGAGCACCTTGGACTTGAGCCCGCTCTGGCGGATGGCGCGGGTGGCCTCGAGGCCGCTCATGCGCGGCATCTGGATGTCCATGACGATCACGTCTGGCTGTACCTCGCGCGCCGCATCGACGGCCGCGGCGCCGTCCGGCGCCTCGCCGACGACCTCGATGTCCGGCTCGGCGTTCAACAGTGCCTTCAAGCCGGCCCGCAGGACGGCGTGGTCATCCGCAAGAACGACGCGGATCTTCGGCTCGGCGATCACGCAAACCCCGCGACCGGTACGCGGGCGTTGATGCGCGTACCTCGGCCTGGTGCGCTGTCGATCACCAGTTGGCCACCGACGAGCGCCAGGCGTTCCTGCATGCCGAACAGGCCAAGACCTCGCTCGCGCGAGCGCATCATCTCCTCGACATCGAAGCCGGTGCCATCGTCTTCGATCGCGGCCACCACCTCGTCCTGCGCCCGGGCGAGATCGACGCGGACCTCTTGCGGCGTGGCGTGCTTGGCAGCATTGGTGAGGGCCTCCTGGACCACGCGGTACAGCACGAGCTCGATCTGCGAGGGAAGGCGACCATCGCGGTCGTCGAATCCCTCAGCGTGGAACGCGACGTGGACCGAATTGCGAGAACTATACGAATCGGTGTATGCCTCGAGCGCCGCGATCAGGCCCAGGTCGTCGAGGGTGGCCGGGCGCAGCTCGATGGCCAGCTTGCGCACGGCCTCGAGCGTCTGCGCGGTCAGCTCCCGAAGCTCGTTGATCTGGCCGCGCATCTCGCTCGCCGTACGCGAGCGTTCGAGGATCTTGAGACGGATCAGCAGCGTCGTGAGTGCCTGGGCCGTCTCGTCGTGCAGCTCACGTGAGATGCGCTTCCGCTCGTCTTCCTGAGCCGCGAGCACCTGCTCGGACATCTTCTTCAACAGGCCGCGATGCTCCTGGAGCACGTCTAGCATCGTGTTGAGGGTGTCGCCGAGGCGCTCGATGTCGGGATCGCGGAAGAGCACGCGCTGGGCGCGAGCGCTCAGATCCCCCGCCGCGACACGGTCCACGGTGCGTTCGAGCGTGTGCAGCGGCTGCAGCGCGAGCGTCAGCACCACGCCGTTGATGAGCACGCTGCCGGCGAAGCCGACGACCAGCATCACCGCGACGGCGGCCCAGTGAATGTCGCCGCCGCCGGGGTTGGCGACGAACGTCACCGTGAACCACGTGCCCAGGCCAACGCCGATGAGCACCACGACGACATTTGCGACGAGCACCTTCAGGAAGAGCGGCAGGGCCAGCAGGGCCTGGCCCAGCCCGCTCGACCGCTCCGGTACACGGCGCCGGTTCTCGGCGAGGGACATGGTCGACAAGTCGCACGAAGTCTACCGTGCGAGAGCGGGCGTGTCGTTGCTTTGTCGAGCTACTACTTGGGAGCCAGGCCGCCGCGTTTGAACAGGCTACCGGGGTTCCAGAGCATCCAACCTACGGATTTCGAGTCAGTCACCGCCTTCTTCTGCGCTTCGATCTGAGCCGCGTCGTAGCGGATCTGGGTCGCCCAGGGGTAGTCGTCGAAGTACTGCAGCCACGGGCGTACGACGACCCGCTTGCCCGAGAGCTTCTGCTGGGCATGTTTCAGGCTCTGATAAACGACGTCGTACGGCCGACTCACCACCTGCGGATACGGGATGCTGCCCGGCACACCAGCATTGAAGGTGGACGGGTAGACCATCGGGCAGTAGTAGTCGATGTCATCTGCGAGAACCTCCAGGTCCTGGCCGATGCCGCCGTCATTGTCCCACCACGTCGTGTAACCGAAGGTGTCCATGCTCAGGAAGCCGCCTGCATCGTTGACTGCCTTGTGCGCCTGGACGAGAAAGCTCTTCAGGGCCGAGACGCGGTTCTGCTCGGTCATCGGCCGCGAATACTGGATATCGTCGACGGTGTTATCCGGCGATGGATCAGTGGCGAAGCGAATGTAGTCGAACTGCACCTCGTCGAAACCACGTTGGATGGCTTCTTGAGCAAGCGCCGTGTTGTAGTCCCAGGCCGCTGGCTGGAAGGGATCGACCCAGGCCAGTGTCTCACCGTCAACCCAGAGGTCGCCGGTCCGACGATCCTTGACGCCCACGTCGAGACCCGCTTTCGATCCGTTGCGCGCCAGCATGTTGTCTTTGAAGACGACAATGCGGCCAATCACGTAGGCGCGGCGATCGTGCAGACTCCGCATCAGCCCGTCCAGATCGTCGATCGTCGGCGCGGAGTTGGCGCCGATCTGTTCCGCGAGCGGAACGCGGCTCTGGTAGCTGAGCAAACCGTAGTCGCCCTTGATGTCGATGACCACGGCGTTGACTTCGGTCGAGTCGAGCAGGCTGAAGAGATCGCGCCGATAATCGCTGCCGCCGATGGCGAAGTACGTCATGTACGTCGCGCGGATGGGATTGGGCTGCAGGCGGAGGTCGAGCCCAGGCTGGCTCAGATCGAGCTCGGCGCGTCGGTAGCCAGGCGCGAGCACCTGCAGGGTGCCCTGGCTTGGGCGGTGCTGCAACTCATACGCACCGTCGGAGTCGGTGTTCAGCACCAGGTCGCCAAGCGAGACACGCGCGCCGGCCACGGGCCTGCCCGTCGCCGCGTCGGTGATTCGACCGTCCCGCCTGGGCTGCAGCTCGATACGCACCACGTCCTGGCCGACATAGGAGGTCCCCGCGCCGAGATAGCCGTCAGCGCTCAGACGGAATGACTGGCCGTCGCGGACGGGTGCGATGCGGAAGCGGCCCTGACCGAGCACTTGCGGCGTCACCGATGCGTCTAGCATCGCCGCCACGGGCTGGCCGCTGTCGGCGTCCACCGCGTCGAGCTCGACACCGATCGGCTCGAGGCGGGGTGCGAGCGGCTCGAACGGGTTCGTCACTCGCACGCTTTGAGCGCGATACCCCGGCGCGTCGAAACCGATAGCGTCGGGCGGTTTGATGCGCTCGATCGCAAATTCCCCGTCCGCCGCGCTGATCGCGCTCGCGCGTGCCGACCAGACGCGCGCGCCGACGATTGGTCGGCCAGAGTCGCGATCGAGGACGGCGCCGCGAATCGAGAAACCACCGAAGGCGAAGTGGTACCAGGCGACGCCGCCCACCAGGAGAAGCGCCAACGGCAACGGGCTCAGCGCGGGTAATCGCGGAAGCTTGAGTCGGCGCCGCCGATAGGCCGACGCCGGTGCTGATCCGGGTAGCGAAGAGGAGTATGACCACCCGCGATTTGAGTACATGCAGAAGCGCGAGGCACATCTTAGAATGTCGGCCGAACGGGCGTGGCCGTCATCACGATTTCGCGGCATCCAGGCTCGCTCGGCGACACGGTCGCCCGCGCGGTAGCGGAGCGGTTGCAGTACCGCCTGGTCGAGCGCGCCGAGCTGATCGAGCTGGCCACGCGCATCGGTGGCTCGGACGTGGCGTGGGACCGTGCCCCCGAGCTGCGCGAGCGGTCACCGACGTTCTGGGAGCGGCTCAACGAGGAACGGCGCCGCTATGCGAGCGTCCTGCGCCGCGTGATGACCCAACTGGCCGAGGACGATAACGTGGTGATCGTTGGCCTGGGCGGAGGGCAGCTGCTCAAGGGGCTGAGGAACGTGCTGCGACTGCAGATCATTGCACCCCCCGAAGTGCGCATGGAACGGGTGATGGAGCGTGGCTTCGACGAAGTGCCCGGGCCGCTGAGCCGCGACCGTGCACGCGACCTGATCCGGTCCCGCGATCGAGACGTCAGCGGTTACATGCGCTATCTGTTCAACATCGACTGGCTGGAGCCACAGCACTGGGACATGGTCCTCAATACCGGGCGGTTCAGCGTCGCGGAGAGCGTCGAGATTGTGGCCGCCATCGTCGAGAGCGGCACGCTCGAACCGTCGACGCTCGATCGACAACGTCTCCAGAACCTGGCGCTCGCGAGTCGGGTCGAAACCACCGTGCTCGGCGACCCCGGCGTCTGGGTCAACGGCCTGAAGGTCGTCGCGCAAGATGGACGGGTGCGCATCGAAGGCGAGGTCATCACCGAGGAAGACCGCGATGCGGTGGAGCAAGTCGTGCAGGCGATCGATGGCGTCCGCCAGGTGGACAACGATCTGCGTGTGCAACCGCCGCCCCTGACCGGCATGTGACCCTCATCGGGAACGACGAGGCGCGGGCGTGGTTGGGCCGGGCGCTGCAATCAGGACGACTCGCCCATGCGTACCTGATCACTGGACCGCGATCGGTCGGCAAGCGTACCTTCGCCCTGGAGATCGCTCAGGCGCTGAACTGTCAGGCGCCAGACGTCGCCGATCGGCCCGACCACACGTGCCACGATTGTCGGCTCATCCAGCGAGGCGTCCATCCCGACGTTCGCGTCGTGCGCCGAGCACCCGAACGACGGCTCATCTCGATGCGGCCGAGCGCAGCGCCCGGTCCGGCTCGTGAATATGCCGATAACGTGCAGTTCATCCAGGCGGACGCCCAGCTCAGGCCAGTCATGGGCCGCGTAAAGGCGTACATCATCGTCAACGCGGAAGAATTGGCGGAGGACGCGGGCAATCGGCTGCTGAAGACCATCGAGGAGCCGCCGCCGTTCGTCGTGTTCCTGCTCACGGCTGTGGAGCGTGGCGCGGTTCTGCCGACCATTGCCTCACGCTGCCAGGAGATTCGACTACGGCCGGCGCCGCGAGCCGAGCTTGCCAAGGCTCTGGTCGCGTCGGGAACCGCGCCCGAACGCGCGCATCAGCTCGCGGCCCTGGCAGGTGGGCGCGTGGGCTGGGCAGTGTCGGCGGCACGCGACACGGCGATCTTCGAGCAACAGCAGATCTACGCGCGACAGCTCGTCGAGGCCCTGAGCGGTTCGCGTCTCGAGCGCCTGCTGCGAGCACGCGCCCTATCGGAGCGCTGGACCGTTCAGCCCGAGACCGTGCGCGAAACGCTGCGCGTCTGGATGAGCTGGTGGCGGGACGTGCTGCTGGTTCAGCTCGGACTCTTTAGTCGAATTGTCCACCTCGAGGAAGCTGAGCAGACGGCGATCAGGAACACCGCGGAGCAAGTTGACCGCGCGACGGCGCGCAAGGCGGCGGCGGACATTCAGCAGACGCTCGCCGACCTGGATACGAACGTCAACTCGCGGCTGGCGCTCGACCTGTTGCTGCTGCGGCTGCCGGGAGTGCGTTAGCGCGTTCCGGGTTCCGCGTTCCGCGTTTGGGCGCTGTGGCTCAAACCCTGCGCATGTGCCAATTGTCTTTCGACTGGAGCCCTTACTTGGCAGCCGGCATTGAACGCGGAACACGGAACCCGGAACCCGGAACGAAACTCTCGCGGCTGGACGTGTCCGCGTTGGACCCGCCGCCGCGGTTGATCGTCAATCCCAGAGCGGGCCACAAGCTTGGCATGCCCACGAATCCGGCCACGCTGCCGACTGTCGAGGCGGCGCTGACCGCGGTCGGGTTGCGCTTCGATGTCGAGCTGACGCACTCGCCTGGGCACGCCACGCTGCTGGCGCGCGAAGCCGTTCGCGACGGCTGCAAGCTGGTGATCGCCGCCGGCGGTGACGGCACGGTTTCGGAGGCTAGCGCGGGTCTGGTGCACACCGAATCCGCGCTCGGCATCATGCCGCTCGGCAGCATCATGAACATGGCCCGCACGTTGTGCATCCCGAGGGATCTGCACGGCGCTGCCCGAACCATCGCCGAAGGCCAGGTCCTCGCCATGGACGCGGGCACTGTCAACGACAAGCTGTTTCTGGAGGCTGGCGGCGTGGGGCTGACCG
>Ga0066709_100004668_pt1 | contig 11020 bp, 8 predicted proteins | sample GraSoiAngelo_158_FD_79665 | JGI IMG/M metagenome (GOLD analysis project Ga0066709, IMG submission 79665) | Grasslands soil microbial communities from the Angelo Coastal Reserve, California, USA - 14_1009_16_30cm | ecosystem: Environmental > Terrestrial > Soil > Grasslands | place: USA... | reverse complement strand
GATCCGCGCCGCGGCCCGCGAACTGGGCGTGGAGATCGAATCGATCTGCGCTGAGAACGCGACCTGCGGGAAGTGCATCGTATTCGTGGAAGAGGGACACTTCGCGCGATACGGTATTGAATCGAAACGAGAGCATCTAACGGCGGTCAATGTTGATGAAAAGGGATATTTTGCTCGCCGTCCGAATCTCCTCAGAACAAAAGGGTGGGAAGTCGGGCATGTGAGGCTCTCGTGCCAGGGCAAAGTATTTGGCGATGTATTGATCGACGTTCCCGAAGAAAGCCGCGGCAACAAACAGGTCGTCCGCAAGAGCGCACGCGAGCAGCATATCGAAATCAAACCGTCGATCAGAAACTATCTCGTTTCGATGAGTCCGCCCGACCTCGAAAGACCGATGGCGGATTGGGAGCGACTTGCCCAGGGGCTCGAAACATCCATGGGACTCATCCGGCGCGGCGAAGAGAATCTGCCGCGCTGGTCCGATCTGAAAGTTGATTATGCTTGTTTGCGAACACTATCCGATACGTTGCGTAAGGCAAAGTGGAACGTGACGGTTTCGGTCTGGCAGGATAGCGAAGTGATTCAAGTCCGGCCGGGATATGTGGAGGACAGTTACGGCGCGGCAGTGGACATCGGATCGACGACGATCGCGCTGTATCTTTGCGATTTACGCACGGGCGAGATCCTCGCGGCTGAGTCGGAGATGAATCCGCAGATCGTATACGGCGAAGATATCATGTCTCGCATCCAGTATACGATCGAGCGTGAAGACGGATTGGCCAAACTTAACAAGGCCGTGATTGACACACTGAATAGGTTATTGGAGCAGGCGGTCCAAGCCGCAAACATGCCATTGGGAGGAGTGGCGTCAGACGCCACGCCGAAGCAATCTCCTGATCAGGAGATTGCGTCGGGTACAGAACGCCCTCGCAATGACATACGATTGGATGATGTTCTCGAAATGGTGCTGGTGGGCAACTCGACCATGCATCATCTCGTCTTGAATCTCCCGCCAAAGGATTTGGGACTCGCGCCGTTCGTCCCGGCGATTCATCATTCGCTGGATATCAAAGCGCGAGACCTCGGATTGAAGATCAATCCATCAGCGAACATTCACGTCCTGCCGACGATTGCATCCTTCATTGGCGCCGATACCAGCGGAGTGCTCCTAGCCGAGGAGCCGTACAACCAGGATGAGAACTGGTTGATCATTGATGTCGGCACAAATGCGGAGCTTGTCTTGGGCAATCGCAAGCGCCTGCTGTGCACCTCCACACCGACGGGTCCCGCGCTCGAAGGCGCGCACGTGGAATATGGAATGCGCGCCGCGCCCGGTGCAATCGAACGAGTCCGTATTGATGAAACGACTCTCGAACCAAAATATAAAGTGATTGGATTCGACGGTTGGAATATCGAACATCCCGAACGCAAAGGAAACGTGAAAGGGATTTGCGGATCAGCCATCATCGACGCCGTGGCAGAAATCTTCCGCGTGGAGATCATCGATGCTCGAGGCAGGTTCAAGCGCGGGCTTAAGTCTGAGCGGATTCGGCAGGGCGCGAGCGGTTGGGAGTACGTGATCGCGCGGGCTGATGAAACGTCCATCGGAAGAGACATCCCCATTACGCAGCAGGATGTGAGACAGATACAACTGGCAAAAGCCGCGTTGTTCACGGCGGCGCGCACGTTATTGAAGCGCAGCAATCTTGAATCTCCTGAGAAAATCATTTTGGCGGGCGGCTTCGGGAGTTATATCGATAAAGAACGGGCGATGCTGATTGGCCTGATTCCAGATTGTGCGCTCGAAAATGTGTATGCGGTAGGGAATGCCGCAGGCGACGGCGCGCGTATCGCGTTGTTGAATGTTGAGAAGCGCAAAGAGATCGAAACCGTGACGGGTGGACTGGAGCGGATCGAGTTGCCGACCGATCCTGACTTTCAAAACGAATTCATGCAGGCATGTAACCTGCCGCACATGAGCGAACCGTTCCCGCACATCGCACACCTGATCCCGCATCGCGTGGTAGATCCGATCGCGGAGAAGTTCATGAAATAATGTTCACACGAAGCAGTGGTAACCCCGCGTCAGGGACGCCGTAGTATCGCCTCAGGTCGGCAACAACGCTCCGAAAGATTCCTTGTGCGTTCAGGTTCTCCTTCGGCAGTGCGTCGTTAGAGGTCTTGGAGCGAACCTCGAAATAGAGAGTAGTTCGGGAGCGGCTGCCGTAGGAGGTCGTGAACCGGAAGTGGAGGGGCTCCGATGGCCGTAAGCGTGGTGGCGGCACGAGACGAAGGGGTAGCCAGTCGTTGGTTGCAACTGGCGGTCTGCATCATCGCCATGATGGCCATCTCTAACCTGCAGTACGCCTGGACTCTGTTCACGATTCCGCTCACCGAGAACTTGAAAGTGCCGCTCTCGGCCGTCCAGCTCGCCTTCACCATTCTTAGCCTGGCGGCGAGCTGGTTAGTGCCCTTCGGCGGGTATCTGGTGGACCGCTTGGGGGCCCGGTTGGTCGTCAGCGTGAGCGGAGCCCTGGTGGGGCTCGGCTGGGTCGGCTTGGGTCTTGCAGACTCGTTAGGGGCACTCTATACGTGGTCAGCCCTCGGCGGCCTCGGGGTCGGGGCTGTGAATGTAGCCTGCGTGGGCACTGCGCTCAAATGGTTCCCTGACCGGCGAGGGCTGGCGGTGGGAGTGGTGGCGGGCGCGTTCGGCTTTGGCACAACGCTCACCATTCTCCCCATCAATCGGATGATTGCCAGCAGTGGGTACCAATCCACCTTCATCGCTTGGGGGGTCATCCAGGGCATCGTCCTCATCGTCGTTGCCTACTTCATGCTGACGCCACCGCCGGGGTGGAAGCCGGTCACCGCCACGATCCAGACGAAGCTGCGGCTGTCGGCCGTTAGCTATACCCCACTGCAGGTGGTCAAGACCGGGCGGTTTTGGCTGCTGTATGTGATGATGACGTTGGTCACCTTTGGGGGTCTCATGGTGATCGCCCAGTTCAAGCCCATCGCGGTGTCCTACGGCTTGGACAAGACAATAGTGCTGTGGGGAATCACCGCCCTGGGCCTGGCACTGACTATCGACCCGATTGTGAACGGTCTGACGCGGCCCTTTTGGGGCTGGGTCTCTGATCACATCGGGCGGGCTGACACGATGGCCCTCGCGTTCACCGTAGAGGCGCTGGCGATCTTCGGCTTGCTCCTGACGGTGGACCGCCCGATCTGGTTCGTGGTCTTCGCGGCCCTCACGTTCTTCGGCTGGGGAGAGGTCTTCTCCCTGTTCCCGGCCACAATTGGTGATGTCTTCGGGCCCGACAATGCCACGGCCAACTACGGCATCCTGTACACATCCAGGGGCACCGCCGCGATTTTCGCCGGGTGGGGCGTCGCGAAGCTGGTGGAGATTGGTGGTTCCTGGATCACCGTGTTCTGGGTCGCTGTCGCTTGCGATCTGCTCGCGGCGAGCCTTGCCCTGTTCTGGCTGAAACCCGTGATCGTCAGGACCACCGCGCAACAGTAAGGCTGGGACAGCCTCGAGCGAAAGCGGTCCAGGCTACTGGTTCCTGCGCCCGTGCTCTCTTATATCCCCAGGTAAGCCGTCTGAACGCGTGGATTCTCACTGAGTTCCCGGCTGTCGCCCTCGAGCACCACCATCCCTGTTTCGAGCACATACGCGCGGTGGGAGATCTCGAGCGCGAGGTGTGCGTTCTGCTCGACGAGCAGGATCGCAGTGCCCCGGCGGTTGATCGCTTGGATTTTTTCAAACATCTCCTCGACCAGCGTGGGCGCAAGCCCCAGGGACGGCTCGTCAAGGAGGAGGAGCTTCGGGCGTGCCATCAGTCCACGGCCCATCGCGAGCATCTGTTGCTCTCCGCCTGAGAGCGACCAGGCCAACTGCTTGGAGCGGGCTCTCAGCCTGGGGAAAAGCTCAAACACCGCCGCAAGATCGTCATCCATCCGACTCCCGCGTCGGTGCCAAGCGGTCGTCGCCACTTGCAAGTTCTCGAAGACGGTCAAGCCACTGAAGACCCGACGCCCCTCGGGCACGTGGGCGATCCCCAGCCGCGCGATCGTCTCGGCGGACTCACGATGGATCGGCAGCCCCTCGAAGAGGACCTCTCCGTCTGCGGCCCGAAGCAGACCGGAAATCGTCCGAAGCATCGTCGTCTTCCCCGCTCCATTGGCGCCGATTAGCGCGACGATCTCGCCGGAGTTCACGTCGAGGTTCACGCCACGAAGCGCTGGGATTTGATCATACCGCACGGAAACGTTTCGGAGGCTAAGCACGCGAACGACTTTGGCCCAGGTACGCGGTGATCACGGCTGGATTGGCACGTACCTCTCCTGGCGGGCCTTCGGCAATCTTGCGGCCAAAGTCCAGCACGGTCACCCAGTCGGAAAGGCCCATGACGAGTCGCATATTGTGCTCGATGAACAGCACGGTGAGCCCGTGGTCTTTGAGTTTCGCGATCCGACGCGTCAACTCCTCGCACTCATTCGGATTCATCCCTGCCGCCGGTTCGTCGAGAACAAGGACGCGCGGCTCGGTGCAGAGCGCTCGGGCAATCTCGAGGAGTCGCTGCCGACCGTAGGGAAGGTCACCGGCGCGCGAACGAGCGCGCTCTTCCAGTCCGACGAACTCGAGCGCTTCCATCGCCCGCTCTCGCATCGCCCGTTCTTCTGCTTTGAAGGCCCGCGACCGCAGGATGGCGCTGAGAATTCCACTGTGCGTTTGGGCGTCGTGGCCGACCATCGCGTTCTCCAGGACCGTCATCGACTTCCACAAGCGAATCGTCTGGAAGGTACGAGCGATGCCCGCGCGGGCAACTGTCCACGGCGGCAGGTGGTCGAGTCGGTGCGCGCCAAGCGTGATACGGCCGCTGTCGGGCCGATACACGCCGGTTAGACAATTGATTAACGTCGTTTTCCCGGAGCCATTGGGACCGATGATCGCATGGATCGTCGTCTCACGCGCCTCGAAGCTGACCTCGTTTACCGCGACAAGGCCGCCGAACCGTTTTGTGACGTCCTCGAACCGGATCATGGTGTCACCCGCGCCCGCGCCAGTTGCCACCCGCGGCGAGCCGTCTGCCGAGCCCAGTCAGGCCCTCTGGCATGAAGATCATGAGCGCGACGATCCCGAGCCCGTAGACGATCTGGTAGTACTGCTGAAGGAAGCGGAGGAGCTCCGGAAGAGCGATCACAAGCGCGGCGCCCACCACCGCGCCCAGGGGACTCCCGGAGCCGCCGAGCAGCAGAGCGACGAGCACGACAATCGAGACGTCGAACGAGAACTCATCGGGGCTGACTACAGAGAATAAATGTGCGTGAAGGCTACCCGCGATGCCGCCGTACACACCACTCAGCGTGAACGCGAGGAGCTTCCGCGCCGGGCTGTCGATGCCCATTGACTGAGCGGCGACCTCGCTCTCACGAATGGCTTCGAACGAACGGCCGAATTTCGAGTTCTGGACGGCGACGGCAACGAGGTACCCCAGCACGACGACCACGAGGATAAGGTAGTAGTACTGCCTGTCGGTGACGAGCGTCAGCGGGCCGATCGTTGCCGGAGGGATGCCAACCACGCCGGCCGCCCCGCGGGTAACCTCGGACCAGTTTGTCGCGACGTGGCGCACGATCTCGGCGAAGGCAAACGTCGCCAGGGCGAGGTAGTAGCCGCGCAACTTGAGTGTGGGCATGCCGAGCACGATGGCACACGCGCCGGTTGCCAGCACTGCCGCTCCTATCCCGGCAAAGAACGGAACCCCGAGGTCGAGTGTCATCAGCGCCGAGACGTAGGCGCCGATGGCAAAGAAGCCGACCTGCGCGAAGGAAAGCTGACCCGCGAAGCCAAGGATGAAGTTGAGCCCGAGCACGAGCAGCATGTAGATTCCTGCGTTGTTCACGAGCCGCAGGGTGTAGTTCGTGGTGAGCGCCGGGACCGCCAGTAGTGCTATCCCGAGGAGCGAAAAGATGAAAATGCGGCCCCATGGCGAAGGGACCAGGCGCACGGCTAAATCTTCTCCGCCACGACCTCACCGAAGAAACCCTGGGGACGGAAGAGGAGGGTTAGCATCAAGATGAGAAGCACGATCGCGTCCTTGTATGCAGAGGAGATGTATGCAGCCGAAAGGATCTCGAGGACGCCGACCGCGAGACCGCCGAGGAAGGCACCCGGGATACTTCCAAATCCACCGATGACGACGCCGACCCACGCCTTGAAGATGATCGCCAACCCCATCTCCGACGAGACGAGGAAGACGGGCACCAGCATGACGCCGGCAACCCCCGCCAGGACTGCACTTAGCACGAAGGTGAGCGCGATCGTGCGCCTCACAGGGATCCCCATCAGCCGCGCGACCTCCTGGTCCATCGCGGTCGCTCGAAGCATGCGCCCGAGACGGGTCCCCGAGAAGAGGAGATACTGGCCGAGGAGCACGAGTAGCGTAACGGCAATGATCAGCAAGCTTTGCGAGGGAAGAACGAGTCCGGCAACGTGAAGCTCCTGCGTGCCGAGGAACGGTGGTTGCGCGCGCGGCCACGGGCCCCAGATCACAAGGGCCGCGTTCCGCATCGCGATCCCGAGGCCGATCGTGGTTATGAGTACGGTGATCGGTGGGCGGACGCGGAGCGGAACGTATGCGATCAGATGGAAGAGGTAGCCGACGATGCCGGTAGCCAGAACGGCAACCAGAACGGCGAGCGGGAGCGGCAGCTTGAGGATGAGCGCGGTGGTAACACCCAGATACGCGCCGCACATCACGAAATCGCCCTGGGCGAAGTTCGACACTCCCACAGCCTCGTGGATAAGGATGAATCCCAGGCCCACCAGGCCATAGATGCACCCCATGCTGATGCCGTTCAACAGAAGCTGTTCCATCCCTACTCGCCGCGGCGCAGTGCTGCGCCTGCTGTATTCGTGTCTTCGCCCTTGCGATGGCTACCCATTCAGGGCTTCACGAAGCGGCAGTCATCCGGCGCGTTCCACTCGGGTGCGTCCTCCCGGCACTTGACGAACACCTCGACGACCTGCCGCTTCTTGTCGTCGATCTTCACGATCACGAACTGATGGTTCATATTCTGTTCCCGGTCGGCCTGGTACGTGCTGAAGAGCCCTTGGTACTTGATTTCACGGAGCCCCTTCTGGATGCCTTGGGGTGTTGGACCGTGGAGTTCGATCACTTTGGCAAGGGTCTTCATCACGTCATAGTCCAGCGCAGCCTGATAGTCAGGTAGGAACTTGAATCGGCCCTCCATTTCCTTGACCCAGGCCTGAACCTTCGGATCGGGGTTGAAGGCCGGGTCGAGCAGGACCGTTTCCCCGTACTGCCCCGCGATATCAGCTGGATCCATCAGATTGAGGGCGGAGAGCACGACGGCCTGTGAAACCAGGACGAACGGCAGCCCGATGTTGAGCTGGCGCGCCTGCTTCTGAATGAGCGCCGACGGTGCCTGGAAGGTCTGGGTCAGGATGACGTCGGCTCCCTTCTTTTTGATGTTGAGGAGCTGGGCGGCAAAGTCCTTGTCGAAGGGTTGCAGGGACTCGACCGCGACGGGCTCCATCTTGTACCACTCACGCATCGCCCGCAGCATGTTGTCGCGGCCGCTCATCCCAAACTCCTCGGCGCCGTGGAGGATGGCGAGCTTCTTCTTTTTTAGAGTTTCCACAGCGAACTTCACCGCCGCCGGCTTGCCGTACCCGTCGTGAGGGTAGAAGCGGAAGACCCAGGGGTTCCCTTGCTGGGTCACCTTGCGTGTCCCGGTGATCGTCATCGCCGGGATGCCGGCGCGCGCGATGATCGGTAATTGAGGAAGGACCTGGGTGCCGCGAATGTTCAGGATCACCGCCACCGGCTCGCTGGCGAGGACTCGGTTGATTGCATTGACCGCTGTCGACGGCGAGGCAGCATTGTCCGCGAGGACAAGCTCAATCTTCCGGTTGCCGCCTTTGCCCGGGATGCCACCGGCTGCGTTGATTTCCTCGAGGGCCTTCTCGACGCCCGCCTTCTCCTGGATTCCCGCCAGAGCGAAATCGGTCGTCAAGGAAACCGTCAGCCCGATTTTGATGGTCTCCTCTGCCGCCTGAACGGGCAGCACACTCACGACCCCCACCACGAGGACCGCACAGCTTGTGACACACGCACGTCGGATGGTTCTGAGCATGATCACCCTCCCCCTTGGTCGTGATTTATCCCGCGGCTCCAACAAACGAGCCACAACCAGCAAAGCGCTGGACCAGGATTATCTGGACCAGGATTATAGTGATAAGTGACAGAATCATCCATACCTTGAAAGTATAGGTCGACCAGACAAAGTATAGGTCTTCGCGTCGACAGCAAAGTACCTTCTCTCTTGACTGTGGAAGGTTGCTAGGATTGACGGGGCGTGCAAGGAGGTGCTGACGCGTCTGGCCTGCCGGATCCGAGAATTGAACCTGAATCCTGAGTTTGAATCATGCGCGAGAGGAGATAAGCATGGCAAAAGGGGAAATGACACCAAGGGAAAGAGTCTTAGCCGCCATCGCTTTGAAAAAGCCCGACAGAGTGCCCATAATCCCAATAAGTTTCACCTATGCCGCCAAACATACGGGCCACAAATTAAGCGAATTGGTTCTGGACGCCGATAAGTGGGTTGATGTCCAGATGAAATGCTTCAAAGAATTTGGATATGATGCCGTGTGGGATATCAGCACTACTGTGACAGTTGCCGAGGCGATGGGAGCTTCATTGCACGTACCTGACGATGATGCTCCAGATATTTTTGAAACAATTATAAATTCGCCGGCGGATATGAAGAAACTGAAGCCAGTGAATGTTAAAAAGGATGGAAGATTTCCTTACGGCCTGGAAGTGGCCAGAAAATTGAGGGCAGCTGTAGGCCCCGATGTACATGTCATCGCATGGGTCGATACCCCTTGGCGAGAAGCTCACATGCTCAGGGGCTTGGCCGGACTCATGGGAGACATTTATGAGAACCCAGAGTTCGTAAAAGATTTGATGGAACCCCTTCTCGAGCCGCTCATCAATTACTCGCAAGCGCTCGTCGAAGCTGGGGCCGATATGATAAGGGTAATTGACCCCGCGGCCAGTGCCCTGTTGATTTCCAGGCGCCATTTCGAAGAATTTATTTACCCGAGCACAAAGAAGCTGCATCAAGCAATTAAAAAGACGGGTGCTAAGGTCATGTACCATGCGTGTGGAAAATGGCATGACAGGCTTGATTTAATATCAGATTTTGAGGCTGATATAATTTGGGAAGGTATAGACTCTCTCCCATCCGTTAAGGAAGCTATAGGCAGCAAGGTCTGCATCATGGGTAACGTGAAGTGCACGGAGACTCTGTTCGACGGTACGCCTGAAATGGTTCGCGAGGAGTCTACGGGGCTTATTGAAAGTTGTGGACGAGACGGTGGTTTTATACTCGCTGGAGATTGCAATATTCCTCGGGATACACCAGACGAGAACTTTCGCGCAATGGTTGACACTGCTCTACAACATTCATACCCCAAGCCGTGAAAAAGTGGCCGACTCACGGCTTGAGCCTCTCGATCTTGTGTAGCGTAGCGCCAGGCCGTTTCGCGAGAGTTACTGGTCGCGAGGGTCAAACGCGGGCGAACGGCCTGTTTTAGGTTTGGAACCCGACCGGTCTGCGGACGCTGTAGCGATTGTTCCGCTGAAAAACAAAGGAGGATTTGCACAAGATGGTTTTTAGAGAGGGTCTCGAGGAAGGCATCATGAACGGGGACGTGGCCGCGACCGTGAAGATCGTTCAAGAGGCGCTTGAAGAGGGGGCATCCCCAAAGGAGATCCTGGAAGAAGGGTTGATCGGCGTCATGAAAATCGTGGGAGTCCTATTCAGGGACGGTGAAATCTTCGTTCCAGAGGTGTTAATGGCAGCCAAGGCCATGAAGGCAGGGATGGAGCTGCTGAAACCCCTCCTTGCCAAATCTGGCGTGCCGGTTATCGGTACGGTCATCTTCGGGACCGTGCTAGGGGACATCCATGACATTGGGAAACGGGTGGTTTCCATGATGTTGGAAGGGAGCGGTTTCGTAGTGATTGATATAGGAGTGAATACTCCTCCCCAAAAGTTCGTGGATGCCGTGAAAGAAAACAACGCAGACTTCTGCATGATGTCCGCTCTCCTGACGACTACCATGCCTAACATGAAGGTGACGATTGAGGCCCTTAAAGCAGCAGGCCTGGGAGAAAAGATCAAGACCATGGTCGGAGGGGCATCCCTCAACCAAAGCTTTGCCGATAGGTATGGTGCAGATGGCTACGGCGTGAATGCGACGGTTGCCACTGAAGTTGCAAAGGCCTTGATTGGGAAACGTTCTTAGCCGGGTATATCTCGAGTTCAAGCTGTCGGCGGATGCCCTGACGGGGATCGACCAGTACTCGACCAACGTCATCGCGTACCACCGGAGCAAGGAACGACTAAGTTGAGCGGCCTTCTCGAGCGCCTCGCAATGCGCACGCCCCTGCTCACGGACAGCGCAACGGGCACATGGTTTCAGCAGCGGCTGGGCATCGATCGTGCGCGTGGCGAATGTTGCGATCAATACAACGTTACGATGCCCGACATCGTGCGCGAGTTGTACCGGGCGAAGGTCGAGGCGGGCGCCGAGCTCGTGTTGACGAACACCTTCAACAGCACGCCGGTCCGCCTCGGGGAATTCGGTCTCGATGCCGAGGCCGAGGGGTTTAACGAGGCCGGGGTGCGCCTGCTACGTGAAGTTGCCGAGGGCGCGGACCATCAGGTGTATGTGGGGGGAAACGTCGGGCCGACGGGCAGGATCATCGGGCAAACGGCTACGTACGACGAGGTCATGGGATCCATGATGCGCCAGATCCGGGCGCTCGTGCGGGCGGGAGTCGACGTGCTCTGCGTCGAGACGATGCTCCAGTCGCTCGAGAGCGAGGTCGCGGTGGCGGCGTCGCGGCAGGTCTTCGCTGACGAGGGCCGGACGGTGCCCCTCTACGTGACGTTCACGTTCATGAATCGCTCGGCG
>Ga0066709_100004666_pt1 | contig 11021 bp, 13 predicted proteins | sample GraSoiAngelo_158_FD_79665 | JGI IMG/M metagenome (GOLD analysis project Ga0066709, IMG submission 79665) | Grasslands soil microbial communities from the Angelo Coastal Reserve, California, USA - 14_1009_16_30cm | ecosystem: Environmental > Terrestrial > Soil > Grasslands | place: USA... | reverse complement strand
CGGCCCCCACCGCGCGAGCGGCGTGGGCGTCTTCCGGATGAATAAGAGTTCATGTTGATCCTTAACTGTTTTCCAATTGTCAAAAGGGCGGAGCGCCCCGAAAAGGCTCGGGACACCGTCCGTAGCGCGCGACTCATCAAGAGTCGAGTCAAACTTGTTGCAAGCACTCTGCGGCGCCGATGGAAACTCCGCCTCGTCATACCGGGAATAGACTCGTCTCAAAGCACAAGCCGGCGCACTCAACCAACGAAACAGTGATGCTGCGAACGTTTGCAGCATCAGCTCAAGAAATCTGAATCGTCGTAGAAACCGGACGCTCGGAAGATCGAAGGAGATTCCCGACATCTCGGGCTCATTATGGATTGTTTACGACGACATTGCAAGTCAGACGCGTCGGCCTGCCTCTCGAATCCAATCGTCGCGCAGTGAATATGCTCGTGATTTGAGATACTCTCGCGGGCGCTCGCCGCGAATGGGCCTAACAAAATAGCGCAATTCGCGTCGGCCCAGCCGCGGTTCGTAGCCAAACTCCGGCATCAGATCGCGGCAATGCCATTCCACCCAACCGATCTCATCCTTGGAAAGCTCGCGTTCCCAACGGGTCACAGGTTCGGTGCTGATTTGCGAAAAGTTTATGCGCGCCGCAGAGTTGCCGCTCCATAACCGACCTATTTTCGTCGGCGTCAAAACTGTGTCCGGATCGAAGGCGATCTCGAGGTATCCGCAAACTTCTTCCATCGTTCTGGCTGGTTCACGCACCAGCCGTTCGTACTGGACGACGAGCCCGGGAACTTCCGCATCGCGGACGCGCCTGGCCAGTTTCGCAGCGACCCGCCAATGCGCGATTACGTAGTAAGTCGAGAAGCGTCCGGTTTGCCGCGTTTTCTCCAGCGCAATTTGCGCGGCGAGAATGGCGCGCGGGTCCCGCAGTGTTATCAGAATTTTTGCATGCGCGAACCGACTGACGATGGCGCTGACGTGATTTCGATTAGCCGGAGTTTTCTCCACCCAGCGCGCAACCGTATCAAGCGAGCGCACAAGCGTCGCCGCGTACGCTTTCACCATGAGCACGAGCAAATCCTCCCGCGCGTTCGCAGGATCGAATGCCGCGCGTTCAAACGTCTGGAGAAATTTCTCGCGCGGAAATGTCGCGTAATTGCGTTTGCCCCATTTGCACGGGCCGCCGAACAGCACGTTGGAGAGCGACTGTTTGGTCAGATAGTCAAACTGCGCCCGGCGGCCGCGCGGCGCATATTTGGTCAGGACCGTAGGGAAATAGGCTGTTTCCTCGGGTAACACGAGCAGTTCAGGATGACTGTCGAGCAACGCCACCAACAGCGTGGTGCCCGATTTTGCCTGGCCGGCAATAAAACAGGCGCGCTGCTCCAACGGCAATTTGGAAATCACAAGCGGAGATTACAACAGCTACAGGCGAAATGGTAATCACTGCCGCGCGAATAAAACGGCGTCCAGAGGACTGCCCGCCCTACCCACAGACTGCGTGGTGAGGGCGGTAGGGCGCGTCACTCCGTGCGCGCCGTTCTTTGGATACGTAGAAACCACTCGACGAATTTTGGCAAACCTTTGCTCAACTTCGTTGTCGGATTGTAGCCCAGCAATTTCCTGGCCTTCGATATGTCTGCATATGTCAGCGGCATATCGCCGGGCTGCTCTGGTAGCTCGTTAATTTTTGCTTTTTTGCCCAGCGTGTTTTCGATCGCAGAGATTAGGTCTTTCAGCTGAATGGTTTGGCTTTCGCCAAGGTTAAACATGTCGTACACCGGGCCGTCATAATCGAGCGCGGCCATCGTGCCCTGAATGATATCATCAATGTAGGTGTAATCGCGCCGCGTGGTGCCATCCCCAAATTGATCGATCGGTTGGCCAGCATGAATGCGCCGGGTGAATTGATGAATCGCCAGATCGGGACGCTGCCGCGGGCCGTAAACAGTAAAATACCGCAGAGCTACGACGCGGATCTGGTAAAGGTGCGAGTACGTCGAGCAAAGAAGTTCGCCGGCAATTTTTGTCGCGCCATATGGACTGAGTGTCTGGGTCAGCTGTTGATCCTCAGAAAATGGGACGGTCTTTGAAGCGCCGTACACAGACGAGCTCGAAGCGAAGATAAATCGCTCAACTCCTGTCACCCGCGCCGCCTCGAGAAGATGCAATGTCCCAATGACGTTCGTGTCGTAATAAAGCCGCGGGTATTGAATGGAGGGCCGAACGCCAGCGCGCGCAGCCAGGTGCACAATCGCGTCTACTTTTTCGCGGTGAAACACAGTTCGCACCGAGTCGCTCTCGCGAAGATCGACGTGGCAAACGGTTACGTCTTTTGCGAAATCAGCAATGTTCGCCTGCTTGATTTGCGGATCGTAAAAATCATTGAAATCGTCCAAGATGACGACTTGATGCCCGACGGCGAGCAGCTTCTCAACGAGATGTGAGCCGATGAAACCTGCGCCGCCTGTGACGAGAATTCGCATACGGCAGGAAGTTGAACCACGAAGGACACCAAGTGCACGAAGAAAATTGTAGGGCGTCTGTGTCAGACGCGTGGCGTTTCGCAGAAACGCCCTACAGTTCAAAAATCACGCCAGTGCAGCAGCAAATAAATCCAGTTTAGCGCGAGCGCAGAGATGACTGAGACACGCAAAAATGTTTTCGCGCGCTGCGTCGAAAGATGGATCCGCACTCGTGACGTGCCCGCTATGAGTGTTGCAAGCGCGTATACGTCGAACCCAATGACACCGCAAAGAACCGCGAACACGAATGGGTTCCATTGCAATGCCGCTAGAAAGTGACCGTGAAAGAATTGGATGCCGCATCGCGTCATTCCGCACGTGACGCACGGCAGATTGGTAAGATCGTGAAACACACAGTGCGGCCACGGCAAACCGAGCGTCAACCAGACAGCTGCAAAGCCGAGCGATAAAACCGAGGCGCTCAACCAAATTAACTCGTGGTCAAGTTCGCCCGGAACAAGCCGCCGAACAGAAAACTGCATTTGCTAAGCATTAATGGTGCAATCCGGTCCAGGCGCCCACTCCAAACATGAATAGGACGACCAATCCGCCGCAACAAACTATCAGCGGAAGGGAAACGGCCAGAACGGCGCGGCCGGTGTCGGTTTCATGAGCGCGTGCCAACCCGATACAATAACAGACGAGCGACCAAACGAAGGAAATCAATCCACCACAAAACGGTATGATCTGCAAAGGGCCAGTGGAGCCGTGAGTAAATGCCAGGACTCGGAACGTGGTTTCAAACGGCTGGTTAGCGCCGCCAACGATCATCAAACAGAGATGCACGATCGCACTCCAGATGAATAGAACGATCACGATGAACAGAGGCAGCAAAATTATCATTGCAACCGAGCCGATGCCCATCCCAGTCATTACGGCAAGACTGTTATTCTTATCCGCAAACAAGCCGATGGATTGGAAACCGAGCGAGAATAGAAACTGCACGATCCCGCCTAGGCACCCGCCGATGAGCGCGTAGATGAGCGGCTCGCCCAGGCCGCCTTCGCGCTTCATCACACTGAATGCTTCGGCTGGACGAGTAAGCACCATTGTCAGTGTCTCGATGAACGCGTTGAAAAATCCGCGCTCTTGCCGGTGCTCCCACGGCAGACCGGGACGCCCCGCGACAATTGTTGACGTCGGAACTGCGCCAGGTTGGACGGGCGGGACGCCAAGTGCAGCGGTCCCTCCGAACTCCGGGAACTGCGAGAGCGGCTGCCAAGTTGCCATACCCTCGCGCCAGCCGATGTCAGTTGGCGCAAAGCGGCCAGCGCTCAGACCTTCGCGAACTTCCTGCTCGGAGAAAACACCCAGGCTCGTTGTGCTCCGATTAACATGAATCATCGCCATAATGCCTCGTTTTACTGAAGCACGATTCTAAAGTCAATGCGCGGTGATCTATAAAGGCGAAGCACTGTCGACGGCGATAAAGCGAAAGCCTGCGTGAGCACTTGGCAGCTCGAAATGAGGTGGTACGGTTCCCAACAATGACAAGTCCGCAGGTAAGCTACGTCGAGGTGAGTACCGCAGATGACCCGCGCACGGTGCAGCAATGGAAGGACAAGATGATGGCGCAGATGAAAGATAAGATCGAAGCTGAAACTGGGGCTAAGGACATCCGCTTCTCCGCCCGTCCACTTACGCAATCAATTCCCGGTCTTGTAATGGGTATCAAATGGGAAGTGCGTGCAGACTTCTAGGCCTTACGCGTATTAAGCGAGTGATTTATCGCGCGCCTGTCTCGACCGCCGATCAGTTTTTTAAAAAGGCTGGGCAGTTCGTATTGTCACCCCTACGGGCTTTTTGGTAGCGGAAGTTGTCCTCGTTTTTCAAATTATCCGGGCCATTCCGAGCCTTCAAGGCCTCCACTCGCCGTCGAGCGTCTGAGCTGCGCTTGTAATCGCCCGTTACTGAGTAAACGTCGGCTAAGGACGTCCAAGCCTCAACGAAATCCGGTCTAATTTGCACAGCTCGCTGAAGAGCCGGTATCGCAAGCGAAAACTCTTTTTGACTCTCGTACGTCAGGCCAAGAATGAACCACGCAAATGAGTCGGCCGGTTTTAATTCAGTCGCTTTCTTGCAGGCGTCAATGGCCTTGGATGGTTCGCTTTCGTAAACAGTCATACCCAAATACATCCACGCATCACCATTTCTGGGATTTAGGTCCAATGCACGTTGATAGTTTTGGCGAGCGCTATCGTTGTCTCGCAGCATTCCGTAGCCTCTTCCCAGCCCCAGAAAAACGGCGTCACTCCGGGGAAATTTGTGTGAAGCATTTGTAAACGCTTCAACTGCAGTGGAACCGTCCTTACGAACAAGGGCTTGTGCATCCTTAATCACATCAGGATCTCGGTCCGGTTTTCCTTCATCGCCTTTTGATTTAGTGCCACTGATAACACCGCCCGTGAACGCGAGCATCAAAAGCCAGACGAAGCCTGCGATGAGGTAAACCCAGACAACTGCCGTGGCGGCAACCCTCGTGCCTTTCTTTTCCACCTGCGGGGCTCCGAACCGATTAGCGCCCTTACTCCCCCGAACGAACAACAAAATCAAACCAAAGATTAACAGGCCGAAAATGCCGAGTGTGCCAAGCGCGACATCGGCGTCACTGGGTGAGTCGCGTATGGGCGTCCTCGCAATACGACCGGCCCAAACAGCCATCAATAAGGCGACGAATACCCAACCACCTGAGTGGTTAAAATCGTGCAGTCGTTTTGCTGCCTGCATACTCATTCCCCAAAAAAAGAGCAACACAGCGAGAACCCATCCGACGATAACGACAGTCACGGTAACTCCGGCGATGACTGTTCTTCCACGCGTCAATCCAAATGCGAGCGGGCTCACAATCACAAACATTAGAACTCCCCCCACCGTCCAGATTAACGCACTCCGAACGATGAATTGAGCGCGGTCAATCCGGCCCCGGGGCAGCAAATAATCCCTCGTAATCCGGATTGGCTACCCGTCGCGGGACGGTGGCGATGCTGCGGCTGGAACTTCAGAGCCAGTTTCGTCGGGCCGTGGCGGCAATGGCGGAGGGGAAGGTGGCGGTCGGGACGATTTCGCACCCAGCGCAGCGAGTTCTTGGAACTGCGAGAGCAGTTGCCAAGTCGCCATCCCCTCGCGCCAGCCAAAATCGCTTGGAGCAAAGCGCAAGGTGCGGAGGCCCTCGCGAACTTCTTCCTCGGGAAAGACACCCAAACTTGTTCCGCCCCGGTTAACGTGGATCATCGCCGTACGCGCGCGTTCTAGTCAAATGTGACGTGAAGCGCAAGTTAATAGCGCGGTTTTGCGCTCGTGAAAAGGTTGAAGCGTTAAAGCGTCCTCTCGTGTCATGTTGAGCGGAGCGAAACATCTCTGGCTCTCGCCCTGCGGCAGATGACACTCCAGAAATGATCAGAGACTCTTCGCTTCGCTCAGAATGACAAAGGACAGAGCCGACGCTTCAACGAGACTCATCCACTGCTCGCCAGAAATACCAGGCCGCAACGGAGCGATAGGGGCGCCATTTCTCGCCGTGCTTCATCAGTTGTTTCGGCGTGGGAAGTTTCCGTTGGCGAAAAGTTTGGGCGAAGCCCTTCTGCACCCCGTAATCGGCGACTGGCCAGACATCAGGCCGGCCAAGATCAAAAAGCAGGAGCATCTCCACAGTCCAGCGCCCGATACCACGCACTTGCGTAAGACGCGCGATGATCTCGTCATCGTTCATTCGGAGAAGGGCACGTCCGGATGGCACCGTGCCGTCGAGCGTCTTCGCCGCGAGATCTTTTATTGCTGCGGTTTTGGAACGCGAAAGACCAGCGGCGCGAAGCTTCTCATCCGGTGTGACAAGAACTTTAGCAGGGTCGAGCCATTTCGTTTTTGGATAAAGCGCGCGGACCCGGCCCCAGATTGTTGCGGCGGCTTTCCCGTTTAGTTGCTGGTAAGCAATGGATTCCGCCAGCGCATCGAACGGGCGGATCGTGACAGCCGGCGTGATTTCATATCGCCGCGATCGTTTGATTAACTGCGCCATGTGCGGGTGACTTTTCGAAATGTGCCGATGCGCGAGATCGCGATTCATGGTGCGGAGCATAAATAAAATGACGAATGTCGAATGTCGAATGACGAACTGTTGGGCGTCTGTGTCAGACGCCGTGGCGTTTCACAGAAACGCCCTACAATATTCCGCTTCCTCATTCTTTTGGTCATCTCTTGCCGAGCGAGGGGTTTTCAGTTTCGTGATTCCCATGGATACGCAACTCACTTGGTACGGCCAGTCGGCTTTCAAGATTGTGACCCCGAGCGGAAAAGTTCTGCTCGTCGATCCGTGGCTCTCCAATCCTGTTTTTGAAAATGCGAAAGACGAAATCGCCTCGCTCAAGCATGTCGATCTCATCCTGATTACGCACGGTCATTCCGATCACGTCGGCGACGCGGTCGACATCGGAAAAAAGACGGGCGCAAAACTGGTAGCAACGTTCGATTTGGCCGACGCGATCGTGAAACATCTGGGTTATCCGGCGGAGCAGGCGCAAACGGACACGGTCGGTCATTTTGGCGGCGAACTGACGCTGCTGGATGGCGAAGTGAAAGTCGCGTTCGTTCGCGCGCATCATGGATCCGGTGTCGCCGCCGATGATCGATACGGGCTGCGCCATGGCGGCGCACCGGGAGGTTTTGTGATTACCATTCGCGGCGGGCCAACAATTTATCACACAGGCGATACAGATTTGTTTTCCGACATGGCGCTGCTCTCACTGTTTCACGACATCGACGTCATGCTCGTTTGCATCGGCGACCATTTTACGATGGGACCCGCTCGTGCCGCAGAAGCAGTAAAACTGGTGAAACCGCGAACAGCGATTCCGATGCATTACGGAACCTTTCCGATTTTGACAGGAACGCCCGAAGCATTTGAGCGCGAACTGAAACAGCGCGAGGCGGAGGCGGAACTGCGTGTGATGAGAATCGGCGAGACGATTTCGCTGGAGCGGGTTAAGAAACCTTGAGGCGTCACAGCGATGTGTAAATCGTTTTATCCGTCACAATTAACCGTTCGGGATGTTCCGATCAGCGGTCGGTTCATACGGTCACGGAGGACGATCACATCGAATCGGAATCAAAAATGTCGGGCTTGATAACCACCATGACCTCACCGCAACTGGTTTCTCCAGAAAAAGAGTCCTTAGGACGACGCATCCCGAAGGCTCTTAGCAGTGCCGCAACGAGACTGGTCGATTCGTTGAAGGTCAATTCGGTCTCTGAGAGCTCCGGCATAACCGCCGCGTCGTAATCAAACGGCGTAACGCATACAGCGGACCGTTACCAGTGCCGCGTGCTATTCAGGAGAACCAGGCCGAGCTGTGACTTGTTTTAGACCTTGTAGGGTGAATTCGCTGTCTGCATAGGTCACGCCGCGCTTGATGCGCGACCCGGTTATTTCGGTGCCGGTGCCGCGCTGACCGTAAACTTTGAGATCGGCAGGGAGGGAGTCGTTTCCATCGAGCAGAACACGCGTGATATTGATGCGACGAAGAACCTTGCCCGAATTGTCATATTTCTCGATTCGCAGCGGAACGAGCCGGCGAGGATCTACCCAGGTTTTCACACTGGAATACGAGGAGCTGTGGCCTTTTCCGGGTTTCGATTCGAGGATCTGACACTGAATATTATCGATCGCTTCGGTTCCGACGATTGCCTGCTGAGGCCAGCGGAAAGGATTATCGATTATGTCTTCATAGGAAAGATCGCTGCCGAAAAGCGCTTGATTCATTTGTCCCGACGCGATTGGCCTAACGGTATTCGGAGGAGCGAACGTGGTTCCGCTGAATTTTTCGCCAGATCGATGAAGTAAAACCGCTTCGCCTTTACGTTCTTTCGGAAACAGAACCTGATAGACGATATCGCCGGTGATATTCGACACGCGGGATTTAATTTGAATTTGAAGTATTTGGTTTTCCCCGCTCCCGATCTGCATTCGCACGCGGACAAATGTTGAACCCTCTTCTTTTGCGCGCAGAGCGGCTGCGAGATCAGAGGCCGACTGTTCCGCCACGGCAAACGCGGGCACCGCAATAAGAGCGACACTAATGGCGGCGAAGCAGCGGCCTGTGAAGTCAAGAGTCATAAAATAGTTTCGACGAGCTCGTTTTCCCATTGTTCATCCGTGTAAGGCCAGGCTGGGTGCTACTCGTGAGCTCCGCCACGCCGGATAAAGTCCGCTCAGAACGCCGACAAACACCGCGATCGCAACGGCCTCAAGCATCAGGTTGGTCCTTAAGTCCGGTTCGAGCATGCCGCGCAGAGCAGGCGCCATTTTCAGCAATTGAACACCGATGATGCCCAGGAGCACACCGATAATGCCGCCGAGGAATCCCAGTAAGGCCGACTCCCACAAAATCATGCGCACGATCCGGCTGGGTCTCCATCCCAAGGCAAGCAAAACAGCGATCTCCTGCTTTCGCTCAAAAACACTCATGAGCATGGTGTTCGTGACGCCAAGCACACCGACCAGTATCGCCAGCAGCGACGTGCCCCAGCTCATAGCACTGATCACCCGATAGCCCTCACTGCTCGCAATATGTTCGCCGGCCGGCTCGGCACGCCCTTCCGGAATGAGCCTGTTCATCTCGTCGCACAAGTGCCGAATCCCGGCATCCGTCATGCCGGGAGTGACCCGCACATCGATGGCGCTGATTTGATCGTGATTGCCGGTGATCTGTTGCAGCAGGGGGAGCGAAAGAATCACCGAGCCGTTTTCGACGAATGCCCCACCGTTAGCAATGCCTACGACGGTGAGTTCCTCAGTCTCGATCTGCACCGTGTCGCCGATTTTCTTTTTCAAGATGTCTGCGGCGTTGGTGCCCAGGACAACCGCACGTTCGTTCTGATCATTAGGCATCCGTCCGGAGACGAGCTTGAGATTGTCCCAGGCGAAGCAGCCCCACTCGCGTCCCGACACAATCATCAACTCGGCGTTTTCGATGCCCATCAAATCAACCAAAATCGTACAAGTTGTCGCCACACCGGGGAGATTGGCGATTCTGTCCCGGGTAGATGCGGGAAACGGCTTGGGCGTCAGCGAACCCCGAAAGTTGGAAACGACTATCTCGGTCCCACGTTCTTTCATTCCCGCCGTCCAACTGGTGACCAAACCTCGAGACAAACCAATTAACGCAACAACCGCAGCGATGCCGACGGAAATGCCTAACAATGTTAGGCCGGTGCGGACTGGCCGGCGCTTGAGGCCGCGGATGATGACATCGAGAAAGGTCATGTGATCGTGTAGTTAGAAAGGTTCGCTGGATCGCCGTCGAACACCGCGCGCCCGTCCTTCATTTGGATCGCGCGCTGCGCGCACGCTGCGATGCTCATATCATGGGTGACGAGGATGAGCGTCATTCGACGGTCGGCGTGAAGCGACCGGAGCAGGTCGAGGACTTGGTTAGCGCTTTCACTATCCAGATTGCCGGTTGGCTCGTCGGCCAGAAGCACCGAAGGAGAATTGGCCAGGCTGCGAGCGATGGCGACGCGCTGGCGTTCTCCGCCGGAAAGTTTGGCCGGATAATGATTCACTCGCTCTTCGAGTCCAACGGCCTTCAGTAATTCGAGGGCTCGTTCTTGTCGCTCCGCGCGAGACTTATGATCCTCGAACATCGGAATCTGAACGTTCTCACTCGCAGTGAAAGTCGGAAGCAGATGAAATGCTTGAAAGACAAAGCCGATCTCGTGCGCCCGGTAGGCGGCGGGATCTGGTAAATCGAGCAGTGATTCACCGCGGTATTTCAACGTGCCCTCGCTTGGCTGGTCGAGCGCACCGAGCAGCTGCAGCAAAGTTGTCTTGCCACTGCCACTCGGCCCAACGATCGCCACAAATTCGCCATCCGCGATCTGAAGATCTACGCCACGCAAAGCGTGCACCTGGCCGTCATCAAAATCCTTTATGAGTCCGGTCGCTTCGAAAACGAAGGGCGAAGCCGCTGCCGGTTTCGATGGCGACGATGTTAAGTTCATCTTGAAAATGGAAAAACGCCGGACGGTGGACCGGCTCTTTGAAAGCTACCGGTTCGCGCTCAATGCCGGTTCCCTTTCGACCAATACGCCGTTGCTGGCGCAATCGGCTGTCAGTTCCGTGTAAGGTCGCACCATTGCGCTCCGACGCGAGGATTCGCCAGGCTGCGGATCAGGTCCGGCAACGCTTGTCGATAGCTCATAAATGGAGCCACGTCGTCGGGCCTTTTCGGTGTGAGCACGGAGGTAAACTGAGGTAGCACGCGATGCGGAAGTCCGGCATTTTGATGATGCACGCCGTGGTAAGGTTCATGAAGTAACGTGTAAGCAAACAAATGGCCGAGCCAGCTCTTCGGCACAATGCTTCGGGTAGAGCTATTTACGGTATTGCCGGTCAGGCCAACGTGTTCGATGTATTTGCGCCAGCTCTGAAGATTTGCCGCTATCAATCCCGGGACCAGATACATCCAGAGGAAATATTTCCACACCCCAAAAAAGGCGATT
>Ga0066709_100004665_pt1 | contig 11022 bp, 8 predicted proteins | sample GraSoiAngelo_158_FD_79665 | JGI IMG/M metagenome (GOLD analysis project Ga0066709, IMG submission 79665) | Grasslands soil microbial communities from the Angelo Coastal Reserve, California, USA - 14_1009_16_30cm | ecosystem: Environmental > Terrestrial > Soil > Grasslands | place: USA... | reverse complement strand
TCTCTCGCAGTCACGCTCGAGCGTCTGCGTCGCGCCGCCGCGGCCGGCCTCGATCGATCAATCCCGGAGCCGGAGGCGGGCCTCGCAGCGGGCGTCCTGATCGGGCTGCGCGACCGGGTCGACCGCGACCTCGCCGCGGACTTCACCACAGCGGGTGCGAGCCACGTCGTGGCGATCTCCGGCTGGAACATCGCGATCGTGGCGTCGACGCTTGCCGCCCTCGCCGGCGGCCTCCGGCGGCGACGCCGGGCGATCCTCACTGCCGTGGCGATCCTCGCCTACGTGGCCTTCGTCGGGCCATCCCCGTCGGTGGTCCGCGCCGGAGTGATGGCCGGCGTAGCCCTGCTCGCGCATGAGCTGGGCCGGCCGGGGACCGCCGCGGCGGCGCTGGGCTGGGCAGTGTCCGCCCTCCTCCTGCTCGATCCAGCGTGGATCGACGACGCGGGCTTTCGCCTGTCCGTGCTGGCAACCGCGGGCATCCTCGCCTGGGGTTCGTCGCTGACGGCCCGGCTGTCCGGCCCGGAACCCGGCCGGCCGAGGCGCTGGCTCGCGGAGATCCTGGGCGTGTCCCTCGCCGCGCAGGCGGCAACGACGCCGATCGTGCTCCTCGAGTTCGGGCGCCTGTCGCTGGTGGCGCCGGCGGTGAACCTCATCGTCGTGCCGCTCGTGCCGCCGGCGATGGCGACCGGCGCGGTGGCGCTCGGAGCGGGTGTCCTTGCGGGCCTCGGTCTGCCGTCGATCATGGCAACGCTCATCGGGCTCCCGGCATGGGGTCTCTATGCGGCGATGGTGGGGACGGTGCGGGCGGGCGCCTCGCTGCCGCTGGCGAGCATCGAGCTCGGCGCGCCGTGGGACGCGGTGGGCGCGGCGCTGTCGGCCTGTCTCATCGGCGCCATGGCTCGGTGGGGCAGTGGCGCGCTGACGGCGCTGCGGAAGGCGGTCGCGGGTTCGCCACGCCGCCGCGCGAGCGTTCGTCGCGGACACGTCCGGCTGGATCGAGCGCCCCGGCATTCCCGGGGACTGCGGGGGGCGTCGATCGCGCTCGCCGGCGCCACGGTGGCGCTCTCCGTCGCGCTGGCGCATCACCCGGACGGCCTCGTGCGCGTGGTGGTCCTCGACGTCGGTCAGGGCGACGGAATCCTCGTCGAGGGCGGTCGCGGCGGCCGGCTCGTCGTCGACGGCGGGCCGGATCCGGGACGCCTCCTCGTCGCCCTCGATGAGCGACTGCCGCCCTGGGACCGCCGCATTGACATCCTGGTCCTGTCCCATCCGCACGAGGATCACGTGGCCGGCCTGGCCACGCTGCTCGCGCGATACCGGATCGGACGCGTGTACGAACCCGGCATGGTCGGGCCGGGTCCCGGCTACCACGCGTGGGCGGCGACGCTGGCCGGTGGCGGCCCGCCACACGGCCGGCTGTCGACCGGCGATCGGTTGAGCCTCGACGGGATCCGGTTTCGGGTCCTCTGGCCTGACCCGAACCGGGTGCCGGAGCGGCCGGCCGACGGCGGCACGGCGATCAACAACGTGTCGATCGTGCTCCTGGGCGAGATCGGCGAGCACCGGTTCCTCCTTGCAGGTGACATCGAGGAGGGCATCGATCCCGAGCTCGTCCGACGAGGCCTCCCGCAGGTCGACCTCCTGAAGGTCGCGCATCACGGCTCGCGCACGTCGAGCACACCGGCCTTCCTCAGTGCCCTTCGACCGCGTGTCGCAGTCGTCTCGGCCGGTGCCGGCAATCCCTACGGACACCCCGCGCCGTCGACGATCGAACGGCTCCATTCAATCGCCCGCGAGACGTACCGAACCGACACTGACGGGACGGTCGAGGTTGCCTTCGACGGCCCGTCGCTCCGGGTCCGGACGAGCGGTCCTCGCAGGAACGCGACCGACGCGACGAGACCTGGCACGGCCTCTGCGTCCAGGCTCCAAGGTTCGTCGCCACTCGGGGCACTCCTGTGCGGGATCCCGATCGGGCGTACCCCCGCGATCGCGACCACAACGGGTTTCGCAGCCAGCGAGGCACCACCGGGGCCGCACGAGATCCTGGGCCGCGTCGATGCCCGACGAGCGGGGGTTGCCAGCCTCATCGCGCTGCCGCGGTTGCCCGAGCCTGCGATCGGGTCGGCGATCGCCCTCGGCTACCATCGGCCCGATGCAGACCTCCCGGGTTCCGGCGACTGCGCCGCCCCGCGGGACGGCTCCCCTCGCCTACTACTGGGGCGACGACGCCTACGGTCTCGATGCCGCGGTCGACGCGTTCCGCGCCGATCCCAGTCGCTTCCCGGACGGATCTCCGGAGCGCTGGCGACCCGAGACCGAGCGCACCGATCCCGGCCGCCTCCTCGGTGAGATTCGCGAGCGGCTCGCCACCGGCTCGATGTTCGGCGGGGGCAGCCTCGCGATCGTCCGTGGCGCCGGTGCGCTCGTCCGCGGCGGGGAGCAGCGCGAGCAGCTGCTCGGCGCGTTCGAGACGCTCGCCCCGGGCAACGGGCTCGCGATCGTCGAGGAGACCGAGTCGGGCGTGAAGGATCCGCCGAGCAAGGTCCTCGCCGAGGCGATTCGCGCCGCCGGCGGCGACGTCCGCCGGTTCGACGCGCCGCGCCAGGACGCGCTCGCGGCCTGGATCGAGCTGCGAGCGCGCGAGCGCCGGATCGCGCTCTCGGGTGGCGTCGCTCGCGAGCTCGCCACGCGCGTCGGAGGGTTCGTCCGCGAGGGCGACGTCGAGCGCCAGCAGCAGGGCCGGATCGCGGTCATGGAGCTGGAGAAGCTCGCGCTGCGCCACGCCGACGATGAGCCGGTGACCGTCGACGACGTTCGCGAGCTCGTGCCCGAGGTCGTGCCCGGCTCGATGTGGGCGTTCGTCGACGCGGTGGGCATGCGCCAGCGGGTGCGTGCCCTCGAGCTGCTCGAGCGGCTCATCGAGGACAAGCCCGCGCCCGTGCTGCTCGCCGTGCTCCATCGTCGGTTGCGCGAGCTCATCGAGGTCCAGGACCGGCTGGAGCGTGGCGAGTCCCCCGGGTCGCTCGTCCGGTCGATGCGCCTGCAGCCCTTCCGGGCGGAGACCCTCGCCCGTCAGGCGCGGGCGTGGACCGGGCCGGAGCTGGACGCCGCGCTGGACGGGCTGGTCGAGCTCGACGCGCTGGTGAAGGGAGTCGGCGGCCGGGCGTCGACGGACGCGCGCGATCGCCTCGCGTTCGATCTCTGGATCACGGATCGGGTCGCGCCCGCCTGAGGGCGCTGCCGGCGCGCTGCGGCGCGCGGGCTACGTCGACCAGGCCCGCTCCTGGAGGACGATGTCGGTCTCGATCGCGAACGTGCACCGGCCGGGGGCGAGGTCGAGCAGCTCGATCAGGTCAGGGTCGATGTACAGCTGGTGGCAATCGGAGCACAGCCCGCCGGGGATGCCGAAGCACAGCCGCTCGCTCTGGTCGGGCATCCGGAACGTGGCGTCGAACCGGGTGCTGATCAGGAGCCGGGTACAGGCTGGGCAGCGATCTCGTCCCGTGGACATGCCCCGATGCTGGGGCTGGCCCGGAACGGCCAAAATGACCCGTCGGTACTCCGTACCCCCGTACGGCCGCCGAGCCCCTACTGCAGGCGCAGGATCGTCTTCGCCTCCGACCAGTGCCGTTCGAGCTGGTAGTAGTCGCGCTCCGGTGGCGTGAACACGTGGACGATCACCGACCCGAAGTCGACCAGGACCCAGTGCGACGCGGCAGTGCCCTCGCGCCCGAAGGCATGGACCTTCTCGTCGCGCATGCCCGACACGACGCCCTCCGCGATCGCGTCGAGCTGCCGCTCGGATCCGCCGGAGGCGATCACGAAGTAGTCGGCCATCGTCGTGAGACCGGTGAGGTCGAGGAGCACGATGTCGGCCGCCTTCTTGTCCTCGGCAAGCTCCACGATCCGGCGCGCAAGATCGAGCGCCGAGCGCTCCGGCTCGCCTGCCGGGCCCGGCGCGCTCACGGCTGCGCGACGCGTCGGTGTCTTGCGCCGCGGCAGGCCGTCGGGTGCGCGGGCCGGGTCTCGCCGGGGATCGCGGGCGGGTTCGGTCACGGGCTGGCGGGCCTCCTTGCGAGTGACGTCATGGGTGCATACAGGTGGTGGGCGGCGATGTAGGCCTCGACCGGCGCCGGCACGAGGTAGCGGATCGAGCGACCCGCAGCGACCCTCGCCCGCAGCGCGGTGGACGAGACGCCGAGCCGCGGGCCTTCGAGGTAGCTGACGAGGATCTCGCGACCGGGGAACGCCTCTGCCAGCCACTCTGGGTCCGGCGCAGGGTAGCCCCACCTCGGCGCGACCGCCACTCTGGCGGCCTCGAACAGGCGCTCGGGTTCGTGCCAGGTCGGCAGCTCCGCGAACGTCTCGGCCGAGAGGATGACCGTGAGTCGATCACCCGTTGCAGCGAGCCGTTCGACGGTGTCGACGGTGAACGACGGCCCCGGCCGATCGACCTCGACCCGGCTCAGCTCGAACGCCGGGTTGTCGGCGATCGCCAGCTCGACCATCGCGAGCCGGTGCTCGATCGGCGTCACCTCGCCCGCAGGCTTGTGCGGCGGCTGGCCGGCCGGCACGAACAGGATCCGGTCCAGGCCGAGGACCTCGCGAGCCTCCTCGGCAACCGCCAGGTGGCCGAGATGGATGGGATCGAACGTGCCGCCCATCACACCGAGGTCCGCGGCCGTCATCCGGCCCTCATCGGCGCGCTGCCCAGGGCTCTCCCTCCCATTCCAGCTCGACCGATCCGATTCGAACGCTGTCGCCGGGCTGGATGCCGGCGCGCCGCAGCTCGGCATCGGCGCCCGATCGTTCGAGGTAGCGTTGGAACCGCTCCGCGGATTCCTCGATCTCGAAGTCGGTCTGCGCGGCGAGGCGCTCGATCCGCCTGCCCGCGACGCGGAACGCGCCATCGGCGTCGCGCGATACCGAGACGCGATCCGGCGCGGCATCGATCCGATGGACGACCACGCCCGCAGGCGCAGGCGCGCCGCCGAGCTCCTCGGCAGGCGGCAGCAGCTCGGCCAGCGCGGTCCGAAACCGGCCGATGCCCTCGCCGGTTGCCGCGGCGATCGCGACGACCGGAATGCCGTCGTTCGCGCGAGCCTTGCGGAACGCGGGCCACGCCTCGGCGGCGGACGGCAGGTCGATCTTGTTGAAGGCCACGAGCGTGGGCTTGTCGAGAAGGGCGGGGTCGTGTGCCCGCAGCTCGCCCCGGATGACGTCGAAGTCCCACTCCGGATCTCGATCCGAGCCGTCGACCACGTGGACGAGCACGCGCGTTCGCTCGACATGACGCAGGAACGCGTGGCCGAGGCCGGCGCCGCTGCTGGCGCCCTCGATCAGGCCGGGCACGTCGGCGATCGTCGGGCGTCGCTCGTCGGCCGCGCCGCGACCGGAGGCGTCGCCGGCGCCGTCGCCCGCGTCCAGGTCCATCACCCCGAGGTTCGGCTCCAGCGTGGTGAACGGGTAGTCGGCGATCTTGGGCCGCGCCGCGGTCACAGCGGCGAGCAACGTCGACTTGCCCGCGTTCGGCAGCCCGACCAACCCGATGTCGGCGATGAGCCGCAGCTCGAGGCGGACCCAGCGCTCCTCGCCCGGCTCGCCCTTCTGGGCATGCTTCGGCGCCTGGTGCGTCGAGGTCGCGAAGTGGGTGTTGCCGAGGCCGCCCCGGCCGCCACGCGCTCCCAGCGCCATCTGGCCCGTGGCGACGAGATCGGCGAGCAGCTCGCCTGTGGCGTCGTCGAAGACGGCGGTTCCGGGCGGCACGTCGAGCACGAGGTCCTCGCCCGCCTTGCCATGCCGGCGCGCGCGTTCGCCACGCCCGCCAGGAGCTGCACGGAAGTGATGCTTGTACCGGAAGTCACGAAGGGTCGTCTGGCCCGGGTCGACGCGAAGCCGGATCGAGCCGCCGCGGCCGCCGTCGCCGCCATCGGGTCCCCCGCGAGGAACGTGCGCCTCGCGTCGGAAGGTCGAGGCGCCCGCGCCGCCGTCGCCGGCGCGCAGCCAGATCTTGACCTGGTCGAGGAACATGCCGGGTCATTCTCGCATCGACTGCCCGAGCCATCGGCCAGCGACCGACGGGACCCGCTGATCGCGGGTGGTGTGCGTCAGTAGTAGCGAAGCGGGTTGACCCGGTACGAGCCGGACTCCCACGGGTAGCCGACCCAGACCTCGAACATCACGTGCGGGCCGGTAGCCCAGCCGGTCATGCCGATGCGCCCGACGCGCTGGCCCTTGGCGACGTCCTGGCCGGCCGACACCGTCACCGCGCTCATGTGGTACTCGGCGGTATACAGCCCGTTCCCGAGGTGCAGCCAGACCTGGTAGCCGCCGCCGTTGCTCTTCCAGCCGGCGAAGATCACGTGGCCCGCCAGCGGTGCCACGATCGGCGTGCCGGTGCTGGCGGCGATGTCGATGCCGTAATGCCCGTAATGGAAGTACTGACTGATGTAGTTGCCGCCGCCGACGACCGGCCAGGCCCAGCTGCCGCCGGCATAGCGCGGTGCCGGCCCGGTGCCGCCGCTGAACTGCGGCCGCGTCGTCGGCTTGGGCGTGGGCATCGGTGCGCCCTTGGCTCCCGGCAGGACGAGGACCTGGCCGACGATCAGGTTGGTGTCCTTGAGCTCGTTGACGGCGACGATGTCCTTGACCGAGATCTTGTTGGAGGCGGCGAGCGAGTCGAGCGTGTCGCCGGGCTTGACGGAGACGACGAGGCCGCTGACCGGCGGAACGACGAGGTCCTCGCCAGCCTTCAGCGAGTCCTTCGAGGTGAGGTTATTGGCCCACCAGACGGTCATCATCGACACCCCGAAACGGTTCGCGATGCTCGTCAGCGTGTCGCCGTCGCGGACGGTGTAGTGCTGGAGCATCCCGATGGACGAGGCGACGCTGGTGTCGACCGCCACCGGCTTGTACAGCGTGCCGTCATCCACCGGCGCGCCGGCGGCGGCGATCGCATCGCCGTTGAGCGGGCCGTCGAACTCGTTCGGTCCCCCGGCGCCGCCGCCGATCGTCAGTCGTACGCCATCGGCGGCCGCCTGCACCTCGTCCTGGACGGCGCCCACGGGAGTCGCCGCGGGAGCGAGGCTCACCCCGGCGGCGATGAGGACGATGAGGGCGACCGAGATCGGGATCGCGCGGTCCGTGGTCAGGCGGATCAGGGCGTGCCGTCGATGCAGGCGCCGCCGCGCGGAAAGACGCGCGATCGGTTGGCTCGATGCGTCGCGGCCGCGGATGGCGGCGATGGCGCGCTGGCGGGCGCGCGGGGTGGCGGTCAGCGAGTCAGCGAGGTAACGGGCGATGCCGATGGCACGCTGCCGCAGGCGTCGCGTGGTCGCGGGGCTTGCCGGCTCGATCGCGAGACGATCGGGCCCAGTTGAGCGGCGCTGCGCGCTGCCGCGCAGAACACCGCTCACGGCGTTCAGCAATATCCTCTCCTGGCAGGCGATCCGAGCGCGCGAGCTGGCGAGCGAACGAAGGGTGAGGACCGCCGACGGGTCGCGATCTTGAGCTGGGGTTCTCACTTCGCGGCCGAGCCCGCTCCTCCGCGGGCTGCGACGTTGCGCGGAACTTACCACGCTCCCTTCGGACGCTGCAAACGGCCATCAGGCATGGGGCAGACGGGCCATTCGCGCGAACGCACCAGGCGCGCCCACGCGCCGGTCTCGCCCGTGGATAGCGCGCCGGTCAGCGTGGTCGGGCGAAGGCGGCGCCGAGTAGGGCGAGCGAGCGTACGCCGGTACGTGAGCGAGGCCGCGCAGGCGACAACGCACGCACGGCCGCGATCACCGGCGCGCTAGGAGTCGAGGGACTTGGTAAGGCCTGCGAGAAACTGCGCGTTTGTCTCGGTCTTCGAGAGACGGTTCAGGAGGAGCTCGATGCCCTCGTTGGTGCCGACGGCCGACAGCATCCGGCGCATCGTCCAGACCATCTTGAGCGTGCCTTCCTCGAGGAGCAGCTCCTCGCGGCGCGTGCCGGAGCGCATGACGTCGATCGACGGGAAGATGCGCTTCTCGGCGAGCTTGCGGTCGAGGATGAGCTCCGAGTTGCCGGTGCCCTTGAACTCCTCGTAGATGACGTCGTCCATCCGCGAGCCTGTGTCGACCAGGCACGTGCCGATGATCGTGAGCGAGCCGCCCTCCTCGATCTTCCGTGCCGCGCCGAAGAACCGCTTGGGCGGGTACAGCGCGATCGGGTCGATTCCGCCGGACAGCGTCCGGCCCGACGGCGGCAGGGCGAGGTTGTAGGCACGGGCGAGCCTCGTGATCGAGTCAAGCAGGATCACGACGTCGCGGCCGGTCTCGACCTGGCGCTTGGCGATCTCGAGCGCCATCTCGGCGACATGCGTGTGGTTCTCGGTCGGCTCGTCGAAGGTCGAGCTGATGACCTCGCCCTTGACGCTCCGGCGCATGTCGGTGACCTCCTCGGGTCGCTCCCCGATCAGCGCGACCATGAGCAGGATCTCCGGGTAGTTCGCCGTGATGCCGTTCGCCATCGCTTTCAGGAGCATCGTCTTGCCGGCCTTGGGCGGGCTGACGATGAGCGCGCGCTGGCCCTTGCCGATCGGGTTGACCAGGTTGATCATCCGCTGGCTGAGATTCTTGGAGTCGCTCTCGAGATTGATCAGGACGTCCGGGTGGACCGGCGTCAGGTCGTTGAAAACCGGCCGGCGGCGGGCGGTCTCGATGTCGACCCCGTTGACGGAGTCGACCCGGAGCAGGCCCCAGTACTTCTCCTGCTCGCGTGGGGCGCGGACCGCGCCCGAGACACGATCGCCAACCCGGAGCCCGAAACGGCGGACCTGGCTCGAGCTGACGTAGACGTCCTCGAGGCTCGGCAGCAGGCCGTGCCGGCGCATGAAGCCGTAGCCCTCGTCGACGAGGTCGAGGATGCCGGTCGCGTAGTCGAGTCCCGCGCGCTCGGGCTGGCGCTGGAGGATGCGGTCGACAAGGTCTTCCTTGCGGTCGTCGGTCGGCGTCTCGAGCTCGAGCTCGCGCCCGACCTGACGGAGCTCGGCAACGCTCATCTCGCGGAGGTCGCCGACGTCGAGGTCGTTCCGCTCACGGGCGGCCTCGAGCTCCTGCATCTCGTCGTATTCGGTCACCGGGGCGCGGCCGCTGCCGCCGCCTCCGAACTGGGCACGTCGTCGAGGCCGGCGGTTCCGGGTGCGCTGATCTGGTCCTGCCATGGGGAAAGAGGTCACCTGCTGGGCAAACTGGTTATGGGAGCGTCGCCACGAGGGGCGTAGGGCTCACCCACGCCAAGACGAGTCCGCTCGCGGACCGGGGTGGGGATGCTTGGACTATAGGCTCGCCGAAAGCGGTCGTCAATCATCTGTCGGGGCCACGCCGCCCGATACGATTTCACGGCATGACCAATGGCCGTCAGGCACTCGAGATTCGCCCGTTCGGTTCGAGCCACCTCGATGCCGCCGCCGCGTTGCTCGCCGAGCGCCACCGCCGGCACCGGCGGGCGGAGCCCGCCCTCGACCCCACGTACGAGTCACCCGAGACGGCGGGGCGAGAGATCTCGGCTGCGCTCGCAGCCGACGGTGCGAGCGCCTGGGTCGCGACGCGGGAGGGCGCAATCGTCGGCTACATGATCGGCAGCCCGAAGGCCGACGAGACCTGGGGCCCGAACATCTGGATCGAATCGGCGGGGCACGCCGCGACCGAGCCCGAGATCGTTCGTGAGCTCTACGCAGTGGCCGCGGCGGCTTGGGTCAAGGCGGGCCGGACGAACCACCACGTGCTGGTCCCGGCGACGGACGCAGCGCTCGTCGACGCCTGGTTCCGCCTCGATTTCGGGCAGCAGCACGTTCACGCGGTCTGCGAGCCACCCTCGAAGGACTTCGCCGTCATCCCACGGAGCGAGCTGATCGTTCGCGCGGGGCAACCCGAGGACATCCCGGTCCTCGCTGAGCTCGAGCTGGTCCTCCCTCGGCACTCGCAGGCATCACCCGTGTTCTCGCGCCTCGAGCCTCCGTCGTTCGAGCAGGCGCGGTCCGAGCTCGAGGCGGACTGGGGCGATCCGAAGTGGGCGATCTTCGTCGCGGAACATGACGGCCGGGTGATCGGGTCGGCGGTCGGGTGCGCGCTGGAGCTGTCGAGCGGCCACACGCCGCTGATGCGGCCCACGCGAGCCGGGTTTCTCGGCTTCGCGGCCGTGCTGCCGGACGCCCGCGGGCTCGGCGCCGGGCGGGCGCTCGGCGAGGCGGTCCTTGCCTGGACGCGGGATGCGGGCTACGACTGGGCGACGACGGACTGGCGCTCGACGAACCTCGAGGCCGCGCGCACCTGGCCGACCCTCGGATTCCGCCCGACGTTCCGGCGCCTGCACCGCTCGATCACCTGAGCTCCCCGGCCGTGGGGCCGGGCCGGGTCAGCCGACCTTGGCGGGCTCGCGCTTGGGGCTGGCTTCTTTGGCGCCATCGTTGAGGGCCGCGCGCGCGGCCTCCCAGTCGCGCTTGAACTGCACGATGCCCTTGTCGGTGAGCGGGTGGTGGACCATCTGCTGGAAGACCTTGAACGGCAGTGTCGCGATGTGGGAGCCGTTCAGGGCGGCCTCCGTCACGTGGCGCGGGTGGCGGACGGAGGCGGTCAGGACCTCCGAGTCGTACTCGAAGAACCGGATGATCTCGGCCAGCTCGCGGATGACCTGCATGCCATCCTCGTTGATGTCGTCGACCCGGCCGACGAACGGCGACAGCAGCGACGCGCCCGCCTTCGCGGCCAGCAGCCCCTGGTTGGCCGTGAAGATCAGCGTGCAGTTGGTCTTGATGCCCTCTGCCTTGAACCGGCTCATCGCGGCCAGGCCGTTCTCGGACATGGGCACCTTGACCACGATGTTGTCGGCCAGCTTCGCGTAGTGCCGACCCTCGCGCAGCATGCCTTCGACGTCGTCCGCCACGACCTCTGCGGACACCGGGCCGCCGTTGATGCCGCAGATCTCCTGGAGGACCTCCTCGTAGGTCATGCCCTTGACCTTGCCGAACAGGGTCGGGTTGGTGGTGACGCCGTC
>Ga0066709_100004664_pt1 | contig 11023 bp, 8 predicted proteins | sample GraSoiAngelo_158_FD_79665 | JGI IMG/M metagenome (GOLD analysis project Ga0066709, IMG submission 79665) | Grasslands soil microbial communities from the Angelo Coastal Reserve, California, USA - 14_1009_16_30cm | ecosystem: Environmental > Terrestrial > Soil > Grasslands | place: USA... | reverse complement strand
ATATGCATGCAGGCTCCCAAACAGTGGCAACCTCGAATGGACTCTTCGCATATCACTCCGGAACGGGTGTGGCCTCCACGCTGACGGTTCGCACACCCGATGGTCTGTCTTCCGGATGGGCCGGTGATGAGGGATCGGACTGGAACACCATCGAGTCCGACCGCATCGCACAAGATGCTGTTGAAAAATGCCGGCAATGGCGCGGAAAGACCGTTCTGGATCCCGGCAAGTATGAAGTGGTGCTTGAGCCAACCGCTGTGGGCATGCTGATGCTTCGCATGATGAATGTTTTTGACGCGCGGCAGGCTGACGAAGGCCGATCCTTTTTCTCCAAGCGTGGCGGCGGCAACCGGCTGGGTGAAAGGCTATTCGACGAGCGGATCACGATCCTGAACGATCCGGCGGAGAAAAATGCAGAAACGAGTCCATTCACGCCTTCAGGCCAGCCGCTCCAGCGAGAGGCGTGGGTGGATAAAGGCATCCTGAAGACACTTTCCTATTCCAGGTTTTGGGCCAGCCGGCAAGGAGTGCCGCCGAAACCAGGCGCTTCAAATCTGATCATGTCTGGCGGTGATGCCGGCGTCGATGACATGATCAAGGCGACAAAGCGCGGCGTCCTGATCACGAGATTCTGGTACATCCGCCCCCTCAATCCGCGCATCGTTTCTTTCACCGGTCTCACTCGAGACGGCACATTCCTGATCGAGAACGGAAAGATCGCCCGGCCGGTAACCAATTTCCGCTTCAACCAGTCGCTAGCCGATCTGTTGGCGAAGGTCGAGATGCTTGGCCGGCCCACACGTGTTTGCGCAAGCGAGGACAGCACGGTTGGCCCGCCGGCCCTCGTGCCTGCGCTTAAGGTGAAAGAGTTTTATCTTTCCAGCGTTAGTGATGCGATCTGAGGGTACACTCGGAAATCACGTCATGACGGGAAGTAAACACAAAGACACAAAGCCACAAAGACACAAAGAAAGGCCGCAATAGAAGCTTCTTTGATGCGGCCTTTCTTTGTGTCTTTGTGGCTTTGTGTCTTTGTGTTTACTTCCACGCTTGCATCCCTTCCGGGTGCATGTGAGAGAATCGGCGCATCCAAAACCACATTTTGCGAGGTGAGCTATGAATCGTCATTTGGTGCTTTTGCTTTTTATTGTGTTGTTGGCGATTAACGCGAATGCGCAGGCTCCTGCGGGAGCAGCGGCAGCGCACGTGGCGGCCGCGAAAGCTGCGGCCAGGCAGGATTATGCCGGCGTGCTCAATCTGTGCGAGCAGCCTGCGTCGGGCCAGCGGGCGGCACCCGCGGCACAGCAGGCAAACGCACCGGCACAGCGAACGATTCCGCCGGCTTCTCAGTGGTACGCCGAGCCGGCGAAGATTTTCGACAATCTCTACTTCATCGGCAGCAAGGATGTCTCGGCGTGGGCGATCACCACGTCGGATGGAATTATCCTGATCGATTCGCTGTACGAGTACTCTGTCGAAGAACAAATCGCGAACGGCCTCAAAAAAATGGGTCTCGACCCAACCAAGATCAAATACGTGGTCGTGACTCACGGGCACGGCGATCATTACTTAGGTTCCAAATTTCTCCAGGATCGTTACGGCGCGCACATTGTCCTATCCGAAGCGGATTGGAACTTCATGGCGAACGATCGCAACGCTGCCCAACTTAAACCGAAAAAGGACATGGTGGCCACCGAAGGTCAGAAGCTGACTCTCGGCGATACCACGCTGACGCTATATGTGACGCCAGGCCACACTCCGGGTACGGTTTCGTTGGTTTTTCCAGTGAAGGACGGGACCCAGCGGCACCTCGCCGCCATGTGGGGCGGTGTGGGTTTCAATTTCCAGCGGACGCCTCAAGCGTTCAAAACGTATGCGGCATCGGCCAGGCGGTTTCAGGACATCGTCGCAAAAGCCGGTGTGGATGTACACCTCACGAACCATTCCGGCCAGGATAAAACCTTGGACAAAATCGCGGCTCTTAAATCTCGCAAGCCAGGCGGTTCGCATCCCTTCTTTGTCGGCAACGAGGCGATGAAGCGTTTCATGACCGTCGTCAGCGAGTGCGCGGATGCTCAGTACACGTGGTTGACAACCTCGGCGAATTGACATCCATTCAGCTAAAAACCACAAAAGGCACGAAGGCACAACGAAAGGCCGCATTTAAAAAACGGCCTTCGTTGTGCCTTCGTGCCTTTGTGGTCTTTGCCTGGCGTAAGTCGCGGCTGCGAACTCAAGCTTGAACTACTGCGGCCGGTTCCCGCCCGGGCCGCCATCGTCATTGTTGCCCGCGAATACTTTCTTGCCGTCCGGCAGTGTCACGTTTCTTGCGTTGACCGTGTTGGATCCATCTTTCGCCAGGAAGCCCTCAACCGATACCGTGTCCCCCAGCTTCAGTGAGTCTTTTCTCCAGCCCTGGCGGTACAAGCCGTTTGGCGCTCCGCCTTCGACGGCATAATTGACGTTCTTACCGCCGGTATCTTTAGAGTCCACATAGAAGTAGATGTGCGGATTCATCCACTCCACTTTCGTGACCTTGCCGCTGAACTTGATCGGCTTGTTGTTGTCGTATTCCGCAGCAAACGAGTGGTGTGCAACGAGCGGCACGGCGCCGAGCAGCACACCGGCGCAGAGACCGCTGATGGTTAGCAAATTACGTCTCATTGATTTTCCCTCCCGGAGATTCACGTGTGATTAGAAATGCACCCTGATTATTGAAGTCCGCCCGCCTTATGTCAAGCACAACCTCCAAAGTATGAGTTGATTGGCTGCATTGCCTGTGGAGGCATCCCGGCGTATACTGCCCAGGCAAATGAGACCACTAGGAAAGGAGACAACATGAAGTGCCGATCGAGGCAGAAGATTCTTGGTGCCATGGGAACAGTAGTGGTGTGCCTGCTGGGCTTTGCGATAGCAAGCGGCCAGGCTGGGCAAGAACCGAAACCGCAGATGGCGGAAGAGGTCTTCAAAAACGTCCAAATTCTCAAGGGCATTCCCGTGGACGAGTTCATGGACACGATGGGAATGATTTCGGCCGCTCTGGGCATGAACTGCCTTGATTGCCATACCGCGGACAGCGACACCAGTTGGGAAAGGTTTGGCGCCGACACCGCGCTGAAGCGGACGTCGCGCAGGATGTTGCTGATGGTGGCCGCCATCAACAAGGATAACTTCGCCGGAGTCCGCTCGGTGACCTGTTGGACCTGCCATCGCGGCGACCTACGCCCAAAGGTCGTGCCGAATCTGGCAGTGCAGTACGCTGCGCCTGTGGAAGATCCGAATGAAATTGAAATTCTTCCCGCACCCGGAGGGCCTTCCGCCGATCAAGTTTTTGAGAAGTATATCCAGGCACTCGGCGGGGCGCAGCGCTTAGCCAACCTCACCAGCTTTGCCGCCAAGGGGACTTACGTGGGGTTCGATACACATCATACGAAGATCCCCGTAGAAGTCTTTGCCAAAGCTCCGGCCCAGCGCGTCACGATCATCCATACGGCCTTCGCGGACAGAGTCATAACTTACGACGGCCGCGCCGGTTGGATCGCGGCGATAGAGAAACCGTTGCCTTTGATGCCGCTGACCGGAGGAAATCTGGATGGCCTCAAGATCGAGGCGATTCTGTCTTTTCCAACCCAGATCAAACAAACTTTCAGCCAATGGCGGGTCGGCTCGGCTGACATCGACGATCACGAGGTCCGAGTCGTCCAAGGGACTAACCCCCGGCAGCCCCCCGTCAACTTGTACTTCGACGAGTCCGGCCTGCTGGTGCGGATGGTGCGCTTTGCCGACACGCCGATCGGCCGTGTTCCCACGCAGGTTGACTACGCGGATTATCGCGAGGTCTCCGGCGTCAAGATGCCGTTCCGCTGGACCGCGACCTGGACGGACGGGCAGACAACTGTTGAGTTGACTGAGGTGCAGCCAAACGTCCCGATTGACGCGGCGAAATTCGCCAGACCGGCCCCAGCGGCGACGCGCAAATAGCAGTAGCAGGAAAAATTCGGGGACGGAGACCGAATTTCTGAAGTAGAAGAAATTCGGTCTCCGTCCCCGAATTTTTCTGGGCGCTAGCGGCCGCACTGGCCGCGGGTTTCGACACACTTTGAAATGCGCGCTAGCCGTATACTGTTTCCTTGACACGACTCTCGCGCCTCTTGATAATCAGGTCACCTCTTGTGAAAGGAGATAATGAAAATGGCAATTCGGGTCTGGGGTTTGTTGTTTATTATGGCCGCCGTTGTGGGCGTCTTATTCTTGGCGCCGGCGCCGGCCACTGCCCAGTCTGCAGCGGCAAAGGCCATACCGCGCCTGCCGGATGGCAAGCCCGACTTCAACGGAGTTTGGGCTCGCCCGCGTGTCGCTGATATAACCCGGGATGCAACCGGATGCGGTAGCGGCACTCAAGGGTGCACCCAGAAAGGGAGTGGACCGCTTCCGTTTACAGCGTTGGGAGAGCAATTAAACAAAGCTCCAAAATTTGACTACACTGCCTTTTGCTTGCCGTGGGGTTACACCCGATCGATGCAAACGGAGTATCCACTCGAGATCATACAGACCCCCAGACGTCTGGCGTATCTTTACGAATCGAACAATATATTCCATGTCATTCCCACGGATGGACGCCAGCTTCCTCGCGACATTGAACCCTCGTGGATGGGAGAATCGGTCGGCCGGTATGATGGAGACACGCTGGTCATCGACACGAGAGGTTTCAACGGTAAGACTACCCTCGACGTTGGGGCCGAACATCCGACCAGCGCGGCTTTACACATCGTCGAACGAATCCGCCACATCGATGCGGATCACCTCGCATACGATATTACAATCGAGGATGAGACTATCTTAACGAAGCCCGTCACGAATTCCAGAACGTGGGTGCGCATGAAGCCGGGCGAGGAGCTAATGGAATATTTTTGCATGGAAAACAACAAGGACCTGCTGGACGGTCACTTGGATCACTTGAGAGACGAAGCCTACAGAAAATTCTTTGGCCTTGATCAGTAGAAGTTGAAATAGACCAGATTGGACGCCGGTATGAAACATGCCGGCCCGTCTAACCCTCTCGCCGCGTCTATCCTTAATATATGGAGACAGCCCGTTTCAGCTTGACGCCGAAACGGGCTGTAGACATTTTTGGCGATTGAAGACCCACTATTCTTTAGAACTAAGGAGAACCCATGAATCGTATCCTTGCCGCATTGTTTTTGCTTGTCTTGGCTCAAGTCCAAGCTCAGGCCCAGACTCCGGCCGTCTCGGATATTCAGGAAGGAGCAAGGATATGGCAGGGTTATTTCACTCTTCAGAACGATTGCAAACTTTGTCACGGTGAGCACGGAGAAGGTGGATTTGCCAAGGCTCTCGCGGGCCATCGACTGACCAACGAGCAGTTCCTGCGCACCGTTCGCCAGGGGGCGGGAAAAACCATGCCGGCATTCGTGCCGGACAAGAATCTGACGGATCAGCAAGTTGCCCAGGTTGCAGCCTACCTGGCCAGCTTGCCGAAGCCGACCGGAGCGGCGCCACTGTGGCGCACGCCGGTTCCGGCCCTCGCTACCGCAAGACAAAAACTCTATATTGAGTCTGGCTGCGGACAATGCCATGCCGCAATCTTCGCGAATCCGCGCAGAACCGCGGGCGGCCTGGGCGGCGACTACGAATGGTTCAAAACGGAAGTGTACCAACACACTTCCTCGCCAGACCACGCGAACTCCCGTCATCTTCGAATGGGCAATTATTCCAGAGAGCAAGTACCTGAGGCGACGCTCGAACAGATCTGGCAGTTCTTCGCCAACGAGCAAGGGCTTCGCGTTCCGATCAGTGCGGAGGTCAGCGCTGGGGTTCTTTCGGGGAACGGCATCACGTACACGATCACGGTCCAAAATACCGGCAGGCCCGGCAAGGGTCTCACAGCCGAGTACGTCACGATCACGCTTCCGCTGCTTCGAGGAAGGGACCCGGAAGAAGTAACGACTGTGGTGGAGGCGACAGGAGGCGGCGGTTACACCGGTATCCACCGCGATCCGATCACGAACTCCGGTGCTGCAGAGTTTGAAATACCGAAACTGGGACCCGGGGAAAAGCGGACCTTCACGATAACGCTTTCAGGACTGGGTGCGAACGCGGGATTTCCGCGGGGGACAGTGCGGTGGGAGAAACCGCGCCTTAACTCCGGCGGCACGGATCTGATTGCGATCTCGGTACCGTTTGTTCAGTAACTGGGAGGGGACACAAAGACACAAAGAAGACACAAAGACACAAAGAAAGGCCGCATTAATAACTTTCAAATGCGGCCTTTCTTTGTGTCTTCGTATCTTTGTGTCCCTCAGCTCTGTGCGATCGGGAGCATCTCTTATTTTGGGGGATTAGATCCCCCGCTGAGCAACTCCTGGCCGCTGGCCAAAGTGACCGAGCGGCCATTTGCAACCGGACCGCCGGCCTTGGCAGCAAAGCCCGTGACGACGACGCTCATTCCGGCCGGGACCGTTGTCTTCTTCCAACCGAGTCTAAAAAGAGCATTGGGCGCGCCCAGTTCGAAACGCCAGTGAGTCAGGGCGCCATCCGGCTCTGTGACATCGACATAAAGCCACGAATGAGGATTTACCATGTCGAGCTTCACAACCTTGCCCGTCACCTTAACGGGTTTTTCGACGTCGAACTCCGCGGCAAATGCGTGGTGCGCCGCCAGCGGCAGAGCCACCAGGAACAGACCCAGGCCGGTAATAAGAACGCTCAACTTTTTCATCGGATTTAACCTCCCAAACCTATTCAGCAATGCTGCTATTTGCGTGGCGGTTCGCCAAGAATGTTCCTTAGTGTGATGCTGCCTTCCCAGCAGGCATATTCCAGTAACTCGGGCAGATCGTCCGCCTTCGTGTACTGGCCGGTAACTTTCCACGGTCTCGTAAACTGGTTCGGATCGTCGATTGTGACTTCGTAATCGATCGTGTTCGCATTGGTAAGCGTGAAACGCTCGGTCGTGCGCAAGGCGTCGGTGAGATATGGGATCTCGCGTGAGTACGCTGTTATGCCGTTGAAATTCGTGGTGTCCACAACGAGAGTATTACCTTCCCATCTGCCTATGGAGTCTCCCATGAACATTTTGATGTCCTTCGGAAGATGCGGACGTCCGTCCAGATAGATATGCCGGGTGAAGTGTTGATACTCGGACAAAATCGTCACCTGTCCCTCGGTCTGCAGGAACTGGAACGGACCGTTGCCAAAAAAGAGACCGGGCTGCATGCAACGCGCGTCCATTTCAACGTACTTCAGTCCCTGGGCCGGGTTGGTCTTTAAAAGAAAGGCTTGTCTGGCTGCATTGGCGTCGGGCTTCCAGGGGAGAATCCTGCCGGGCTCTGCAATACCCATCAGTCGCCGCTCTCCTCGTGGCGCCGGCCGATCATCATCGCCACCCGCGCCCAGTTTTTCGCTGAACTGTTCGAGAAAACCTCTATCCACGTTGTTCAGCCCATCCGCTCGAGTCGAAACGGAGAGAGGGTTCGCTGGAGTGGGATCCAGCGGGTTTTCCGGCCTGTGATCCGGCGCTTCAAGCGCACCTTGGTCCAGCCCGCCTACGCCCCGGCGATTCCAAACTCCGTCGGCTATCTTCGGTTGCCCATCCGGTGTTCGGGCTAGCGTGTTCGCCGTCGCGTTCGCTGCGCGCGCCTGAGCATAGGCCGAGGCCGAGATTAGTGATACAGCGGTAATCACAAGCACTACAGTGATGGTTACTCTGAACAGTTTACTCGTCACCTTGACCTCCTGCGCGTTAGCTTCTTATGGCCCTTTGCTGTAGCGGCGGCCGTTATCGAAAGAACGGAGCATCCTTATATATCTTCTCCTGGAGGTAATAAGTACATTCGTATTCTAACAATCGGGCATTCGGATCCTTGCGCCGATAGAGCGGCATACTCATTTTCCAGGGTCTTGTGAACACCTTCGGATCCTCGATGGTGGCTTCATACATGATGTGGTCAGGATCCATCAACGTATAGCGCTCGGTCACGCGCAACTGTTCACTATGGTAGTTGCCGGCGTGATCGAACCATGTTTGATCGTTGAAGTTCCGGACATCCACGACCAGCGTATCGCCTTCCCAGCGTCCGCGCGAGATGCCCATCCAGTTCTCTTCGGGCGTCTCCGGATGCGGACTTCCATCAAGAGGGATAGGGCGCAGGGTGTGGTTAAACTCGTATGAGATCGCGATGTTGTTCGGTGTATGCGTTATCTTGAACGGAAATGGCATATACGTGATGCGCGGTACGCCCGGCAAATAACAGTTGGCTTCCGTTGGATCGGCGGTCGCCCGTTTGCCGTAGTTCTCCTGCTTTTTCGCCACTGCCTCCGGCCGGTACGGAATTTCATTACCCTCAACAACACCTAGCGCAGGGGGCACGCCCAACTCCCCATTGTGATCCTGAATGTTCCAGGAAGCGGAATTCAATACCTGCCAAATACCATTTAAGTCGGGTTTTCCTGCTATTCGCCGCTGCGCAGCCTGCGCCGCTGCGGAAATCTCGGCCAACCAAAGAATGCAGAGCATGATAACGGCGCTTGTCACAAATCCAGTATGTTTCTTCATCCTTATATTCCAGAGAAGGGCAATTGCGCGGCGATGTTACCAAGTGATGTTGCGGCGGTCAAGGATACTCCGGCACAAGCGGCACAAGGGCACAAGGGCACAAGGTAAGGTACCTTGACACCAGCGGGCCATCCATGGCAAGGCGCTCAACCCGTCCATGGGAGCGCCGACACCTCTTATCGACGGATTGGGGGGCACCCATGGCCCCATGGCACCCATGTCTTTACACGGCTGAATTGGCTGTGTTATGAACACCCGCGCAATTATTTCAGCTCCAATTTCGGAATATTTGAGGATGGGGAGGAAAATCATGAGAAATCTGCTCATGGTGGGTCTGCTGTCTGCTTACACATTTGGACAAACCACAAACGCTACATTGGGCGGCACGGTTTCAGACACGACAGGTGCTTTGATCCCTAGCGTCACCATCACGGCGACGAATAGCGCGACTGGAATCGTCACCACCGTGGTAAGCAATGAAGCGGGTGCTTACCAGTTCGCAAGTCTTCAAACGGGAACTTACAAAATAACCGCAGAACTGCCTGGTTTTCAGACTCAGACCTACAACAGTGTCACGCTGGGCATCTCGCAACAGGTGCGACTGAACTTCTCACTGCAGGTGGGTTCGGTGGCGCAGACGGTGGAAGTGACGGCTGCGGCCGACACATTCATTGCGACAACATCGTCCTCGATCGGGACTGTGCTTCCCGATCAAAAAGTACGCGACCTTCCACTGGGGGGCCGCAACGTATTGGATCTGCTCCGGACATCCGGCGGTGTCAGTAATGCCACCAGCGGCACCACTTCCAACGACGGGGCGACGGCCGGCGATACCGGTTACTTTGCCGGTGGGCGGCTCAGCGCAGTCAACACGACGCGAGACGGCTTCAACGTCACCGACGGCCGCTATAACCACGGAGCATTTTCCGTCACGTATACCAGTCCGGACCTTGTCGAAGAAGTGCGCATCATCACAGCGCCGGTGGACGCTGAAGTGGGACGCGGGTCGGGCCAGGTGCAGATGGTAACGCGTGCCGGCACGAATCAGTTTCGGGGAAGCGCATTTTGGTACAACCGCAACTCGGCCCTTGACGCCAGCAACTGGTTCAATAACCGGGCTGGCATCAAGAAAGATTATGAGAACCGGAACCAGTATGGCGTACGTCTTGGCGGACCGATTGTGAAGAACAAGACATTTTTCTTTTTCCTCGTGGATGAACAGCGCGATGTTCTGAAGCAAACCTTCGTCGCTCCAGTCCTCACCGGGCAGGCCCGGCAGGGGACCTTCCGCTTCTTCCCGGGAGTGGACAATCAAAACGCGACACAGAACAATCCGTCGGTGGATCTCAACGGCAATCCGGTCCGCCCCGCAGGCGCGACAGGGGATCTGCAATCGTTCACCATATTCGGCCGCGATTCATTCCGGCCGGGATACGATCCGACCGGTTTTATCCAAAACGTGTTCCTCGCAAACATGCCATTGCCGAACGATTACACCATCGGCGACGGTCTGAATGTCGCCGGCATTCGATGGGCGCGCCGCATCAGCGGCTACGACAATGCCGATGGAAGCACGTTCGACCAGACCAACCGTGACCAGTTCAACATACGGCTGGATCACAATTTCAATGCGAATCACAAATACAGCCTGGTCTATACCTGGGAACGCGGCCTGAACAATACAGACCAGGCAGGCATTCCGTTTTGGCCGGGTGGATACCAGGGCGCAAACGACAAGTGGCCCCAGTTGCTTACTAACTCTCTGGTCTCCACGCTCTCGTCGATCCTCGTGAATGAGCTGCGCATCGGATACAAAGTGACCAAGCAGTACAGTTGGGCGCCGCGGTGGAAAGGGAAAAACTATATAGAAGACGAGAACGTCCAACCCGGTCCCGATGGAAAAGACGCGTATGCTCTCCTGCCAAAGTTCAATGGCGTTCCGTACATGGTCGTATCGACGATCTTTCCCGAAAATCTCATCAAATGGAATCCCAACGCCGGCACCAACCGCTACAACCTCAGTCCTCAATACAGTGCCGGCGACACGCTGAGCTGGACGAAGGGCGCGCACGCGTTCAAGGTTGGCGGTGAATGGCGGTATGGCGGGACTTTGGGAGCGAATGAAGTCATGACGCCTCAGGCCATCTTGGGCGCCGGCGGAGTGCCGGTACAAAATATCGACAACGTCGCCGTTCCAGGTCTGAGCGCAAACAACCAAACGACCGCGAGAAACCTGTTGACTGATCTTTCCGGTTCCGTAAACAGCATTACGCAGGCCTTCGATGTCCGGAATTCAGCGGACCGCGTATTCAAAGGCATCAATGCCGGATTGTTATTGAAGAACCGCAATTTCCGCGCGACGGAGTTCAGCGGATTTTTCAAAGACAATTGGAAGGTGCGGCCGGATCTGACCTTGAACCTCGGTATCCACTGGGAATACTTCGGTGT
>Ga0066709_100004663_pt1 | contig 11023 bp, 7 predicted proteins | sample GraSoiAngelo_158_FD_79665 | JGI IMG/M metagenome (GOLD analysis project Ga0066709, IMG submission 79665) | Grasslands soil microbial communities from the Angelo Coastal Reserve, California, USA - 14_1009_16_30cm | ecosystem: Environmental > Terrestrial > Soil > Grasslands | place: USA... | reverse complement strand
TTCTCCTTTCGAACGGGGCTGCGGCAGTATCACGGTGAGGCCGCCCTCCCATTCTTCCTGAACGGCGGTCAGAGGTGAGCCGTCCGCAAATCGTGCAGCCTTCACGCGCATAGCGTGTTTCAGACGTTCGGAATCAAATTCGTCGAGCGATTCGTTGAGATCGAACGGGATTGCGCGCAACCCGTCAACCGTGGACGCGAGATCGAGGTGCGCCTCAACGCGAAGCGCCTTCTTGGGATCGCGAACGTCAATTTGGAGCCGGTAGCGGGGTGTTTCGACAAGATCGAAAACATCAGAGTACTGCGCGGTGCCCCTCTGGTAGTCCTCAAGCGAGTAAAACGCCATCCAGATATCATTACCGCCGCTTCTTCCACCGCGGTGCGCGAATATGATCCCTTTTTCACCGCTGTTGATCCCGAAGTGCTCGGTCGGAATTCTTCCCTGAGGGTCGACCACCATAGTAAAACGGTCTCGCTTGCCACCGTCGAACTGGGCGACAAAGAAGCCCGGCTTTTCCTGGTTCAAAACCGACACGACCGTGCGAGCTGAAATATTGACTCCCGTTTCTCGCAGGAATCGCGGCTCGAACTCACGCGCCAGTTTCTGCGCGTTGGGATCGGTTAAGTTCGCTTCGAGCTTTGGCGAACCGAGAGCACTCCGAGTATCGTCGGTAAACCAAAGGACCGCGGAAGTGAAGTCGGATTCCACAACATCGGACTTCAGAAGGCGGCGAACATTATCCTTTTCGAACTCATTGGCGGGAACTTCGGCGCGGAAGGTTCCTTTGCCGATAAAGACCGCGCCATAAATTTGTCCATCGACGGGAGCGGCAAACAGGATCTTGCCGCTCGAGAAGCGCATCTCCGCTCGATCGCGTTTCAGCACCAGGTCATTGACTGCGGCGCCCGTCGCGAGATCGAATCGTTTTACGGCGTTGTAGAGGGCAGGGTCATTTGAGGGCGCAATTTGCGCACTTGCCGGTATGGCTGTGAACGCCACCGCCAGGAGCGTCAGCAGCATTGGAGGAGCGAAATTCCTTTTCACTTCAATCACCTGGTAATTGGATTTTGAAAGCAGAAGCACGCGGAAAAAGGAAGTACACTCCGAGGCTCCACACTCCACAGCCCCGAAATAGAAGTAGTGGCTCACTTTCCACAAACAAGAAACTCCACTGTAGCGGCGGTCTATGACCGCCGGCGATGTCGCGCTCACGGATCGCCGCCGGTCCAGTTCAAACGGACCCTCTACCGAAATAGAAATACGCTTCTGATTCTAGCGGGCCCCATACTACCATAAGATTTTTTCGATTTTTGCGAAGTTTGATAGGCCGCGGATCCACCCGGCGCTTCGCGCCAATCCTCTCCCAGAGGGAAACGGCGCTTTATGAGCGCCGAAAAATCCGTTACTCCAGATGCAAGGAGAATAAATGAGGCGCATTGCCATTCCCTTCTCCCTTGGGTTGCTGGTTTCTGTTCTCACAGGCGCCGACGCGGTGGCGCAAGCGACGGCTCAGATCAACGGCACCGTGAAGAGCCAAGCCGGAGCCGTGTTGCCCGGCGCGGTCATCAAGGTGACGCAGACCGGCACAGGTATCGTCCGGCAAAGTCTTACGGATGAGACGGGATACTACACCCTGTCCAACCTGCCGATTGGTCCTTACAGGTTAGAAGTGGGGTCACCGGGGTTCCGCAACTATGTGCGGACTGGAATTGTGCTGCACGTCAATAGCAGTCCGGTGATCAACGTGGAACTGGAAGTTGGTCAGGAGACCAATCAGGTTGAGGTTCAAACGCCTGTGGCCATGGTGGAGACACAGAATTCGAGCGCCGGTCAGGTTTTTGAGAACGACTGGATCTTGGGGCTTCCTCTCTCCGGACGCAACGTGACTCAACTGAGCGTGCTAGCCGGCGAAACCGTCCAGATGGGGACGACAGCCGCCGGGTCGCCGATTCTCAACATCGCCAGCGGTCTGGGATTCGGGACGGCGTACAACCTGGATGGCGCGGATCACCGGGATTCATACACGAACCAGGGACTGCCACTTCCGTTCCCAGATGCGATCCAGGAATTCGAAGTGCAAACTGGCGGTTTATCCGCTCGACACGGCGAAGCGGCCTCGGTTGGCGCGGTGACGAAATCAGGCACGAACCAATTTCACGGCGATGTGTTCGAATTTTTACGAAACGATTGGTTCAATGCAAAGAACTATTTCGATCTAAGGAAGAGGAGACTGAAGCGTAACCAGTTTGGCGGAACGGTGGGGGGACCGATCAAGCCCAGCAAACTCTTTTTCTTCGGCGGCTACCAGGGCACAACTCTCCGCCAGGACCCGGGGAACTTTATATCCTTTGTTCCCACCGCGGCAATGATGTCCGGCGATTGGACCGGTTTCACCTCACCCGCCTGTAACGCAGGCGGGCAGATTAGCTTGAGACAGCCGTTCGTCAACAATCGGATCGATCCCGGCCTGTACAGTAGAGCGGCGTTGATCATCGCCAGCAGACTTCCGAAGGCATCCGATCCGTGCGGCCAGATCGTGTGGGGTCTCCGGAGCACTGGAAAAGATGGCCAGGTGATCGCCAACGTCGATTACCAAGCGAGCGACAAGCATTCCCTGTTCGGACGCTATGTTGGAACGTATACGAACTTCTCAAACCCATCCACATCCGACAACCTGTTGAGCACGACGAGTGGGGGTTTTGAAACCTTCGCGCAGTCCTACAATTGGGGAGATACCTATCGGATCGGCGCCAACACAGTCAACGCGTTTCGTTTGACGGTGAATCGGGAAACTGTGACCCGTACGAGTGCGGAGTTCTTTTCTCCTTCTGAAGTCGGAATCATCGCGTACAGCTACGTTCCAAGACATATGTTCTTGTCTGTAGCCAGCGGGTTCACCCTCGGAAGCAGCGGCCCCGCCAGTTTCAGAACGACCAGTTACCACGTTGGCGAAGATGTGAGCACAGTCCGGGGAACGCATCAGATGGCCTTCGGCGCGAACCTGACGCACGCCAGATCGAACGGGAATTCAAATTTGGGTTCCTCCGGTTCCTATCTCTTCAGCGGCCAGTCGACCGGTTTAGGGATGGCTGACTTTTTGACGGGACAATTGACCATTTTTGCTCAGTCCACGCCGAATGCCCTATACATGAAGCAGTCGTTTGTTGGGCTATATGGAATGGACACCTGGAAAATGACGCAGCGATTAACCATCAATTATGGCCTGCGCTGGGAGCCATTTCTTCCACCGGTGAGTACGAATGGCAGGGTCTACAATTTCGACTACGACCGGTTTCGGCAAGGCATCAAAAGTATGGTATTCAGAAACGCGCCTGCCGGTCTCTCCTACCCCGGCGATCCCGGCTTTCCGGGCAAGTCGGGCATCAATACACACTGGCTGAATTTTGCACCCCGCCTGGGATTCGCGTGGGATGTGAACGGAAACGGCCATACTTCGGTTCGGGCTTCTTATGGGCTGGCCTATGACTATCTTCCCCTGCAATGGCGTATCAACGCAGGCTTCGTAGCGCCATGGAACTTCCAGACTACCCTATTCAGTCCGCCGGGCGGTTTGGTTAATCCCTGGCGAGACTTTCCCGGTGGAAATCCATATCCAATCAGGTTCGACCAGGATGCGCGGTTTCCTCCATATGGATCCTATGAAACCACTCCCTATAACATTCGCACGCCCTATGTCTCGTCGTGGAACTTCAGCATCCAAAGACAGGTGGGGACCGACTGGCTCGTGTCCACTACCTATATGGGGAGCCACACGGTGCATATGTGGGTTCAGAAGCCGCTGAATTCTGCCGTCTATATTCCTGGCGGTCCGTGTACTCTCAACGGACTGACCTATCCCATATGCTCGACGATCCCGAATACCAACCAACGGCGGCGGCTCATTCTGGAGAGACCACAGGATGGAGTGTACTTCGGGGTTCTGGATGCATTTGAGAGCGGAGGCACGCAGAGTTATAACGGTCTCCTGCTTTCCGTCCAGCGCCGCGCCGGCCGGGGAATAACCGTGAGTGGGAATTACACCTGGTCCCACTGCATCTCCGACTACGCCGACACAGCCGGCCTGGGGCCGAGTTCTGGCGCGAGCTACCTTGATCCCAACAACAGGGATTATGATCGCGGCAATTGCGATTCGGATCGGCGGCACATCCTCAATTTGATGGCGATGGGCGAAACACCACGGTTCGCCGGCTCTGCGCTACGCGCTGTGGCTGGAGGTTGGAGAGTGTCGGGAATTTTCAGGAAGTCCTCCGGCGCCTTCCTCACGGTCACGAGCGGTTCGGATATCGCGTTGACCGGCACCGGGATCTTTAACCAACGCGTGAATCAGGTATTGACCGACCCGTATCTCGACAAGTCCGCGGCTCCATTAACGACCTATCTGAACCGGTCGGCGTTCCAGCTACCGCGTTTTGGTACGCTCGGGAGTAAGGGCCGCGCCACTATTGAAGGCCCGGGAACCTGGCAGCTCGATGCGGCGCTGTCGAAAACGTTTCCGATTGGCGATAGGCAAAAGGTGGAGTTTCGGGCTGAGGCGTACAACGTCACGAACAGCTTCCGGCCAGGAAATCCCGACACTGCCCTGAACAGCTTTATCTTCGGCCAAATCAGGACGGCTCTGGATCCGAGGATCATGCAGTTCGCATTGAAGTACTCCTTTTAGCCGCGGTTTATAACGGCAAACCGTAGGCGCGTGCCATCCAGTAAGGCAAGATGTAGTCGATTGCGGCGGTCTCGATTGTACCGGAGCCTCCCCCAAATAAAAGGAATGGGCTGCGCTGCCAGAGAAAATCGGTATTGACTCGCCGGTTGTCTGGAATTGGACTACACGCACGATCGCCGCCGCAGGCCGGATATGTGCCTCGCAGATCGATCCAGTAATCGCGGCGCGGCCTCTGGAGCCACAATTCGAGGAGCGTGGCGGTCTCGGCGTCGCGATTACTGTCCATTCCCCTCAGGGCTCGATCCACCATGTTGAAGTGCGCATCGCCATGCTGTTCGGTCCGGCGCCGCAGCATATTGTAGGCATTCAGGTAGCCTTGTCTGTAGGGACTGCCGGGTTCTTCCAGACGAATCAGATCGTAAAGATTGATGTAGTTCAGATTGAACTTGAAATAGTGGTTGTGATCATCAATGTTGTCGAAAGATATCGGAAGAGAAACGAAGGGAGCGTAGACGCTGCGGTACAAAGTATAGATCCGCCCGAATCTCTGAGGATCGATCCGCCGCCCCACCTGCAGAAAGCTCAACTGCTGATCGGGACGGCCGGCGAAAGTGGTACTGATTCTGCCGTCCGGCATGACCACATTCCAGCCGTGGAATATCAGATAATTCAAAATCCTCGTCAGATCCTGTCGAGCGACCTCACGCACATCGGCCTGATCCACCACGTCAAAAGCGACGCTCAAGCCAAACACCACACCCGAGTACTGGTCTCGCGACGTGTTACCGATCCAAAAATACGTTCTGCCTGCAATGGTGTTGTAGAAGATCCCATGCCGAGCTTCCTCCTGTTGAATGGCGCTTGCATAAGGTGAGTCTGCGGGCACTAAACAGCGCGCCAGAACATCGGTCCCTGTAATATCAAGCAGAGCGCTTACACCGCGCAACGCTCTGCGGACATTCTCGAGGGCTTCCACCGACCCTGTGACCTGATATCGGAAGGCTTCGGCCGCCAGGTAATGTCCGGTCCAGAGAGCGGAATCTCCAGCCCTCGAATAGCTCACAATTTGGGAGTAGCCGGGTGAAGCCGGATCCGCTGAAGCGAAGACCGGGTCCAGAATCGTCCCGTAGGGCATGTGAAGCTGCTGGATGTTGCTGGAAATGCTGACGGCATCGAACTCAGAGGCCTGAAGTGTTCCGATGCTTGTCCCGAATAACACTGCGATCAAAAGAACGTGCAAACGAAACATGGCTCCTCCTTAGAAAAAGTGTTTCATCAAATCTAGCTCCGGACGGGAAGCGGGAGGGGTTAATAAGGGATGGGCAACATTGGTTCCATTGAGAGGGACACAAAGGCACGAAGACACAAAGAAAGGCCGCATTTGAAAGTTATTTATGCGGCCTTTCTTTGTGTCTTCGTGCCTTTGTGTCTTTGTGTCCCTTATTGATCCCTAGAATCCTGGCATATGTATTCGAAAATTTCGCCTCCCGCCATCCACGACGAGGCGGTTTTCTCGTTAATGGTCCAACGGATCGACCAGGGCTCGGTGTAAGCGCCGGGATCGTCAATGGTCGCTTCATACACCAGCGTTTTGAGGTTCGGACGTGAGATACGCTCGGTGAGGTGTAACCGTTCGGTATTTGGATACGACCCGGCAATCCACTGTTTCTCGTTGAAGCCCACCGAGTCGATCACAAGTGTGTCCCCTTCCCAGTGCCCGACGGAATGGCCCAAGAAAGTGGGCCGCAGATCATCACCTGCCGGATGCGGACGGCCGTCCATGTAAATCTCCCGCCACGAGTGCGGCCCAGCGATATTGAGTATGAAGATACTCTTGAGTTCGGGCACGTCCACGATTTCGAAACCAGGGGCGTTGAAAAACGCCGGTCCACCGCCCGGCTTGCAACCGACCAGCGGCGGATACAAGTCCGTCCGTGAATTTCGGTACTGCTGTAGGGCTCTCGCCCACGGTTGGAGAGGCACATCGGCCGGACGCGGCGCACCGCCCAGGCCGGGTCTGATCTCCCAATACCCTTTCTTGCCGGGTGTTGACCCCAGGTTCACTCTTCCATCGGGCCAGCGCGGGGTCGTCAAATCGTCCGGCGGAGCGCCGGACGGCTGCGCCTGGCTAAATGAAGGCACAGCCAGTAAGGACCACACTACAAATACCACTCCGACTCTGTTGAGAAATTGGAGCATCACGGGTGTTACCTCATGACTAACTTCTGACCGCTGGCCAGGATCATTGACGTTGTTTGCATCGATCCCGCAGCATTGCTTCCATCCTTGGCGAGAGCCGCTCCCTCAACGGTAACCTTGTCTCCAATTTTTACCGTATCCCGCTTCCATCCACCTCGGGCGAGAGCATAGGGCGGCCCCATTTCAATCCGGAAACTCCGCACGGCACCACTTTCGTCTTTGTAATCGATGAAGACATAGGCGTGCGGATTAATCCAGTCCAGCTTCGTGACGATTCCCGCAATGGTCGCGGGCTTTTTCGAATCATACTCCGCATCGAAAGAGTGGTGCGCGATCACAGGAGTCGCGGTCAGCAGCATCAGACTCAACACAACGAATGAACCAGCCTTTGAACGAACCGTGCTCAATCTCATCGTCATTCTCCTAAGTTTTCCTACCGTCAGGCTCCGGAATCCAACGAGAATTTCTCCTCAAGAATGTGCTGTAGCCGCGTTAGCGGATGAACGTCGATTCCGCATTGTCCTCGCAGAAATATTCCTCGATATCTTTGTCGGGAACCCACTGGATCGTCCAGCCCCCGGTCCAGGCTCTGGTGTACGTCCGCGGATCATCCACGGTCACTTCGTACTTCAATGTATTGAAATCCGGTCTTGAGAAGCGTTCAGTGAGGTGAAGGGCTTCGGTGTGCGGAAGCCCCCCGCTGGTCAACCAAAACCTCTCATTGAAGCCCACGGAGTCGACGACCAGTGTATCGCCATCCCAGCGTCCGACCGAAGTCCCATAATAGCTGAGCACCGCTTCAGCCGCCTGACCGACGGGACGGCCATCCGCGTATATGATCCGCCAATTGCGGTCCCCGCCTCCTAACAGCACCAGGAGGCGGCCCAGTTCCCGCTGTTCAATAAATCGAAACCCGTTCGGCATGTGAAACTGCCGCGGGCCGCCAGGGGGAAGACAGCGCGATAAAGGATCGTCTTTCAAAAGAGTTCGTTGGCGGTGCAAGTACAGAGCTTTCGCCCATGGCAGGAACGGAGCCACGCGGTCCGCATCTGAGATGTTGAGCAGAAGACCATCGTCATTCATAGGAATCTTGACGCCCGTGTTTTCCACCAACGCTTTAACGCTGGCTGCTCCCCAATAACCCTTCTTGCCCGGCAAGGCTCCAAGTCTAACCCGGCCATCCGGCCAACGCGGAGTTGGCGCCGCGGGCGCAGAGGTTCGCCGTACAGCCGGCGGTACGAACAAGCGCTTGCCGGTACCGGTCAGGACAACAGACTTGGCGAAGGCCTGTCTGCTCTCGCCGCGGGCGGGGACGCCTTCTACGGTAACCACGTCGCCGACGTGCAGTGAATTCCGCTTCCAGCCATCCCTCTCCAAGTCGAGCGGGTTGCCGAATTCCACGGCCCAATTTGCAGTCGTGCCAGCGGCGTCTCGGACATCGATGAAAAGGTAGGCGTAAGGATTTACCCAATCGATCCTTGTGACAGGGCCCTCGAGCTTCACCTGCCGGGCACTATCGTAGGTTGCCGAAAACGGACGCTGCGCCAACACCATGCTGGCAGTTAGTAAAATTCCCAAGCCCACAGCCAAAATTTCCAACCGGCTATCTTTCATCGCCTGTCCTTTTCATTAACGCCTCAGACTAATCCCGGGTAAGCCTGAAGTCTCCCTTGGCGGTACCCTGGCGCCAGGTACCCGTGATCTTGCGGTGATAGGACCCGATGTCTTCCAGCTGGCCCTCGGCTGAGATATGGATCGCATTGCCGGACCGGTCCTTTGCATCCGCCTCGATACGAACCGTCCAGTTCGTCACATCTATGAAGACACTGCCTATCGGAACGGAGTCCGGGCCCGGATTGATAGTCCCTGTGACGTTCTTCCCATCCCAGTTCATCACGATCGTGACGTGAGTCCGCTGGGCGGCGGTCGGACCCCAGTCACCGGACCATGTACCCGTCAGCGGGTGTCCCTCCTGCGCGATTCCCGACACAACTGCGCCGAGACACAGGAAAAAGAAACTCAGACGGAAGACTCGCCTCCGCATGCACCCTCCTGAAGGAATCTCAAATGCCGTAAATATAGCGCTACCGGCTTTCGAGCGCAACGATGCGGGTCCAGGTAATCTGGGAGGAAACACAAGGCCTCTGCTAACATTCGCGCAGATTCGCCAAAGGAGCTCCAATCTTGGATCAATTACTAAACGAAACCGAGGTTCGCATTCTCGGTTCGCTGATCGAAAAGGAGATCACGACGCCGGAGTACTATCCGCTTTCTCTTAATGCACTGACAAATGCATGCAACCAGTCTTCGAATCGCAATCCAGTCGTGCACTTCGACGAAGAGACGGTTGCTCGCGCAATGGATAGTCTGCGTAAAAAAAATCTCGTCCATGTGGTCCATAAGGACGATTCGCGAGTGACGAAATATCGGCACGTGATGGCCGAAACCATCGGCCTGGACATTCCAGAAATCGCAGTGATGTGCGTGTTGATGCTTCGCGGGCCACAGACCGTCGGCGAAATCAGAACTTGTAGTAATCGTATTCACGACCTTCAGGATCTGGAAGAAGTTGAGACAACTCTGAATGCGCTGATCGCCAGAGAGCCTTCCGCACTTGCCGTCCTGTTACCACGACAGCCGGGACAGAAGGAGGTCCGTTACGCGCACCTGCTTTCTGGCGAGGTCGCTTTAGATAATCCGGACCCGGCGATGATTCGCGCTCAAGCCGACAGCGAACGCATCGCCAAACTTGAAGAGATAACTGAAGAGCTGCGGAAGGAGGTGGAGGATCTTCGAAACCAGTTCGAGCAGTTCAGGAAACAGTTCGAGTAAAACCTTACAAACGCGGGCTAAAGCGCGCGAAATTTCTGCACTGTAGCGGCGGTCTATGACCGCCGGCGACGTTGAAATTGCAAGACTGTCGGCGGTCATAGACGTCATAGACCGCCGCTACAGTGCGGATGCATGCGAGCGGGCCTCAGTAAATTAATGGAAGAAATTCCAGCTTCCACACGTCTAAGGGGTTGCATTCAACAAGGAGAGCCCATGAACAGAAAAGACCTTCTACTGCTGGTTCCAGTTCTTCTGTTAGTTCTGATCGCAACAGCCGCTTACGCTACGGGCTGGGCCGTCATTAAGCCAAATCGTCCGCTCGAGACAAATGACCAGGTGGACTTGAAGGTGCATGAATGGGGCACCTTCACATCGATCGCGGGACAGAATGGCGAGGCTATATCCTGGCGGCCTTTCGGAGGTCCCACGGATCTGCCCTGTTTCGTGGACCGCTTTCGAACGTTCAAAGCCGACATAGCGGGCACGGTCCGCATGGAAACACCCGTCCTTTATTTTTATGGCTCGCGTGAATCGACCGCGAATGTGAAGGTCCTTTTCCCGCGGGGCGTGATCACCGAGTGGTATCCCAAAACAACGGTTAGCCGCTTGAATAACGCGCTCGAATGGCGCGCTGTCAGAGTTTCCCCGGACGCGCAGCCAGATTTCCCGGTCGAGCCCGGCCAAAGCCACTACTACGCCGCTCGCAAAACGGATGCGGCTCCTTTGCGGGTAGGACCACAAAAGGAGAAGTTCCTTTTCTACCGCTGCGTGGGCAGTTTCCCGTTGCCGATCTCGGCAAAGGTTATGGATGGCGGCAACATTCTGGTGAAGAACCTCGATGGTGACGCAGTTAGCGGCGTCGTTTTATTTGAGAATCGCGGCGGAAAGTTGCGGTACCAGATTGCCGGCACCCTGCGCGACGAGGTCAAGCTGCATTTGGAACCGCTCGACAGCAACCGGATGGCTCTCGAATCGGATCTCGAACGGATTCTTGTTCGAGAGGGCTTGTTCTCGAAAGAAGCACAGGCCATGATCGAAACCTGGAGGGATTCCTGGTTCGAAGAAGGAACACGCTTGTTCTATATCACGCCCAAATCCGCAATGGATTCAATCCTGCCTTTGGATATCCAACCCGCTCCGGCCCAGATCGCCCGCGTTTTCGTCGGACGCATGGAGATCGTCACTCCGGCCATCGAAGACGAGGTCAAACAGGCAGTCGCGGCAGACGATCGGCCCACTCTTGAAAAGTACGGCCGGTTTCTGGAACCCATCGCCAAGCGCATCGCGGTAAGGAGCCCATTGCTGAATTCC
>Ga0066709_100004662_pt1 | contig 11024 bp, 7 predicted proteins | sample GraSoiAngelo_158_FD_79665 | JGI IMG/M metagenome (GOLD analysis project Ga0066709, IMG submission 79665) | Grasslands soil microbial communities from the Angelo Coastal Reserve, California, USA - 14_1009_16_30cm | ecosystem: Environmental > Terrestrial > Soil > Grasslands | place: USA... | reverse complement strand
ACACAACGAGGAAGGATTTCTTCATGCTTGGAAGCTCCGGTTTTTGGTAAGTAGGGGAGAACGGGCACGATTTGCATGATGTGTGCCAGGCGTCTCAAGGCACTTCATGCGCCAGAACAAGGCGCATACGCATCTTCTTGGCCTGTGTACGCACTGGCTTGGTTCCAATGGATGCTGCGCACTGGATTCGTGCGGCGACACGGTGGTGAGGCGGCCTCGGTTTGCACGGCACAATCGGGCGCCAACCGACGCTGCACTGGGCCGGTGACGCCCAGCCGCCAGACCGAGGAAAGAACATGTCGCTCGCCGTCACCCACAGCCGTGCCCTCGATGGCTTGGCCGCACCCGAGGTCACTGTCGAAGTCCACCTCGCCAATGGCTTGCCGAGCTTCACGCTGGTCGGCCTCGCCGATACCGAGGTCAAGGAAGCCCGCGAGCGAGTTCGCGCCGCGATCGTCAACAGCGGGCTCGACTTCCCGCACAACAAGCGCATCACCGTCAACCTCGCGCCGGCGGACTTGCCGAAGGAATCGGGCCGCTTCGATTTGCCGATCGCGCTCGGCATCCTCGCCGCGAGCGGACAGATCGACGCGCTTCTCCTCTCGCGGTTCGAGTTTGCCGGCGAGCTTTCGCTGGCCGGCGACCTGCGCCCGGTGCGCGGCTCGCTCGCGATGGGGCTTGCACTGCGCCGCCTCGGATCGAAGCGTGCGCTGGTGCTGCCCCAAGCCAGCGCGCAGGAGGCTGCGCTGGTCGATGGTCTTGCGATCCACTCGGCCGCGCATTTGCTGGATGTCGTCAAGGCACTCACCCCCGGCGATGCGGCGCAACCGTTGCCGCGAGCGACCACGGCGCTCGCGGCCGCGGCGCCACGCGGACTCGACCTGAGCGAAGTCAAAGGGCAGACCGGTGCGAAGCGCGCGCTGGAAATTGCTGCCGCCGGTGGCCACAGCGTGTTGATGGTCGGCCCGCCGGGCACCGGCAAATCGATGCTGGCGCAGCGCTTCAACGGACTGCTGCCGCCGCTGTCGGAAACGCAGGCGCTCGAGTCCGCTGCGGTGCTGAGCCTGACCGGCGCCTTCGACGCCGAGCGCTGGGGCCAGCGCGTGATCCGTTCGCCGCACCACAGCGCATCGTCAGCCGCGCTGGTGGGCGGTGGATCGCCGCCGCGGCCGGGCGAAATCTCGCTCGCCCATGAGGGCGTGCTGTTTCTCGACGAGCTGCCCGAGTTTCCGCGCTCCGCGCTCGAAGCCTTGCGTGAGCCGCTCGAGTCGGGCCGCATCGTCATTTCACGTGCGGCGCGGCAGGCCGAGTTTCCGGCGCGCTTCCAGTTGATCGCGGCGATGAATCCCTGCCCTTGCGGCCACCACGGCAGCGCAGTGCGCGCCTGCCGCTGCACGCCCGACGCGATCAGCCGCTACCAAGGCCGCGTCAGCGGGCCGCTGCTCGACCGCATCGACCTGCAGGTCGAAGTGCCCGCGGTCGCGGCAGCGACCCTCGCGAATGCTGCCGACGGCGAACCGAGTGCCGTCGTTTCGGCTCGCGTGCGCGACGCACAAGCGCGCCAGTTCGCGCGCCAGCAGTGCCTCAATGCCGCACTCAGCGGCGACGCCATCGACGCGCATTGCGCGCTCGATGCTGCGGCGTCAAAGTTTCTGCAGAGCGCGGCGGCGCGGCTTGGCTGGTCAGCCCGCAGCTTTCATCGGGTGCTGCGCATCGCGCGCAGCGCTGCCGATCTGGCGGCGAGCATCGACATCCAGGTCGCTCACATCGCCGAGTCGATTCAGTATCGGCGCGTCCTCGCAGTCCAGTAAGCGCGATCACGCGCCCGTCGACGCGGTGTGCGGCTGGGCCGTGCGCAGCGTCTTCAAGGTCTTGCCCTGCACGACGACGCGCGTTCCAGCGACCGGCGGCTTGCGCTGCTGCAGTGTGCGGATGCTGCCGTCGTCCATTCGCACGCGGACCTCGTAGACCGTTTCGCTGCGCGCGCGCTTTTCAATTTCATTGCCGGCCACGCCGCCGCCGACGGCCCCGAGCACGGTCATCGCCGCGCGCCCATTGCCATGCCCGATGTTGTTGCCGACGACACCGCCGACCACGCCACCCGCCACTGCGCCAACCCCCGTGGCCTTGCCCTTGACCTTGACCGCGCGCACCGTTTCGATAACGCCGCAGTTGTTGCAGCCGGTCGCGGCGCGCGCAACGACGGGTGTGCTGACAGGGCTCGCCGGCGTTGCAGTCGACACCGTAGGCACCATGCGTTGCGTCGGCGTGGCGCTCGTCTCGACCAGCGCCTCGTTCGGTGCGAGCGACGCATGCGCCGGCACGGCCGACGGCGGCGCGAAGTGCAACGCGTCGTCGCTGGGCGCGGGTCGCAACGTGAGTCCTGCCGCGAGTCCGAGTGCCGCCAGCGCGAGCCCGCCGCTGGTGATCAAGACGTAGCGATTGAAGATCGACATGGCCATTTCCTTCCGTTCCACTGAGTAGAACGAGGAATTAGCGCGTCGCTCCCCAACCCGTTGAATCAGTTGTAACCGTGGGTTCCCGAGCTACAGCAGGGCCGCGAGCGAGCGGTGGACCTGCGCCATGTCGAGCGCGTTACGCTGCGCCCAGTCGCGCAATTGATCGTCGCCGATCTTGCCGACATTGAAGTAGGTCGCTTGAGGATGCGCGATGTAGAAGCCGCTGACGCTCGCGGCCGGCGTCATCGCGAGGCTCTCGGTCAAGCCCATGCCGATCTCGTCGCCGTGCAGCACGCGGAACATGTCGCCCTTCACCGTGTGGTCGGGGCACGCCGGGTAGCCGGGCGCGGGGCGGATGCCACGGTATTTCTCGGCGATCAGCTCGGCGTTGCTCAAGGCCTCGTCGCTCGCATAGCCCCACAGCTCCATGCGCACGCGCTGGTGCATGCGCTCGGCGAAGGCTTCAGCGAGCCGGTCGGCGAGTGCCTTCAGCATGATCGCGCTGTAGTCGTCGTGATCGTCGAGGAATTGCTTTTCCTTCTTGTCGACGCCGAGGCCGGTGGTCACCGCGAACAAGCCGATGTGGTCGGCAAGGCCCGACGACTTCGGCGCGATGAAGTCGGCGAGGCAGCGGTTCGGACGCTTCACGCCGTCGACCACCGGCCGCACGGTTTGCATGCGCAGCCCGCGCCAAGTCATCAGGACATTGCTGCGCGACTCGTCGGCATAGATCTCGATGTCGTCGTCGTTGACCGTGTTCGCCGGGAACAGGCCGATCACGCCGTTCGCCGTCAGCCAACGTCCGTCGATCAGGCGCTTGAGCATGCGCTGGCCGTCGCTCAGCACGCGGCGCGCCGATTCGCCGACGATGTCGTCGGTGAGGATCGCCGGGTACGCGCCCGCCAGATCCCAGGTCTGGAAGAACGGGCCCCAGTCGATGCATTGCGCCAGCTCGGCGAGGTCGTAGTTGCGGAACACGCGCCGCCCGATGAACTTCGGCTGTGGCGGCGCGTAGGCCGACCAGTCGACAGGCGTCTTGTTGGCCCGCGCTTCGGCGAGACTGACGAGCGGTGTCGCCTTCTTGTTCGCGTGCTGCTCGCGCACCCGCTCGTAGTCGCTCTTCAACTCGCCGATGTAGGCCGCCGCCTTCTCGTCGCTCAACAGAGCGCTGCAGACGCTGACGGTGCGGCTCGCGTCGGGTACATAGACGACCGGCCCCTCGTAGTGCGGCGAAATCTTCACCGCGGTGTGGACGCGGCTCGTCGTCGCGCCACCGATCAACAGCGGAATCTTCTTGATGCGGAAATGCTCGTCGCGCTGCATTTCCGCCGCGACATGCTGCATCTCTTCGAGGCTCGGTGTGATCAGGCCGCTCAAGCCGATGATGTCGGCGCCCTCGACCTTGGCGCGCGCGAGGATGTCCTGGCACGGCACCATCACACCCATGTTGACGACCTCGAAGTTGTTGCACTGGAGCACGACGGTGACGATGTTCTTGCCGATGTCGTGCACGTCGCCCTTCACGGTCGCGATGACGATCTTGCCTTTCGGCTTCGCCTCGCCGCCGGCGTCGATCAACAGCCGCTTCTCTTCCTCGATGTAGGGCAGCAGGTGGGCCACGGCCTGCTTCATCACGCGTGCCGACTTCACGACCTGCGGCAGGAACATCTTGCCCTGGCCGAACAGGTCGCCGACAACGTTCATGCCGACCATCAGCGGGCCTTCGATGACGTGCAGCGGCCGCCCGCCCTGCGCCCTGATGCGCTGGTAGACCTCTTCGGTGTCTTCGACGATGAAGTCGTTGATGCCGTGCACCAGCGCATGCGAGAGCCGCTCGTCGACCGGTTTGGCGCGCCACGCGAGCTTGGCGCTGTCGTCCTTGGCCGCGCCCTTCGCGTTCTCGGCCACTTCGACCAAGCGCTCGCCGGCGTCGACGCGCCGGTTCAACACGACGTCCTCGACCCGTTCGCGCAGCTCCGGCTCGAGATCGTCGTAGACGCCGACCATGCCGGCGTTGACGATGCCCATGTCCATGCCGGCCTGGATCGCGTGGTAGAGGAACACCGTGTGGATCGCTTCGCGCACCGGGTCGTTGCCGCGGAAGCTGAAGCTCACGTTCGACACGCCGCCGCTGACCTTCGCGCCCGGCAGGTGTTGCTTGATCCAGCGCGTTGCATTGATGAAGTCGACCGCGTAGTTGTTGTGCTCTTCGATGCCGGTGGCGATCGCGAAGATGTTCGGGTCGAAGATGATGTCTTCGGCCGGGAAGCCGACTTCGTCGACGAGGATGCGGTAAGCGCGCTCGCAGATCTCGGTCTTGCGCTCGTAGGTGTCGGCCTGGCCTTTTTCGTCGAAGGCCATCACGACTGCGGCCGCGCCGTAGCGGCGCACGAGTTTCGCCTGATGCGTGAACGCGGCGACGCCTTCCTTCAGCGAGATCGAGTTGACGATGCCCTTGCCTTGGATGCACTTGAGGCCGGCTTCGATGACCTCCCACTTCGAGCTGTCGATCATGATCGGCACGCGCGCGATCTCAGGCTCGCTGGCGATGAGATGCAGGAAGCGCACCATCGCGGCCTTGCTGTCGAGCATGGCCTCGTCCATGTTGATGTCGATGACCTGCGCGCCGTTTTCGACCTGCTGGCGCGCGACGGCGAGCGCCTTCTCGAACTCGCCGTTGAGGATCAGACGCGCGAACGCTTTCGATCCGGTGACGTTGGTGCGCTCGCCGATGTTGACGAACAAGCTGCCCTCGCCGATCGACACGGGCTCGAGCCCCGACAGTTTCATCGGTGGCACAGGTGTGGGTTCGACAGCAGCAGCAGCGTTGTTCATGGCAAGGCGCAGGATTGTACGGGGCGGTCTGCGCACGCCGCGCGGTTCAAGTTGCGCGTCGAACGGCCGAAATCAAGGTCGACGCGGCCGCTTGCCGCAGGACGCATTGCTTCGGTCACCCATGCCTGTCATTCAGTTCCCCGCCACCGCCTTGCGCCTCGGCCACCCGGTGCCGTTCGCATTGCGCGACAAGTCCGGTCACTTGCTGATCCCGCGCGGTACCGTGCTCGAGTCCGAAGCGCAGCGCTTGCAACTGATTGAGCGCGGCCTGTACATCGACGAGGTCGATTCCGGTCAATTCAAGAAGGCGCTGGCCGGCAAAGTCGATTCGATGCTGCGGCAGAACATGCTGCTCGGGCAGATCGCCCAAGCGCAGCCCGACGCCAGCGATTGCGGGCCAACGACGGCGCCGCCCACAAAGCGCGTCGGCGACCCGATCGGCGCGTGGAACGGGCTGCTGCTGCGCGCCAGCAGCTTGCTGCACGAGCCGACGCAGACCGACTTCGATTCGCGCATTCAGCGGCTCGACCTCGAGGCGCTGGAGCTCCTCGACGCCGACCCCGATGCCGCGCTGCTGATGTTGATCCACAGCACGACCAGCGACGTCCATCAGTACAGCGTCACCCACGCGCTGCTGGTCGCTGCGGTCTGCGAGCTCGCGGCGCGCCATCTGCAAGTGTGGCCGGCTGATTGGCGAGCGTCGCTGCGCCGCGCCGCGCTGACGATGAACATCGCGATGACGACGCTGCAGGACCATCTGGCGAAGCAGGACGCGCCGCTGAACCCGCGCCAACGCGACGTCATCGACCATCATGCCGAACGCGCCGCCACGCAGATGCGCGCACTCGGCGTCAGCGACGAGCTCTGGCTGCACGCGGTCGAGCACCATCACGCGTCACCGCCGGGACCGCTCGCGCAACTGCCGGCGATGCTGCAGCTTGCGCGTCTGATCCAGCGCGCCGACATCTTCGCGGCGCACTTGAGCCCGCGCAAACTGCGCCAGGCACTGCCGGCGACGGCGGCGGCGAAAGCCGCTTATCTCGACGAGAACAAGCAGGCCGACGAAGCCGGGGCGGCGATCATCAAGGCCTTGGGTATTTATCCGCCGGGCAGCTACGTGCGCCTGGCGAGCAGCGAAGTCGCGGTCGTGCTGCGCCGCGGCCGGCGCGCCAACGAGCCGCGCGTCGCGAGCATCGTCAGCCGCACCGGCACCCCGCTTGGCGAGCCCGCCGTGCGCGACACGCGAATCAAAGGCCACGAAATCACCGGCGGCGTCGCGCCGCACGAAGTGATGGTGCGAATCAATCTCGAGCGACTGATTCAGCTGAGCTGACGGCTTGGCATCACGCCGCCAGCAGCGATGTGAACGCGCCGTTGTGCGGGCAACGCGGCTGGTACTTGCCCACCCGCTGCGCGATCTGCGCGATGTGTGCCGGCGTCGTGCCGCAGCAGCCGCCGGCGATGTTGAGGAAGCCCGCGCGCGCGAACTCTTCGACCAGGCTGCCGGTGATTTCGGGCGTCTCGTCGAAGCCGGTGTCGCTCATCGGATTCGGCAGCCCGGCGTTCGGGTAGCAGCTGATGAAGGTGTCTCCCGCGACCTTCGCCAGTTCCTCGATGTAGGGCCGCATCAGCGTCGCGCCGAGCGCGCAGTTCAGGCCCACCGCGAGCGGCCGCGCGTGGCGCACGCTGTGCCAGAACGCGCTGACCGTCTGCCCCGACAGGATGCGGCCCGATGCATCGGTCACGGTGCCGGAGATGATCACCGGCAGGCGCTCGCCGCTCGTCTCCATCAATTCGTCGAGCGCGAAGATCGCGGCCTTCGCGTTGAGCGTGTCGAAGATCGTCTCGACGAGAAACAGGTCGGCGCCGCCTTCGAGCAGGCCTTGGGCCTGCTCCAGGTACGCGGCCTTCAACTCATCGAAGCTCACGTTGCGCGCAGCCGGGTCGTTGACGTCGGGGCTGATGCTCGCGGTGCGCGGCGTCGGCCCGAGTGCGCCCGCCGCAAAGCGTGGCTTGTCGGCGCTGCTGTACTGGTCACAAGCCTCGCGCGCGAGCCGCGCCGCGACGACGTTCATCTCGCGTGCGACGCTCGCGAGACCATAGTCTTCCTGCGCCACCGACGTCGCACCGAAGGTGTTGGTCTCGATAATGTCGGCACCTGCCGCGAGGTACTGCTCGTGGATCTCGCGGATTACATCGGGTCGGGTGAATTGCAGCAGCTCGTTGTTGCCCTTCAAATCCTTCGGATGGTCCTTGAAGCGCTCGCCGCGATAGTCCGCTTCGCCGAGCTTGTAGCGCTGGATCATCGTCCCCATCGCGCCGTCGAGAATCGCAATGCGCTGACGAAGGATCTCGGGCAGTTGCTGGGCGCGCGTGTAGACGATGGGGTTCATGCCCGCATTGTAGGAAACGGGGATCTGCCCCTACTGCAAGGTCTGCGGCACCGTGTCGCTGAACAACGAAGCCCTGAAGTTCAAGTCGCGCGGCCCGTCGTTGTTCATCGCCCACAGCGCGAGCGCCTTCGCCGACATCGGCTTGGCGAACAAATAGCCTTGCAATTCATGGCAGCCGAGCGAGCGCAGGATGCGCTGCTGCTCTTCGGTCTCGACCCCTTCGGCGACGACTTTTCGGCCGAGCGCCTGGGCGAGCTTGACGACTGCGTCGACGATCGCGCGGGCGTCGCTGCTGGTCTCCAGGTCCTGCACGAAACTGCCGTCGATCTTCAGCTCGTGCGCCGGCAGGCGGCGCAAGTAGCTCAGGCTCGAATAGCCGGTGCCGAAGTCATCGATCGACAAATGCACGCCGGCGCCCGACAGCTGCTCGATGACGCGCAGCGTCGCTTGCGCGTCGTCCATTGCGGCCGACTCGGTGAACTCGCAGGTCAGCAAGCCGGGCTCGACGCGGTGGCGCTGCAGCGCATCGGTGATGCGCTTCACGAGGTCGGGCTGGCGCAGCTGCTGCACCGACAGGTTGATCGCCACGCGCATGCGCAAGCCTTCGTCGCGCCATTCGCGGATCTGCCGGCACGCGTCTTCGATGACCCAGTTGCCCAACGCGCCGATCAGCCCGAACCGCTCTGCGATCGGGATGAACACCATCGGCCCGACCATGCCGCGCTTCGGATGGTGCCAGCGCATCAGCGCCTCGACGCCGGTGATCTGGCCGCTCGGCGCGTGGATCTTCGGCTGGTAGTACAGCTCGAGCTCGCCCTGCTCGATGGCGCGGCGCAGGTCGCGCAGCAGCTCGACTTGCTCACGCGCGCCTTCGACCATTCGCGGCTCGAAGAAACAGTAGGTCGACCCGCCGGTGCGCTTGGACGCGTTCATCGCCGCGTCGGCATGCGCCATCAGCTTGGACAGCGCGCCGTCTTCCGGATACATCGCGATGCCGATCGAGCCGCTCACCGCGACGTCGCGGCCGCCGATCTCGCAGCTTTGCGCGAGGCCGGCGAGCAGCCGGCGCGCCATGTCGGAGGCTTCGGCCTTGCCGGGGTTGCCGTCGAGCAGCATCAGGAACTCGTCGCCGCCCACATGAGCCGCAATGTCGCCGGGCCGCGCCAGCGTCATCATCCGTTCGCCGATGACGCGCAGCATCGCGTCGCCGCCGGCGAGGCCGAGCGCTTCGTTGATCGGCTTGAAGCCGTCGAGGTTGATGAACAGCAGCGCGAGCCGCCGCTGGTGCCGATCGGCGCGCTGCACGAGCCGCGCGAGATGCTCCTCGAACTGCTGGCGGTTCGGCAGCCCGGTCAGCGCGTCGCGCGTCGCGGTGTCGTGCTGCGCCGAGCGCGACTTGCGCGCCGATTTGGCACGCGGAAAAAAGCGCAGCGCGATGAGGCCGGCGATGAGGCCGAGCGTCACCGCCGCGAGGGCGAGGGCGGTCATTCGAAACTTATCGGTATTTTTGGTTCGCCCTGAAGCGACGAATCACAGCTTCTCAGTGCAAAAAGCCGATGCCGCGACGCTGCCGTACCTCCGGCTTCACGCGGTGCTCGGCTTCGAGCTGCGAGAGGAATTCGTCCGCCTCGAACGCTTCGCCGAGCACGTCGATCTGGCGCTTGACGGATGCGAAGTCCCCGGGCGAGAGCGAATCGAGCTGGCGCAGCCGCTCGCGCTGCTCGTCGCTGAGCAGCGCCGCGTCGCCGCCGAGCGCCTCGACGATGAACATGCGCTCGCGTTGCTCGACGGTCAGCGGCTTGAAGCGGATCTTGAACGTGAAGCGGCGCAGCGCCGCCTCGTCGAGCTCGTCGAACAGGTTGGTCGTGCAAATGAAGATGCCGGCGAAGCGCTCCATGCCTTGCAGCATCTCATTGACTTCGCTGACCTCGTAGTTGCGCTCGGCCATCTTGCGGCTGCGCAGGAAGCTGTCGGCCTCGTCGAGCAGCAGCACCGCCTGCTCGGTCTCGGCCTCTTCGAACATCGCGGCCATGTTCTGCTCGGTCTCGCCGACATACTTGCTGACGATGTCGGACGCTTGTCGAATCAACAGCGGCCGCTGCAACTGCTGCGCGATGTGCTCGGCCAGCGCAGTCTTGCCGGTGCCCGGCGGGCCGTAGAAGCACAAGGTGCCGAAGCCCTTGCGGCGCAGCGCCTCGACGATCTTCGGCACTTCGAAGCGCGACTCGGTGTGCACCAGCGCAAGGTCGTATGAGGTGACGACGCGGCGCGCGCCGCGCTCGCCGCCGGCATTGCCGAGCGCCTTGTCGGCATTGCCGATCTGGCGCTCGATCAGCGCCTCGACATGGCCCGCCTCGCCGGCGAGGCGGGCGAACTTGACTGCGGTTCGCACCTGCGCCGGCGTCAGGCCCTTGCGCTCAGCGAGCTTCGCAGCGAAGCCTTCGGACACCGGCACGCCGGCCAGTGCGCGCGTCACCAGCGCCTCGCGTGCACCCGGAGGCGGGCTCTTCAATTCGAGGTGGTACTGAAAGCGGCGGCGAAACGCCGGGTCGATCTGCTCGATGCGATTGGTGACCCAGATCACCGGCACCGGATTCGTCTCGAGAATCTGGTTGACCCAGGCCTTGCCGCTGACGCTGCCGGTCGGCGCGCCGTCCCCGGTATCGAGCCGCGCCATCAACTGCGCGGCGTCGGTCGAAATTGGCGGGAACACGTCTTCGACTTCGTCGAACAGCAGCGCGACATTGCTGCCACCCTTCAAAAAGACTTGGCTGATCTGCAGTGAGCGGTAGCGGTCGCGACCCGACAGCGAATTGCCGTCGCGATCGGCGTATTCGACTTCGTAGAGCTCGAGCCCCGCAGCCTGCGCCGCAACCTTCGCGAGCTCGGTCTTGCCGGTGCCGGGTGGGCCGTAAAGCAGCACGTTGACGCCGGGCTCCTTGTGGGCGACCGCGCTCTTGAGCATCGCAGTCAGCACCTTCTGATCGTCGCCGACGAAATGAAAATCGTCGGGCGTGAGTTCGCTCACCGTCGCCGGCCGGGTGAACACCGCCATCCAATCCGACGGGCCTTCGTACTGGCGCATCAACACCGGCGGCCTGCAAGCTCTGAACAAGGGCGGGCTGGGTCGGCGGCAAGGCAAACGCTCCGGCTACCTGAACTTCATCGGCGTCCCGTCGGTGGCGCGGTCGGTTGCGAAGGTGAAGAAGCTCGGCGGCAAAATCGTCACGCCCCGAACGGCGGTGCCCGGCCACGGAGTGTTTGCCGTCTGCCGCGACACCGAGGACAACGTGTTTGCATTGTGGGAAACGAAGATGAAGTGAGCCGGCGGTTAGTT
>Ga0066709_100004661_pt1 | contig 11025 bp, 8 predicted proteins | sample GraSoiAngelo_158_FD_79665 | JGI IMG/M metagenome (GOLD analysis project Ga0066709, IMG submission 79665) | Grasslands soil microbial communities from the Angelo Coastal Reserve, California, USA - 14_1009_16_30cm | ecosystem: Environmental > Terrestrial > Soil > Grasslands | place: USA... | reverse complement strand
CTGGTAGAGCAGCTGCAAACGTTGCCGCAATTGCGGGATGTTGCCAGCGATCAGCAGACCAAAGGTTTGCAGGCGACGCTGATCATCGACCGGGACAGCGCGGCCCGCTACGGAATCACGCCGCAAATGATCGATGACACGCTTTATGACGCGTTCGGCCAGCGCCTTGTTTCGACCATGTTCACGCAATTGAACCAGTATCACGTCGTGCTGGAAGTCGAGCCCAAATTTCAACGCAATCCGGATGCCCTCAAAGATATTTATGTGCGCGCGCCCAGCGGAACACAGGTTCCGCTCGCCTCATTCACGCGGCTGGAAACCAACACGACGCCACTCGCCGTCAATCATCAGGGGCAGTTTCCCGCAACGACGTTGTCCTTCAATCTGGCTCCGGGCGCATCGCTTGGAGACGCTGTCAAGGCGATCGAGAATGCGGGACGCGAAATCGGCCTTCCGCCGAGCATTCGCGCAAGTTTCCAGGGAACTGCGGCGGCGTTTGAGTCATCGCTCGCGAATGAGGTATGGCTGATCCTGGCAGCACTCGTTACGGTTTATATCGTCTTGGGTGTGTTGTACGAGAGCTACATCCATCCAATTACGATTCTGTCCACATTGCCGTCTGCCGGGCTTGGCGCGCTGCTTGCGCTGCGACTCACTCATGGAGATCTCAGCATCGTGGCGCTGATCGGAATCATCCTGTTGATCGGCATCGTGCAGAAGAACGCGATCATGATGATCGACTTTGCTCTCGAAGCTCAGCGCAAAGAAGACAGACGACCGATTGAAGCGATCTATCAGGCATGCCTCTTGCGATTCCGCCCGATTCTGATGACGACGATGGCGGCAATGTTAGGCGGCGTACCCCTGGCATTGGGAAACGGCGTCGGCTCCGAGCTGCGGCATCCGCTGGGAATCACAATTGTCGGAGGGCTTGCCGTGAGCCAGTTGCTGACACTCTACACAGTTCCGGTGGTGTATCTGACTTTCGACCGCATTGCGTTCCGGCTTCGCGGACTGCGGATCGGCAATCGCATCGACGAGGAATCGCTGGAGGAAATTTGAAATTGGACGAATCCTGCATCTCAAATCCGAAATCCGAAATCTCAAATTGGACAGTCCGATTTCCGGTTTCGGATTTCGGATTTGAGATGCAGGATTCGTCCAATTTCAAAATTTAACCATGAGCATCTCCACTCCATTCATCAAGCGGCCTGTCGCTACATCTTTGCTCACCCTCGCGCTGGCAATGGCGGGCGGTCTGGCATTTTATTTCCTGCCAGTGGCGCCGTTACCGCAGGTGGAATATCCGACACTGAACGTGAATGTGGGCCTTCCCGGCGCCAGCCCGGAAACGATGGCTTCTGCAGTGACGACCCCGCTCGAGCGCAGTTTCGGCCGCATTGCAGGGATCACGGAAATGACCTCGAGCAGCAACACCGGGAATTCTCAAATCACGATGCAATTCGACCTGGATCGCAACATCGATGCCGCCGCCCGCGATGTTCAGGCCGCGATCAACGCCGCCCGTGGACAGCTTCCGGCAAATCTTCCAAGCAATCCCGGCTACCGCAAAAATAATCCTTCCGACCAGCCGATCGTCATTCTGGCGCTGACTTCGAAGATTGAAGAGCGCAGCAAGATTTACGATGTGGCCGACTCCATCCTGAACCAAAAGATTGCGCAGATCCCCGGCGTCGGTCAGGTCCAGATTCAGGGCAGCTCCCGGCCCGCAGTCCGCGTCCAGATCAATCCGACTTCTTTAACGAAGTACGACATCGGTTGGGAGCAGATTCAGGCTACGCTCACGGCCGCAAACGCGAATCGCCCGAAGGGAGAGCTTTCGAACAACGAACACACCTGGCGATTGGCTGCAACGGACCAGCTATTCACGGCTGCGGAATACCGGCCGCTCATCGTCGCTTACAGGAATGGTTCGCCCATCCGGCTATCGGACATCGCGACAGTTGAAGATTCATTGGAAGATCGCCGAAATAGCGGGCTTGCGAATGGACAGCCCGCCGTACTGGTGCAGGTCTTCAAGCAACCATCGGCAAACATCATCGATACCGTCGATAGAATTTATGACCTGATTCCTTTGCTGAAGGCATCCATTCCGCCCACCATCAATCTTTCCGTTATCGTTGACCGCACGACAACGATTCGCGCATCTATTGCGGATATTGAGTACACGATTCTGATTTCCGTTGGTTTGGTCATCCTTGTTGTTTTCGTTTTTCTGCGAAACGTCTGGGCCACAATCATTCCGAGCATTTCGGTTCCGCTGTCGCTGCTCGGTACTTTCGGCGTCATGTATCTCCTGGGTTACAGCGTCGATAATCTTTCGCTGATGGCTCTTGCTATTTCGACTGGTTTCGTGGTGGATGACGCGATCGTTGTCATTGAAAACATCACGCGGTATCTCGAAGCGGGAATGCGGCCGGCAATGGCTGCATTGACGGGAGCAAAGGAGATCGGCTTTACCGTGCTTTCCATGAGCACGTCGTTGGTTGCAGTCTTCCTTCCGCTTCTTTTAATGAGCGGTATTCTCGGCCGGCTGTTCCGGGAGTTCTCGATCACGCTTGCAGTTGCGATCGCGATTTCGCTGGTGGTGTCTCTAACCACGACACCATCGATGTGCGCAAAGTTCCTTCGGTCCCAGCATGACCGCCGCCACGGCCGGCTGTATCAGGTGTTTGAACGCGGATTCGACTGGATGCTTGGCGGATATCGACGATCGTTGCGCTGGGTTCTTCATCATCCTGCACCAATGTTGCTGCTGACGATCGCGACGGCGAGTGTCAGCATTTACTTATACGTTATCGTGCCGAAGGGCTTTTTCCCACAGCAGGACACCGGCCGGTTACAAGGCAACATTCAGTCCTCGCCAAGTCAGGCGTTCTCGATAACGAGTGAACGGCTGGAGCAGTACATGAAAATTCTCATGGCGGATCCGGCTGTTCAGAACGTCGCGGGATCGATCAGCGGTACCAGAGGCTATGGTCAGCTTCAGATTCAGCTCAAACCTTTAAGTGAACGCGATGTCACGGCGGACCAGGTCATCGCCCGGCTCCGCCCCAAGTTGAACCTGCCCGGCTCCAGTCTCTTCCTTCAATCAGCGCAGGAGATTCGAATCGGCGGCAGGGGCAGCAATTCTCAGTTCCAGTACACGATTCAGGGCGACACGGTTGAAGACATTCAGAAATGGGCCGCGATCATGCTGGACCGGATCAAAAGTCTTCCGCAGGTACGCGATTCGAATACGGATTTGCAAAATCGCGGGTTGGAAGCCCGGGTCGTGATCGATCGTGACACGGCGGCTCGGTTGGGTGTGACCCCGCAGATCATCGACAATGCGCTGTATTCCGCATTTGGCCAGCGTCAGGTCTCGACAATGTATAAACCGCTGAACCAATATCACGTCGTCATGGAGGCAGAACTGCCGTACCAACAAAATCCCGATTCGCTCAAAAACATCTACGTGCGGTCGACGAATGGGGTCGAGGTACCGTTGAGCGCGTTCATCCATTACGAATCCGGCGTGACGGCGCAAAGCATCAACCATCAGGGCCAGTTTCCATCCGTGACTCTCTCGTTCAATCTCGCGCCGGACGTCTCGTTAGGCGAAGCTGTCGATGCCGTAAAGGAAGTTGAGAGGCAGGTTCGCTTGCCCGCGAACGTCCACGGCAGTTTTCAGGGAACCGCGCAAGCGTTTCAGTCCTCCCTCCAAAATATGCCGTGGTTGATTCTGGCAGCGCTGATGACCGTGTACATCGTGCTCGGCGTGCTCTACGAAAGCTACATTCATCCGATCACGATTCTCTCGACTCTGCCATCCGCAGGCGTGGGCGCGCTCCTGGCGCTGATTCTTACCAAATCTGAACTCAATATCATCGGAATGATTGGCATTATTCTCTTGATCGGTATCGTGAAAAAGAACGCGATCATGATGATCGACTTTGCACTGGAAGCCGAACGCAGGGAGGGCAGCGGCCCGCTTGAGGGAATATATCAGGCCTGCCTGTTGCGTTTTCGGCCGATCATGATGACCACGATGGCGGCGCTACTCGGCGGTTTGCCGCTCGCATCGGGGCAAGGAACAGGCGCCGAGTTGCGCCGGCCTCTCGGCATCACAATCGTCGGCGGTTTGATGTTGAGCCAATTGTTGACGCTGTACACCACGCCGGTCGTCTATCTGTATCTTGACCGCCTTAGTCTGTGGTTTGCCAGCAAGCGCAAACGGTTGCGCCGTGCGGAGTCCATGGGATCCGCATAATCGCGTTTATCGGCTGAACTACTTCAGTCCTGCGGCGCCACGTCGCGCAGCTTGATCAACCATTTGCCGTTGACGCGCTCGAGGTGATTGACGCTGCGCCCGGCAGCAGCGACTCGCGGCGGCACGTTCTGACCGCCGGCGCCAAACACTGTCAGGTAGTATGCGTGGTAGCGGGCGTGGTCCTTGTCGATGAACTCGATCCATGTGTTGGCTTCCATGTGATATATCGGAGGCCGCGCTTCGCCCTTCGCTTTCGCCGCCGCCTGTTGCTCCCGGACTCCGTCGGCCAACTTCTTCAGCGCTTCGCGTCCCTTGGTCGCGTTGGGGCCGGTGCCGAACTGTCCATCGACGGTGTAGGTCGCGGCGTAGGCGGCCCCGTCACCGGTATCGAGTGCGCGTGCATAGCGCCACATCAACTCCTCGATCTCGGCACGGTCCTTCTCTCGCGCCGAGTTGTCCTGGCCGACCACAGTGCTCGAGGCAAACGCGATCACACACAGGACTCCAATGCTTATTCGAATGTTTCTCATGTGCTGCTCCTAGAAAGAGGATACGAGACCATAAGCGGTTCAAGCCCGAGGTGTCAATTCAGCCATCGTGCAGTACAAACAAAGGCGATCTGAGGCGCGGTCGGCGAACGGTTTTTTGGGATGGATCGATCTGCGGTAGTTGAGCTCAGAAACCATACAGCTTTCGCGCATTCTCGCGCAGGACCATACCGGCAAGCTCGAGTGCCCGTTCCCGGGAGATTTCGCCATCGCGCATCATCTTTGTGAGAGCGGACGCAAGAGCTTCGCGGCCGCGTTTTGCAGCGAGCCATGCGGATTCCTCCCAGCCCAACGCGTCGCTGTAGGGATAAGCATCGGTGCCGAAGAGAATTTTTTCCGGAACCCATTCCAGCCATTCCCGCAACGTCTGACCGAGCGTGGGCGCGGTGAGCAGTAGAGGCTGCATCGAGTAGTCCAAATAGACATTCGGTTTCACCAGCAGCGCTGTGATCTCGCGCGTGAACGGCCACCCGCCGTGGACCAGAACGAACTTTGTTTTTCGCAGATCGGGATCATTGAATAACGGTTCCAACAGGAGTGGATTTGCGCCACGCACATCGAAGTAGCTTCCGGCGCCGGCCGCAGTGTGAATATGAACGGCCATGCCGAGGCGTCCGCACGCGGACAGGATAAATCGGAACAGATAGTCTTGAAGGAGCTTGTACTCGTCATCGGCGGGCGCGTTCTTTCCGTTAACGAAAGTGGAATACACCTTTTCGGCAGCCGGGCGCTCGACCTGATCAAAACCGAATGGCCGGAGATACGCGATCTCAAATTTTTCCGCGATCGCTCCGCCTTGTTTGTGCCGCTCAAGAGCGGGTGTGACCACAGTGCGCAAGTAATCGTCGAGCGTTTTGGGCGGCGCATCGAGGCCGGCATCTTTCAAGTACTGGGCCCGTACGGCGTCTTCATCTGTGAAAAATGCGTTGCGATCGGAGTTCTTGGCTGCGAGCCGGGAATTATCCAGCGGAAATAGCAGGGCATCGACGTATGGCACCCATTGGAATCTTGGCGGCTGAATGCTTCTGCCCAAGTGAACGCGGTTCGCGAACATGACGTCGATACCCACTCTGTCGAGAATCCATGCAGGATAATCGTCGGCGTGTTGCTGAGCGATGCGCTGCTTGTGTTCTTTCCACGCGCCAATATGCTGCGGTGTTGTATCGCGGTAGGGGTAATTCCACAAGGCCCGCCAGGCCTCCAACAGGGCTGAATCGTCCGGCCTGAGCTGCAACGGATCCGATGCCGGTTCCATGTTATCGACGGGCAGCGCATCGAATTCGCGATCCGGTTCGCCTGAGGAGACAAATCGCACCGGGTGCGCGTGATTGTCGATGGCGCGAATGCGGTTCACCTCCGACAGAATGCTTGGATCGATCCCCGTTCGATCACCCGCGCGTTGCGAGCAAGCAGCAAGCAGAACAATCTGAACAACGGCTAATGCAATCTTTAGCACTTGTTTCACACGTACAAATTTAGTGACCTGTCCCAAAATTTCACGTAAATAATACGGCCCATGAAAAAGAACTCTATTGCCCGTTTGATTGTGGCGGTTGTCTTAGGTGGCGCACTTTGGGTCGCCTACACGCAAGGCCAACAGCAGCCGTCGAAGCTGGACCTCGATGGCGCGCTTGTTGAACTGCGATGACGGCAGTGATCAATGAATGAATTCCTGAAAGCCGCAATTGAGGAAGCCGAACAAGGATTGCGCGAGGGCGGCATTCCGATCGGCTCTGTCCTCGTGCATCAAGGAAAAATCATCGGCAGAGGACACAATCGCCGGGTGCAGAAGGGAAGCGTCGTGCTCCACGCCGAAATGGATGCCCTGGAAAATGCCGGCCGCCGGCCGGCGCGTGTATACGGCGAATGCACGATTTATACGACGCTGTCGCCATGCGCGATGTGCAGCGGCGCAATCCTTCTCTATGGAATACCGCGCGTGGTGATCGGTGAAAACCAGACCTTTGTTGGAGAGGAAGCGCTGCTTCGTTCTCGCGGTGTCGTCATTGATGTGCTTCAGGACCAGAGGTGCATCGAACTGATGGGCAAGTTCATCCGTTCAAGTCCGGTGTTATGGAATGAAGATATTGGGGTGTGACGTATACCAGGGGTACGCAAAAAACGCGTACCCCTGGCTAATTTCCCTGCACCCCTTCGGGGTGCCGCTCACATCTGCATGCCCCAGCGGCGGACTGTCGCATTTTCGATGGTCTTGAAAATCACGTTCTCAACGATCAATCCCAACAAGATGACCGTCAGCAGTCCGGCGAACACGTTGGGGATCAGAAGCTGGTTCTTGTTTTCGAAGATGTACCAGCCGAGGCCCCCCGAGCCTGAGCTCACGCCAAAGACAAGTTCGGCGGCGATCAACGTTCTCCACGCGAAGGCCCAGCCGACTTTCAACCCGGTAAGGATGCTTGGAAATGCCGCAGGAACCAGGATCCGCGTGATGTAACCAACAGTGGATAGCCCGTAGTTCTGGCCGACCATGCGCAGAGTGGAACTGACTGCGCGGAAGCCGGCATACGTATTCAGTGCGACCGCCCACAAGACGGCATGAATCAGGACAAAGATCACGCTGTTGTCGCCGAGACCGAACCAGATGAGAGCGATCGGCAACAACGCGATGGACGGCAGCGGATTGAACATCGCCGTCAAAATTTCCAGAAAATCCGCGCCGATTCGCGTTGCGCTCGCAAACGCGGTCAAAAGGCCGGCAAGTATCAAACCTGCGACATATCCCTTCAATAGCAAAGTGATTGTGAATGACACCGCGCGCAGCAATTGGCCGGATGCGATCGAAGAGATCAGCGCGATGACCGTATTGGAAAATGTGGGGAAGAGAAGCGGATTCGCAAGCCACCGCCCATAGCCTTCCCATACGGCGGCAAGAAGGCCGAGAAGCACCACCTTTCTGAAAGCGCCACTCTCAAACATGCATGTTTCCTCCTTTCATGTCGCCGTCGAATAGCATTTCGTGAATGCGCGCTGGATCGGCGCCCTCGCTCTCGACCTCTGCCTTCACGCGTCCTGGTTGCGGGCTGAGCAGAAGAATGCGTGTGCCGAGACGAATCGCCTCGGGAATCGAATGTGTCACGAACAGAACCGTGAAATTCGATTCCACACAGAGCTGCAACAGTTCGTCTTGCATCTTCGCTCGCGTGAGCGCATCGAGCGCCGCAAAAGGTTCGTCCATCAGCAGGATTTCCGGTCCCATCGCCATCGCTCGTGCAATGGCAACGCGTTGTTTCATGCCGCCCGACAGAGTATGCGGATAGCTGCCGGCAAATTTCGTCAAGTCGACTTTCTCAATAAAGGTCGCCGCACGCTGCTCGGCTTCGCGGCGAGCGAACTTGTGGCTCGCTGTCAGCGCGAAAACGATGTTGTCTCTCACCGTCTTCCACGGCAAAAGTTGATCAAATTCTTGAAATACGAAAACACGATCGGGGCCGGGAGAATCGATGTGCTTGCCATTCAAAAGGATTTTGCCTTCGACAGGTTTGAGGTAGCCGCCGATCGCTTTCAAGATGCTGGATTTCCCGCATCCGGAGGGGCCGAGAATGATGAAGCGATCGCCGTCTTTCACACTGAAGCTAACGCGATAGGCGGCTGTGAATGAGTGTTTACCAGTGCGATATTGCAGCGTAATGCCATCAACGGAGAGCAGGCTCATCAGCTTCCGGGCGCGTCGTGCACTTCGGGGAAAAAGAGATCCTTCCATGACGCCGGCCGTTTGTTGATCGAGCCGACGCTGTGCATGAAATCCGCGTACTTCATCACATTTTCGGGTGTGGTCGTGAACCTCACGCTTGGGTCATTCATCAGCGCGAGAATTTCATCGCGAGAGAAACCGCTCTCCGCCGTGGATGCGAGGAGAATCTCCGCGGCATCTTCTTTGTCCCCGAGGATGACATCAATGGCCTCGTCGAGAGCTTTGAGCACGGCAGCGTAAACCTTCGGGCTTTTCTCCCGGAAAGCTGTTGTTGTGGACAACATTGTGAATGTCGTCGAGCCGCCCATCACTTCATCCGACGTCATGATCGTGCGAATATGCGGGTCTTTCTTCTCGCGCTGGTGAAAGGGCGGGGAAGTGAAATGTGCAGTGACACCCCCGGATGCGGACAGGAGTGCGATGACGCCGTCGGGATGCGTCATGGGAACCGTGTACTTGTCGAACCGGAACACCTGGTCCGCGCCGTATTTGCCGCGCGCGTAGATCTGCATGATGATGGATGGTATCGAAACCTTAACGGCCGTCACGGCGATCTTGTCCTTCTCCGTGATGTCGTCGAGCGTTTTCAGGTGATCGGATCGTGTGTTGAGATACATCGGCAGCGACGACAATGCGGCAACGCCCATCACTTTCGCTGAGTCTTGCGTTCGGTCCCAAAGAACGATAAATGCCGGAGGCCCGGCTGCAATGAAGTCCACCGCGCCGGCTAACAGGGAATCGTTCATGACCGCGGGGCCGCCGAGGTCAACCCAGCGGACGCGGAGGTTCGGGATGCCGGCCTCTTTCGCCTGCTGCTCTACAAGCGCGTACTTCTCCATGACCAGGAGTGGAAGAAAACCCACACCGCCGGCGCCCCGCGGGATACGGACTTCGGTGACTTCGCTCACTGGCGTGGCGGATTTGCTGCACGCCGTGATCAGCATACAGACCAGCAACATGCATTGAGTCCGTGCGTAAAGCCCGCGCTTAGAACTTTCCAGCATTTGTCGCCTTCGTCAATTCACCTACATCCTGGAGTTCATCCAACCGCCAGCAGAGGTCGATGACTCTATCCACCTGCGGCACTGGGGCCTGCTCGCGGAACTTCTCCTCCAATTGCGCATCCGACAACGGCCGCCGCAGGTTCCCCAACGAGCATTCGACAAAACGGTGAAGAATCTGCCCATTCTCCAATTCGACTTGAACATCCGACTGGTCTTCCGTAATGGATCGATCGCTGACCGCCGTGACGCGTTCGCGTACGCGCTGGATCAACGGATCATTGGCGGCCGCATCCGTGTATTCCTTTAAGCCCGCCTTTCCGCGCACGAGACCAACGGCGGCGCTGTGGTAAATCGAATACTTGCTGTCGAGGCCTTGCTTGATATCGCGCTTATTGCACAGGTCGAGCACCAGCGGCGCAACGCGAACACGCACGCCTCGGATCGATTCGGGTGCCGGATGATACTCGCGATACAGATCAATGCAGCCGTCAATCGTCGGATGCACGACGATGCCACATGGATACGGCTTGTATGTGTTGTATCGGATCTGGAAATCCTCTCCGAGACCCGCCGTGACCTTCGACAGGTCGTATTCTGACGCTTGCACGGCAGCGAATCCGCGCGGCCCTTCAATGGCATGCTCGCCGGCCGTGAAGCCGGACTTCGCCAGTACCGCGGATAGATATCCGTTCCGCGCAGCGTGACCCGCGTGAAATGATTTCGCCATTGAGCCGAACATCTCACGCAGGCCTGAAGCTTGTGTCGCCGCCAGTCCCAGCGCCCAAATTATTTCTTGCGTGGAGAGCCGTAGAAGCTTGCCGATGGCGGCCGCGGCTCCAAACACGCCCGCAGTGGCTGTGATGTGCCAGCCCGCGTTGTAGTGCGCGGGGTAGACGGCGTTTCCTACACGCGACTCTGCTTCAAATCCCATCACGAATGCGTGCAGGAACTCCCGCCCACTGGTCGGATTCGCGCTCGCGAAAGCAAACAGTGCCGACGCGACCGGCGGCGTCGGATGGATGTAGTTCATCGGCGTCGTATCATCGTATTCGTAAACGTGGCCGCTGATGCCATTGATCACGGAGGCGAAAAGCGGATCGAAGCGCTCCGGCCGCGCCAGAAGACGCGCTGTCGGTTCGCCGGAGAACGGCTGCAGCGCCTGGATGGCTCTATCGACTGCCGGCTCACGGCTTCCACCAATAGCACACCCGACGAAATTCAGAAGCGCGCGTTTGGCTTCATGAATCACATCCGGCGGAAGATCTTCAAAACGACTCGAAACGATATAGGATGCCAAGGCTTTCGTTTCCGACATGGCGTGGAGATTTTAGCCACAAAAAGGCACAAAATTCACAAGAGATATTGCCTTTTGTGCCTCTTGTGCCTTTTTGTGGCTATTCCCCTTCTAAAACGCGTATCGGGGACCAGGGGGCGGCCCCCTCGTCCCCCCAATGCATGAAAGGAGTTGGATGTGGATAAGGAGATGTT
>Ga0066709_100004660_pt1 | contig 11025 bp, 4 predicted proteins | sample GraSoiAngelo_158_FD_79665 | JGI IMG/M metagenome (GOLD analysis project Ga0066709, IMG submission 79665) | Grasslands soil microbial communities from the Angelo Coastal Reserve, California, USA - 14_1009_16_30cm | ecosystem: Environmental > Terrestrial > Soil > Grasslands | place: USA... | reverse complement strand
GGTTCCGGTCGTGCAGCACCTTGGTGATGGCCGCGGTGAGGGTGGTCTTGCCGTGGTCGATGTGGCCCATCGTCCCCACGTTGACGTGGGTCTTGGTGCGCTCGAACTTCTGCTTCGCCATGTTTTCTGTGTTCCTTTCCCGGGCGGGGCCCCAACCCCGCCCTCCTCCCGAAGCACGGGGCCCCTGCCCCGTGCCGGGCCGTCTCTGTTCCGGTGGGGCCCCTGCCCCACCGGCGCCGTGTCGTCTGTTGTCATCTCCCCGGGCGGCAGGTTCCCAGCGAGGGGTGCCCTTGCGTTACTCGCCGCGGACTCGGGCCACGATCTCGCGAGAGATCGAGGCGGGCACTTCTTGGTAGGAGTGGAACTGCATCGTGTACGTCGCGCGACCCTGGGTGCGCGAGCGCAGGTCGGTAGCGTAGCCGAACATCTCCGCCAGAGGCACCTGCGAGCGGATGACCTGGCTCGAGCCCCGCTGCTCCATCCCCTCCACCTTGCCGCGCCGGCTGGAGAGGTCGCCGATGACGTCGCCCATGTAGTCCTCGGGGGTGACGACCTCGACCGCCATGATGGGCTCGAGGAGCACGGGTTGCGCCGAGCGGGCCGCCTTCTTGAACGCGAGCGAGCCCGCGATCTTGAACGCCATCTCCGAGCTGTCGACCTCGTGGTAGGAGCCGTAGGTGAGGGTCACGCGGATGTCGACCGTCGGGTAGCCGGCCAGCACGCCGCCCTGCATCGCCTCCTGGATGCCGGCGTCGACCGATGGGATGTACTCCTTGGGGATGACGCCGCCTGTGACCTTGTCGATGAACTCGTACCCGCCGCCGGGACCGGTGGGCTCGAGGGAGATGACGACGTGGCCGTACTGGCCGCGGCCGCCCGTCTGACGCACGTAGCGCTCCTCGACCTTCGTGACCGGCTTGCGGATCGTCTCCCGATAGGCGACCTGGGGCTTGCCCACGTTGGCGTCGACCTTGAACTCGCGCAGCATGCGGTCGACGAGCACCTCGAGATGCAGCTCGCCCATGCCCGCGATGATCGTCTGGCCGGTCTCGTCGTCGGTGTGGACCTGGAAGGTCGGGTCCTCCTCGGACAGCGACTTCAGCGCGTTGCCGAGCTTGTCCTGCGCGTCCTTGGTCTTGGGCTCGACGGCCACGTGGATCACGGGCTCGGGGAACTCCAGCGACTCGAGGACGATCGGCGCGTTGGGGTCGCACAGCGTGTCGCCCGTGGTGGTCTGCTTGAGGCCGACCACGGCCACGATGTCGCCCGCGAAGACGCCCTCTTTGTCCTCGCGGTGGTTGGCGTGCATCTGCAGGATCCGGCCGATGCGTTCCTTGCGGTCACGCGACGAGTTGAGGACGGCCGCGCCCTTGTGCAGCTTGCCGCTGTACACGCGCATGTAGGTGAGCTTGCCGACGTAGGGGTCGGTCATGATCTTGAAGGCCAGCGCCGAGAACGGCGCCGCGTCCTCCGCCGGGCGCTCGAGCTCCTCGATGCCCTTGATGTCGATGCCGGTGATCGGTGGCAGGTCGACCGGGCTGGGCAGGAAGTCGACCACCGCGTCGAGCATGGGCTGCACGCCCTTGTTCTTGAACGCCGACCCGCACAGGACCGGCACAACGTGGTTCGCGATGGTGCCGGCGCGGAGCGCCTTGCGCAGGTCGTCGGCGGTGATCTCCTGGTCGCCCACGTACTTCTCGAGGATGTTCTCGTCGAATGTCGACAGGACGTCGACCAGCTGGTGACGGTACTCGGCGGCCTGGGCCTGGAGGTCGGCCGGGATCTCCGCGACCTCCCACTTCTCACCCATGCCCTCCTCCCAGACGAGGCCCTTCATCCCGATGAGGTCGACGCAGCCGCGGTAGTGGCCCTCGGCACCGATCGGCAGCTGGACGACGGCGGGCAGCGCGTCGAGTCGATCCTTGATCATGTCGACGGCGCGGAAGTAGTCGGCGCCGATGCGGTCCATCTTGTTGATGAAGCAGATGCGGGGGACGCCGTACTTGTTCGCCTGTCGCCACACCGTCTCGGTCTGGGGCTCGACGCCGGCCACCGCGTCGAACACCGCGACGGCACCGTCGAGCACGCGCAGGCTGCGCTCCACCTCGACCGTGAAGTCGACGTGGCCCGGCGTGTCGATGATGTTGATCCAGGTGTCCTTCCAGTTGCACGTGGTGGCCGCCGACGTGATGGTGATGCCGCGCTCCTGCTCCTGCACCATCCAGTCCATGGTGGCGGCGCCCTCGTGCACCTCACCGATCTTGTAGTTCTTGCCGGTGTAATAGAGGATCCGCTCCGTCGTGGTGGTCTTGCCCGCGTCGATGTGGGCCATGATCCCGATGTTGCGGGTCCGGGCCAGCGGGAACTCTCGGATGACGGGTGCCTCAGCCATGATCTGCTCTCAGAGGGTTGCGTTCAGACGGGGAAGGGAAACGGGCGCACGCAGACGCGCAGCCGGGCGAGGGCGCCCGGCTGCCACCCAACAAGGGTACGGGACTACCAGCGGTAGTGGGCGAACGCCTTGTTGCTCTCAGCCATCTTGTGCATGTCTTCCCGGCGCTTGACCGCGGAGCCGATGCCGTTCGAGGCGTCCATCAGCTCGTTGGCGAGGCGCCCGGCCATGGTCTTCTCCCGCCGCTGGCGCGAGTAACCCACGACCCAGCGGATGGCGAGCGTGTTGGCCCGGCGGGGCCGAACCTCAACCGGGACCTGATAGGTCGCGCCGCCGACGCGACGGCTCTTCACCTCGAGTTGGGGCTTCACGTTCTCGATGCCCCGCTTCAGGGTGGCGGTGGGCTCGGAGCCGGTCTTGTCCTTGATGATCTCGAGCGCGTCGTAGACGATGCGCTCGGCCACCGACCGCTTGCCGCGCACGAGCACCTTGTTGACGATCTGCGTCACGAGCACCGACCGGTAGATGGGGTCGGGCATGAGCTCGCGACGCGGGGCGGGACCTTTCCTCGGCATCGGCTAGCCGTCCCGCTTGGCGCCGTAGCGGCTGCGCGCCTGCTTGCGGTCGCGGACGCCCGACGTGTCGAGGGTGCCGCGGATGATCTTGTAGCGCACGCCCGGGAGGTCCTTCACACGGCCGCCGCGGACGAGCACGATCGAGTGCTCCTGCAGGTTGTGGCCCACGCCCGGGATGTAGGCGGTCACCTCGATGCCGCTGGTGAGCCGCACGCGCGCCACCTTCCGCAACGCCGAGTTCGGCTTCTTCGGCGTGGTGGTGTACACGCGCGTGCACACGCCCCGGCGTTGCGGCGCGCCCTTCAGGGCCGGCGTCTTCGTCTTCTCCGACTTCGACTCTCGACCCTTCCGGACCAGCTGCTGGATGGTGGGCACCGTCTACCTCTCGCGGCGGGCAGGACGGCGAATGATAATCCGCATCAGCCCGCCGTCTCCTCCGGCGCCATGGCGACGACCTCGGCAACCGCCGCGCCGTCACCGTCGCCCTCGGTCGGCGGCTCCGGCGAGGGCCCGATGTTGGCCAGCCAGGCGGCCAGGTCCTCCTCGGTGTCGGAGGTGTAATAGGCCAAAGGCTCGTAGTCGGGCGCCTCGAGGTCGAGGTTGCGGTAACGCGTCATCCCCGTCCCCGCGGGGATGAGCTTGCCGATGATGATGTTCTCCTTCAGCCCGAGGAGCTGGTCGCTCTTGCCCTCGATGGCGGCCTCGGTGAGCACCCGGGTCGTCTCCTGGAACGAGGCCGCGGACAGCCACGAGTCGGTGGCGAGCGAGGCCTTGGTGATGCCCATCAGCTCGGGTCGGCCCTCGGCCGGCGTCTGCTTCTCCTGCACGAGCGTGCGGTTGACGTCGGCGTAGACACGCGAGTCCACCCGCTCGCCGGGCAGGAACCCCGAGTCGCCCGGCTCCGCCACCGAGACCCGCCGAAGCATCTGGCGCACGATGAGCTCGATGTGCTTGTCGTGGATCGACACGCCCTGGTCGCGGTACACCTTCTGGACCTCGTCGACCAGGTACTGCTGGGTCTCGCGGATGCCCTTGATCTCGAGCAGCTCCTTGGGGTCCTTCGGACCTTCGACCAGCGCGTCGCCCGCCGACACCTCCTGGCCGTCGTGCACCAGCAGGCGGGAGAGGTCGCGGGTGGAGACCGAGTAGCTCTCCTCGTCGCCGTCGTCGCCGACGATGGTGACGGTGCGGCCGCGACTCTCGTCGTCGACGATGCGGATCACGCCCGACGTGCGGGCGAGGATGGCCTTGCCCTTGGGGGTGCGGGCCTCGAAGAGCTCGACGACGCGCGGGAGGCCGTGGGTGATGTCCTCCCCCGCGATGCCACCGGTGTGGAAGGTGCGCATCGTGAGCTGCGTGCCGGGCTCGCCGATGGACTGGGCCGCGATCACGCCGACCGCCTCACCCAGCTCGATGGCACGGCCGGTGGCGAGCGAGCGCCCGTAGCAGGCGGCGCACACGCCGTAGGCGGCCTCACACGTGAGCACCGAGCGCACGCGCACCCGCTCGACCGCGGGATCGTCGCGCAGCGCGACCATCTCCTCCTCGCCGACGGGCGTGCCCGCCGGGATCGCGCCGGCCGCCTCGGCCAGCACCCGGCCGTTGAGACGGGTATCGAGGTTGTAGCGCCGACCGGCCTCGTCGGGCCGCACGTTGTCGAGCCACACGCCGCGTGTGGTCTCACAGTCCTCCTCGCGCACGATGAGCTCCTGGGCCACGTCGACGAGGCGCCGCGTGAGGTAGCCCGAGTCGGCGGTGCGGAGCGCGGTGTCGGCCAGTCCCTTGCGGGCGCCGTGGGTGGAGATGAAGTACTCCAGCACCGAGAGGCCCTCGCGGAAGTTGGACTTGATGGGCCGGGGGATGATCTCGCCCCGGGGGTTGGCCACCAGGCCGCGCATGCCCGCGATCTGGCGCACCTGCATGATGTTTCCGCGTGCCCCCGACCCCACCATCATGTCGATGGGGTTGAAGGTCATGGCATGCAGCGTCTCCTCCATGGCCCGCCGCACCTCTTCGGTGGCGTTGGTCCAGATCTCGACTTCCTTCTGGCGCCGCTCGTCGTCGGTGATGATGCCCTTCTTGAACTGCGACTCGATCTTCTCCGCCTGCTTCTCGTAGCTGTCGAGGATCGCGCCCTTCGACTCGGGCGTCTTGACGTCGTCCATCGAGATCGTCAGGCCGGACTGGGCCGCGTAACGGAAGCCCAGGTCCTTGATCTTGTCGAGGCTGGCGGCCACCGCCGCCTTCGGGTAGTTCTCCACCAGCTTCTCGACGATCTCGCCGATGTCGCGCTTGCGTACCGCCCGGTGGACGTAGCCGTCGTGCTCACCCTCCCTCCACGCGTACTCCTCGCAGAACCCGGCGGGCAGCGCGTGCTCGAAGAACAGCCGGCCCGGGGTGGTCTCCCGCTCCACCTGGTCGGCATCGCCGTTCGTGTGGCCGCCGTTGGAATCGCCGTTCGCGTGGGCACCGTTGACCCGCACCTTGACCTTGGCGTGGATCGACAGGTCGCCCTCCTCACAGGCGCGCTCCACCTCGTGCAGGTGCCGGTACACCCGGCCCTCGCCCTTGGCCCCGTCGATCTGCTCGGTGAGGTAGTAGGCGCCGATGACCATGTCCTGGCTGGGCACCGCGAGGGGACGGCCCGAGGCCGGCGACAGGATGTTGTTGGCCGACAGCATGAGGATGCGCGCCTCGGCCTGCGCCTCCGCCGACAGCGGCAGGTGCACGGCCATCTGGTCGCCGTCGAAGTCGGCGTTGAACGCGGCGCACACCAGCGGGTGGATCTGGATGGCCTTGCCCTCGACCAGCAGCGGCTCGAAGGCCTGGATGCCGAGGCGGTGCAGGGTGGGCGCCCGGTTGAGGAAGACGGGGTGCTCCTTGATGACCTCCTCGAGCACGTCCCACACCTGCGGGCGACGCCGCTCCACCATGCGCTTGGCCGACTTGATGTTCTGGGCCAGCTCGGTGTCGACGAGCCGCTTCATCACGAACGGCTTGAAGAGCTCGAGCGCCATCAGCTTGGGCAGCCCGCACTGGTGCAGCTTGAGGGTCGGGCCGACGACGATGACCGAGCGGCCCGAGTAGTCGACGCGCTTGCCCAGCAGGTTCTGGCGGAAGCGGCCCTGCTTGCCCTTCAGCATGTCGGAGAGCGACTTCAGCGGGCGGTTGCCGGGACCGGTGACGGGCCGGCCCCGCCGCCCGTTGTCGAAGAGGGCGTCGACGGCCTCCTGCAGCATGCGCTTCTCGTTGTTGACGATGATCTCGGGCGCGCCGAGGTCGAGCAGCCGCTTCAGCCGGTTGTTGCGGTTGATCACGCGGCGGTAGAGGTCGTTGAGGTCGGACGTGGCGAAGCGGCCACCGTCGAGCTGCACCATCGGGCGCAGGTCGGGCGGGATCACCGGCACCGCGTCGAGGATCATGGCGCGCGGGTCGTTGACCCGGCGGCCGTTCTCGTCGCGTCGGTTGAACGCGGAGACGATCTTCAGCCGCTTGATGGCCTTCTGCTTGCGCTGGGCGGACAGCGGCCGCCGTCCCTCTTCGGGATCGATGGCGGCGCGGAGCTTGACCTCCTCCTCGTCGAAGTCGATCTCGTCGATGAGCTGGGCGATGGCGTCCGCGCCCATGCCGCCCCGGAAGTACTCGCCGTAGCGCTCGCGCAGCTGCCGCCACAGCACCTCGTCCTCGAGGATCTTGCGGGGGAAGAGGTCGCGGAACTCGTCGTAGGCGCGCTGGGTGACGTCGCGCTCGGCCTCGGCCGCCTCGCGGATCTGGCCCGCCTCCTTCTCCCACGCCCGCTTGCGCGCGTTGATCTCGGTCGCCTTGGCGCCTTCGGCCTCGAGCGCCTCGATCTCCTTCTCGACCTCCTCGCCCCGGCGCGCGAGCCGCACCTCGAGGTCGTTGTCGATCGCCTTCAGCTCCTCGCCCAGCTCGACCTCGAGGTTGGGGAGGTCGGCGTGGCGCCGCTCGTCGTCGACCCACGTGACGAGATTGGCGGCGAAGTAGATGACCTTCTCGAGCTGCTTGGCCTTCAGCTCCTCACGGGCCTCCGTGCCCATGAGGAGGTAGGCCAGCCACGAGCGCGTTCCGCGCAGGTACCAGATGTGCACCACGGGCGCGGCCAGCTCGATGTGGCCCATGCGCTCGCGCCGGACCTTGGACCGCGTGACCTCGACCCCGCAGCGCTCGCAGATGATGCCCTTGAACCGGACGCGCTTGTACTTGCCGCAGTAGCACTCCCAGTCCTTGGTCGGACCGAAGATCTTCTCGCAGAAGAGACCGTCCTTCTCGGGCTTGAGCGTGCGGTAGTTGATCGTCTCCGGCTTCTTCACCTCGCCGTTCGACCACGTGCGGATCGAGTCCGCCGTGGCCAACCCGATCCGAAGCTGATCAAAGTTGTTGACGTCCAGCACGTTTACCTCTCTCCACAAACAAAACGAACGAGCCGGGTGGGGGTTGCACCGAGCGCAGCGACGTGCTGCGGGTGGCCCGTAGGGAGGGCCCCGGATGGGAGGGGTCCCCGCGTCAGCGGGGAGGGACCCATTCGGGAGGGACCCTGAGGGACAGGCCCCGCAGCACCGGGGGCGGGAGCGGAACCGACACGCAACTCAGAACCCACGTTCCGCCCGCTTCCGCTCGTCCTCTTCATCCGAGCCCCGCTCCGGCCGGCTCAGGTCGATCCCCAACTCCTCGGCCGTCCGGAAGATGTCCTCGTCGAGCTCGCGCATCTCGATCTCCTCACCCGTCGTCGAGAGCACCTCGACGTTGAGGCACAGGGACTGCATCTCCTTGATGAGCACCTTGAAGCTCTCGGGGATGCCCGGCTCGGGGATGTTCTCGCCCTTGACGATGGCCTCGTAGACCTTCACGCGACCGAGCACGTCGTCGGACTTGATCGTCAGCAGCTCCTGCAGGGCGTAGGCGGCGCCGTACGCCTCGAGCGCCCACACCTCCATCTCGCCGAACCGCTGACCGCCGAACTGGGCCTTTCCGCCAAGGGGCTGCTGCGTGATCATCGAGTACGGGCCCGTCGACCGCGCGTGGATCTTGTCGTCGACGAGGTGGAGCAGCTTCATGATGTACACGTAGCCGACGGTGATCTGGTTGTCGTACTGCTCGCCGGTGCGCCCGTTGAAAAGCGTGGCCTTGCCGTCGGTGCCGATGAGCCGCTCGCCGTCGGGCCCCTCGGGGTTGAGCTCCTCGAACAGCTGCTTGATCGTCGGGTGACGGCCCGCGTCGTCCTCTTCGTCCCAGTGGGCGCCGTCGAACACCGGCGTCGACACCCAGACCGCGGGATCGGTGATCGTGCGCGTCTTGTTGGCGGTGCCCCGCACGCTGGCGCTGGCACCGACGCCGACGCCGACGCCGCCGTTCACGCGGGCGCCGCCGTTCACACGGGCGCCGCCGTTCACACCGGCGCTGCCGTTCGCGCCGGCACTGCCGTCCCAGCCCCACCGGGCGGCGTAGCCGAGGTGGGCCTCGAGCACCTGGCCCACGTTCATGCGGCTCGGCACGCCGAGGGGGTTGAGGATGATGTCGACCGACGTGCCGTCGGACAGGTGGGGCATGTCCTCGACCGGCAGGATCTTCGAGATCACGCCCTTGTTGCCGTGGCGGCCGGCCAGCTTGTCGCCCTCGCTGATCTTGCGCTTCTGGGCGACGTAGACCCGCACCAACTGGTTGACACCCGGCGCCAGCTCGTGCTGCTCGTCGCGCGAGAACACCTTGACGTCGATGACCTTGCCCGTCTCGCCGTGGGGCACCTTGAGGCTGGTGTCGCGCACCTCGCGCGCCTTCTCGCCGAAGATGGCGCGGAGCAGGCGCTCTTCCGGCGTGAGCTCGGTCTCACCCTTCGGGGTGACCTTGCCGACGAGCACGTCGCCCGGCCCCACCTCGGCGCCGATGCGGATGATGCCCCGCTCGTCGAGGTCCTTGAGGATCTCCTCCGAGAGGTTCGGGATGTCGCGCGTGATCTCCTCGGCACCGAGCTTGGTGTCGCGCGCGTCGACCTCGTGCGCCTCGATGTGGATCGAGGTGAGGACGTCGTCTCGGACGAGGCGCTCCGACAGGATGATGGCGTCCTCGAAGTTGTAGCCCTCCCACGGCATGAACGCGACGAGCAGGTTCTTGCCCAACGCCAGGTCGCCCTGGTGGGTCGAGGGCCCGTCGGCGAGCACCGTGCCGGTGACGACCTTGTCGCCCTCGGCCACGAGGGGCTTCTGGTTGATGCAGGTGCCCTGGTTGGACCGACGGAACTTGTGGAGCCGGTAGACGCGCCGGTCGAGCGCGTTGCCCAGGTGGTCCTTCGTGCCGGGCTGGTACTGCACGGTGACGTGGTCGCCGGTGACCTCGGTGACGTCGCCGTCGCCCTCGGCCATGATCACCTCGCCCGCGTCGCGCGCGGCGCGGTGCTCGATGCCGGTGCCGATGTAGGGCGCCTCGGCGCGCACGAGCGGCACGGCCTGCTTCTGCATGTTGGCGCCCATGAGGGCGCGGTTGGCGTCGTCGTGCTCGAGGAACGGGATCATCGCCGTCGCCACCGACACGATCTGCTTCGGCGACACGTCCATCAGGTCGACGTCGAGCTTGGGCACGAAGTCGATCTCGCTGGTGGTGCCGTAGCTCGTGCCTTGCGCACCGACCCGCACACCGGCGCCTTGCGGCCCGCGGCGCACGAGCACCCGCTCTTCGGAGAACTCGCCGCGCTCGTTGAGCGGCGCGTTGGCCTGGGCGATGATGTGCTCTTCCTCCTCGTCGGCTGCGAGGTAGAGGATCTCGTCGGTGACCCGGCCGTTGACCACCTTGCGGTAGGGCGTCTCGATGAACCCGAAGTCGTTGACCTGCGCGAACGAGGCCAGCGAACCGATGAGGCCGATGTTGGGGCCCTCCGGCGTCTCGATGGGGCACATCCGGCCGTAGTGGGAGGTGTGCACGTCGCGCACCTCGAACCCGGCGCGCTCGCGGCTGAGACCGCCCGGGCCGAGCGCGGACAACCGGCGCTTGTGGGTGAGGCCCGACAACGGGTTGGTCTGGTCCATGAACTGCGACAGCTGGCTGGTGCCGAAGAACTCCTTGATGGCCGCGACCACGGGCCGGATGTTGATCAGCGTCTGCGGCGTGATCGCCTCGACATCCTGGGTGGTCATGCGCTCGCGCACCACCCGCTCCATGCGGGAGAGGCCGATGCGGACCTGGTTCTGGATCAGCTCGCCGACCGAGCGGATGCGCCGGTTGGCGAAGTGATCCTGGTCGTCGAGGCGGTAGACGATCTTGCGCTCGGCGTCGATCGTGTACTCGGGCTCACCCGCCGCCAGGTGCAGGAGGTAGCTGGTGGCAGCCAGGATCTCGCTGGGGCTGAGCACGCCCTGATCGCCGGCGGGACGCTCGATGGGGATCTCGAGGTCGCGCTCGAGCCGCTCGAGCTCGAGGCCGAGCTTGCGGTTCAGCTTGTAGCGGCCGACGCGCGTGAGGTCGTAGCGCTTCGGATTGAAGAAGGCGTTCTCGAAGTACGCGCGCGCCGACTCGACGTTGGGCGGCTCGCCCGGTCGGGCCCGCTTGTAGATCTCGACCAACGCCTCTTCGCGCGTCGGGACGAGCTCACGCTCCTTCTCCCACTGGCTCTCGAGGAGCACCACGCCGTTCGGGAACTTGAAATGCCGCACGAAGCGGTCGATGAAGCCGGGGTGGGTCTCCTCGTCGTAGCCCAGCGCCCGCAGCAGCACGAAGAGGCTGAGCCGCCGCTTGCGCGCCACGCGGGCGCCCGCCGTGAGGTCCTTGCCCGGCTTGGCCTCGACGTCGAACTCGATCCACTCCCCGCGGTACGGGTGGATCGTGCCGGTGACGAGCGTCTTGGCGTCGCGGCCGGGCTGAAAGATCACGCCCGGGCTGCGCACGAGCTGGGAGACGACCACCCGCTCGGTGCCGTTGACGATGAAGGTGCCCTTCTCGGTCATCATCGGGAAGTCCCCCATGAAGACCGTCTGCTCCTTGATCTCGCCCGTGGTGGCGTTCATGAAGCGGGCGCGGACGAAGATCGGCGCGGAGAAGGTCATGTCCTTC
>Ga0066709_100004659_pt1 | contig 11025 bp, 10 predicted proteins | sample GraSoiAngelo_158_FD_79665 | JGI IMG/M metagenome (GOLD analysis project Ga0066709, IMG submission 79665) | Grasslands soil microbial communities from the Angelo Coastal Reserve, California, USA - 14_1009_16_30cm | ecosystem: Environmental > Terrestrial > Soil > Grasslands | place: USA... | reverse complement strand
TTCGATAGTTCTGACGCCTTAATGGCACGTGGCTCGAGAGCTCGGGCAAGGACTTCCTCTGCAGTCTCGACCGGCACGAACTGCATCTCCCGACAAAGCTCGGCGGGCACATCCTCCAGGTCGCGTTCGTTCTGGCGCGGCAAGACGACCGTCTTGATTCCCGCTCGGTGGGCCGCAAGAACTTTCTCCTTGATGCCCCCCACCGGCAGCACCTTGCCGCGCAGGGTGATCTCACCGGTCATGGCGAGATCGCTGCGAACAGGACGGCCGGTTGCAAGCGACGCCAGCGCAGTCACCATGGTTACACCCGCGGATGGACCGTCTTTGGGAACAGCACCTGCAGGCACGTGGAGGTGCACCGTCTTTCCCTCGAACACACGCGGATCGATACCCAGTCGCTCTGCATTCGAGCGTACGTACGAGAGCGCAGCCTGCGAGCTCTCTCGCATCACGTCACCGAGCATCCCGGTCAGCACGAGCCGCTCCTCGGAGCTGGGCATCATCGTCGCCTCGACAAACAAGACGTCACCACCGGTTGGTGTCCACGCCAGGCCCGTAGCTACGCCTGGTCTCTCCGTACGCTCGGCTACCTCGTCGAAGAAGCGCGGTCGTCCGAGGTAGGTTTCGACCAGGTCAGTGGTGACTCGGACTGGCGCGGTGCGACCCTCAGCCACCTCGCGTGCGACCTTGCGGCAGATCGCTGCGATCTGTCGGTCCAGATCGCGCACACCGGCCTCGCGGGTGTAGCCGCGGATAATGCGACGGAGCGCGGCGTCTTCGAAGGCCAGCTCCTCCAGCGCCAGCCCGTGAGCCGTGCGCTCCTTCGGTACCAGGTATTGCTGGGCGATGTGCACCTTCTCCTGGTCGGTGTAGCCGGAGAGCTGCAGGATCTCCATCCGGTCGAGCAGTGGCCGCGGGATGGTGTCCAGCGTGTTGGCGGTGGCGATGAACAGCACCTGAGAGAGGTCAAACGGCACACCCAGATAGTTGTCGACGAAGCCGCGGTTCTGGGCCGGATCCAGCACTTCCAGCAGCGCGGAAGCAGGGTCGCCCCGCCAGTCGGCACCGACCTTGTCGATCTCATCGAGCATGAACACCGGATCGCGCGTCCCGGTGCGGCGGATGCCCTGAATGATCCGTCCAGGCATCGCACCGATATAGGTCCGCCGGTGGCCGCGGATCTCGGCCTCGTCGCGCACTCCACCGAGGCTCATGCGCGCAAACCGTCGCCCCAGGGCGCGTGCGATCGACTGCCCCAGACTCGTCTTGCCCACGCCGGGCGGTCCCACGAAGCACAGGATCGGTTCACGCGCATTCTCGTCAGTCGATGTTGCCGAGCGCTCCTGGCGCAGCTTCTTCACGGCGAGATGCTCCAGGATGCGGTCTTTGATCTTTTCCAGGTCATAGTGGTCCTCATCCAGCACCTGCCGCGCGCGGGCCACATCGATATCGCCACCGCTGCGCGTGTTCCAGGGCAGACTCACCATCCAGTCCAGGTAGGTGCGGATCAACCCGTACTCTGGAGAGGCAGGTGGAATGGTTCCCAGGCGGTCGAGTTCGCGCTCGGCTTCTCGATGCGCTTCCTCCGGCAGACGAGCCTCTTGCAGCTGCCGACGCAGCTCCGCCAGCTCCGCGTTTTCCTCACCCTCGCCCAGTTCGCGCTGGATTGAGCGCAGTTGCTCGCGGAGGAACACGTCGCGTTGGGCTTTCGACATCCGCTGCTGAGTTTCAGCGGTGATTTTCTGACCGAGCTCGCGCACGCTCACTTCCTGCTGCAGTAGCTCGATCAAACGCTTCAGCTTGGTGTCAAACCCGTCTAGCTCGAGCAGCTCGCGACGCGTTTCACCCGGCAGGGGGACAGCGGAGGCGATGAGATATACCACGTGACGTGGATCTGGCAGCGCATCCACCGAGACAGCCAGTTCATCCGGCAGATCTGGGCTTAGTGCGACCAGGCGCCGGAACAGGTCGACAACGGCTCGCCGCAGGGCCTCGATCTCAACTCCGGGAGTGATCTGGTCTGGAGCGAGCTCGACGCGGGCCACAAGGTATGGCCGCGTGGTGACGAAGTCGAGCAAGCGTACTCGCTCGAGCCCCTGGACCACCACGCGTAATGTACCGTCTGGTGCGCGCATGAGCTGGTGGATGATGCCAGCCGTCCCGACACGGGATAGATCATCCGGCCCGGGCTGCTCGGTTGTATCGGTATGTTGCGGGACGAGTACCAGCAGCCGCTCGCGTCGCATCGCGTCGTCCACGAGTTGTACCGAGCCGGGCTGGCCGACCATGAGCGGTACGACCGCGAGCGGGAAGACTACAGTGTTGCCCCGCAGCGGCAGCACTGGCAACGCGTCCGGCAGCTTCAGCGCCTCAACCTGAGGAGTAGTAGCTTCGGCGACCACGGTGTTCACCTCCCTTCTGTCGCCCTGGCGAAAGTGATGTGCAGCAGACCTCGGTCAGAACCGACCTGGACGCTTCCTGGATCGACGGGTGCTGGTAATGGTAGCTCCAGGCGAAACGGACCGCGTCGGATTTGAGCGGTGTGGTAGACGCCCGCCGCGTCCGCTTGCGGAAGGTCGCGCACGCCCTCAACCACCATTGCGTTTTCGTAGAGCACGAGGTCCAGCTCGTCAGGATCGATTCCGGCCAGCTCGACCGTCACGCTGATATCGGACGGTGTCTCGTAGATATCGGCTGGCGGGCGCCAGCCGGGCTGGGCAAAACGCATACCCAACTGACCGGAGCCATTGAGCTCGCCAAACTGGCGAGGCACGCCCGGCGTCGGGGTCATAGAGTAGCGGTAGATAACTTTTCGGTAGCGCATGTGATCACCCATAGCGGAGGAAGGCTCCCAAGCCTCCTCCGGATTCGTGCAAATGCCGGGCTGCCTCGCCGTGGACAACCTCCACGCTACCCGCTTGATCCAGAGCCCGCTCCACTGCTCGCTCCATAAGGTCAGGAACGCACACCATCGGGTGGGCGCAGGTTGGACACTCGGCTAGTGAGCCCGGCTCCAGGCGGCCACAGTTCGAACATTCGCTGCCTTCCGCGCGCACACCCTCAGCGACGACGAGCGTCTGGACCTTCCCGAGCCACAAGGCGTCGAGGGTCTGCCTCACACCATAGGTGGCCCGTGCACCAGCGGCTGCCCTCTCGAACAGCTCGTCCAGGAGTCGCTGTTCGACGCTCCGCTCGACCTGTCGTTCGATCTCGAGCGTCCGCTCGAGGATCTCCGCCGGCGTTGCGAAGATCTCACCAGGGATCGTGGCGACCACCCGATGCGCAAGTGCACGCGGCAGCAGCCGCTTCAGCTCGCTCGTGGCCTCCTCGGGTCCAGCCAGAATCAGCCGATCGAATGGACGTCGCCGGAAGATCTCAGCCAGGTACTCCGCAACGCGCTTCAGGTGCCGGTAGACGTGCGCATCGTGATGCCGCTGGAAGTTGGCCTGCGAAGGGCCGCCCTTGTCGTGTTTACCTGGCACGAAATCCCGCAAAGCCTGGCTCTCCTCGATAGCACCGAGGAAGACGGTGAACAGTCGCGCTTTCTCCTTGTCGACGAGCACGACGGCATAACGCTCGTACTCGTGCAGCACATCCAGCAACGGCTCGAGATACGGCCTGGATTGGAACGCCAGGTGATCAGCGAGATCGACTGCCAGATCATGCGCCTGCCACAGTCCACGCGGTGCGCACGAGAATACGGCGAGGCTCCTCTCCTGCGGCTGACGTGCTTCAAGCCAGTCCGTTATGCGATTCACTTCGGCGGTGAACTGGCTGCGCTGAGGCTCATCCAGTCGGTCGCGCATCTCACGCACCAGATCCTGGAACACCGTCTTGTACGAGTGCTCCACCTGACTGGCCGGCGGTTGACTCAGATACAGACTAAGCACACACGCGTCCTGAACGTCGAAGTTTTCGAGTTGCTCAATCTGCTCGCGAGTGAGCACGCATGTCACCCCTTTCATATTCAGGCTCTCTGCTGTCAAGGCAGCGCAGGTCACCGAATCGGAGAATGGCACCGAGCGCCAGGAGGAAGATGCTGAGCGCGGCGATCTGCTCCCACGGAAGCTCCACCACCCCGTGCAGCACTATCTCGCGAAGTGTCGCAACAATGCCAAGCTCGACCATGAAATCCACCGCCACGCGATGCTCCTGGAGGTAGATCACGAGCAGTCGTACCAGCACCTTCGCGAGGCGCGGTGCACTCCAGTGTGGGGTGTGAGGTTCACTACTTTAGCCATCACAGTCTCTTCCGTCCGTTCAGCTACCTACGCGGCTTTCATGGCCGACGACTCGCGCTCCTCGCGCCGGAACGAGAGTTGATCGTCGGAGCTCACGTCGACGACGATCGTGTCGCCATCGCGAAATTCGCCTTGTAACAGACGCATCGCGAGTGGTTGGATGATCTCCTTCTGAATCGTTCGACGGAGCGGTCGAGCACCATACACCGGGTCGAATCCTTCGCGTGCAAGCAGCTCTCGGGCAGTGTCAGTCAGCTCGAGCGTGATCTTTCGTTCCTCGAGACGCTTGCGAAGGTCACGCAGCTGGATCTCGACAATCTGCTTGATCTGATCCCGTCCCAATGGGCGGAAGATGACCACCTCGTCGATGCGGTTGAGCAGCTCCGGTCGGAAGTGCTGTCGGACCGCCTGGCTGACCCGCTCACGGATTTCGTCCCAGCTCAGCCCCGGCTCGGTGATCCACTGGCTGCCCAGGTTGCTGGTCATGATGACGATGGTGTTCTTGAAGTCGACGGTGCGTCCCTGCGCGTCCGTCAACCGGCCATCATCCAGCAGCTGGAGCAAGACGTTCAGCACCTCCGGGTGCGCCTTTTCCACCTCGTCGAACAGAATGACGGAGTATGGCCGCCGCCGCACCGCCTCCGTTAGCTGACCAGCTTCTTCGTAGCCAATGTAGCCCGGTGGGGCGCCAATCAAGCGAGAGACGGTGTGCCGCTCCTGGTACTCGCTCATATCGATGCGGACCATGGCTTGGTCGTCGTCGAACAGGAACTCGGCCAGCGCCCGAGCCGTTTCTGTTTTGCCCACGCCCGTTGGACCTAGAAAGAGGAACGAGCCCAGCGGACGATTCGGATCCTGCAGGCCGGCCCGTGCCGCGCGCACCGCATGCGATACCGCGGCCAATGCCTCATCCTGGCCGACCACGCGCTCGCGCAATCGCTCCTCCATGTGGATGAGCTTCTCGGTCTCGCCTTCGATGAGCTTGGTCACCGGAACGCCGGTCCACTTGCTTACCACCTCGGCGATGTCCTGCTCGTCGACTTCTTCCTTGACCAGCGTCCGGCCATCCTTGCTGCGTTCCGCCAGACGCTGCTCGGCTTCGGTTCGTTGCTGCTCCAACTGGCGGAGCTCGTACTGGAGCCGAGCGGCGCGTTCCCAGTCAGCGCGCTGCGTGGCCTGCTCCAGCTCCAGTCGCTTCTGATCCAGCTGCTCCTGGATACGACTGACTGCGTTCAGCTGGTCCAGCTCCTGCTGCCATTGGGCTTCGAGTCCGGCCGCTTGCTCCTTGAGCGACGCCAGGTCCTGCTCCAGCCGTTGGAGGCGCTCCTTCGAGGCCGGATCTTTCTCTTTGCGCAGCCCCTCACGCTCGATCTCCAGCTGCGTGATGCGCCGCCGCACTTCGTCCAGCTCGGCCGGAGCACTCGTTGCCTCCATGCGCAACCGCGCGGCCGCCTCGTCGACCAGGTCGATGGCTTTGTCTGGTAGGAAGCGGTCGGTGATATAGCGATGGCTCAAGACTGCAGCTGCCACCAGAGCCGCGTCCTTGATGCGAACCTTGTGATGCTGCTCATAGCGCTCGCGCAGCCCGCGCAGGATGCTGATGGTGTCCTCGACGCTGGGCTCGCCGACGTACACCGGTTGGAAGCGGCGCTCCAGCGCTGCGTCTTTTTCGATGTGCTTGCGATATTCGTCGAGCGTTGTTGCGCCGATCGCGTGGAGCTCGCCGCGGGCCAACATTGGCTTCAGCATGTTGCTGGCGTCCATGGCGCCTTCCGCCGCGCCCGCGCCGACCACGGTGTGCAACTCATCGATAAACAGAATGATCTGGCCGGCTGATTCGGTGACCGCTTTGAGGACCGCCTTCAGTCGCTCCTCGAACTCGCCTCGCTACTTGGCACCGGCCACCAGCGCGCCGAGATCCAACGCGACAACTCGCTTGTCCTTGAGACCCTCGGGTACGTCGCCGCGCACGATGCGCTGGGCGAGGCCTTCGACAATGGCCGTCTTCCCCACGCCGGGCTCGCCGATGAGGACGGGGTTGTTCTTGGTACGGCGGCTCAGGACCTGAATGGTGCGACGGATGTCCTCGTCGCGGCCGATGACCGGATCCAGCTTGCCGTCGCGCGCCAGCTTCGTCAGGTCGCGACCGTATTTTTCGAGGGACTGGTAGGTCGCCTCGGGATTCTGCGACGTGACTCGCTGGTTTCCACGGACCTCCTGCATGGCCTGCAACACGCGGTCGCGCGTCACGCCGAGTTGTCGGAGGACCTCCTCGTCGCTCATTGCGAGCAGAAAGTGTTCGGCGCTGACGTAGTCGTCCTTCAGCCGCTCGGCTTCCTGTTGAGCTGCCTCGAATACCCGCCGGAAGCGCGCCGAGACGTAGAGCTGCTGTCCCGGTGTGGTCGCCCGCGCGAAACCGTTCAGCTTGACTTCGAGACGCTGGATGAGCCGCCGCGAATCCAGACCCAATCGCTGGAGCACAGCCGGCACGACACCATCCGCCTGATCCACCAGTGCGTGAAGCAGGTGTTCCGGTTCGAGTTGTGTGTGTTGGCGGTTCTCGGCCAGTTGTTGGGCTGCGACAATGGCTTCCTGGGCCTTCTCTGTGAGTTTGTTCAGATTCATCCGATGAGCCTCCAGTGTCAACCTGTGTTCGTCTTGGGCTACGCAGCAGCTGGTCTTAACGTCGGGCGCATGTGCTCCGGCGGGCGACTCCGGATGTCTCGCGGTTCCCGCCGTGGGCCCTGCGCCTCCGTCCCCGGCACGCGTGCGTTGCGCTCCCGCTTGCGGAGTATGTCCCTCGTCGCCTCGAGCTGTTCCTCGAGTTCCTCGATTTCGACGTGCAGGGAGGGAACGCGCTGCCACTCACCTAGCATCACAGCATTCCGCAGTGCGCGACGCGCGTACTCCAGCTCCCGTTCAACCGGCAGCTCCGGATAGCCCGCGGCTGCCAGCTGTTGTGGAGTGACGCGCTGGAACGGTACGTGTTCGCCTTTGAAGACGCGATACAGCCGCTCCGGGACGAGCACCTGGCCATGCGGGTCTACCGGATGCGGGCGCGCACAGGCGCGCAACCAGGGCTCGTACTGACGTCCCATCCAGGGCACCATGTAGTATTCGAAGGTCTCGCGTGCGACCGCCACCCAGTCGGTCGCGGGATTGGCAATCGTCATGCACTCCTCCTCCGTCACAGGACTCATCTCTGCCGCCAAGTGTGTAGTGGGCGCGTATGAGCCCCGCACGCGGCGTGTACAAATGGCGTTTGAACTGTCGTTGTACTCAGTCTCTACCGGTCCGCGCCGCGATCCATCCAGCGCGGGTCGCACAGGCGTATAAGCCTTTGACGGATACGCGGGGCAACCCGTGCCTGGTCCGACGCCCGGACTCCAACTTCGTCAATGTGTTGAAGCAAGTCAGCAGGATCCTCGTACACTCGGTAGGCGCCAGTGCCATACCGCCAGCTCGATCCCGCATTCCTCCAGCGCCTCGCGCCAGGCCAGTACGAGCTGATAGGTGCGGTCTACCAGTGTTCCATCCAGATCGAACAGGAAGGCAAGTCCCGCGCGCATGTCGAGCCCCCGGTGATGACGTCGAATGCTAGGCTGACGACAGTGTCGAGACAGCCTTGGAGTTGGAGTCGGGGCCGCAGTTGGAGTCGGCAGTTGGAGTTGGAGAAAGGTCTAGCGGCAGCGCCAGGTAGAACGTGCTGCCCTGCCCTTCACCGGGACTTTCTGCCCACACGTCGCCCTGATGGGCGCGCGCGATCTGCCGTGCGACGTACAGCCCCAGTCCAAGCCCGACGTGGCCACGGACCGGGCTTTTCGAGCCTTGCTGAAAGAGGTCGAAGATGCGGTCGAGGTTCGCAGCTTCAATTCCCGCGCCTTGATCCCGCACCGAAACGATGGCGCACACGCGGCCTTCATGCAGGCCTGTTCCGACACGCACCTCGATCTCGCCACCTGCGGAGTACTTCACCGCGTTCTCGAGCAAGTTGGCCAGGATCTGCCGCACCCGAACGTGGTCGACGAGAAGGGGCGGCGGCGCGTTCGGCTCTACGAACACCCGGATAACGTGCTCGGACGTCGTTTGCTGGATCTGGTTGGCCACGGTGCACGCGAGTCGCACCAGGTCGGCGCGGGCGACGTGAAGGGGCAGCTTGCCCAGTCGCACGCGCTGGACATCCAGGATCGCCTCGATGAGGCTGCTCATCAAATCCGCCTGGTCGCGGATGTTGCCGACCACCTCACGCAAGGTCGACGCTGGTGTCGCCGCATCGGTGAGCTGAGCATCCAGGAGTTCGGCGTAAGCCTTGATCACCGCGGCCGGTGTTTTCAATTCGTGCGCCACCAAGCCTAGGAACGCCTCGCGGTCCTGCAGCAGGTTCCGCTCGTGCGCCAATCGCTGGCCGACAAGCTCGCTTTCGTGGCGTTGTGCGTCTGCGACGCGCGCTCGGTCACTCTGTGCCAGCAGCCCGGCAAGGCCGAAGGCGAGCGCACGCCAGCCGCGGACATGCTCGCGCTCAGTGTCCGCCGGGTCATCAGACCTGTCGGGCCGCGTGTCGGGCTCAGGCGGCGACGCTAGAAGCGCTCGCATGTTCTTGATGACGGTTGCGCCGGTAGTCGACGAACTTGTAACCCAACCCCGGTACCGTGAGGATGTACCTCGGGTGAGCTGGGTCAGGCTCGAGCTTCTGGCGCAAATAGGATACGTACAGGCGCACGTAGTGGTCCTCCTCCTGGTATTCGTAACCCCAGACTTTGCCCAAAAGAGTCTCGGTCGGCATGAGACGGCCCGGATTGGAGGCGAGATGGTAGAGCAGCCGGTACTCGGTAGCTGTCAGATGTACAGGTTCTCCACGTAGCAGCACCTCGCCGCGATCGAAGTCGATGCACAGCTCGTCGTCCACTTCGATGAGTGTCTTTGGCAGCTGCGGTGGCTGCTCCGCGCGGCGCAGAACCGCCTGGACTCTCGCGAGGAGCTCTTTCTGGCCGAAGGGTTTGGTGACGTAGTCGTCGGCTCCAAGAGCAAGTCCGTGCACTTTTTGATCCTCCTCACCACGGGCGGTGAGCATGATCACTGGGACACTGGAGATACGCCGGATCTCCTGTAACGTCTCGAACCCATCCAGGCCCGGCATCAGGACATCCAGAATCACCACATCCGGCAACTTTTCGCGAAGAACCACGAGGGCGTCCTCACCGGAGTGGGCGCCAAACACCGTGTATCCCTGGATCTCCAGGTACATGCGTACCGCACGCACCAGATGTGGCTCATCATCCACCACCAGAATCCGTCGCGGAGTGGTGGTTGAGTTGGAGATTGTGCGCAGCTCAGTAGCCATACAGATTCCGTCCTCCTCGGGCATCCCAGGGGGCTCGATACCCCCTGGGACTCAGGAACTAGGCAGCCGAAGCGCGGTGGTGGTGCACCGTTCGACGCCCACGCGCGCTGTAGATCAACGCGAGTCCGATGAGCTCGAGCACCAGTCCGACCAGGTAGATGCCGGTTGCCGAGGCCGGCAAGCTCACGCTGTAGATCGGATCCAGCGCATAGGCACCGGGGCCGGCCAGTCCGACTGCCGCGGCGATCGCCAACAGAACGAGATCGTACTCGAAGCCATTGTGGATCACCCACAGGCCGTTCGGCCAGCGGTGGGCGATGGCGCCCAGCATCACGGCGCTGATCGCCAGCGCTGCCAGCGGCGTCAGCAGGCCAAGTGCGAAGAGCAGGCCGCCGAACAACTCGCACAGGCCGACAAATACGGTCAAACCCCTGGGCATCGGCATCGCGAGCGAGTCAAACCAATTCGCCGTGGCGCTGAGCCCGTGTCCGCCAAACCAACCGAACAGCTTCTGAGCGCCGTGGCCCATAAACAGCAGGCCGACGACGACGCGAAGCAGGGCGATCGCGTGATCCAGAGTGATGGGCATCATCGTCAGGGTCACAGAGCTGTCACCTCCTTTCTCGACGTCTAGTGTTGACGGCCACAGAATGGCGCGGCCTTGCAAGAACCACGTGAGTGCTAGTCCAGACTTGCGTAAGAAACATGGGGTCCGATCAACGAATGCCACTCAATCCAGATGGCATGCCACTCGGAATGGCAGGCGCCTCGTGTGTGTTCGCCCACTCCTCTCGACGAAGCCGCTCTGACATCCGACGCGCGAATAGCAGGCCGTCCAGCGCACGTTGGTCATCGGCGATCATCCGGTGCGCCGAGCAATGAGTGCGCACGCCGAGGCCATATTGACAAGAACAATTACGCCCAACGGCGTTGACCAGGTCTTGATACTCCGCCGTTCGGCCATGCCAGGTGACTGTCATGTCGTCCTCCTCACAAATCGCGGCTGAGCGCCTCGCGTCTGCTTGCGCGCTGCCTTTCCTTCAGTCTGGGGCATCGCGCGCCAGACTCCATCTCGCAGTCGACGCACAGCCGTGTAGGCCTTAGACGGATAGGCGCCATGGGCCCTGAGTTCCCGTGGCGCCGGACACACTCCTGACGCCGAACTTACGCGAATCCGATTGCCCCAGCCGCCCAATGGGGCAGAGCCGACGTCTGGCGACGGATCGCCGCGCCGACTGCCACGACTTCATCCGGATTGACGCCCCGGTGCGGCTCTTTGCCGAACAGATCCTTGACCATCAGCTGGACTGGCAGGCATGCGCGTCTGGCCGCCGACCAGAACCACTTCGTCGATATCCCTGGCGCTGATGCTGGCGTCCTTGAGCGCCTGTTGCACCGGTCCCTTTGTGCGTTCGATCAGGTCATGGACCAGCTGCTCGAGTT
>Ga0066709_100004658_pt1 | contig 11027 bp, 8 predicted proteins | sample GraSoiAngelo_158_FD_79665 | JGI IMG/M metagenome (GOLD analysis project Ga0066709, IMG submission 79665) | Grasslands soil microbial communities from the Angelo Coastal Reserve, California, USA - 14_1009_16_30cm | ecosystem: Environmental > Terrestrial > Soil > Grasslands | place: USA... | reverse complement strand
GAAAATCGTGGATGCTCGATGGCTAACTGATGAATCGAGCTGTTGGCGCGCTGAATCGCCAGTTCCATCAAGTCCTCGGCGTCGTCCCCGTCGTTAAGTTTATGGCGAAAAGCTTCGCTCAAGACTTCGACTGCGGTTTGTGACGCGACTTCGCCTGCCTCGGCGCCGCCGACACCGTCGGCCACCACAAAGATGCCGCGATCCGCATCGGACACAAACGAGTCTTCGTTGAGCGGTCGCTTCTCGTTGAGCCCGCGATCGCTCACCGAAGCAGCCTGAACGTTCTTTGGTGTGCTCACTGCACTGCCTCCAGGGGGATCGCCGGTTCCGGCTTTTGCTTCGCGCGGGCGACGGCCTTCGCGTCCTGCACGTTACGATGTGAAAAAGCCATCAGCATTCCCAGCATGGCGAAACTCGTGATCAGACTGAATCCGCCGTGGCTGACGAATGGCAGAGTGATTCCAGTCATCGGCAGCGCGCGCGTAATTCCGCCAATATTAACCAGCGCCTGAATACCGATGAAGGCCGTCAATCCCGCGGCGCATAACTTCGTAAACATATCACGCGCTTCGATCGAAGTGCGAATGCCTGCTCCGACAAAAATAATCAAGGCCAGCACCACCAGACCGCCGCCCAGCAGCCCCGTCTCTTCGGCGATCGCCGCGTAAACGTAATCCGAGTCAGCGATGGGGATCACTTCCGGAAAACCGAGTCCAAGTCCGCGTCCGGTCGTCTTGCCGGAAGCGATACCGAAAACCGCCTGCGCAGGTTGGAAAGCAAGTTTGTCGAACCAGATATCGGTATTAACGCTCTTCTTCATTGCCTCGCTTTGATCCGCCAAATCTTTCATGCGCGGATCCTTTACCAGGGCCTCGTCGTAGTCTTTCTTCCACCATGACTCGTCGGGCGAGGGCGGATCGAAACCATCCAGCCACAGGTGAAACCGCTGCTGGATACGCGCCGGCAGAGCGTGCTGGATCGGGCGGGCGACCGTGGGCAGCAGCGGAAACTTTTCCTGAATGTCGCGGGGCAGGGCGCCCACCACCAGAATCAACATAACCAGCATCACTGAGCCGACGAAAACCAGAAGCTGTGGCCAGCGTCGCACCGCAACCAGGTAAAGCGTCGCGTAGGCGCCGCTGAAAATCAGCATCTGGCCAAAGTCTTTCAGCGCAAAGAACGGCACAAAGGGAATCACCGCCATGACGATCAAGGGCACGATGTCCCGCGCGCGCGGTATTCCCCAGTAAGTCCGGGCCAGGTCTTTGTAGCGAGCAGTCAGGATGCCGGCGAAGCCAAGCAGGAAAGGAACTTTAGCCGGCTCCCACGGCGTGGTGCCGCCCAATGACTTTCCGGCGCTCGAGTTGATGATCGCGCCGGCCAGCGGAATTAGCGTGATCAGCACTACGATAAAACTGTTCCGCTGGATCCACGATAAGAATCGATCGTTTACGCAAAACAAATAGGAGAGCGCAAATCCAATCAGCGAAAGAATGGGAATCCACGTATAGCTGGCGGTCACGGCGTTTCCGAATGTGTACGTGGCTTCTTTGGCGGGAACCTGGGTCTCGGAACCCGGCGGCGGCGCGGGCGGCAAGCCCATTATCTGTCGCTTGGCTGCGTCGTAATTTTCGTTGATGTAGCGAAGACGCAGGGCATCGGTCTTTTCCTGCCGGGCGACAGCTTTATTCTTCGCGTTGTACTCAGGATCGCTATAGAGACGGTACTGGACCAATAGCCCGATCGAAAACAGCAGAATCGCCGTCGTGAAGAGAGTCCAGTTGCCTCTAAATCTTTTCACGATAGAGATCCAAAGCGCGGCGACGATGATTGGGAAATACATCAGGAGGTCACGAGCTGCGCCAATCAGAGAAGTCTCGTAACCGCGAATTAGCGCCGCGCGGTGGATCGCCGCATAGCCGATAATCTCAAAGACGGCCAGGCCAAGTAACAGCAGTAGGTGTGACGATAACCGGTTTTTCATCTGGGTTTAATAAATCCCGATCAATTCACCTGAATCGTTTAGCCCGGGCACTTGTGCCCGGCGCGCACAAGTGCGCGCTGTAAACGGATCATCTCCTTGGGCTCTGCACTGGCTGGGCCCGATTGGTCTGTACCGGTGCGTTGAAGTATCCAAGCGCGTTCGCTTTCAAGATCAGTTGGGCCGCGATCGGCGCAGCATTCTTGCCGCCGTAAAAACTGATGCCCGGGCCGGGTCCTTCGAGCAACACGGCCATCGATATTGCCGGCCGGTCCAGGGGAGCAAAGCTGAGATACCAGGCGTCGCTGCGCAGCTTGTCCGCCATCACCACCTCTTCATGTTGCCCAATGATTCTGCCCTTTGGATCGTGCTCGATAACAATGCGTCGCTGTGGCTGCCCGGTCCTGGGATCGATCACCGGAACAGCTTTCTGGGCCGTGCCGGTTTTGCCGCCACTACGAATGCCCGCAGCCATGACGGGCGCCATTGCGCTGGTTCCGGTGCCTCCCTCAGTGACCATGTTCATGATTCCGCGGATGGTCGCGGCCTGCTCGCGCGTTAACACTGGGTTCAGTACTTCTGCCGCTCGATCGAGTTCGATCTTCGGCTTCATTAACTTGCCATCCAGATTTGCTGCTGCGGATATGAGCAAGGCCATCTGGAACGGCGTCATTTGCGACGCATAGCCCTGGCCGTAACCTTCGTACATCAGTTCGCAGCGTGTCGAATGCTTGCCTGCTTTGAGCCACGCCTGGGTTGGGGCAATCGCGTTCTTGATGGCATTCGTGCTGGCATTCCAGATTTCCGGCTCGCGCCGGCCCTGGCCTTCGCCGGTGAGACTGTCATAAGCGCCCAGCCCCAGCAGCTTGGCAGTCTCCTGGATTTTTGGTCCGCCCAGTTGCGTTGCCAAAAATGAAAAGTAGATGTTGCTCGATTTTTGGTAACCAACGTCAATTCCAATGTTGCCACAGGCTTCACAGCCCCCGTTGTCGTCGGTGATGGTGCGGCCGCAACCTTCCGGCGAAAAACCGCCGCTCGTGGTGAAGCGAATATTCTGCATGTTGTTGCGAAACGCCGTGTAGATCATCAACGTCTTGAAGGTCGATCCGGGCACGTAGTATTCGCGCAGCGCCCGGTTTAGGAGCGGCTTTTCTTTCTTGTCGTTATCGAGCTTAATCCACGAGGCCTCGTCCTCGGTTTCTTTCAAGCTATACGAGGGATTGCTGTACAGCGCCAGCACATCGCCGGTCTGTGGGTTGAAGATGACCACCGCGCCGTGATTGCCCTTGAGCTGATCGACGACGGCCTGTTGAAGATCGCGATCTATAGTCAGCGTGTAGTCTTTGTTAAGCCTTTGCTCGACAGTTTCGCCGCGGATGATTTGCCACACTTCCGGCACTGCGCCGCTCTCTGTTCCAAACAGCGCTCGTTCCAGTCCGGGCTCTCCTCGATCTGATCCGAACAAATGGGCGAGTGCGGAATCCATCGGATACTCGCGCACGATGTTTCCGCCGGCATCTTTTTTGTAGTAGGCGAGCGGCCGTCCTTTGCGATCGTAAATCCAGCCGCGCAGCGTCGATTCGGAAAGCCGCCGGTTCCGCAGGTCCTTGTAACTCAGTTCCTGAAACTTCGGGTTACTTGCCGCCGCGTAGCGCGCCCAGTAAACGTGAAAACCGAAAATCGCAATTGCGACCAGAGCAAACAACCAACGCCAGGCGCGCAGCCCGCGGTTAGTGCTGGTCGCGCCCAGCCGCTTGCGAATCTCTTTGGAAAGATTTGCCGGAGCCGTGACTCCCGCCGCCGATCGTCCGAACCACAGGCGGATCAATGAGGCAACCAGCAGCAAGGCGACCAGAGCGAGGCCGAGCACATAAATCAAAGTGAGCCAGGCCGGCAGCTTCTCCGGCGAGGAGACGGGCGCAGGTGTTGCGGTTTGGAAAAGGAACAGTACGAACGCCATGTCAGGAATCGACCCTGCGGAATCGAACCTCGACGTCGCCGAACGCCACGACGTCACCTTCAGCGATGGGGCGGGCTTCGCCATAGGGGATACGCTGACCGTTGATATGCGTGCCGTTGGTTGAGCCGGTATCGGCGACCAGCAGCGTGCCGAGCTGATCCATCTTTAGTGCCGCATGGATTTTCGAGACGCTGGAATGATTGAGATAGAGGTCATTATCCGTGCCGCGGCCCACGCTCACGCGCTTACCGCCGGGTATAAACTCAAGCGTGACTTCGCGGGCGCCTTCAGGCTGCGACACCCGCGCGGTCATGGAAACGCCGCCGAATGCAGTCTCGGGATGCGGCTTGTCGCCGTGGGGACCTAACTGACGCTGCAGATCTTCCTGCCGCAGCTCCTCTTCAAATTCCCCGAACGTCGGCAGGATGGAAATCCCGTTAGTGAAGATGTCAACTTCCGTTTCGATCGTGACGGGCGCAAGCGTGCGATAGCGGCTGTCGTTGATATGATCGATGGCTGCGGCGAGCATCTCGGTCTCCAGTCGCCTGGTAATCTCGGGCGGTGTCTCAGAGTGCTTGCCCCATTCAACTTTCAGCTTCAAATGATGAGGCGCGATGCGGCCGCGGGTCTTGTCGTTTCGCACGCGCTGATCGATCAAAGCATTCATGCGCTGCACCAGCTGGTCCGTCGTCAGCCCGCTTTTGGGATCGATGGTGCGTCCCAGCTTGCGATCGACGACGTCTCCGACGCCCTCCAGAACGCGGCGCATCAATCGTTCGGGCAGGACCGTGTCGCGCCCTGGCTTTGATGGATTTTGTTCGTCAGCCATTGAAAAACAATACGTGTTTCCTGAATAAAGTGTTCTCAGTCCGTGTCGCTACCAGCACAAAATACACTAGTTCTGACCTTGCTGTCGCGCCGCTTCGTACAGAAGGATTCCGGCCGCCACCGCGACGTTCAGGCTCTCGACGGAACCCCGCATGGGAATGCGCACAGCTTCTTTCGCCAAGGCGATTTCGCCGGCCGAAAGACCACTCGATTCCGGCCCCACCACCAGGGCGCAGGGAACGCGCCAATCGATTTCCGTGTAACCCTTAGATCCGTTTGCGTCGGCGCAGATAGTGCGGATGCGGCGCCTGGCGCACCAGGCAATGATGTCCCCGTAGTTTCCGCCGATCCATATCGGCAAACGAAACGCCGACCCCATCGCGCCACGCAGAGCCTTCGCCGAGAAAGGATTGGACGTGTTCACGGTTGTGATAACGCCGGTGACGCCGGCCGCTTCCGAGGTGCGCAGGATCGCGCCGACATTCACCGGATTATTAATGCCGTGCATAATGACCAGCAAGGGCGCCGCCGGTTGTCTGGCTTTAAAATTCTTCTGATCGTTTGCCGGCCGCTTTGCCAGCACGATCATGCCCTGCGGAGTTTTGGTGTAGGAGATCGAAGCCAGGAGTTTTTCGCTGACCGCGGCTATCTTTCTCGAAGTCTTGCCGAGCTTTTCAAGAAGCGTAGCAGCGCGCTGTTTTCTCGCCAGCTCTTCAGAATAGATGACGGCTTCGATCTTTAGATTGGAAAAGAGCGCCTCTTCGCACAGGCGCAAACCTTCGACATAGATCGATTCATCGTCCCGCCCGTCACGCACAGCACGCACGCGGCGGAGCAGGGAATTATCGCGGCTGGTGACCTTCATTTCGTTTAGAGGCGGTACTTGTGCCGCCTGCGCGGACAACTCCGCGCTCTAAACAAGTTGCGGCGGGCGATAGCCCGCCTCTAAACAGCTCCAGGGCTTTCTATCTCCGCCCAAATCGGCCAATGGTCGGAAACATTCAAAGGCATAACGACACCCCAACGATTGACGCGCACGCCGCGCACAAAAATCCAATCGGCATGAAACCGCACAAAACCTGCGCCGCGCCACGTCGGCGTGCCGGTCGGAAACGGAGCCGCGTAGCCATGCGATTCCATGAATCGCCTAATCTCGATCGCCTTCTGTTTTGAAAGTGTGTTGAAGTCGCCAAGAATTACCGCCGGACCCTCGTACTGTTTCGCCCGATTCACCACCAACTCAATCTGCTGATGTTGGTTATCAAGCGGCCCATGCGGATCGACGTGAACGTTGAAGAGCCGAACCTTTTCGGTGCCTAACCGAACCGTCGCTCCGATCGCCAATCTTGGTCGCCACGCGCAATCGTGCCAGGGCAAGTCGATTCGGGTGACTTCTTCCAAGGGAAGCCGACTCAGCAAGGCGACTCCGGTATCGCCCGTATCATGCAAAGCGATCTGCTCTTCAAAATTCAGCCACCACTCGCGCTGCTTTGGTCTTACTCCCCGCGGAATCCCGACGGCAACATGGACGTACGGCAACGCAAGTTCATCCGCGAGCCTGGCCGCGACATGAATCCCGCCGGCGCGACCGGTCCGCTTGTCAGCCTCTTGCAATGCTAGAATGTCGGGCGGTGGCAACAGAACATTTTCGGAAAATGCTCGAGCAGTCGTTTGGATATTCCGGAGAATCGTCTCGGCGCGACGGGTTGGAAAGTTATAACCGACTTTACGAAGCAGGCCGGACGAAATCAGAGCCCGGCCTACCGCATACCGAATATTGTAAGAGGCAAGGATTAAACGGGATCGTTTTTCCGGCTTTTCGTCCGGTAAGATTTGATTTCCAAACTCAATGCCGTTGTTCGGCTGTGCGGAAGAGGTCTTGAGTTTCGTCTCGGTGGTCACGCCGGAATGATGTTTCAGAAGCCCGCGTGTTAGCAAGGGCCGCCTGGTGGGGAACCACTTGCGGTGGCAAGCGGGTGATTCCAGATCCGAACACCGGGTCGCTGCTGTACGGATGCCCTCCCTTACGGTCGGGCTTCTGACACGCTAAGCGAATGCTGATATGGACACCAAGATAATTGCTGTGGTTGACGATCTCTTCTTCGCGTCGAAGATTCGCGGAACGGCGGAGCAGCTTGGCCTCGCGGTTAGTTTTCCACGGACGATCGAAGCTCTGGTTGAGACTGCGCTTCGCGATCGTCCTGGCTTAATAGTTTGTGACCTTCATTCGCAACGGATTGATCCGTTAGTGCTGGCCCGTACCTTGAAAGCAGACACGCGCTTTCAACACATCCGTTTGCTCGGGTTTTTCTCGCACGTGCAGACCGAGCTTCAACGAGCGGCTGAAGCGGCGGGCTTTGATCGAGTGATTCCTCGCTCCGCCTTTACGAAACACCTGCCCGAGATTCTATCAGGAATGGATTGACGGTTAGCTGACCGGTTGCGGCGCGACAACTTCGTGGATTGGCCGCACTTCCTGAATCAATTGCTCGTATTGGTCGAGCGTCAGGGCCTGCGCGCCATCGGAGAGAGCCTTTTCGGGCTGGTCGTGAACTTCCACGATCAATCCATCGGCGCCTACGGCGACGCCGGCGCACGCGAGCGGCGTGACCATATAGTTCTTCCCGGTGCCGTGCGAAGGATCGACTATGACGGGAAGATGAGAAATGCGCCGCACTGCGGGAATTGACGCGAGGTCGAGCGTGTTGCGCGTATGCTGCGCAAACGTGCGCACGCCGCGCTCGCAAAGAACGACGTGGTAGTTGCCTTCCGACATGATGTATTCAGCGGCGAGCAGCCATTCGTCGAGCGTGGCTGATAATCCACGCTTCAGCAGCACTGGCAGAGGCGATTTGCCGACGCGGCGGAGCAGAGAGAAATTCTGCATGTTGCGCGCGCCGATCTGAATCATGTCGCCGTACTTCTCAACTAAATCGACACTGCTTTCATCGAGCGCTTCAGTAACGATCTTCAAGCCATAGGTTTCGCGTACCTCGGCGAGAATCCTGAGACCTTCTTCACCCAACCCCTGAAACGCATAAGGTGAAGTGCGCGGTTTGAAGGCGCCGCCGCGAAAGAAACGTGCGCCGCTGCGCCGGACTGCCTCGGCGACGGCAAATGCCTGGGCATGGCTCTCGATCGCGCACGGGCCGGCGATAATCGCCAGCTCATCGCCGCCAATGGTTGCATCGCCAACCCGAACGACGGTTTTCTCCGGACGAAGATCGAGTGTGATCAGCTTGTAAGGCTTGCTGACGCGAATGGCTTCGGCGACGCCGGGAAGGCTCTCAAAACGCGTGGGATCGACTGCACCTTGATTACCCGTGATGCCGATGGCCGTGCGTTGCGAGCCCGGCATCGCGTGCGGTTTGAATCCCAGTTCGGTGATGACCTCGCACACATGCGCAATTTGCGCATCAGTGGCGTCGGCTTTCATGACTATTAACATGACAAGTATTTAGAGCTTTCGATACACTTCGCGTCGGTGCCTGACGTAGTGAATCGTTACCTGCTTTGCGGCACGGTCAACCCATACACAACGCGATAGTCTCCAACGCGGATCCGATACAAGTCATCACCGCCTGCCAACTTAACTGCCTGTCGAGGAAACGGCTCGTCGACAAGTCCCTCAATCTGCTTCATTACCCGAACAATTGTAGATTTGGGAAGCGAACGCAGATCTTTTTCAACAGAAGGCTTTGGGACAACCTTATAGGAGGCCATCTTTTTTCAGACGCCGCTTCAAATCATCAAGGCTAATCGTTTTCTCCTCGCGTCGCTCGGCAACCACGGCCAGATCATGCAGATCCTCCAGTAGCTTCTGATATCGCTCCAGAGAGAGAAGCACAGCCGTCTTGCGACCCTTCGAATCCACCACATATTGTTCGCGTGCAGCCATGGCTACTACTTTACCTAACTTTTCCTGTTTCCAGAAGCCCGATGCCTAGCAGGCCGTCACATCCTCTCGGGCACTTCGATTCCAAGCGTTGCCAGCGCCGCCGTCAACTGCGCTCGGGTGAGATCGGCGACTGTAACCAGCACCGCGCGCCTGGTCGCGTCTTCTTCGGCGATGATGCGATGACGGTGATAGAAAAGATTGAAGGCCTTGGCCAGATTGAAGGTGTATTTCGCCAAGAAAGCCGGCTCGGCGCTCGTTGCCGCCTGCGCAGTTGAATCGTCCAGACGCGCCGCCAACATTACCAACGACCAGATTTCATTACCGGCTTCGCCCCCGAGAAGCGTGGCAACCTTCTCCTGATGGTCGCCAATCTCTAGTAAAGCGCTGGCGACCCGGTCGCTACCGCTCCCGGTACTGACCTCAAGTTTGCGAAAGATCGAATTCGCGCGCACGGCAGCGTACTGGCAATACGGGCCGGTTTCGCCTTCGAACGACAAAGCCTCTTTGAAATCGAAGGCAATGACTGAATTTCGCGTGAACTTCAAAAGAAAATATCGCAGCGCGCCGACGGCGATTGCGTGCGCAGTTTCCAGTCTGGTTTCATCCGGCAAATCGGGATGGCGCGTCTTCACTTCCGCGAGCGCGTCAGCTTCCAGCCGGTCAATCAAATCATCGGCCTTTACCCCCAGACCCTTGCGACCGCTCATCTCGATATAGGGTCGCTTTCGATCTTCGTCAGAAAGCTCGATGCCGAGTTCTTCGCAAGCGGCCGGCGACAGCGCGACCATTTCATACGAAAGATGCACGCTGGCCTTCTCACCGAACTCGGGCACAATCGCCGCCACGCCCTTCTTTACTATCTCCTGGGGATACGACTGGCGCGAGTCGATCACGTTGTAGACAATCGCGCCGCCGCCAAAGTTCGGACGTGGCACCTCTGGTTGAATCTCAGCGTTTGGTTGCGTCGTGGTGATCCATGTCGCGTGACCGTCGGGATATTTGCGAAACGGCTGGTAGTTGAAATCGAGGCCCAGTTGTCCCAACTTCCACAGTTGATAAGCGACGTCTTTGCCGGTGTAAGTCACCGTTCCGTTCGAGCGCACGATAATCTTGTCCGACTCGTGCTCTTCAGTGCCGGTGTGCGATTCGAACGGCATTACCCAGCAGCCCCGATTGCGGCCTTCGCTCTCAAAATGGATCACGCCCCGCTCTTTCATAAGCGCAAAGGCGCGCTCCCAGAAATGTAAGTGCAGGATCTCGGATTCGCGCGCCAGCAAGTCATAACGAATGCCGAGGCGCTCCATCGTGTCGAGAATCTGTTCGACGTTACGGGTGGCTACGTAATCGGCTAACTCGGCAGTCGCGTTGTTGCCTGCTTCAATCGCGTGCAGCACTTCGGTGCGCAACTGCTGACGCTCCGGATTGGGCTCGCCATTCGTGCCGCCTTCGCGATAGAAAGCGCCGACACGCGTGTAAAGATCCCAACAGTAGTAATCAAAAGAACGTTCAGGAGGGAGCGAATGATCGAGCGACTTTATTTCATCGAGCGTCATCTTCTCAAGATGCATGAATCCAACTACCACGTCCGCGACCTGGACACCGGTGTTATCGATATAGTTTTGCACTTCGACGCGATTGCCGAGGGCCTTGAGAATTCGCACGAAGCTGTCACCCAAAACGGAATTCCGCACGTGGCCGATGTGCGCCGCCTTGTTGGGATTGATGCTGGTGTGCTCGACCATGAGCTTGCGATCTGAAAGCGGCGAACCCTGGGCCGAAACTCCGTGATCTCCATGTCTCCGTGGTGAATCTGCCTGAGTTGTCGCAAACTCTGCGAGCAGTTTCGCGCGATCGAAGAACACATTCAGATAGCCCGCACCGGCGACCTCAACGCGCGCGACGTCCTCGAGCGATTCCAGGGCTGACTTTAGCTGCTCGGCAAACGCGCGCGGCGGGCGCTTCTCGCCGGTGCTTCGTTTGATTTGCTTGGCCAGTTCGAAGGCGACGGGAAAGGCAAGGTCACCGAGTTCCGTGCGCGGCGGTACTTCACTGACAATCTGCTCCAGTTCAACCGCGAAGAGTTCCCGCGCAGCGTCGCGCACGCGATCCGTCAAATTATTTTGCAGTTCGATGAATCTCAATCGGCTGTTCCAAACTGGTTTAGATCTCGACGCAAACGCAAAGCGGATATTGTATTGAATCACCTCCGAATCACGAAATGCTGTTGCTCGAGGGTGGTGGCCTAATTTGAGGATGAGGTCAGTACCGAGAGCGGTAGCGACCGGGTAATAGTCCTGGCAATCTCGATTATTGCTATCGGCTTTTACCCGGTCGCTACCGCTCTCGGTACTGACTCCATG
>Ga0066709_100004657_pt1 | contig 11027 bp, 9 predicted proteins | sample GraSoiAngelo_158_FD_79665 | JGI IMG/M metagenome (GOLD analysis project Ga0066709, IMG submission 79665) | Grasslands soil microbial communities from the Angelo Coastal Reserve, California, USA - 14_1009_16_30cm | ecosystem: Environmental > Terrestrial > Soil > Grasslands | place: USA... | reverse complement strand
CTTCGGTCCAGCCGAGGTAACGGAACATCATTTCGCCGCTCAGCACGACGCTCCCGGGATTGACCTTGTCCTGATTGGCGTACTTCGGCGCCGTGCCATGCGTTGCTTCGAAAATAGCGTGGCCGGAGATGTAATTGATGTTGCCACCAGGCGCGATGCCGATGCCGCCGACCTGCGCCGCGAGCGCGTCGCTCAGATAATCGCCGTTCAGGTTCAGGGTCGCGATGACATCAAAATCTTCCGGCCGGGTGAGGATCTGCTGGAGGGTGATGTCAGCGATGGCGTCTTTGATGACGATGCCCGCGCCGGGTTTGCCTTCGGGAATCTTGCACCACGGTCCGCCATCCAGTTCCGCCGCGCCGAAGTATTGTTTGGCGGTCTGATAGCCCCAGTCGCGGAAGGCGCCTTCGGTGAACTTCATGATGTTGCCCTTGTGCACGATCGTCACGCTCTTGCGCTTGAACTTGATCGCGTAACCAATCGCGCTGTGGATCAGTCGCACGCTGCCGCTGTAGCTCACCGGTTTGATGCCGATGCCGACGCAGACGTCGGAAGGAAAATCCTTCGCGCCGACGGTTTTCCAGAACTCCTCCGCCTTCTGTTTCGTGCCAAAGCGGATTTTATTGAAGTCCTTGGGAAATTCTTTGGCGATGAAATCCAAAACTTTCTGCGCCTCGGGCGTGCCGCCGGCGTATTCGATACCGGCGTAAATATCCTCGGTATTTTCGCGGAGGATGACCATGTCCACTTTTTCCGGATGCTTCACGGGCGACGGAACGCCGGTGAAGTATTGAACGGGCCGGAGGCAGACGTAGAGGTCGAGCATCTGACGGAGCGCCACGTTGAGCGAGCGGATGCCGCCGCCCACCGGCGTGGTGAGCGGACCTTTGATGCCGACGAGGAATTCCTTGAACGCATCGACGGTGTCGTCGGGCAGCCAGTTGTTGAACTTCTTGAAAGCGGTTTCGCCTGCGAACACTTCGAACCAGGCGGCCTTGCGTTTGCCGCCGTAGGCCTTGTGCACGGCGGCGTCGAACACGCGCTCACTGGCGGCCCAGATGTCCGGCCCCGTGCCGTCGCCGCGGATAAACGGGAGGATTGGGTTGTGCGGAACGTTAAGTTTGCCGTTTTGAATGGTGATTTTGCCACCGGGCGGAGGAGTGCCATCTTTGTAGGCCATGTTCTGATTTTGGATTTATGATTTACGATCTCCCCAAAAATCACGCGACTGCGGTCAGCCTCGTCAGGGTTGCCGTGTCGTTAAACACAGCTTGGACCCGGGTGACGATGTTCTCCGGCGTGAGGCCGTATTTTTTGCGCAAATCGTCCACGCTCGTGGCGTGTTCGATAAAGTGATCGGGCCAGCCGATGCGCACGACCGGTGTCGTAACGTGCTTCTCGTTGAACAGTTCGAGGACTGCGCTGCCATATCCACCCATCAAAACATGGTCCTCCAGCGTCACGACTACATCGGCAGCCCGTCCGAAGAATTCGTGCGCGCCTTTGTCCAGCGGTTTGAAAAAACGCGGATTGATAAGTCCGATATCGAACCCCTCGGCCTCGAGTTGCTCGGCTGACTTGCGAGCCAGTTTGAGCATGTTGCCCAAACCAAAGAAGGCCACTTTGCGACCGCCGTTGTTGGAAAAATTCTGGACCACCTCGGCCTGGCCGATCTCCAATAGACGCGGAATGTCTTTGATCGGCACGCCTTCAGCCGGGCCGCGCGGATAGCGGATGAAGACCGGATGTTGCTGGTGCGTGGCGGTAAACATCATGTCCGCCAGTTCGTCATCGTCCTTGGGCTGCATGCAAATAATGTTCGGAACGCAACGCAGATAAGCGATGTCGAACATGCCGTGGTGCGTCGGCCCGTCCTGCGGCGACAATCCCGCGCGATCCATGCAAAAGATGACCGGCAAATCCTGCAACGCAGCGTCGTGAATGATGCAGTCGTAGCCGCGCTGGAGGAACGTCGAATAAATCGCGCAGACGGGATGGAAGCCCATTGTGGCCATGCCGCAGGCGAACAAGACGGCGTGTTCTTCAGCGATGCCGACGTCGTAGTAGCGGTCGGGCATTAATTTTTGGAGAATATCGAGGCTGGTGCCGCTGGGCATGGCGGCAGTGATGCCCACCACGCTGTTGTCCTTCTGGCAGAGCTTGACCATCGTTTCGCCGAATACTTTCTGCCAGTTGGGCGGCGTGCCCGGTTTGGCGGGCGTGGCAGTCCCGGTCTTGACATCATACGGGCCAGTGCCGTGCAGTTTCTCCGGATGATTGAGGGCGGCATCGTAACCTTTGCCCTTTTGCGTCACCACATGAATCACCACGGGCTGGTCGCAACCCCTGGCGTATTCCAGCACGTTGATCAACAGGGGGAGATCGTGACCGTAAATCGGCCCGACGTAACGCAGGCCCATTTCCTCGAAGATCAGGCTGTTGCCGAATCCGCCGCGCCCATCGGGACCGCCCGCGCTGAGGCTCGGCTGCAAGGTCACTCCGGTGACGGCCCCTTTGAAACCCTCCTCCGCCTTGTGTGCCAGTTTCAAAGCCAGCTCGCCCTTAGGCAGGCGTTTGATCAGGCGCCCAAAATCCTTTTGCAACCGGTTGTAGGACGGATGGGTGATGAGGCGGTTCAAATAAGTCGAAATCGCGCCGACATTTTTGGCGATGCTCCATTCGTTGTCGTTGAGGATGCCAATGAAGCGCCGGGTCGTGTGCGCGATGTTGTTGAGCGCCTCAAAGGAGATGCCGTTGGTCAACGCGGCGTCGCCGAAGATGGCGACGACATGCTCATTACTCCCGCGCTTGTCTCGGGCGACCGCCATGCCGAGGGCCGCGGACAATGCCGTGCCGGCGTGGGCCGCGCCGTAGCAATCGTGCTCGCTTTCAGTGCGCAAGGCGAAACCGTTCAAGCCGCCGGTGGTGCGGATCGTGTGAAAGCGGTTTTTCCGGCCGGTGAGCAGCTTGTGGACATAGCTCTGATGGCTCACGTCCCAGATAAACTTGTCCTTGGGCGTGTTGAAAACGCGGTGCAGGGCGATAGTCAATTCCACCACACCCAGGTTCGGGCCGAGATGACCGCCGTTTTTGGAAAGGACGGAGATCAGCTCCTGGCGGATTTCTTCGGCCAGTTGCTGCAACTGGTCGAGCTTCAGCTTCTTGACGTGTTCCGGACTGTCCACCATGTCGAGGTATCGGTTCATAAGCGGAGAACGGGGGAATGGAGAGATGGAGTTTTGGAGTGATGAGGAGAAATTGGATTCGTTACTTCCCTGCTCCCAAAATCCAATGCGCCGTGGTTGTGACGGATGGCCTTCAAGTTCGGGAAGATTATTCCGCCGCGGAATTGTCCGCGAGGTTGACGCGTTTTAGCGTGAGTTCGCCAGAGGCGTTCGTTTCCAGTTGCTGGATCTTCAACTCGGCTTCAGTCAGCTTGGACTGACAGATTTTGGCCAGCCGCGTGCCTTCTTCGAAGCGGGCCAGCAGGGCCTCCAGCGACAACTCATCGGATTCAATCGACTCGACGATCCCTTCGAGTTTTTTCAGGGCCTCTTCAAAGGGCAACTCTTTCCCCCCGGCGGTCTGGTCTGGAGCCGCTTTGGCTTGTTTCGACACAAGCGCGAAGTTAAGACAGCTTCGGCTGCTCGTCTAGCGGATTGTCCAGAGGCAAAAGAGCCTGGTCAGTCCGCGACCACGCTGCGAATTTCCCCCTTCTTCAAACGCGTTTTCAAGGGTTGACCCGGCGACACCTCCCCTGCGTCGCGAATGACTTTACCCGTCGCAGCATCGCTGGTGATGGAGTAACCGCGTTCCAGAACGTTCGTCGGCGAAAGCAAACGCAGGCGGGCTTCAAGCGTGGCAAAGCGGTTTTGATGCCCCTTCAGTCGCTGGACGATTTGTTCGCGCAGACGGCGATCCAGTTCACGCAGGCGCTGGTGGCGGCGCTCCAACAGTTGCGCGGGACGGACCCGGAGCAAACGTTGATGGGAATTGTGCCAGAGCACCTGGCATTGGCGCCAACGACTTTTCACGCCGCGCAACAGGCCGGTTTGCAGATCGTCGAGCAACTGCAGCTTCTCGTTCAACCGGCGACGCGGGTGCAGACGCAACAGGCGTTGCGTCCATTGCCTGAAATTCTCTTCTTCGCGTTCGAGCCGCCGGTGGATGCGTTGCGCCATCCAATCGGACGCTTCCGCAACGAACTGGCGGCTCGCGAACGCGCCTTCGGTGATGATTTCCGCCGCCGCGCTGGGCGTCGCCGCCCGGACGTCGGCGACAAAATCGCTGATGGTGAAATCGATTTCGTGGCCGACGGCGGAAACCACGGGAACCGCCGATTCAAAAAGGGCACGGGCAACGACCTCTTCGTTGAAGGCCCAGAGGTCTTCGAGACTGCCGCCGCCGCGGGTGATGAGAAGAAGATCAAGGTAGGACAGGTGTCCCGCCTGTCCGGTCAGGCGAGACGCCTGACCTGCGTCGAACTCGTTCAACAGCCGGATCGCCGTTGCGATTTCCTGCGCCGCACCGTCGCCCTGCACGCGGCAAGGAACAAAAATGATTTCCAGAGCGGGATTGCGGCGTTGAATCACGTGCAGCACGTCGCGAATCGCCGCGCCGGTGGGCGAAGTGACCAGGCCGATCCGTTGCGGATATTTCGGCAAGGGGCGTTTGCGTTCGGGCGCGAACAAGCCTTCGGCCTGGAGCTTGCGCTTGAGCCGCTCGAACGCCAGTTGCAAAGCTCCCACGCCTTGTAGTTCGACCGCGCGAACGACGAGTTGATATTGCCCACGCGGCTCGTAAACCGTGAGATCGCCCTGGACGACGAGTTTCTGGCCGTCCTGGAGCAAATCGCGGTTCTCAACACTTTCGCCGCGAAAGAGCACGCAATTCAGTTGGGCGTTTGCATCCTTGAGCGTGAAGTAAACGTGGCCGGAACTTTGAACGCGCAGGTTGGTGACTTCGCCCGTCACCCAGAGGAGGCCAATCGACTTTTCGAGCAGGCGCTTCACCTGCGTCGTCAGCTCGCTGACGGTGAGGACGCGCCGGGTCGTTTCGGCGGGAAACAACTCGCCGAAGTCCCATTGGGATTTGGATTGCTTGCTCATCTGCTCTGAATCGAATTAAGCCATGGATTGAACTCGGAGCAAACAAGGATATGCGATGTTGTCAAGGCGGCAAGGCTGCCTTCGCGTGCCAGACCTAGCCGGGTGCAGGACAAAATAGTACCCATTCGAAAGGTTTTGCGACATCGGAAGCTGGGGTGTTCCTCTGTCCCGGAGGGACTGCTGAGAATAGCCCAACGTTTCAACGTTGGGAGTCGAATTCCGTATTGCGTCAGTCCCGAAGGGACGGCTGAATGAGCGGCATGTCTTACGTGAGCTCCTATTTCCATTGCGTGTTCAGCACGAAAGAACGCCAGCCGACCATACTGCCGCGGCTTCGCGAGAGGCTCTGGCCATTTCTGGGCGGCATCGCCCGGCAGAATGGAATGAAGGCCATTGAAATCGGCGGCATGCCAGACCACGTTCACATCTTGCTGTCGCTGCCCTCAACCCTTTCCATTGCCAAAGCTTTGCAGCTCATTAAGGGTGGCTCCTCCAAATGGGTGCATGAGACATTCCCGGAGCACAGACCTTCAGTTGGCAAGTGAAGTACGGGGCCTTCGGTGTCAGTGTGTCGCTATTGGACAAGACAATTCAATATATCGAGAACCAGGAGGAGCACCATCGCAAGATGACCTTTCAACAGGAATTTGTGGCTTTGCTCAAGAAACACCGCATTGCGTACGATGAACGTTACTTAGGGGAATGAATTTCAGCCGTCCCTTCGGGACTTGCTCTATTCGCGCCTGGTTCCCAACGCTGAAGCGTTGGGCTATTTTCGTCTGGTCCCTTCGGGACTGGACTCCAGACGGTCGGGAGCAATTCGTGGAAGTCCCGTCGCCGTTTTGAGGATTATTGTGCTTGGAAAGCGTACCCTCAAAATAAGTGTTGACGTAAGTGCACGTATGATTCAACGCCAATCTCATGAAAACCATTAAATTGATCCTCCCAGACTCGACCTACAATTTGGCTCTTCGGCACGCCAATACTGAAGGTATCGATCCCGCGCATTATTGCTCTATTCTTATTACCGAATGCCTTGGCCATGACGGGAAGCCCGCATTGCAAAAACGCCCTGTTGAAAGGCGCATTCCAAGGGCTCCGATCATCCTTGGAGGAGTCGCAACTTTAGGCCGAAAACTCCCAGACACTGTGGAACAGATCTTTGCGATTTGCCGCTATGTCTGGCAGGATCATATGGAGTACAGCGACGCAGTCGGAAAAGTCGCACGAGATTTATGCGTACAAGTAACGACCGTACGTGACAAATGTACACGAAGAATTTCGCTTCCAGACGTACATGTGGACACTGACAAGTTTCTCGATCTGCTGGCTCACCCATCCGCGCTTGTAGAACATTTGTGCCGTAAGTTTCAGAGATTCTCCGCTGAAATCAACCAACTCTTTGAGCCGATATCGACCGCGAAAAATTAACGCTTCAGTCGATCAAGATTTAGCAATGAAATTGGACAAACCCAGGCATTACATCGTTAGGCGGAGACCACATAGCCGATCGACTTGGAGTTTCAACATTCGGAGGAGTCGGTTAGATGAGTACGAGGAGGTTCAAGACGCTCGTCTGGTTCGTAGTTTGCGATTTAGGTGCAGCAAGCGAAATGGCTTTTAGCATTCCCATTCCATATTTGCGAAACCTCGTGATTCCGCACGCTTACTGCGACAAGGGAGGTCGACTCCTGTTTGAGGTGCACAAGAAGGATTCAAAGTTCAACTGGCATCACGGATTTAAGATGAACGGTAAGCAATTCAGACTAATTGATTAGGCAATTTCAGAGATCCGCTGAATCCTCAACGCCTTGCCGGTGGCTTCCTCCACTTCAACAAGCGCACCCTGCAGCAACACACGTTCCTTCGCCACTTCAAATCGTTGGGGTTGGCTGGTTAAAAAGCGTTTAATAACCGGCTCGATCTCACGGCCCAGCACACTTTCGTGCGGGCCAGTGAAGCCTGCATCGGTGAGATATGCAGTACCGCCCGGAAAAATCTGTTCGTCCCCCGTCTGCACGTGCGTGTGCGTGCCGACCACCGCGCTGACCAGCCCATCGAGCATTCGGGCCAGGGAAATTTTTTCGGAAGTCGCCTCGGCGTGCAGATCGACGAAGATGATATTCGTCGTTTGCCGCAGTCGCTCCACTTCGGCTCGCGCGAACAGGAACGGGTTCTCCAAAACGGGCATGAAGGTGCGCCCCTGCAAATTCAACACCGCGAGCGGCGGTTTGCCGGACAATTGAACGATCACGCTTCCCTGCCCCGGCGTGCCGGGAGGATAGTTGAGTGGACGGAGAAACCGCTTTTCGTTTTCGAGCAGCGCAATGACTTCCTTTTGGTCCCAGAGATGGTCGCCGCTAGTCATGATGTCCACCCCGGCGGAGAAAATCTCTTCGGCGGTATTTGGCGTGATGCCGGAACCACCAGCGGAATTTTCACCGTTGGCAATCACCACGTCGAGTTCGTGCCGTTGACGGAGTTGCGGAACGAGTTGTCTGACGGCGCGACGGCCGGGTTCACCCACGATGTCGCCGATGAAAAGCAGTTTCACGGGGCCGACGGTAGGGAAAAGGCGGCTGACTGTCGAATGGAAGCGTGAGGCACATGCGTCATGCGTAAAACGTAAAACGTAAATGCCGGGTGGCGGCACGACTCTCTAAAGCTGGCGCTCCACAATTTACGTTTTACGTTTTACGCTTTACGCCTCACGTTTCACTCCTCATTTTCGGTTTGCGTTTCTCGGCCACTGGCATTGACTTGGCGGCATGAAAACCACCCGATGCTTTCCAACCCTCGTTCTGCTTTCGCAACTGGCCTTTCTTTCGGCCCGGGCGCATCCCGCCGCTGACTCCCAGTTCGTGGCCGATGAGATGGCCGCGGCCGCCAACAATTTTCTGGCAACGCTGACAACCGAACAAGCCGCCAAAGCCAGTTACTCGTTGAACGACAATGAGCGTTTCAACTGGCATTTCATTCCGCGCGAACGAAAGGGACTTCCGCTCAAGGAAATGGCGCCGGAGCAAAAGCACCTCGCGCACGCGCTGCTGAGCACGGCGCTGAGCCATCGGGGTTACCTGAAAGCCTCGACCATCATGAGCCTGGAGCAGGTGCTGCGCGACCTCGAACAGGGTAAAGGGCCAACGCGCGACCCGGAGCTGTATTTCGTGACGATTTTTGGCAAGCCCGACCCGAAAGGCACCTGGGGCTGGCGCGTGGAAGGCCATCACCTTGCGCTGAACTTCATGCTCGTCGATGGCAAAGAGGTTTCCGTCACGCCGTCTTTCCTGGGCTCGAATCCGGGCGAAATCCGCGAAGGGCCGCGCAAAGGGCTGCGCGTGCTCGGCGCGGAGGAAGATTTGGCGCGGCAATTGGTCACGTCGTTGAATGACGAACAAAAGCAAGTTGCGATTTACACCAACACCGCCCCGCGCGAAATCATTACCGGCAATGACCGCAAAGCCAAAGCATTGACTCCGATGGGTATTTCGGCGGCGAAATTGAACAAGGCGCAAACCGAATTGCTCTGGCAGGTGATCAAGGAGTATGTCTATCGCTATCGACCGGAACTGGCGGACCAGGATTTGAAGAGGATCGAGAAGGGCGGAGCAAAAAGCCTCTATTTCGCCTGGGCGGGGAGCCTTGAGCCGAAGGAAGGCCATTACTATCGCGTGCAAGGCCCGACCTTTCTGATGGAATACGACGATACACAGAACAATGCGAACCACATTCACGCGGTCTGGCGTGATCTGGAGCGCGATTTCGGAGATGACCTGCTTCGGCAGCATTACGACCGGGTACCGCACGGACCATGAACCGCTGGCCGTCCCGCGCCAGACGGAAAGCGCCGATAAATCGGACGCACTCCAAACGCTTCGCGTGGTTCGGAGACGCCCAGCAGTCGCGAAGCGTCTGGAGTGCGTGCGTCTTCAGCGCCGCTTTCCCAAGCCAGGCTACGATTCGATGACCGGGTCGGTTCACGGAGGGCACGCGACCGCTCGACCGTCACACCGTTCGCGTATCGCGGAGACTTAAATCCAAACTTGATTGGCGCCCCGCCGCCTGCCAAGACAACGCGCGATGGGCGACTCCACACCTAAAGCGCAAGTCCCCGCGTCCGGGAGCAGACTCACCGTCACGATTCGTGACATCGCCTTCGGCGGCGAAGGCGTGGCGCGAGTGGATGACTTCGTCATCTTCGTCCCGTTCGTGGTGCTAGGCGAGGAAGTCGAAATTGAAATCATCGAAGCGAAAAAGAGGTTTGCACGAGCGCGGTTGCTCAGAGTCCTGAGACCGGCGTCCGAACGCGTCGCGCCGCCGTGCCGTTACTTCGGCCAATGCGGCGGCTGCCAATATCAGCACATCGATTATCCGGCGCAGCTTCGGCTTAAACGCAAACAAATCGCCGATTTGTTTCAACGCATCGGAGGCCTGGACGAAACGGTGATTGGGCCGGTCATTCCTTGTCCGCAGCCCTATGAGTACCGCAATCGCATCATGATCCGCAGCCAGTGGGACAAGGTTAAAAAAGGGCTGAATATCGGTTTCATTCGGCACGATAACCGGCTCGTAGTTGACATCGAGGAATGTAAAGTCGCCGAACCCCTGCTCAACGAACAAATCAAACGCGTGCGCGCCCATCCGCCGCCCAAAGGCGGCCTCAAAGTCGTCTTGCGTGTGGCACCGGAGGGCTGGGACGTGCCGCGGGATTCGTTTTTCCAGAACAATTTTTTTCTGCTGGCCAGGCTGGTCGAAGCCGTGCGAGAGCGCGTGCGCGACAGCGGTGTGCGTCATCTGGTGGATGCGTATTGCGGCGTCGGCTTTTTCGCAATCGAGTTGGCCGACGAGGTGGAGTCGTTCGCGGGAATCGAGATTGATCTGATGGCGATCAAAGCCGCGCGTGGCAATGCCGCCAATCGCGGCCGCAGCAACGGCGAGTTCGTCAGCGGCGATGTCGCAGCCGTACTTCCCGGACTGTTGAAGAGATTCTGCGCGACCGCGACGGCGATCATCCTCGATCCCCCGCGCGCCGGTTGTTCGTTGGCGAGCCTCGAATTGTTGAGGCAGACGCGTCCAAGGCAAATCATCTATGTCTCCTGCCATCCGGCGACGCTCGCGCGAGACTTGAACGTTTTGCTCCGGGACAGGGTCTATGAATTATTGAAAGTTGTTCCCTTGGATATGTTTCCTCAAACGCAACACATCGAATGCGTGGCGGATTTGCGGGCCGGATTAGCGTCGTGAGGGGCAAACCAGCCTTGCCAAGAGGCAACGCATGGTTTCAACTCTGGCCAACTCAATTCTATGGAAAATCGCGAAAAGTCGGGTTTTGCCCACGCGCGTCTGCCGTGGCTGATCGTTGTGGCGGCCCTTATGGTTTATGTGCTGACGCTGAACCGGTGGGTGTCGCTGGCCAGTTTGGCGGTTGTCGCCGGCGTTGCCAACCCGGAAGCGGCGCTGCCGCTGAACGCGCCGCTGCATTTCCTGTGGACCTTTCCATTTCGCTGGCTGCCGGCGACCTGGCAAGCAGTGGGCCTGAATATTTTTGCGGCTGTCTGCGGCGCATTGACACTGGGGTTGCTGGCGCGATCGGTGGCGTTGCTGCCGCATGATCGGACACGCGAACAACGGCAACGGGAACGAAACGAATTCTCCTTGTTGAGCATTCCGACGGCCTGGGTGCCGCCGCTGTTCGCCGCGCTGATGTGCGGGCTGCAACTGAGTTTCTGGGAACACGCCAACGCCGCGACCGGAGAAATGCTCGACCTGCTGTTGTTCGCTTATGTCATCCGATGCCTGCTCGAATATCGCATCGACCAGCGCGAAAGCTGGCTGACGCGCTCGGCGCTGGTTTACGGCATCGCCGCCACCAATAACTACGCGATGCTGGGATTCTTCCCGGCCTACCTGGCGGCGCTG
>Ga0066709_100004654_pt1 | contig 11029 bp, 6 predicted proteins | sample GraSoiAngelo_158_FD_79665 | JGI IMG/M metagenome (GOLD analysis project Ga0066709, IMG submission 79665) | Grasslands soil microbial communities from the Angelo Coastal Reserve, California, USA - 14_1009_16_30cm | ecosystem: Environmental > Terrestrial > Soil > Grasslands | place: USA... | reverse complement strand
GGAATGGGGTGGTGCAAGTTATCGCAGGGGCCGGGGCTCTGCTATTGGCTGCAAGCATTCCGGCGTCGGCGCAAGGAATCCCGCCAGCGGCGCCGGCGAGAGCGGCCAGTGCCTCTCCCCTGAATGACCCTCCGCCGATTGCGAGAGAGGCGCGCGGCTGGCTGGCGGACTTGATCAAGATCAACACCTCCAACCCGCCGGGGAACGAACAACTCGCGGCCATGTATGTAGCTGGAGTGCTGCAGAAGGAAGGGATCAAACCGGAAATGCTGGATCTGGCGCCGGGAAGAAGCGCGGTCGTAGCGCGTCTGCGCAGCTCGGTGGTGCCAGACCCCTCGAAATCGCTACTTCTGGTGGCCCATTTGGACGTGGTGCCGGTGGACAAGGCGCGGTGGACGGTCGATCCGTTCGGAGCGGTGATTAAGGACGGCTATATGTATGGCCGCGGCGCCATCGATGATAAAGGCATGCTGGCCGCGAACCTCGCGGTGTTCATTGGCTTGAAGCGGACGAACGCGCATCTGAACCGTGATGTGATTTTTCTGGCGACCGCCGATGAAGAACAGAGCGCAGACGCCAGCATCCGGATGCTCATTGCGAAATACTGGGACAAATTTGCGGCGGGCTTTGCGATCAACGAAGGCGGCAACGTTTTTCTGAAAAACGGCAAAGTGCAGTACATCGGCGTGCAGGCAAGCGAGAAAGTGGCGGTGAATGTCGCGGTGATTGCGCGCGGAACGTCGGGCCATGCTTCGCAGCCGACGAAGGATAATCCAGTGGTGCACCTGGCCGGGGCCATCGCGAAGATCGGTACTTATTCCGCCCCGGTGCACTTCACAGCGATTGTCCGGCGGTACTTCGAGGGCATCGCACCGCTGGAAGACGACGAAATCGCGAAGTGGATCCGTTCGGTGGACACGCCGGACCGCGGCGAACACGCGCAACGCGTGGTGTCCGATGCCAGCCCGCTGTGGAATGCGATGTTGCGCGATACGATCGCGCCAACGGTGCTCTCGGCGGGCGTAGCTAACAACGTGATTCCCGCGGAGGCGCGCGCGAATCTGAACGTGCGGCTCTTGCCGGGAGATTCGATCGGCACGGTTGTGAATGATCTGAACAAACTGGTGAATGATCCGGCGGTAAGGCTGGAGGTGCAGCCAAACGCAGGACTGGCGGCCCCGCAGTCTTCGCTGGAATCGGATTTTTACAACTTGATCTGCCGGGTAGCTTCGAAGGAATTTGATGGCGCGCCTGCGTTGCCATTTCAGTCGACGTGGTTAACGGACTCCGCGCAGTTGCGGCTGCACAATGTGCAGGCCTACGGGCTTGTGCCGTTTCCCCTGACTCAGGAAGATTTGAGGCGCATGCACGGCGATGACGAGCGGATTCCCCTGGTGGCTTTCGACAAGGGAGTAGGTGTGCTGACAAAAATTGTGACGGAGTTTGCGGTCACGCGTTACTAACCAAACGGCCGCTAAGAGAAATTCAAAAGGAAAATCGCACGGACCAAGCTTCCGTTGAATAATAGAAAGCCAGAAAGTTCAATCCGTCCTCGGAAGAAGGCATGAATTTTCGTCACTCGAAGATTGTGTGCACCATCGGACCGGCAACCTGTTCGCCGCGGATGATTGACCGCCTATTCGCGGCGGGAATGGACGTGTCGCGGCTGAATTTTTCGCATGGGACGCATGAAGAGCATGCTCGGAACTTCGCGTTGATACGCGGCGCCTCCGGCGAGCACGAGAAGCCGGTTGCGATTCTGGCCGACCTCCAGGGCCCAAAAATCCGTACCGGGGCGCTGGCGGGCGGAGGTCCGGTGATGCTGCGCACCGGGCAGCGGTTCATCATCACCACTGCCAAAGTGTTGGGCGATTCCACGCGCGTCAGCACCACGTTCACGGCACTACCCCGGGAGGTGCACCGTGGTGACCGCATCCTGCTCTCGGACGGATTAATCGAGCTGCGGGTCGAGCAGGTGCGTAGCCGGGAGGTGATTTGCGAGATCGTGAATGGCGGAGCGCTCGGCCAGCATAAAGGCATCAATCTGCCTGGTTTGAAGCTGCGCGTGCCGGCGTTGACGTCAAAAGACCGCGCGGACCTAGCGTTTGCGCTGAAGCATGGCGCGAATTACATCGCGGTGAGCTTTGTGCGGCGGCCCGAAGACGTGCTGCTGGCAAAACAACTAATTCGACGCGCTGGAAAAGACACACCGGTAATTGCCAAGCTCGAAAAACCGCAGGCCATCGAGAATCTGGATGCCATCCTGCGCGCAGCCGACGGGGTGATGGTGGCGCGCGGCGACCTGGGCGTGGAAATGAGCCCGGAACGCGTGCCGGTGGTGCAGAAAATGATTATCGCAAGGGCGAGGGAACTCCGGCGGCCGGTAATCACCGCGACGCAAATGCTGGAATCCATGACGGAAAATCCGCGGCCCACGCGAGCGGAGGCTTCGGACGTGGCCAATGCCATTTTCGACGGATCCGACGCGGTGATGCTTTCCGCCGAAACGGCCACGGGAAAATACCCCATCGAGGCTGTGAGCATGATGGCGCGCATCGTCGAAGAGGCGGAAGGGAGCGTCCGGGAGTTTCCGCGACCCGCACATCAGGAGCAACTCAAAATACCGGGAACTGTGGCCGAGTTGGTGTGCCACGCTTCACGCGAATTGGACATGAAAGTGATCGCCGTGTTCACGCACAGCGGATTCACGGCCCGGCTGATCTCGCGTTACCGTCCCTTAATTCCGATCGTGGCGTTTTCTCCCGAACAGGAGACGCGGCGACGCCTGGCCATGATCTGGGGTGTGTACCCAAGGAATATTCAGGATGTGCGAAAGATAGACGGGCTGGCAGCAGTGGCCGAGAAACGTCTGCTGGAAGAACGGCTGGTGCGCAAAGGCGACGTCATTGGAATCGTTGCGGGAACGCCAATGGGGATCCGCGGCACGACGAACTTCATGAAGTTTCACTTGATCGGTGGGCCGGCGTAAATTGAAGCGCCCTTAATTGACCCAATTGTCGGGGCGCGAGGGTGGTTCCTTGCGGTGCTTGCCCATGTAAACTTCAAAGCGCCGGCGATTGCGGCGGTTTTGCCAATCGGAAACGCTGTTGCGCAAACTGTAAAGAAAAGACCCGCGGCGCAGATAAACGTAGCCCACCAACAGTCCGCCCAGATGACAGAGATGGCTTACTCGGTCAGCTCCCAACCCAAACGTCCCGAGAAAGGTGATGACGGTCATAACGATGACGACCGTACGCATGCTCATGGCCACCGGGAAGGGAAGGAGATAGACGCGGCGATCGGGAAAGAGAATGGCGCAAGCAACGAGAATTCCGAAAATAGCGCCGGAAGCGCCGATCGTTGGCACATAGGAGAATCCCTGATGGAACAGGACGGGCACCGTTTTCACAATGACATTGATGACCCCAGCACCCACTCCCGTAAGCAAGTAATAGCGCAGGAAGCGATTTCTTCCCCAGACGAGCTCAAGCTCTCGGCCAAACATCCAGAGCATGAACATGTTCATGAGGATGTGCCAGATGCTGTTGACGTCATGCAGAAACAAGTAGGTGAAGGGCTGCCAGATGTGCAGCAGAGGAATGACGCTGGCAGGGACAAGGCCGAACCACTTCAACAGCTCTATGTACGCGGACGGCCCGGAAAAGCGGTAGAGGAGAGCTTCGAAAATGAATACCGCAAAGTTGGCGATAAGAAGAAGCTTGACTCCCGGAGTGACGTAGAAGTCAAAACTGACCCTATAGTTCTTGATCCCGGACCGAGAATGCATTAACAAAGTTTACGGCGCGGGGACGGTTCCGTCAAAGCAGTGACGGGCAGGATCCGCCACCTCCGTGTCGCTTACTTGGAGGGACCTTCGAGCGTCGGCACCTCTTTTAGTTTCAATCGAGTTTCTTGCGCGCAAAATAAAATAACGACGCCGCCAGGGCCACGAACATGATCAGGCCGAAGAGATTGCTGGTTGCCAGTGGGCCCATCATCTCTGGCCCGAACGCGAAAAGGTCTGCACGCCACGGCAGGCGCAAAACAGCAGTGACCCAGTGGGGCACGTGATTGGAAATTTCCGCGTCCTGCAGCAAGTTGATGACAATCCCCAACAAACCGACCACGCCTCCGGCGGCAATCAACCCGCTGGAATAGAGCGCGCCAGGGCTGGCTTCGCTTTCGTCCTTTTTCTTGGTGGTTGCTTCCACGAGTACGCGGACTAACCCTCCCGCAAACATCGCCGCCGTCGTTCCGAGCGAAAGATACGAGCCAACGGCAAAGGCCAGCGACCGTATCCCGAGAATCTCCACGGCAATCACCAGCGCCACGCCCATCAGGACCAGACGCCACGGCAAGCGCTGGCTCAGGATGCCGTTGATTACTGTAGCCATTAATCGTGCCTGGGGGGCGGGTGCTTTGTCGCTGCCAATTCCCTGCGCCCACTGGAGTTCAATCCTTTTGGAGCTGGGGTCGTAGAGATACTCGCCATCGGGGACCTGGCTGGAGCCAAGCGCATTGATCAGGACGTAGTTTTTTCCCAGATGTTCGAATGTGTCCTTTTCCACTTTAACGCCTGTAGGCAAGGCTTGCAGGTTGATCGGAATTTCGGTCGAAATATACTTCTCAAGGCCCTTATTCATCAGGCCGAGCGTGATGCCAATGGCAAAGGTGGAAACCGTCACGCCGACCAGCAGGCCCCACTGCTGGCGTACGGGCGTGGCGCCAACAAGATAGCCGGTCTTCAAATCCTGCGAAGTCGCGCCCGCGATCGCCGCGGCGATGCACACCGATCCGCCAATGGTAAGGGCCAAAACGCCGTAGCTCGGCGCAGTCCAGCCAGCAAGAAGAAAAATCGCGCACGTCGCCATGAGCGTGCCGATGCTCATGCCGCTCACCGGATTGGACGAATTACCGAGCAAGCCGCTGATGCGCGAAGCTACAGTGACAAAGAGAAATCCGAAGATCACCACGAGGATGCCTGCAAGAAGGTTCTGATACCACGCGGTGTTTGCGCCTTTGACGGGAGCAACAGTCAGCAGCAGGAACAGCAGGATGATAATCACCGCGGAACCGGCAACCACCCAGCTCATGGGCATGTCGCGTTCAATGCGGCTAGCGGCATTGGACGTAGTGCCGGCTCCTTCTGCGCGGACATCTTTGAGGCCCGCGCGCAAGGCGGAAATAATGGTTGGCATCGTTCGAATCAGGGTAATCAATCCCGCCGCTGCCACGGCTCCCGCCGCCATCGGCCGGATATACTGCCGCCACATATCATCAGGCGTCATCTGCGGGATGGGGATCGTCGAAGGATAGATGGGCGTATTTCCTGCGAGCTGCCCGAAAAACTGAATCGCCGGCATCACCAGCAACCAGGAGATAACGCCGCCCGCAAAAAGAATCCCGGCCACCTTTGGGCCGATGATGTAACCCACACCTAGGTATTCCGAGGTGATGGTGGCGCGGAAAGAAGCTCCCGGAAACCAGCCGGGGCGTGCCTCCGGCTGGCCAGTCCACGCTTGCACCGTATTCATCAGGAAAGTGTAAACACCACCTAGACCCAGCCCCCAAAACACGCGTCCGGCAAACGAGCCGCCGCGTTCGCCGGCCACCAGAACGTCGGCGCAGGCTGTGCCTTCGGGAAAAGTCAGGTTGCCGTGCTCCTTGACGATGAGCTGCCGGCGCAGCGGAATCATGAACAAGACGCCCAACCAACCCCCCAGCAGCGCCAGCGGGAAAATACGCCAGAAGGTGAATTCCGAGCCGAAGCCCAGAAAAATGAGCGCAGGCAGCGTGAACATCACGCCGGCGGCGAGCGACTCCCCGGCGGAGCCGGTGGTCTGCACGATATTGTTTTCAAGGATGGTCGCGCGGCCGAACGCTCTCAGGATGCTGATGGAAAGTACGGCAATCGGGATGGAAGCAGAAACCGTGAGCCCGGCGCGCAATCCGACGTACACGCTAACCGCGCCAAAGAGCAGGCCAAACAGCGCTCCCAGGACCACCGCGCGCACGGTGAATTCCATCAGGCTTTCTTCCGTGGAGATATAGGTGCGAAACTCGCCAGCAGGCGCCGTGGAACTCCATGGCCGATCGCGAACCGCCTTTTGTTCGCCCACTGAATCCTCCCTCGTGCCAAAGTCCAAATTGGCCGCAACCGCGCGGGTGGATTATGCCCCACCCGGGCAGGACGGGAAAGAGTGAATCCTTGAGCGACGGGAGGCGGGCGTTTCTGGGCCCTCCCGCCTATTGACTACTGTGCAAGCTCGCTGTATCGTGCACCGGATATTTTGCTCAGGTCGGTAGCACAGACCATGGGACGGGACCCTTCCATACCGTGGACGGCCGCGGATTATTCTGCCGGGCACCATTCGGGCTGTTCTCTTCTGCCTAAGGGACTTCTTCTGTGTTTTCTCAGCCTTGAACAACGGAGGTTCATCGTGTTATCCCGCCGTCTTTCCTTGTTGGCAGCAATCATTTTCGTCGGGGCCGCTGTTCGCTTTATCCTCCCGGTTAGTGCCGGCGACGAATGGCTACCCATTACTCCGGAAGAGCTGAAGATGACCAGCGATCCAAAAGCCCCCGGGGCGCCCGCCATCACTCTTTACCGCCAGGTGGATCGGGACGACAGTGATCCGATGAGGCCCCACGAGTACAACTATGTCCGCAAGAAGATTTTCACCGAGGAAGGCCGCAAGAATGCCGACGTGGAGATCCCCGTGTTGAAAGGGCAGTGGGATGCTCATAGCATTAAGGCACGCACGATTCGGGCTGACGGATCGATCGTCAATTTTGACGGCAAGGTCTACGAAAAGGAAATTGTGAAGGCTCGCGGCCTAAAGTTTTTGGCGAAGACCTTCACCCTGTCCGATGTCCAGCCCGGAAGCATCATTGAGTATCACTATATGCTCGATTTTGCCGAAGGATACGTTTTCAACTCGCATTGGGTTCTCAGCGATGATCTCTTTACCAAAGCCGCCAAATTTACGCTCAAGCCCTATGGCCAGTGGGCGTTGAGGTGGAGCTGGCCCAACGGTCTCCCGGAGGGGGCCAAGCCTCCGGTCCAGGAACACTCGTCAATTCATATGGAAGCTCAAGACATCCCGGCATTCCAGGTGGAAGACGATATGCCGCCGGAAGGGGCCATGACGTTTTTGGTGGATTTCATTTACAGCGAGGACACGTTCGAGAAAGAAGCGGATAAGTTCTGGAAGAAGCAAGGAAAGAAAATGGATGATGCCGCCGAGGGCTTTGTCAACAAGCGCAAGGCCATGGAGCAAGCGGTCGCGCAGATCGTCTCAACCGGCGATTCGCCGGAAGTGAAGCTGCAGAAGATTTACGCGAAGACCCAGAGCATCCGCAATACCAGCTACGAAGTGGAAAAGACTGAGCAGGAACAGAAACGGGCAAAAGAAAAGGAAGTTAACAACGTGGAAGACGTTTGGAAGCGCGGCTATGGCGATGGAATTCAAGTTACCTGGCTTTTCCTGGGGCTTGCGCGCGCGGCAGGATTCGACGCTTCTCCGGTACGGATCTCCACGCGGGATGACCATTTTTTCAAAAACAATCTCATGAATGCCAGGGATCTCAACACCAATGTCGTGTCCGTTAAACTCGACGGCAAGGACATGTATTTCGATCCCGGCTCAGCGTTCACGCCGTTTGGCATGTTGCCCTGGTCGGAAACGGGCACGCCTGGGTTGAAGCTCGACAAGGATGGCGGCACTTGGGTGACCACGCCGAATCTCGACAGTTCCGCTTCGCAAATTATTCGCAAGGCGGATTTGAGTTTGACTTCCGAAGGCTCGCTGGAGGGCAAGCTTACGGTCACCTTTTCGGGGCTGGAAGCCGTCTGGCGCCGGGTCGAAGAACGCAACGAAGATGAGGCTCATCGCAAGAAACTGCTGGAAGATTATGTGAAGGAAATTGTTCCGGTCGGAATCGATGTTGAGTTGACAAACAAGCCGGACTGGACCAGTTCGGCGCCAACGCTCGTCGCGGAATATTCCCTGAAAGTTCCGGGATGGGTCTCCGGTGCAGGGAAGCGAGCGCTGATGCCCGTGGGTTTGTTCAGCGGCCCGGAAAAACACATGTACGAGCATTCCACTCGCGTTCACCCCCTCTATTTTCATTATATGTACGAGAAATCCGATGACGTCCGCATCGAACTCCCGCTAGGCTGGCAGGTAAGCAGCCTGCCCCAGCCCGTTACCAACGATGCGAAATTGCTCGTCTATACAATGAAAACCGAAAATGAAAAGGGCGCGCTTCGCCTGGAACGTCATCTCAAGTGCAGTCTTACGATACTGGAGCAGAAGTATTACAACGCATTGCGGAGTTTCTATCAGTCGGTGAGGAGCGCAGATGAACAGCAAATTGTCCTGCAGCCGCTCGGCGTTTCTTCGGGTAATTGATCGTCTCGGGTTTGGTCCAGTTTTGGCCGTGCTAGCCGTTGCACTGCTTAGCTTGCCGGCGCCTGCTCGCGCTGGCGACGCGCCGCAATGGATGCACGCTCTCGTGAATGTACCTCTTCCCGAGCATGACGAAAAAACAAATGCGGTTTTGTTGCTCGCCGAGGATACCTTCACAGTTCAAGGCAACGGCAAAATGAAGCGCATCGAGCGGCGCGTCTACAAGATTCTGAGGCCCGATGGCCGGGCGTACGGAACCATTTACGCAAACTTCGATGCCGAGACCAAGATCAACAGTATTCATGGCTGGTGCATCCCGGCACAGGGAAAAGATTATGAAGTGAAGGATAAAGAAGCCATTGAGACAGCGCTGTTCGGCGTGCCCGATGGCATTTTGATGAGCGACGTGAAAACAAAAGTTCTTACTATCCCCGCTGCGGATCCCGGGAACATCGTCGGTTATGAAATGGAACAGGAAGTTCACCCCTACGTTATGCAGGACGTGTGGAGATTTCAGCACATAGGAGTGCCGGTTCGGGAGGCGCATTATTCTCTGCAATTACCGGCCGGGTGGGAGCATAAAGAAGTGTGGCTGAACCATTCAGAGACGGCTCCAGCTTCGTCCGGGTCGGGCCAATGGCAGTGGGCATTAACAAATGTTCCTGCCGTCAAACCGGAAAGCAATATGCCACCTTTAAGCGGAGTGGCGGGAAGAATGGTTGTTTCCTTATTTCCTTCCGGCGGCAGCGGGACTAAAGGCTTTGAGAGTTGGAGCGAAATGGCGCGATGGGAAGATGGACTCGACCGAGGCCGGCGCGATGCTTCTCCCGAGATCAAACGGAAAGTCGCCGCCCTGACGGTGTCCACACCCACGACGCTTGCGAAGATGCAAGTGTTGGCTCGGTTCGTGCAAACCGATATCCGCTATGTAGCGATCGAACTCGGGATTGGCGGTTTGCAGCCCCATCCTGCAGCAGAAATCTTCAATCACCATTATGGAGACTGCAAGGACAAAGCAACTCTGCTCGGGTCGATGCTGCACGAAATCGGCGTCGAATCGTTTCACGTTTCCATCAACACAACGCGCGGAGGAGCAGCGCCGGACCGCCCGCCGACCGAAGAGTGGTTTAATCACGAGATTCTTGCGATCCGGCTGCCGGACGACGTAAAAGATCCCTCGCTTTTTGCCATTCTCGATCATCCAAAACTTGGCAGGATTCTGATCTTTGATCCCACCGATGAATGGACGCCGTTTGGACGTCTACGCGGGGAGTTACAAGCAAATTACGGATTGCTGGTGACGGGTGATGGCGGCGAGTTGATCAAGCCGCCGCAGTTGCCGGCCGCCTTGAATGGCGTGATGAGAACGGCCAAGCTCACACTCACTCCGTCGGGCACATTAAGCGGCGACTTCGTCGAGCAACGCAACGGAGACTACGCGACCGAGCAGCGGGCTTCACTGAAATCCGTCTTGAAGGATGCCGACCGGATCAAGTTTCTTGAAAGCCTGATTTCTCACTCGTTGCCAACTTTTCAAATTACGAAAGCAAGCCTGCTGAATTTGAATCAGACCGACCAACCCTTTGGATATCAATATTCGCTGGTCGCGCAGAATTACGCGAAAACAGCCGGCAATTTGCTGCTGGTCCGGCCTAGGGTCGTGGGCGTCAATTCCAGTGATCTGCTGGAAACGAAGGAGCCCCGCCGGTATCCCGTTGAATTCGATGGCCCCTGGAAAAACACGGACACGGTTGAAATTGCCATGCCGACGGGCTATGAAGTGGATGACCTGCCGCCGCCCGTGAACGCGGATTACAGCTTTGCGAGTTATCACAGCAAAACGGAAGTCAGCGGGAACATGCTGAAATATACGCGAACGTTTGAAGTGAAAGAGTTGAGCGTTCCGGTCAGCAAGGTTGAGGATTTGAAGAAGCTTTATCGCATCATCGCCGGCGACGAGAGAAATACGGCGGTGCTGAAGCCCGCGAGCCACTGATTACCATTTCCAATTCTTTCAAGAATGATTGCCACGCAGGGTCTTAACCGACCAGGCTGCATCGGCGCGACCAATCAAGAGGGCCACGAAGCAAAGGATGAACACAGAGTGGCTCAGGCTCGCGCCGAAGTACTGCCAGAAGGGTGCGCTGGCGCCTGGATAGTCGGAAGAAAAAAGCAGAGTGATCATGAAAATGAGGCCTCCGACGCTGGCAGGCCGCACAAGAATCCCGAAGATTAGCGCGATGCCGATAGCGAGTTCGCCATAAGCCACCAGAAACGCGATGGGCGTGGCGTGCGCGAGCACGAATCCGCGAAGCACTGGCGCCATAACTGGATAAGCTCCGCCCTCAAGAAATCGATTAATCCAGTACTGGAAACCGCCGTGAAGCGTGAATTGCGTGCCAAAGACTTTGTATTCGCCGAAGATCAGGAACAGAGTGCCGACGCCAATGCGCAGAACCGCCACCGCGCGGGAATTCATGTCGGGCGAGGGCTGCGTTTCCTGCATGAATCCTTCTCCTGCTGGGGCAGGACAAATCTTATCCGAGTTTGGACAGGCGGTCGCGCACGCGATCGCTCAGTAACTTGCCATCGACCGTCTGGCCTTGCAGCACAGACTT
>Ga0066709_100004653_pt1 | contig 11029 bp, 10 predicted proteins | sample GraSoiAngelo_158_FD_79665 | JGI IMG/M metagenome (GOLD analysis project Ga0066709, IMG submission 79665) | Grasslands soil microbial communities from the Angelo Coastal Reserve, California, USA - 14_1009_16_30cm | ecosystem: Environmental > Terrestrial > Soil > Grasslands | place: USA... | reverse complement strand
GGGCAGCCGCTCGCGGTGATCGAGGCCATGAGCTGCGGACGATGCGTCGTGGCGAGCGACATTCCGGCGCATCGCGAGCTGCTCGGGCCCGCGGGAGTGATGGTCGCCGACGGCAACGCCAAGGACTTCGCGGTGGCGGTCGCACGGTTGCTCGCGGACGATTCCGCGATTGAGCGCTACGGCAACGCGGCGCGCCGGCGGATCACCGACAGCGACGAGTTCGACTGGGATCGGACCGCCACTGAGACGGAGCAGATTCTCCTCGCGGCCTCACCGCGGCGCCCTGCTATCCGAAGGCCGGCATGACCTCGTTGGCGAAGAGATGGAGCGTCGCGGGATCGCCGCGGTCGTGAGTAAAGAAGACGAAGTGGCGGAAGCCGTCGTCGACGAGGCCCTGGATGCGGCCGGTGACCTGTTCGGGCGTGCCGACGAAGCCACCCTCGTGCAAGCGCCAGCCGGGACCCGGGAATCGGCGATCCGCGAGCGCCCGCACGTCATCGAGCGCGCCTGCGTTCGGTGCAAGCGCGAGCACGGCCTCGAGCGACAGGACGATCGTCGCGGGGTCCCGTCCGACGCGCTCGCATTCGCGCACGAGCACGGCGCGTTTGGCGTCGAGGTCGCCGAGCGCGTAGGTCGGGCAGTTCCAGACGTCGGCATAACGGGCTACCAGCGGCAGCGTGCGCCGTTCGCCGGCGCCGCCTACCCACAGACGCGGTCCCGGTTGTTGCACCGGCCTGGGCATGTTGGGGAAGTCGCGCACCTCGAAGTGCTTGCCGCTGAAGGTCGTCGTCTCGTTCGCGAACATCGACGTGAGGATCGCCAGCGTCTCCTCGAGCAGGTCGGTGCGTTCCGCCAGCGTGCCCCACGGAATGCCGGCCTCGTCGTGCTCGCCTTCGACCGAGCCGCTCCCGATGCCGAGCTCGTACCGGCCGCCCGAGATCACGTCGAGCGTGGTCGCCATCTTCCCGAGCAGCACCGGGTGGCGGAAGGTCGCGCACAGCACCATGTGTCCCACCCGCAACGTGGTCGTCTGTGCGAGCAGCGACGTCGCGAGCGTCCATCCCTCGAGTGCCGGGTGCTGCGGCAGGCCCGGCCCGTAGAGGTGGTCGAAGCACCAAAACGACGAGTACCCGAGTTCTTCGCACAGCTGCGCGCGGTCGCGCAGCAACTCGTAGCCCAGGCCGATCTGCGGGATGTAGATGCCGAACTCGACGTTGGTCACAGAACGCGATTGTCCTGGGCTGCTACGTCTTCTTGACGCGGAACGCCGTCCAGTCGAGGAACTGCGCGCTCGGGCCCGCGTACAGCGTCTGGAAATTGCCGTCGACCCGCTTGGAGTGGAAGGCGACCACGTTGGCCGGGAAGAGCTGGTAGGTCACCAGCGCGTTGTCGGCGACCATCTTCTCCCACTTGGCCCAGAGCGTCTTGAGCTCGGGCGTGCCCGGCGGGGTTGCCAGGATCTTGTCGCGCAGCGCGTTGAGCTGATCGCTGTGGAAGTCGCAGAGGTTGGCCTGGAACCCGTCCGCGAACATCACCGTGTTCTCGACACCGGACCGCACCCACGGGACGGTCGCAGTGTCGAACCGCTTCTCGATCCAGACCTCCTGGGCGAAACCGGCGGCACCGACAACCTTGATGTCGAGGTTGATGCCGACCTTGGCGAGCTGCGCCTTCAGCACCGTTGCCATCGTCTCAGTGGGCGCGTAGCCCTCCACGATCGCCGTGTTGATCGAAAAGCCCTTCTTGTATCCGGCCTTGGCCAGGAGCTGCTTCGCGAGCTTCGGGTTGTACTTCTGCTGCTTGGCGAGCGCCGCCACGTAGTACGGCGTTCCCTCGGCCCACGCCATGTACGCGGGCTTGCCCAGGCCCTGGAACGCGGCCTGGTTCAACTCATCGCGGTTTATCGCCAGCGAGAACGCCTTGCGCACCTCGACCTTGTCGAAAGGCGCCTTGTTCTTGCACACCTGCGTATAGATGAACGAGTCGCCGGCCTTCGTCGTGACCTTGATGTCGTCGCGGCCCTTGACACCACCCACGTCGGGGACGTTGATCCCCGCCGCGTCGACCTGGTCGGTCAGCAGCGAGTTGACACGGGGCGGGCCCGTAATCGTGCTCACCATGTCGATCTCGCCGATGTGGACGTTCTTGACGTTCCAGTAGTTCTTGTACCGCGTCATCGTGAGGAGCTGCTCGGGCTGGTACTCCTTGAACTCGAACGGCCCCGCACCCACCGGATGCTTCTCGAGCGTGCCGGCCGCCGCCGCCTTGGGCGAGACCACCATCGTCTCGCGGGCGGCCAGCAGTGGGAGGAACGCGTACGCGTCGGCCTTGAGGTGGAAGCGGAATTTGGTGGGCGAGAGGACCTCGACGGAGTCAAGCGTCTTGAAGGCCGGGTTCCACGACGGGTTGTTGGTGGCGAGGTTCCGCATGATGCTCGCTTTGACTGCGTCGGCGTCGAGCTTCTCACCGTCCTGGAAGGTGAGGTTGGGCCGCAGCGTCACTTCGATCGTCGAGTTGTCGACGACCTGGTACGACGCCGCCAGCGCGGGCTCGTACTTTCCCGTCTTGAGCGGCGGATACAGCAGCGTGTCGTAGATGAACGACAGGTTCCAGACGTCGTTCGTGGTCGTCGACGTCGACGGGTCGAAGGCCACCAGCTGGGGCGAGCGGTTGTTGAGCTCGAGACCGAACTTCAGGGTGCCGTTGGGGTCGAAGCCGCCCTTTTTGGCGGCATGGGTGCTCGCGCCGGCGCTCGTGAGACCGAGGCTGCCGACGACCAGCCCAACCGTCGCGCTCAGTACGACGACGGCGCGGCGAAAGCGGCGAGACGTCCACCTTCCCATGACACCCTCCCCCCAAGACGGTCACAGGTCCGGCGTCACCCTAGCCGGACACCTCCGCGCGCGAGCGGGCACCTCCTTCCCCCCGAGTTTGTTTGTGTGCGGCCCCCCGGTAACCTGACCTGGTGAGCTTCCTCATCGATTTCCTCATCGCCTTCGGCGTCGGGTTCGCGGTCGCCGAAGTTTCCGTCGCCGCGACGTCGCTCTACCTCCATCGGTGCCTTGCGCACCGAGCACTCACCTTGCGGCCCGAAGCCGCGCTCCTACTTCGCACCTGGCTCTGGCTCACCACGGGCATCAAGGCCAACGACTGGGCCGCGATCCACCGGCGCCACCATGCGGCGTGCGACACGCCGGACGATCCGCACAGCCCCGCGGTCCTCGGGTTCTGGCGTGTCCAGCTCACCAACGTCGCCCTCTACCCCAAGGCGGCGCGCAACCGCGAGCCCGTGGCGCGCTACTCGCGCGATTCGAACTCCGATTGGCTCGACCGCCATGTCTTCCGACACGGATGGCTCGGTCTCGGCTTGGGAATCGCCCTGATCTGTCTCGCGCTCGGCTGGCCCATCGGGCTTCTCGCGGCCGCGATTCACACCGTGCTGTACATCCAGATCAACAGCTCGGTGAACGCGGTCGGTCATGTCTACGGCCGGCGTCCGAACCAGAACTCGGGCACGAACGGCCGGCTACTGGCGCTGTTGAGCGTGGGCGAAGGCCTCCACAACAACCACCACGCGGCGCCGACGTCCGCCCGGTTCTCGCTGCGCCGCGGCGAGATCGATTTGGGATGGTGGTGCGTCGCGACGATGCGCACATTGCGCCTCGCGACGGTGCGCCACAGCGAGCCGAAGCTCCGGCTCACGCAGACTCCCTGAAACTTTGGCCGTCAGTAAGGTGGGACGCGTGAAGGTGCGCGTCGACTCGGACACGTGCGTCGGCCACGGGCGCTGCTATGTCCTTGCGCCCGAGGTGTTCGGGCCCGACGAGTACGGGCATTCCGAGGTACTCCTCGACGAGGTGCCGCCCGAGCTCCACGAGAAGGCGCGCATCGCCGAGGCGAACTGCCCCGAGCGCGCCATCAGCATCGAAGACTGATCCCGCATCGTGCGTCTCTGAGGTACCTATAGGGGGCCAGATGTACGCATCAATCGAACGCCTCGGGAGTCCGCGCACTGGCGTCGTCGTCACCGGCGGCGCGTCGGGCATCGGGCGGGCGACGTGCCTCGCGCTCGCCGAGGTTGGGCGGCCGATCGCCGCCTGGGACCTCAACGGCGACGGCGCCGCCGCCACGGCGGAGGAGTGCGCGGCGAAGTTCGATGTCGCCACCACGTCGCTGCAGATCGACGTACGCGACGTCGCCGCCATCAACGCCGGGGTCGCGCCGGCCGTGGAGGCGCTCGGCTCGGTGGGTGGTCTGCTGCACGCGGCCGGCGTTCCGTCCGGCGGCAGCTTCGACGACCCCCTCGACGCCGGCGGTTTCGACACCGTGCTGCAGATCAACCTGCGCGCCCACGCCTCACTCGTGCGCGCGTTCCTGCCCGCGTTACGCGACGCGCGGCCCGGCTCGGCGATCGTCATCATCGCGTCGATCGAGGGACTCATCGGCCACGGTGGGATCCCCGCCTACACCGCGTCGAAGCACGCAGCCATCGGCATTACGCGTTCGCTCGCGCACGCCCTCGGACCGGAGCAGATCCGCGCGAACGCGGTGTGCCCCGGATACATCGCGACGCCGATGCTGCTCCCCGCCTTCCCGACACCTGAGGCCCGCGCCGCCTTCGAGACGAAGGTGCCGATGGGCCGCCTCGGCGAACCGCCGGAGGTGGCCCAGCTCGTGCGGTTCCTCCTGTCCGACGAAGCGTCGTACATGACCGGTTCCGCGGTCGTGGTCGACGGTGGATTCACCGCGTCGGGCGGGCAGGAATTCCACGGGACGTTGTGAACGGTCGCGAATTCACGAAGGAGTCCCGATGGCGATCGCGCTGACCGACGAACACCTCGAGCTCGCGCAAGTCGCCCGGGCGTTTCTCGAAGAACATGACGCGCGGGGCGCCGCCCGTGCCGCGTTCGACGCCGACGACGCGCTACCCGCGTTCTGGAAGGCCATCGCCGACGTCGAGTGGTTCGGCCTCCACCTGCCCGAGCAGTACGGCGGCTCCGGGTACGGGCTTCCGGAGCTGGCGGTCGTCCTCGACGAGATGGGACAGGTCTGCGCGCCCGGCCCGTTCCTCCCCACGGTCGTGGCGTCGGGTGTCATCGCGGTAACGGGAACGCCCGAGCAACAGCAGCGGCTGCTGCCGAAGCTCGCGGACGGGTCGTGGGTCGCGGGGGTGGGCCTCGACGGCACGTTGACCCGCGACGGCGACACGCTGCAGGGCGACGCCGGGCCGGTGCTGGGCGGCGGTCTGGCGGACGTGTTGGTGCTCGCGGCCGGTGCCGACCTGTGCGTCGTCGAGCGCGACGCGGACGGCCTGGCGATCGAGACCCGCCCGAACCTCGACCGGACGCGCCGCTCGGCGCAGGTGCGGTGCTCGAGCGTTCGCGTCGCCGAGGGCAACGTGCTCGCGGGCGCCGCGCTCACCGCGCGTTGTGTCCTGCGCACGTTGGCCGCGGCCGAGGCTGCCGGCGGCGCGACCGCCTGCACGGAGATGGCCACCGAATACGCGAAAGAACGGGTCGCGTTCGGGCGCCCCATCGGGCAGTTCCAAGCCGTCAAGCACCACTGCGCCAACATGCTGATTGCGTCGCAGATGGCGGCCGCGGCCGCGTGGGGCGCGGCTCGGGCGCTCGTCGAACGAGCCGACGCGCCGCTCCCCGCGGCGATCGCCGCCGGCATCGCGATCCCCGCGCTCCTGCAGTGCGCCAAGCTCAACATCCAGGTACACGGTGGAATCGGCTTCACGTGGGAGCACGACGCGCACCTCTACTTTCGGCGCGCCGGCGCCCTGCGCGCGCTCGTCGGTGCACCCGCCGCGCTCCATACCGAGACGACGCGGCTGGTCGCCGACGGCGCGACGCTCACGGCTGCGCTCGACCTTCCGCCGGAAGCGGAGCGACTGCGCCCCGAGCTGCGGGAGTTCGTGCGCCGGCACGACGAGCTGCCCGAGGACGAGCGTCACGCAGCAGTCGTCGACGCCGGGTTCCTGTTCCCGCATTGGCCGCCCCCGTATGGTCGTGCTGCCGGCGCGCTCGAGCAGGTCGTGATCGACGAAGAGCTCGCCGGCATCCCGCGTCAACGTGCTCTCGGACCCACGGCGTGGACGCTGCCGATCGTGTTGCCGTCGCTCATGAACCACGGCACCGACGAACAGAAGGAACGCTGGATCCGCGCCACCATGCTCGGTGACCTCACCTGGTGCCAGCTGTTCTCGGAGCCCGGCGCGGGCAGCGACCTGGCGTCGCTCACGACGCGCGCCGAGCGCGACACCGGCGGCTGGCGGGTCACCGGGCAGAAGGTCTGGACGAGCAGCGCGCAGTTCGCGCAGCTCGGCTTTGCCCTGGTGCGCACCGATCCGTCGGTCGCCAAACACGCGGGCATCACCTGCATGGTCATCGACATGAAGGCTGAAGGCGTCGAGGTTCGGCCGCTGCGCGAGATGACCGGCAACGCCGCGTTCAACGAAGTCTTTCTCGACAATGTCTTCGTGCCCGACGAGGACGTCATCGGTGAAATCAACCGGGGCTGGACGGTCGCCCGCACGACCCTCGGGAACGAGCGGGTCTTCCTCGGTACACGGGCGGCGGCGCAGTTCAACATCGACCTCGTCCGCCTGGCCATGGAGAAGGCCCCATCCGAGCCGGCCGCGCTGGCGACGACCGGCGAGCTGATCGCGACGTCGCACACGCTGACGCTCCTGAACCTGCGCGCCGCGACTCGTGCCGTCACCGGGGTCGAACCGGGACCCGAGGGCAACATCGCCAAGGCCGTCGGCACCGAGCACGAGCAACGGCTCGCTGATTTCGCGCTCGAGCTCCACGGCCCCGACGGTGTGTTCGCCGATCGTGACCTGGCGGCGGTGTCGGAGTCGTTCCTCTTCACGCGGCAACGAACGATCGCGGGCGGGACGTCGGAGATCGTGCGCAACGTCATCGCCGAGCGAATCCTCGGACTGCCGCGAGACCCCAAGCCGAGCTGATCGCGGAGGCGGTTACCGGTTCTCGGGACGCACGAACGGTTGGCCGTCGAGGCCCGTCACGGCGCCGCCCAGCTCAGCGAGTACGTCGTCGGTGCGGACGAGCCGTCCGGTCACCGTTCGTGGATCGCCCGAACACAACGCGAGGGCGGCTTCCGCGAACTCTTCGGGGTACTCGACCAAGTCGGGACGGTCGTGGGGAACCAGTGAATGGTGTTCCGTGCCCCACGTGGCAACGACGCGACTCGGTGACAAGGCGTTGACGGCGATTCCGCATTCGTAAACCTCGGACGCGAGCGCAGTCGTGAGCCGCTCGAGCGCGGCCTTGCACATTCCGTACACGCTGGCGCCGGACATGAATTCGGTGAGCTGATACGGCGGTCCGACCGGGTGTTCGGACGCGCGCGACGACACGTTCAGGATCCACCCGGAGCGTCGCTCCATCATGCCGGGCAGCACCGCCTGTGCCAGTTCGTAGGGCGCTTTGACCTGGATCTCGAACATGAGCTGCAGGCGTTTGGGAGGAAAATCGACAACCGGAAAGACCCACGTGACCGCCGCGTTGTTCACCAGGATGTCGATCGGTGCGACCGCAGCTTCGGCCTCGTGCACCACCGAGGCGCGCCCCTCGGTGTTGGAGAGGTCGACTGGGAGCGCGGTTGCCTGCCCACCGGCGTCGGTGATCGCCGCCACGGTCTCGCGGAGTGACCCTGGCAGCGCATCGGTGGGCTCGACGGTGCGGGCAACGGCGACGACGTGCGCGCCCTCGAACGCGAAGCGACGGGCCAAGGTCGCGCCGATCCCGCGGCTCGCTCCGGTCACGAGCACGACCTTTCCCTCCAACCGCTGGACCATCGGTCCTCCTCTGGCTGCGAAGCATGATGGCAGCCGGCGGTCCTGGACACACCGGTGACGTGATCACGTAGGGTCGACCGGCGGTGGACCTGCACGCGGCGACGCTGTACGAGGCGATTGCCGATGAGCAGCCCGACGCGCTCGCGCTGGCGCACGGCGACGTCAGGCGGACGTGGCGCGAGTTCGACGACCGAGCCGCCCGCCTCGCGGCAGGCTTCGTCGCCGCCGGCTTAACGGTCGGAAGCCGCATCGCGATCGACCTCTACAACTCGAACGAGTTCCTGGAGGCGTTCTTCGCCGCGCTCAAGGTCCGCTGCCTACCCGTTGCCATCAACTACCGCTACCTCGACGACGAGCTCTGGTACCTGCTCGACAACTGCCGCGCCGAAGCGGTCCTGTACCACGCCAGCATGGCAGAGCGAGTTCGGCGAGTCGTTCCGCGTCTCGACACGATCCGTCTGCTCGTGGAAGTCGACACCGCCAGCGACGCGCCGCGGCATGAGGCGGTCGCGCCGTACGAAGAGCTGCTCGCCGCGAACGACCCGCGCCGCGCATCGAACGCTCGATCGACGACCAGATGCTCGCGTACACGGGCGGTACGACGGGTCTCCCCAAGGGCGTGCAAGCACGCGTGGGTCCGGCCGGCGCCTTCCTGCAGAGCATCGCGGGCTTGACGCTGGGTTTTCCGGGTCAGCCACCCGATGACGTCGTTGTCGCCCGCCGGCTTCTGCGCGAGATCGCGTCCGTCCCGGTCGGCATCCCCGCGTCGCCAATGATGCACAGCACGGCGATGGCGATGCTGGCGGTCCCGATCCTCGCCATGGGCGGAGCGGTCGTGACGCTCGCCGGACGTTCGTTCGACGCCCATGAGCTCGTCGACACCATCGAGCTCCGTCGCGCGACCAATGTGTCGGTCGTCGGCGATGCGATCGCTCGACCACTGCTCTACGCGCTCGACGAGCGCGCCGCCGCCGGCCGGCCGGTCGACACGTCGAGCTTGCGAGGAATGTGTTCGGCGGGCGTCCAGTTCAGCGGCGAGGTGAAGGAGCGGCTGGTCGAGCACGTCCGCGGGCTCGTCATCGTCGACGCCTGCGGCTCGACCGACGGCGCGTGGTACGGCACGAACTACACGCGGAACGGCGATCGCGGCTACACGTCCCGCTTCCAGCTCGCGCCCGGCGTGGTCCTGCTCGGCGAGCACGACGAGGTAATCGCGCCGGGAAGCGACCGGGTCGGCCTGCTCGCGTCACCGAGCGTCAACCAGGACGGGTACCTCGGGGACCCGGTGAAGTCGGCCGAGACCTGGCGCGACATCGACGGCCAGCGTTACGTGATGCCGGGCGACTACGGACGGTTGCACAACGACGGTACGTTCACGCTCGTCGGTCGCGGGAGCGCGACGATCAACAGCGGCGGCGAGAAGATCTACCCCGAAGAGGTCGAGGAGGTCATCAAGGAGCTCGCGGGCATCGACGACTGCCTCGTGCTCGGGCTCCCCGACGAACGCTGGATGCAACGCGTCGTCGCGCTCGCGCAGCGCGCCGCGAACCATGACGTCACCGAAGCCGACGTGATCGGACACACGCACGCGCGCCTCGCCGCGTACAAGTCACCGAAGCAGGTCGTGTTCGTCGACGCCATCCCGCGCTTCCCCAACGGCAAGCCCGACTACGCGGCCGGCCAGGAACTTGCCCGGACTTACGCCCAGCGATCGATCATCACCTTGCACTGAGGGGTCGAGCCGCGCTGCGACTCGAAGACCGGCGGGAGCTCGTCGAGCGACACCGTCTCGCTGACCATCGCTCGGAGCGGCGCGCCATCGGCTTCGAGCGTGTCGATGACGTGGTGAAAGTCGGCGACGCGATACGTCATCGAGAACTGGAGCCGGATCTTCTTCGTGAGATAGATCGCGGGGACGCACGGCGTGTCCGGGACGCTACACCAGCCGAGCACCACGACCGTTCCTGTCGGTTTGACGATCTGCATCGCCCGCTCGATCGCGCCCGGGACACCGGCCGCTTCGATGACGACGTCGGGTGGACCACCCAGATCGTCGACGGCCGCGGCAACCGCGTCTTCCTCAGGGGCGAGGAACGAGGTCGCGCCCAGCTCCATCGCGAACGTCTCGCGCCGCCGTGACGTCGCCATCACCGCCACCCGGCTGGCGCCCAGGCGGCGGGCCCAGAACACGGCGGCGAGACCGATCGGGCCCGCGCCGAGCACGAGCACGCGATTGGCGGGTGCGAGCTGCGCGAGGTGCACGCCGTGCAATCCGACCGCGACCCGGTTCGACGAGCGCACCGTCTTGCCACGACAACGCGGCGGGAAGCTTCACCGCCTGGGGTTCGGCGACCAACGTGTACTGGCCGTAGCCGCCGATACCAATGAGCTTCTCGCTTCCGGTACACCACTGCGGATCGCCTTGCAGGCGCGACGGGCACCGGCCGCACGACATGATCGCCAGCGCCGTCACGTGATCACCGACGCGCAAGTGCTCGACGGCCGCGCCGACCTCGACCACTTCGCCCGCGTACTGGTGACCCAGGACCAGGCCCGCCGGCATCTGCAAGAACCCGCGACCGCTCGTCACGCTGAGGTCGGATCCACAAATGCCGCCGCGCCCGACGCGCACGACGGCGTAGCCAGCGGGCGGCTTCGGGTCGTCGACCTCCTCGACGACGAGTCCCTTGCCCACTCCTTGGAACACCGGCGCGCGCATCTCCGACCTCCGTCGCGATGTAGGGACTAAATTGCCACCTTTGCGGTTCGGGGGCAACGAACCGGGGTGCGATGACGACGCGGGCAGGAAGACGAGCAGCACGGCGACGCGCGCGCCGTCGCGCTGGCTTGGTCGCGACCGCCGCGGTCGTCCTCTCGGTCGGCGCCGCGGTTGTCGCCATCGGAGTCATCGATCCCCGCCCCAACGACGTACGCGCGCATCTGGGCGTGCAACACCCGACCACGACGTCGAGCACCACCACCACGACCACGACGTTGCCGATCGCCCAGATCCTCGCGCTGGCCCGGGACCCACGGCGCGGTACACGCGAGCCGATCACGTTCGCGTTCGCCGGCGATACGCACTTCGAGAGCCATCTGCGTGCGGCGGTGCTGTCGGACCCGAACGGCGGGTTCCTCTCTCCCATCGCTCCGGTGCTCACCTCGGCCGACATCGCGATGGTGAACCTCGAGACCCCAGTC
>Ga0066709_100004652_pt1 | contig 11030 bp, 7 predicted proteins | sample GraSoiAngelo_158_FD_79665 | JGI IMG/M metagenome (GOLD analysis project Ga0066709, IMG submission 79665) | Grasslands soil microbial communities from the Angelo Coastal Reserve, California, USA - 14_1009_16_30cm | ecosystem: Environmental > Terrestrial > Soil > Grasslands | place: USA... | reverse complement strand
TACGTATACACATACGTAGCCCTGATCGGCATCGCCCTCGGCGTGGCTTTTGGGTGGCACTACCACGGCGTGCTCTGGTACTGGAGTCTGGTTGCCGCAGCTGTCGGCGCGGCCGCGTTCGGAGTCCTGTACGGCATCGGCCTTCTGTACGGTCGGCTGAGACATGGAGGCCTTGAGGCGCTGGCCCGTGGCGATATCACCATCGCCGCAATGGTCGCGGCCGGCGCGGCGAGCTGCGCTGCGAATGCCCTCGTATGGGGCGTTTTGCTGGGGGGCCTCCTGGCGCTGGTGGCTTTGGTAATTATGCGCTCGGGCCGCGCGTACATGCCGTTCGGCCCTGGCCTGTGCCTGGGTGGTCTGGCCGCGTTGTTCCTGTGCTGAATGAGGCCGCCAGGCCTCTGGCGCGCCTGGGAGTCGCCCTGTTCTTCGCCCAATCGGCGTTCAATATCTACGGCGCGTCGCTGCCGCTGTACTTCGCTGGACTGGGCTTCGACCCGACGCTGATCGGCCTGCTGATCGGCGCGACCGGCGTCGCCGAGCTGCTCGGCGCGTTGGCGGTCGGCCCGGGCATTGACCGCTTCGGCGCGCGGACGCTGTTATTGGCGGGTACCGGCTGCTACGTGGTGGCGTCGCTCGGCTATAGCGCACTGACCGCCGCGCCAGCGCTTTTCCTGCTGCGCCTGATCCAGGGCTTCGGCCTGGCGGCGGTTGTCCCCGGCACGTACTCGTTCGTGCCGCACCTGGTCAGGTCCCGCGCGCAGACCGTCGCATTCGCCACGTTGGGCGCGGCGGGCAACGTGGCTATGGCGATCTGCCCGCCGCTCGGCCTGACGCTGCTCCTGGGTGTGGGTCCGCGGTCGCTGTTCCTGACGGCAGCCGCGCTGGCCGCCGTGGCGGGCTTCACGGTGATCGGCGTGCCAGCCGCGGAGCCGAGCAAGCGCCCCTTCGGACTGACCTTTCGGGCCGCATGGCTCATGCCGTTGCTGGTGGGCGTGCTGTCGGTCGCCCAGTGGGGCGTGATCCAGGCGTTCGTGCCCATCGAGGCGAGCGCTGCCAACAGCAATCCGGCGCTGCTCTTCACCGCCGATGCGATTGCCGTGCTCGCCTCGCGCATCCCCGCCGGCTGGATCGCCGACCGTTACGGGCCGTTTCGGCTCGCGCTTGTCGGGGTGATCGGCATGACCCTCTCGCCGATCGTGCTGCTGCTGCCCCTCAACGACGGCGTCCTGGCGCTCGCCGGCGTTCTGAACGGCGCCGGCGCTGGGCTCACCCTGCCACCCATGCTTGCTCAGCTCAGTCGCCGCAGCGACGATCGCACCCGCGGTACGGGCCTGGCGTATTTCTCGGTCGCTTTCGCGGTCGGGATGATCATCGGCGCCTCAGGCGGCGGTCTGCTGTACCCCGTGCTCGGCTTCCACGGCCTGCTCACGCTCGGCGCGCTGCTGTGCGGCTGCGGCATCCTCGCCCTGTTGCGCGACCGCCTCACGATGACCGTCGCGGTTCGCGACAAGCAGAAATTGTCGGACAGTTTTAGTTAACGGCTCGTGCTGCCTTACCCTTGCACTGGCGGGACGAGCAGCATGCGGTCGGAGCTCTTCAAGCGCCATCCATGGCACGGCGTGCACCTCGGAGCGGATGCGCCCGGCATCGTGACGTGCTACATCGAGATCGTGCCTACTGATACGGTCAAGTACGAGCTCGACAAGCTCACCGGGCACCTGAAGATCGACCGTCCCCAGAAATATTCCAGCGTGTGTCCCACGCTATACGGGCTGCTCCCGCAGACCTTTTGCGGCGAGCGGGTGGCCCAGGCATGTCGCGACCGCACCGGCAGGTCGGACATCGTCGGTGACGGCGACCCGATGGACGTGTGTGTGCTATCGGAGCGGCCAGTCAGCCACGGAGACATCCTGCTGCGCGCGGTTCCAATCGGTGGTCTGCGGATGATCGATCGTGGTCAGGCGGATGACAAGATCATCGCCGTCCTCAAGGACGATCCCGCCTACGGCGATTGGTCGGATATTTATCAGTGCCCACCTTCCCTGGTTGAACGTTTGCGACACTACTTCCTCACCTACAAGGAGGTGCCCGGCGAATCGGGCCGCCTGGTTGAGATCGCCGAGGTCTACGGACGACGCGCCGCGCATGAGGTGATCGGCCGCAGTCGCGAGGACTACCGCGACCTGTACGGGCATCTCGCCGACCTGCTCTCGGACGCTCTCGGAGAGGCGGCCGGGTAGGGTGTGATGTCGGGTGCGAACGCGAGCTAGGCTTAGCAGCTCTTTTCCAACCGAAACCAGTAGAACGTGTGCGGCCCAAGACTGAGGAAGTAGGGCGCTTCGCCGATGCGCGGGAAGACCGTCTCGCCGAACAGCTCGATGGGCACGAAGCCCTGGAAGGCGCGCAGGTCGAGCTCCACGGGCTGGACGAAGCGTGACAGGTTGTTGACCACCAGGATGGTCTGGCCCTCGTAGCAGCGCAGGTACGCGAGCACCGTCAGATTGCTCGGGTGGAGGAACTCGATGTCGCCGCGGCCAAAGACCGGGTAGCGCTTGCGAATGGCGATCAGCCGCCGCATCCAGTTGTAGAGCGAGCTGGGCCCGCGGCGCTGGGCTTCGACGTTGATGGCCTGGTAGTGATAGACGGGGTCGATCACCAGCGGCAGGAACAGCGCTTGCGGGTCGGCGCGCGAGAAGCCGGCGTTGCGATCGCCGTTCCACTGCATCGGCGTGCGAACGCCGTTGCGGTCGCCGAGGTAGACGTTGTCGCCCATGCCGATCTCGTCGCCGTAGTACAGGATCGGCGTGCCAGGCATGCTGAACAGCAGGCTGTGCAGCAGCTCCTGTCGGCGGCGGCTGTTGTCGAGCAGCGGTGCCAGCCTGCGGCGAATGCCGACATTGACGCGCATGCGCGGGTCACGTGCGTACTCCGAGTACATGTAGTCGCGCTCGTCGTCGGTCACCATCTCCAGCGTGAGCTCGTCATGGTTGCGCAGGAAGAGGCCCCATTGGCAGGTCGGCGGGATCTCGGGCGTCTGCGCCAGGATCTCGACGATCGGCGTGCGCGTTTCCTTGCGCAGCGCCATGTAGATGCGCGGCATGAGCGGAAAGTGGAACGCCATCTGGCATTCGTCACCCTCGCCAAAGTAGGGCCGCACGTCGGGCGGCCACTGGTTGGCTTCGGCGAGCAGCATGCGATTGACGTACGCCTGGTCGATCTCGGCGCGCACCTGGCGCAGATACTCGTGCCCCTCGGGCAGGTTCTCGCAGTTGGTGCCTTCACGTTCGAAGAGGTACGGGATGGCGTCCAGGCGCAGCCCATCGACGCCTCTATCCAGCCAGAACCGCAAGACGCGCATCATCTCGTCCACCACGGCCGGGTTGTCGAAGTTCAGGTCGGGCTGGTGGCTGAAGAAGCGGTGCCAGAAGTACTGTCGGGCGACCGGGTCCCAGGTCCAGTTGGACGGCTCGGTGTCGGTGAAGATGATGCGCGCGTCCCTGTAGCGCTGGTCGGTGTCGCTCCAGACGTAGTAGTCGCGGTAGTGCGAGCTGGGGTCGCGGCGCGCCGCCTGGAACCACGGGTGCTGGTCGGAGGTGTGGTTCATGACCAGCTCGGTGATGACGCGCAACCCTCGGCTGTGGGCCGCATCCACGAAGGCTTCGAAGTCCGGTAGCGTGCCGTACGCCGGCTGAATGCTCATGTAGTCCGAGATGTCATAGCCGTCGTCGCGCTGAGGCGAGGGGTAGGTCGGCAGCAGCCACAACGCGGTGACGCCGAGGTCCTGGATGTAGTCGAGCTTCTCGATCAGGCCGAGGAAGTCACCTATCCCGTCATCGTTGCTGTCAAAGAAGGCCTTGACGTGGAGCTCATAGAGAATGGCGTCCTTGTACCAGAGGGGATCATCCGGGCCGGGAATGCCACTACGCGCCCGCGGGACCGCTTCTGCGAAGGCCATGCCGAAATGGTAGCTACTGCGCTACGCGCTAGAGGCCGCGGCCATAGGTCGATGTCATGTCGGCCAGAAAGCCGGCGCCGCCGGGGTCGAGCTGCTCGCTGAGCACGCGCCAGCTCCAGTTGCCTTCGCGCGCGCCTGGCCGGTTGACGCGGGCTTCGCTGCCAAGATCGAGCACATCCTGCAGCGGCACGATGACGGTATTCGCCGTCGAGCTCAGCGCCAGTCGGATCAAATCCTGGCTGGTCTGTGGTCTGTCTTTACCCATGTAGCTCGTAAAGTACGCCCGCTCGACTTCAGAGAGACTTGCCAACCAGCCGCGGGTGGTGTTGTTGTCGTGGGTGCCGGTGTAGACGACGCAGTTCGGGTCGGGATAGTTGTGGGGCAAGTATGGGTTCAGGTAAGGGGTTTCGCCGTCGTCGCCGAAGGCGAACTGCAGCACCTTCATGCCCGGGAATCCGGTCGCCTTCAACAGGGCGCGTACCTCATCGGTGATCAGGCCCAGATCCTCGGCGACCACCGGCGGCTGCTGCCCGCCGAGGGCATCGGTGATGGCCTTGAAGACCGCGTCGCCCGGACCGCTCACCCACTTGCCACCCGCCGCCGTTTCGGCATTCGCTGGCACCTCCCAGGCGGCCTCGAATCCACGGAAATGATCGATGCGCACCACGTCGACCAGCGTGAGCAGATGGCGGAAGCGGTCGATCCACCAGGCATACCCGTCGGCGGCCATGGCGTCCCAGTCGTACAGTGGATTGCCCCAGAGCTGACCGGTCGCGCTGAAGTAGTCGGGGGGCACGCCGGCCACGACCAGCGGCCGACCCTGATCGTCGAGCTTGAACTGGCGCTGGTGCGCCCAGACATCGGCGCTGTCATGGGCGACGAAGATGGCGATGTCGCCCATGATGGCGATGCCCAGTGCCCGCGCGCGCTCGCGCACGGCGATCCATTGCTCGAAGAACAGAAGCTGGCAGAACTCGTGGAACTCGACGCGATCGATGAGTCGCTCGCGCGCGGCGGCCAGCGCGGCGGGGTCTCGTTCGCGCAACGGCGAATCCCATTCTGTCCAGGGCGAACCGAGCTCGTCTTTGAGTGCCGAGAACAGCGCGTAATCGGCGAGCCATTCGGCGTTCGTGCGACGAAAGCTCTCCAGGCTCGGGCGGAGCGACTCACGGCCGCGCTCGAAGGCGGTCTGCAGCGTCTGGTGTTTCAGTGGCTGCAAGCGTCCGAAATCGACGTGGTCGACGGGCAGCTCGGCCAGGCAGGCGACGTCGTCCTCGCTCAGCAGTCCGTGCGCGATGAGCGGCTCTGGGGCGATCATCAGCAGGTTGCCGGCGAAGGCGGACGGGCTGGCGTAGGGCGAATCACCGAAGCCGGTTGGGCCCAGCGGCAGGACCTGCCAGAGCGACTGGCGAGACTTGCTCAGATACTCCAGGAAGTCGAACGCGGCTGGACCGAAGTCGCCGATGCCAAAACGGCTCGGCAGCGCGGTGGGGTGGAGCAGGACACCTGAGCGGCGTCGATCGAGCGTCAAGGGCATCTTTTCGTTCGCGCGTTCGCGGGTTCGCGCGTTCCGCGTTGGGGCACGGGCGTCGTCAACGCTCGGCTCTATGAGATGCTAGTCCTCTTGGAACGCTCAAGCGAGGCCAACGCGAGAACGCGCGAACGCTTGAACGCGCGAACGCGAGAACGAAAAGAACGCGAGAACGGTTGATATGCTCAGCGGGATACGACAGGAGGGACGATGACGACCCGCCGTGAGTTTCTGACGAGCCTGCTGAGCGCCGGAGCGATGGGCCTCATCGTCGCCTGTGGTGGAGGCGCCGCCAACCAGCCGCCCGCGAGCGCGACCAACCCGCCTGCTCAACCAGCAGCCCCCGCCGGCGCGGCGCCGACGCAGGCCGCCCCCGCGCAGGCAGCCGGCAAAGCAGCCGCGGCTGGCGGCACATTGACGTTCGTACTCGAGAACGACGTGATCGACTTCGACCCGATGCTGTCGCGTGCATTCGTCGACCGCAACGCTCACTATCAGATCTACGACTCGCTCGTACGCGTCGATCCAACCGGCAAGATCATCCCCTGGCTGGCCGAGAAATGGGACACTTCCACCGACGGTAAGCAGGTCACTTTCACGCTGCGCAAGAACGTGAAGTACCACGACGGCACAGTCTTCGATGCCGAATCGGTCAAGTGGAACATCGACCGCTACCGAACAACGGACGCTTCCGCGCGCAAGGGTGAGCTTGCGCCCGTGGCGGGCGTCGACGTGGTGGACGCGTCTACGGCGCGCTTCAACTTGCAAACGCCCTTTTCGCCGCTCTACTCGCTGCTCGTCGACCGGGCAGGAATGATGGTCTCGCGCAAGGCTGTCGAAGCGGCCGGCGAGGACTTCACGCGCAAGGCATTCAAAGCCGGCACCGGCCCGTTCGTGCTGACCGAGGCCGTCAAGGACGATCACATCACGCTGGAGAAAAATCCCGACTGGTGGGGTCAAGATAACGCCGGCAACAAGCTGCCAAGGCTCGACAAGATCATCATCCGACCCATCACCAACAGCGACGTGCGGCTGACAAACCTGCGCACCGGCGACGCTCAGTTTGCGAACAACATCGCCCCCAAAGACGTCGCGACTGTCAAGAACGATTCGACCCTGGCCTACAAGGAGATCCCCGGGCTGTCCTACGGCAGTCTGGTCCCGAATCGCAAAGAGGGCTTTGTCTTCAACGAGGGGCGCTACGTCAAGGCGATTTCGATGGCGCTGGATCGCCAGGAGTTGATCGATAAGGCATTCTTCGGCGTTGGCACGGTTGGTTACGGTACGATCGCGCACGCACACTTCGCGTTTGACGCAAACTTCAAGCCGTTTGAAAAGCCCGATCCCGAGGCTGCGAAGGCGCTCGTTTCAGCCGTCGGCAAGGGGCCTTTGTCATTCGAATTCCTGGTGCCTTCAGGTGACCCCGCTCTCTTGCAGCAGGCACAGTTGATCCAGGCGCAGCTACGCAAAGCAGATATTGACGCGCAGATCGCGCAGCTCGAATTCGCGCAGATCTTGAAGCAGCAGTCTGACCACGTGTTCAAGGGCATCACGTATGTTGGCTGGAGCGGCCGCATCGACCCCGACGGGAATACGTACGACTTCAACTACACCGGGCGGCCTTTGAACGACAGCAGCTACTCCAATCCCGACGTCGATAAGCTGCTCGACGAGCAGCGCGCCGCGTCCGACGAAGCCACGCGCAAGACCGCGCTGCGTAAAGCGGAGCAGATTTTCGTGGTCGACGACCCATCGCGGGCGTGGTTCCGCTTCGGCGTCGCCCAGCAGCTCACGAGTACGAAGGTCCAGGGATTGGCACCCTACGCGGATCAGATTCCGAGGTTGCAGCTCGCGTCTCTGGCCAAGTAGGGCGTGCTCGTACGCCACCCTCACCCCTGCCCTCTTCCAGAGGGAGAGGGAGATGGGACTAGATGACCCGGTACATCATTCGCCGCGTGGTGCTGATGGTGCCGGTCGCGTTTCTGGTGACGGTGATCGCCTTCGGACTGCTGCGGCTGGCGCCGGGCGATCCCGTTCTCACGTTTTCGGGCGACGTCCGCGATCCTGAGATCCTCAACGCGATGCGGCATTCACTCGGACTCGACCAGCCGCTGCCGGTGCAGTACGTCGCCTGGCTCGGCCGCACCGTTCAAGGCGATTTCGGCCGCTCGATTCGCACGCACCAGCGAGTGGGCGAGGCGATCGTCGAGCGCCTTCCCGCAACGCTCGAGCTGACCGGCGCGGCGCTGCTGTTCTCGGTCACCGTGGGCCTGATCGTCGGCACGCTGTCGGCGCTGAACCGCAACTCGGCCCTCGACCTGTTGGCTACCAGCCTGACCATCGCCGGCGTGTCGATCCCCAACTTCTTCCTGGGGGTCATGCTCATTCTGATCTTTTCACTACTACTGCGCGTCTTTCCGCCTGGCGGATACGCGCCGCTCATCGATGATCCGCTGGAGAACCTGCGCCGCATCGTGCTGCCGGCGCTTACGCTGTCCGCCGCCACGCTGGCAGTGAACATGCGCCAGGTGCGTTCGAGCCTGCTCGACGTGTTCAGCCAGGATTACATCCGTACCGCGCGAGCCAAAGGTCTGGGCGAAAACGCCGTCATCGTCAAGCACGCGCTCAAGAATGGACTGATACCCGTGGTGACCATCGTCGGCCTGCAGGTCGGCGCGCTCATCGAAGGTGCCATCATCACCGAGCAGATCTTCTTCTGGCCTGGCGTCGGCAAGCTGGTCGTCGACAGCCTGCTGGGGCGTGACTACCCGGTCGTGCAGGCGACGGTTCTCATCTCGGCGCTGTCGTACATGCTCAGTACGCTGCTGGTCGATATCGTCTACGGCTGGCTCGACCCGCGCATCTCCTACTCGAAGGCGCGCTGAGCCGGGGATGACGCTCAGCGCTTCACCGCTCGAAGGAACGCTTGTCGCCCGGCCCGTCCAGCTCGAGGTCCGCCGTCGGCTCAGCACTCAGACGCTGCGACGTCATCCTCGGCTGGCAATCGGTGGCTCGCTCGTTGTGCTTCTGCTCTGCGTGGCGGTGTTCGCGCCACTACTCACGCGGTATGACCCGATCGTCGGCGACATCACCGAGGCTTTACAGTCGCCAGGCGCCGCGCACTGGCTGGGCACCGACGATCAGGGTCGCGACGTGCTGTCGCGGGTGATGTTCGGCTCACGCATCTCGCTGTCGGTGGGGCTGATCTCGGTCAGCATCGGCCTCGTGGTCGGCGTTACGGTCGGCCTTGTCGCGGGCTACGCGGGGGGCGTGGTCGATCTGCTGCTCATGCGGCTGGTCGACGCGCTGCTGGCGTTCCCGGCGCTGCTCCTGGCGATCTCGATCACCGCCGCACTGGGCCCGCAGATCCAGAACGCCATGATCGCCATCGGCGTGGTCGCGATCCCGTTGTACGCGCGCCTGACCCGTGGCCAGGTGCTGTCGCTCCGCGAGCGGGAGTACATCACCGCGGCGCGGGCGATTGGCGTCACCCCGGGCCGCATCGCCACCCGCCACATCCTGCCCAACATGGCCAACACCTTGATCGTCCAGGCCACGTTGACGACCGCTTTCGCGATCCTGCAGGAAGCGGTGCTGTCGTTTCTTGGCCTCGGCGCCCAGCCACCCACGCCGTCCTGGGGTCAGGACATCAACTACAACCAGCGCTACATCACCAACCTGATGTGGTGGGGAAGCGTCGGCCCTGGCGTGGCCATCTTCCTGGCCGTGTTTGCCTTCAATTTCCTGGGCGACGCCCTGCGCGACTGGCTCGACCCGCAGTTTCGCCGGCGGGCGTAGGGCGCTCAGCGGCCCATGACGTACGGCACGCGGCCGCGGGGCGAGGCGGCGCCGCTGAGGACGCCGTTCGGCTCGCGCGCCACCGCGGTGACCTGGCCATGACTCCAGGGACCGTCGACTGACACCTTGTGTCCGCGCGCGGTCAGCTCGTCGCGCACGTCGGCCGGGATGCGCGACTCGATGCGCACCCCGCCCGGCACCGCCTGGTGCGGGTAGAACGAGCCGGGAAAGTGGGTGCTCTGGACGGTGGGCGCGTCGAGCGCCTCCTGCAGGTCCATGCCGAATTCGACGACGTTCAAAAAGAACTGCAGCGACCACTGGTCCTGCTGGTCCCCGCCGGGCGTGCCGAACGCCAGCCACGGCTGCCCGTCGCGCAAGGCGAGCGACGGCGTAAGCGTGGTGCGTGGCCGTTTGCCAGGGGCAAGCGAGTTGGGGTGCCGCTCATCCAGGTAGAACATCTGGCCGCGAGTGCCCAGTGGGAAACCGAGTCCCTCGACGACAGGCGATGACCCGATCCAGCCACCGCTGGGCGTCGCCGCGAACAGGTTGCCCCAGCGATCGACCACGTCGATGTGGGTGGTGTCCCCCGTAACTACGGGCCAACGCTCGGCAGGCGCCGCGGTGACAGCCACCACGCCCGCGCGCTGCTCCAGACTGGCGCGGCGAGGATCGACCAGCGCGCGGCGCTCGGCCGCGTAGTCCTCCGACAACAATCGCCCCAGCGGGACATCCACGAATGCCGGGTCCGCGTAGTACCGCTCACGATCGGCAAAGGCCAGCTTGGCGCACTCGAGATAGACGTGCAGGTACTCCGCCGTGTTGTGCCCGAGCGCTCTGAGACCAAAGCCTTCGAGCAGCTTGAGCTGCTGCAGCAAGACCGGGCCCTGGCTCCAGGGGCCGCACTTCAAGACCTGAATACCGCGGTAGGTTGCGCCAACAGGCTCCTCGACGCGCGTGCCGCGGGCGCCGTAATCCGCGAAGTCCTCGAGCGCCAGCAGGCCGGTGTGCGCCTCGCCGCTGGCGTCCAGGAAAGCGTTGCGGCTGGAAAACTCGACCGCCTTCTGGGCGACTGGTCCAGTGTAGAAGTAGTCCATCGCCGCCTGGATGGACGCCTCGCGGTCGCCGGACGCGCGCAGGCTGGCGTCGATGGCGCCCTTCAACGTGCGCGCCCAGTCAGGGTTGCGGGTCAACGTGCCGTCGGCGGCTGGTCGACCGTTGTCCAGGTAGAGCGCCGCGGACGTTGGCCACTCATTGATGAATCTTTCGGCAACCTTGAGGATGCCGTTGTGCATGGCGGTGTACATCGGGAAGCCGCCCTCCGCCAGATCGACCGCTGGTCCGAGGACGTCCGCGAGCGAAGCCGTTCCGAACTGCTGCAACGCCGTGCACCACGAAGCGAACTGGGCGGGCACGGTCGCCGGCAGGAAGCCGTCTGGGGGGATCAACGACACGCCGTTCGAGCGGAACCAGTCGATGGTGGCCGCGCCTGGCGCCCAGCCCTGGCCGTTGATGGCCACATTGCGGTTCTGCCCGGCGGAGTGGATCAGGATGGGCGCCTCGCCGCCAATGCCCACGCTCTGCGGCTTCAACAGCGCCAGCGCAAAGCCAGCCGCGACACCCGCGTCGACGGCGTTGCCGCCTCTTTCGAGCAGGTTCAGGCCGATCGCCGCGGCCAGGTAGTGGCCGGCGGCAACCATACCGAAGGTGCCTTGCAGCACGGGGCGGGTGGCGAACGGAACAGGTCGG
>Ga0066709_100004649_pt1 | contig 11031 bp, 12 predicted proteins | sample GraSoiAngelo_158_FD_79665 | JGI IMG/M metagenome (GOLD analysis project Ga0066709, IMG submission 79665) | Grasslands soil microbial communities from the Angelo Coastal Reserve, California, USA - 14_1009_16_30cm | ecosystem: Environmental > Terrestrial > Soil > Grasslands | place: USA... | reverse complement strand
GAGCATAGCCGGCGACAAGCATCAGGGCGTCGCAGGGTTCATGGTGGGTGTCGGCGCCCCCGGTCCTGGGTTGCCGACGGGATCGCGGGCGCATCGAAAGCCCAGCCAGTTCATGCGACTCTTGGGATCGGCCCCGTTCCGTTGAGCAGGCCGGACCGCCGGTGTGCTGTCCACCCAGCCTCCGCCGCGAAAGGCCTTATGCGACCCGTGTGCAGGTCCTTTGGGATTCTTGTCCGGTGCGTACTTGTAGTACGACGGGTCATACCAATCGGCGGTCCATTCGGCGACATTGCCGGCCATGTTGAAGATTCCATAGGGGCTCACCGCATTCTCGTACTTGTCCACTGAGACAATCGGTGGGTAGAGAAGGAGTCGCTCGGGACGATCGCGTACCGGGCCGGACAGCCCTGTCCGTCCGAAATTCGCACGAGAAAGGCCGGCGGGCTCGTTCCCCCAGGGGTAGAGCCGGCCATCGGTGCCGCGGGCCGCTTTCTCCCACTCCGCCGATGTCGGCAATCGCTTGCCGGCCCACTTGCAATAGGCATCCGCCTCGAACCACGACACATGCATGACCGGATGGTTGACCATGGTCTCTTGAAAGACGCCCCCCCACTTCCAGTCCAACAATGGCGGCAAATTATTGGCCAGCACATAACGAAGATATTGCACGGCCGTGACTTCGTATTTGTCGATCTCGTAGACGTCCACATAGACCGTCCGTTGCGGAAGCTCCTGCGGGTAAGCATTCCGGTCAACCTGCCGATTGCTCCCCATCAGGAAAGGCCCCTCGGGCACGGGAACCATCTCATCCTTGGGAGGGAGAGCCGCAAGGCGAACCGCAGCTTGCCTCCCCTCGCGAGTCCATTCCGGTCCGATGTCGGCGACATCGGACCCCGCGCTCGTCAACGCCGTCACTCGTGAGGATGCGAGCGTGAGCACGAATAGCGCAGCTCCCCAGAAGACATGGAAAATTCGTCGTCGCGTTTGTTCGCTCATGGTCATCTGTGCCTTGATCCTTAAGGCTGTTGCAATTCGACCGTTGGCTTGATTTCACGCGAGCCAAGGATGCCGATGCCGAAATGCGGATTGTCCACGGCGGCCATACCGGCCCGAGCGCCTTGGCGCGCCTGGACTTCGAAGCGGGCCGTGACGGTCCCCTTCGCGGGCACAGTCACCTCCTGCTCGATCAGCATCCGTTCCTGCGGATGCCAGGCCAGAATTTTGTACGTCCCCGGCGGCACGTCACCAATCGTGAATTTTCCGGATGCGTCCGTCTTCGCGTAATACGGATTGTCCACCGCAAAACCCCAACTTTCCATGTAGGCGTGGAAGCCGCATTGCATGACAAAGATCCGGCGCGATTTGGTGAGATTGATGGTTTGGGTCATGGGCGTGCCGGGCATGTGTTTATGGTATTCGGCATCCATGCCCGCCGTTTGAGGATGGCTGGAGTTCATGGGCAACGGCACATTAAACAGCACCCGCGGCCCCAACTCCGATGTCTCGTATGCCTGGATGTCATGCATGACCGGATCCATGTTCACCACCTCGACCTTGTCATGATCCCTCACCACGGTCACAAATGGAGTGAAACGGCAGTCGCGCGCCTCGATATGCGGTGTCGAAAATGTAAATGGTTTGCCCTTCTGGACCCCCAACAGCACGACGACCACGTCCTTTAAACTGGCGTCGTCCCCGATCTCAAATTCCTTCAACAGGCGGAACCCGTGACCGTTAGAGATCCGGCCACAATAGATGGGGTCGGGAAAGGTCACGAGGTTAAATCCGCGGGGAATGGGTTTGCCGCCTTTCAGCGTGACGACGCCTGTGATCGTCCCGCCGTCCACGACAGGGGCTTCCTGGTAGGCGGAAGCGGGAAGAACGATGAAGAGACTCAGGCTGAGGATGAGAATGACCGTGAAACGCGATACGTTCACTACTTTCAAGTGCATCGAAACCTCCTTCAATCCGCAATAGAATGAGGCCACGAAAAAACATGCGATGAATCACTATACCAAGAATGAAAGCGGGGGAGCCACCCGTCGAATTTGTGGCTCCCCCGCCTCAGAATGAATCGGACCTTGGCGATTACTTCAGCGCGGTCGGCATCGCCTGTCCAGGAACGTGCTGCTCCTCGGCCTTCTGCCCGCCGGTCTCAGACTTCGAAAGAGGCATGATCCGGTTATCTCCGGCCGGCAACACACGGAAATAGCCCCACTGGCCGGATTGAGAATACGGCAGCCGCTGGTTCCCCCATGTGTAATCCGCGGGGAGTTTGTACCGCCCACCCGCAGAGGGGATAAAGACATCGATGACCTCGGCGCCCGAGAACTGCACCACGCTGATGTCATCCGCCCCGCCCATAAAAGGCTCGATCGGCCATTCGTGCTTTTCCACGCCGAAGATCTGGTTCTGCTCGTTGCTTGCGCCGAGCACGTGAATCCGGACCGGATCCCCCGCATGCGCCTGAATGAGCGGCGTGACCGGATCCTCGGGTTTATCCACTTTGCACGGCTGGAACATCGCGCCCAGGTTGCAGCCCTGCTCCTCGCGATTCTTGTACGGCTCCGACCGGTAATTCACACCTGTCAGGCCCGCAACGTTCTGCACATACGGCATGAAGCTCGTGCCGATGATATTGTCTTCATCCTGGAAGAACAGGGCCGCATCGCGGTAGTTCACGCGGTTCTCGTTCCCCTGGATCGTCCGGTCCACGATCACATCCGCAATCCAACTGTTCTTCGACGAGATGTCCTGGCCGGTCTTGGGATCGCGATACTTCGAACCCTTCGGGCCGACCACCACCGCGCCGAACAGTCCGTTCCTGGGATTGAGCATCACATTGCCGAAGTCCCAGACGAGAGAGGTAATCTCGCCGTTGAACGGATGCGCGTAATACGTGTACGTCCGGCTCTCGCCCGGGCCGATCGTCTGATCGCCGGGATTGTTGCCTACGTTGGCTCCCAGTGAATCCTTGGGATCGAAGGACAGCGAGAAGGCCGTGAATGACGCGCGGCTGTTCGCCATCTTGTTCTTGAGATTGATCTTCACGCAATCCCCCACGTTGACGTGCAGCGTCAAGGGGCTCGGCGTCAAGCCGGTGGCCACGGTGGCCGCCTCCTCGTCGAGCGCGTAGATCTTTCCTTGTGGGTTCTTCAGCATGATCTTGCGCTCGAAATCGACTTCGATCAGATCGGGCGCTTTTGGATTGAACTTCAGCTCATGGTCCATCGCCACGACGTTGAACGACTTGAGCGGTGCGTCGTCGGGGCAGACGGACTTTGCTTGCGTGGGAATCTCATTCCGTCCCGAATAGCCGGCAGGCAACTTCTGGAGATCCGGCGTCTCCTTGTCCAGGACTCGCAGAATGCCCCAGCCGCCTTCCGAGAAATGGGACGAGCGACCGGTGAAGTGGAGATAGTCTCCCGCCATCAATTGCGGGCCTCCTGCCTGCGGCACGACGAGATCGTACCGTTCGGCGATGCCGATGTGGATCGAGTTCTTCCTGTTCGCATCGCCGGCATACCGTTCACTGAGGAATGTATGGCCCGAGATCACCCAGTCCATGCTCTCGTTCATCAAGGTATGGAGCAGCCTGAACACCACGGTATCCCCTAGATATGCGCGCACCATCGGCGTCGAAGGATCGCCATGGATCAGGCTACTGAATATCTTGGAGGCATCGGGATTGTTCGCCAATCGCTTCGCGACCGGTTCGGCTCTGAAGTTCAAGCCGCTCCCCGTCGTATGCGTCCCCCCATTGAGGAACGGCATCGGCGTCATGGCGATCCGTTCCGGCATCATGAAGGACACGGTCTTGCCGCCCTCCAAGGCCACCTCGATGGGTTGACCCGGAGGGTTCCCTTCGGTGACGACATTGACCGTATGCGGCACGGTGTCATGCACCTGCACCGTCAACTCCCGGAAGCTCCCATTCACCCCGTATCCCACCGGCTCAACGGTATGAATGTCGGCGACGGGGCCGCTACGAATCGGCTTGCCGGTCTTCGGATCGTGATAGGTCGAGCCGACAGGCTCGACAATCAGTGTGCCGAACCCGCCGTGCGGCCACGTGGTCGCGCCGAAGGCATGATCGTGCCAGAAGACCGTGCCCACGTCCGCATCCACCCACAGGCGCGACCGGGTAAACTCCACGGTGACGATATCGCCCTTCGGATGGTCGTTTTTCAACGGCCGCTGCAAGGTGATGGTCGTGCCGCTGATGGACGCGATCCTCTGAATCTCGTTCCCTTTGACATTGTCGGCTCCGATAAGCAGCTCCGTGCCCACGTGATACTGCGCCGCGTTCTTGACCGTGAAGCTCTTGCTGCCCGCCTTTGCGGGCGCGGTGAACACCGTGTTCATCGGGGCGGGCAGACCCTTGTGATCCTTCTTCTCCAGCATCGTGAACGGCCGGACCGACTGCTCATAGGACATGCCCGTGATCACGCCATCGGTCGCTTGATTGTCGAACTGGAGGAAGTGCGGGTGAATGTTGATCTTGGAGGATTGGAAATTCGTAAAGTCGTCGTCCACCCATTCACTGGTCAGCGTATAGTCCACACAATCGTACACATTTGCGCGGAACACGAGCGGATATTTCAGGTCATTGTTCTTTCGAACCGCCTCTTCCTCTTCATGTAAGACAAAGATGAGGCCGTTCGGATCGACGATCGCAGGCTCCTTGCCATGCGGCTTGCTGATCTCGATCGGCAACCGGATGAAGTGAATGTTATAGTACTTGCGGCCCGCGTTTTCCGGGCACAGGCTCCAAATACCGTTCTCGCCGGGGCGGGCCGGCATCACGCTGCGACTGCCGTCCTCTTCCTGGTGAATCATCTCAAGCCACGGAGCGGGGTTGTGGTTCGGAGCGAACATCACCCGCTTCCCGAAATGCGGCCTCAAATGCGGCCACGACACCTTCCCGGTCGCCGGTTCGAACTGGATCGGGATGCGCTGGCCAGGCTTGGGGGATTTGTACTTGGGATTGTCGATCGTGCTCTCCTTCTCGGTCAGAGCGGTCGTCCCTTTCCAACCCCAATCCAACACTGTCGCGTCATAGGATTGGATCTGTCCCTTCTCGTCGTCCTTGTGGCCGGGCTTGCCCTGCGTCGGCAGCTGCATCTCGACCCAGTCTTTGATCGTCACGACGGCCGGATTGCCCTTCCAGTTCGTCTTCCCCTTCTCCACAATCTGGAAGGTCTTGCCGAACCAATCGAGGGTCTTGCCGACAAGCTTGTCTGACGTCACGCCGAATTTGATGCGTCCCTTCCGGTCCGGCAACTCCCGCAGGTCCGGCATCACGTCAGTGTGCATGTCCCCTTGCTGCATCGTATTGTAGACGCGCCAGTATCCCCACATGCCGGCCACATAATGGTGTGCCACGTGACAATGGAAGAGGAAGTCCCCGGCCAGCTGCTGACAGAGACCGGATCCGCATTCGGTGTCCAGATCGAACACCTCGGACGGGCCGATCACCTGCACGTCCACGCGGTCTGATTTCGTCCGAATCACCGGATATTTAACAGGACCGTTCTTGGCGGCGTGCCACAACGGCATCTCATCACTGGAACGAGGACTTCTCAACCACCGGATGGTGCCGCCGTGCGGATGGTGCGAATGAAAGACCTCGGAGCCGCCGTGCACGAGCCTGAACTTGGCGGGATCGCCGAGGTAGGACCTTGGGATCGTGGTCGGCGCGTCGCCGAATGTATAGGAGCTGTATCCCATGGACTCATCCTCGAACCCGAAGTATTCATGCTGCACATGCATATTATTGATGCCGAACGGCTCGCTCCGGTAATTCAACGCGCGGCCGCCGGGGCGATACGCATCCGTCAGCGGATCACGCTGCGGGAGGAAGTCGCCCTTCTTGTTGACAGGACGGAACGCCTCATCGCCAACCTCGTGATAGATCAGGACGAACTCCCGGAAGTCAGGCCCTTGTGGCGTATCGATAATCGCCTGCCAACCGCTGCGCATCTCAGTGGGGTCTCCCTTTCCGAGTGGATCCAAATAGCGTGAACCTCTCGGTTCAACGACAAACGTTCCGAACATCCCCAGAACGGTCAATTCACGATCGTTGCTGTAGGAATGAAATTGGCGACCGCCCTCCTGAGTGTTAGGATGGATGTACCATTCCATCTCGATGCTCTTGCCTTTGGCGGCGACGGAATCAGGATTGGTGGTGGTGGCCGGTTTCCCCGTTGAGCTCATCAGCATGCTCGATCCATGAATATGGAGACTGACGGCTTCGCCGCCCTCCAAGGCATTCCGTAACGTGACCTTCACGCAATCCCCTTGATTCCCGCGGATCACGAGAGGTTGAATCCAGTCGCCCTGGATGCCGTTGGTCACCGCTCCCGGATCGTACTGATCCTTCTCGTTCTCCCGTGCCGCCTTATTCTTCGCTTCCTCGGCCCGGACTTTTTCGAGATTTTCCGTCAGGACGTACATGTAACCGGGATACATATCGAGCCACTGATTCAACGTAATTTCTACGTTGATGGCCGAGATGTCGTACGCCTTGACAGGAGCCGTGGACGGGCACCGGCCGCCGACGACTTTCACCGGCTCCATGTCCGGCTGGGAAGCCAAGAGATACCCTTGGCCGTCGTACTGATGCATCGTCGACATGCCGTTGAACATGCCGGTGTTGGTCGTCTGGCCGACCTGCACCTGTCGTGTCATTTGTTCCATCAGCCGATTGTGCTGCATCTCCACAAGCGAGGAGCGATTCGCCCGCCCGGCCATCGCATCTTCCACGATCGTTTGGCCTTTGAGCTTCTGGGCCCACGCCTCGTTGGAATTGTCCACCATGCCCATCGCGGCATGGTTCATTTGATGGCCTTGATGCTCCTGAGAATCTTCGGCAAAAGCGCCCGGAGCGGCGATGACTAGCGAGGAAACCAACAAGGAAAAGGTAAGAGCGTGAAAGAGTGACCTTCGCATGGACTGGCCTCCTGAGAAAGGTAATCCGAAGTTATGGATCTGAGTTGAATTCAGCGAATAACTACCGACCTTGAGGCGAAGAGCCGTACACTACATCCTGAAACGCTAAGACAACTACAATGACAAGAAAAAACGCCGTCTGTCAAGGGTGGGAATTAACTTTCCCAGTGATACTTCTTATAAGTACCTATTACACCTGATGGGATGCACCGAAAAGAGTGAGACGGCAGGATTGTCGGGTGAAATGCTGTCGGCTTCCGTCGTGGCTCGGCAATTTATTTCTTGTTATGATGACCGCAGGGAGGGCACCTCACCGGGGAGTAGGGATATGGCTGTCCAGGTCTATGGTTCAAACCATGTCGCGATTGAAGTGGACGATGCCGAGAAGGCCATGGCCTTCTATTCAGACGTGTTTAATCTGGAGCTGCTCCGGGGCGGCGAAGGAGCCGCCTGGTGCAAGCTGGGCGAGCACCAGTTCCTGGCCATCTTCGAAGTGAAAGAGCTTCGCCCAGATCGCGTCAAGCATTTCGGCATCATGGTGCGGGATGACGCGCAGATCAATGAGGTCCGCGAGAAGATCACCAAGAAGTATGGGCTCTCCGTGGAACCGCACTTCCGCTGTGATTTTCGAGACCCCTGGGGCAATCGCATCCAAGTCGTGGATCTGCACGACGAGTCGTTGGTATGGCTGTTGCCGTACCGAGAAGTTCAAACGGCGGGCATCCAGTTCGACGCCGAAGGCCTGCCGGCTCGGTGACACGCCAAGGGCTCGCCAGGTCCGTTCGGAGGGTCAGAAAGGGGACGGCATGCCCGGGGGGTGATCAGTCTCCGGCATGTCGAGATCGGGATACAGCACTTTCATGCACCTGTCGCAGATGCCGTGCGTGAATTCCACATGTGAGTGCTCACGGATATAGACCATCATTTCTTCCCAATACCCCTGGGCATTTCGGATATTCTTGCAATTGGCGCAAATGGGGATAAAGCCCTGCAAGACTTTGATTTCCTGCAGGGCGAGTTGCAGAGCGTGATTCCCCTTCGTTAATTCCAGCTCTCGGGCTTTGCGGCAATCCATCTCATGCTTGAGCAGTAATGCCGAGCGAACGCGAGCCAGCAATTCGACTCGCTTCACCGGCTTCACCAAATAGTCCATCGCCCCGGCGTCAAACGCCGTCTGTAAATCCTTCGTCTCAGCTTTCGACGTGACGACGATGATGGGAATTCCCCGAAGATGTTCCGTCGCTTTCAGAAGCCGGCACGCCTCGATGCCGTCCATGTTAGGCATCAGCAGATCCATCAGGATCAGGTCCACGGCGGGAGGTGTGGACGCGGGCTCGTAAAAATTCAGATATGAGAAGGCTTCTCTGGCGGATTCCGCGAGCGTCACGTCGCTATAGCCGCCCGCTCTCAGCATGGCTTGAAGCACCAGCCGGCTCTCGACCGTATCATCGCAGACAAGTATGCTCATCTACCTAAGCGTATCGCAGCTTGGAGACGATAGCAATTATTTTTACAAGATAAGCAATCCAAAGAATAATACTGGCAGAATTGAGGTTGCGGAAGAAACGAGGCCAGGCGCCGGCTTCTGGATGTTAAGTCCGTATAGAGGGAGATTTTCGCGGTTGTAAGAGAAGACGATTGACGACGTCACCGCATTTATAGATTCGCAACAGGTCCTTCTTCCCCGCATCCGCAGCAGGTCCCGGTGCTGATCCAGACCGACCACGTTGTTCGCCAGGCCTTGCGTATGCGTTCCGTCCCGTCTGAAGACGTAATGTCTGCCTGCTTGCACAGACATGCAAGACAGTACCTTGAACTGAGATGATTCTTCAGAAAGGCCAACGCCTGGTCGGGAACAGTCATGGTCGCGGGTCTCTTCGCCTCGCCTTCATCGCCGGTACGCATCTTTCTCTCGGATCACATTGGCCAGAAGAGAATGGGTCAGCTTGACTGTCGGCCGGCTTATGTACCAGCGTCGACCAAGGAGCATCCCTAGCGCAAGAAGCATCAGACCGACGGCAACCTCAATCATATTCATGCGTCTCCCTATCTCTCTTCTTTTTTTCTGCAGGACACCTTCGCGCAAAGCCGGAATTCATTCTAGCACGAGGAACGACGCTAGGTCTCGCGACATCGCACCCACACTTCAGCGGCTCTTACTGCCGCCTCCTCTGCCTCTTCAGGGGTGTCAAACGTGCCGTCGGCATAGTGTCCTTCACCTTGTTCGCCGATGCCGGCGCCGACGTCAATTGCGTAAAAACTTCCCACCCAACGGCCGTTATCGAGCTGATCTGAATTGAGAATCACGCTATGACGGTTAAAGAGTAGCGATCGTGCGGCCATTGTCTCCGCTCTAGTGCGCGGGTACCGTCTGACTTGCCAGCCACTGAAGCGCGACCGGCAGCATGAGTTGCGAGGCTTTCTGAGCCAAATTGCCGGGGATCATCTCATGTTTCGGATGGGTAAACGCTTCCATTGTCATGGGTCGGAGGCTTTTGCCGCTCACGCGATAGATAAGATTGAGCGAACAGGCAATGCTGTTGATCCGCGCCGGTGCGCCGGCTGGCGGGGTTTTGACGGTGAGCTTGTCGCCCTTGAGTATCAACCACACTAACCCGAATGGTGTATTGAGAAAGACTGGTGCCGACATTTTTCAACCCTCCTCAGATGACCCTCCAAACCAGTTCACCATAACCTTTCACTTCACGAGGCGTCGGGGATAACCGCCCGGGGCGCAATCAGCGCCGGCACAGGGCCGGTCGCTGCTCTTCGGCCCCCTCTCGTTCGCCAACCCTGATCCAGCAACCAGAGAATCCCGTCAATCATTCCGACGACCACGTAGATAATGACGAACCAGCTTCCGACCACCAGCGTGGGCACAAGCGCGAGCGTGGCGGCAAACCACACGGCCATCCAGATCATCAATTCCACGGCCCACCTCCGTTGTACAAGAGACACCGCCTCAGGGAGCAAGCCCGAAACCGTTGCAATCTCACGGGACGGGTTTGCCCGGCTCAAGCTTCGCGACAAGCGTTTCCTGCGCGACCATGACGCGCGAGATTTCAGCATTGGAGATGGCTTGTTGCTCCATCCGGTGTTTCGACTCTTCTCCGACCTTCTGGATGGATAACCGGCCGACACGCTGGCGATAGGTGTAAAGGGCATGTAGGACCCTGCAAATCGTCTCCTTGTCCGTGCCCGATATCGCCGCCACCTTTTCCACCTGCGCGCGAATCGCCGGGGCCAGCATGGCCTCACAATGAGTCAGCGTGACCTCGTATGCGGCCAGCTCAGCCTCTTTCTCCCTGGTGTCCATGTCGATCAACGGTTGCATCGCGGCAAGATACGTGAACAACGTGACGCCGGCCGCGGCAGCTTCACCAGTGATGTCGAGGTCGCGCGGCCACAGGTTCCAGGGAATACCGCACAGGTAGATCCGCTTGACCGCCTCAGGATCCAGCTTCGTCTGCTGGGCCAAGTACTGAAAGAAACCGGAGGGAGTCAGTAACTCGCTCAATCCAGCTTGGTTCATATAGGCGCCCTTTCAGTCAGGAGCAAATGGTTAGAAACGGGACCCCGTCGCGGGCTTCCATTGTTGGTAATACGGTTCATACCGCCCCGTCCACCTGGCGTACCAGAGATCCGTCCACTTACTGACGTCACCCTTCATCTCGCCGTAACGTTTTTCAATGGCGCTATTGAACTTGTCCAGACTACCTGCAATCCCCAGAAGATCATCATCCGTCAGTTTTGACCAGTGTTGTTTAAGATGTCCTTCGAGTTGCTCCCAACTTTGCGTGAATTGCTCCGTGTTCATGACGTCCTCCTCGATCTTCCGACCTTCATTTCCACGTGCGATGGCGCTCGCTCACATGCTCCACCCCAAAACTCTTTTCGATGTCCCATTCGACGTCATGTGGAATCTCAACGACCTTCAATGCAGCCGACGATCCATCGGCTTCAGTCCCCAACTCTTCCACAACTTGGATAAGCTTCAGATCGTCGCGTGGAATAAGCGCGCCGCACTTATTGAGCGCCGGCTCCTCCGGTCCTGCCCAACTCGGCCAATATTGACCGAGG
>Ga0066709_100004647_pt1 | contig 11032 bp, 10 predicted proteins | sample GraSoiAngelo_158_FD_79665 | JGI IMG/M metagenome (GOLD analysis project Ga0066709, IMG submission 79665) | Grasslands soil microbial communities from the Angelo Coastal Reserve, California, USA - 14_1009_16_30cm | ecosystem: Environmental > Terrestrial > Soil > Grasslands | place: USA... | reverse complement strand
GCGAGACCGTCGACCGCGCCGAGCCACAGGTGCGCCAGCCAGGTGAAGCGCTTCAGGTACGGATAGACGACGAACGCGACGACCGGGATCGGCCACAGCCACCGGACGAGCGGGTCGAGCTGCCAGACCGCGACGAGGAAGAGCGCGAGCGCGGCGAGGCAGAAGAGGACGACCTGCGCCGCGCTGAGCTGGCCGCTCGGCAGCTCGCGCGACGCTGTCCGCGGATTGCGCGCGTCGATCCGGGCGTCGATCAGCCGGTTCAGCCCCATCGCGAGCGACCGCGCACCGACCATCGCGAGCGTGATCCAGAGCAGATCGTGCGCGCTCGGAACGCCGTCAACCGCGAGGAAGGCGCCGACGTACGCGAACGGCAGCGCGAAGACCGTGTGCTCGATCTTGACGAGCCGCGCGAAACGCGCGGGCAGGGGAGCAACGACGGTCGTCATCGCCGGGATGCTAGAGCGTCTCCCTACACTGTCGCGATGCCGTCCGTCGCCGCGGTGATCGTCAACTACAACGGCGGCGAGTTTCTCGATCGTGCGCTCGCGGCCCTCGAGAGCCAGACGGTGAAGCCGGCGCGGACGATCGTCGTCGACAACGCGAGCACCGATGGCTCGGTGGACGGGCTCGAGGACCGGCATCCCGGCGTCGAGGTTCTGCGGCTGGAGGAGAACACGGGCTTCGCGGCCGCGAACAACCGCGCCGTCCGGCTCGCGGACGACTGCGAGTTCGTCGCCCTCGTGAATCCCGACGCGTTCGCGGAGCCGCGCTGGCTCGAGACGCTCCTGGAAGCGGCCCGCGACCGTCCCGACTACGCGGCGTTCAGCAGTCGCCTGGTCCAGGCGGAGGCGCCGGACCGGCTCGACGGCACCGGCGACGTCTTCCACGTCAGTGGCACGACCTGGCGCCGGGACCAGGATCTCCCTGTGATGATCCAGCGCGGTCGCGGCGAGATCTTCTCCGTGTGCGCGGCTGCCGCGCTCTACCGGCGCGGCGCGTTCGTCGAGCTCGGCGGGTTCGACGAGAGCTTCTTCTGTTACTACGAGGACAGCGACCTCTCCTTCCGGCTGAGGCTCGCCGGCTACCGCTGCCTCCACGTCGACGACGCCGTCGCGCTCCACGAGGGGTCGGCGACGACGGGGCACATGAGCGATTTCGTGCTCTACCACTCGCTCCGGAACCAGACGTGGACGTTCGTGAAGAACATGCCTGCGTCGCTGCTCGTCCTCTACGCTCCGGCGCATCTCGCGTGGACCGCGCTCACCGCCGGCGCGCTCCTGCGCCAGGGACGCGGGAAGCTGATCGTCGACGCGAAGCGCGATGCGCTGCGCGGGCTCCCGCGCGTGCTCCGCCAGCGGCGTGCGATCCAGGCGTCACGGCGGGTCGGTGCTCGCGATTTGCGTGCGGTGATGGCGACCGGCGCGAGCGCCTTCGCGCACGCTTACGGGTTCCGCTTCGCGCGGACCCGTTCGTAGAGCTGCGTCAACCGCTCCGCGTAGGCCGGCAGGTCGAGGACTCCGGCCGCCGCCTGCGGCCGCAGCCGGTGAACTGCCTCGGGGTCGCTCAGCGTGCCGATCGCAGCCGCGAGGCCGCGCCCATCTCCTGGGCGGACGAGCCGGCCGTTGACACGGTCGCGCACGAGCTCGGGGAGCGCGCCGACCCTCGACGCGATCACGGGCTTCCCGGCCGTCTGTGCCTCCAGGGTCACGAGCGAGAACGTCTCGTGCACGAGCGACGGGACGACGAGGACGTCGAAGGAGGCGTACACCTCGTCGCGCCGGGCGCCGTCGAACGAACCGTGAAAGACGACGCCGTCAGTCGCCCGCTGCCGCAGCCGCTCGGCGTAGGCGGGATCCTCGGCGGCGCCGAACACATGCAGCTCGGCGCCGTCGCCCGCGGCCGCGAACGCGTCGAGCAGGACGTGCACGCCCTTGTGCGGGGCGAGCGCGCCGACGTAGCCGAAGCGAACGGGAACAGAGTTGCTCGCCCCCTCCGTGCTCGGCGGCGTCACCGCGACCGGATTCGGGATGACGTCGATCCGCGATTCCGGCACGCCGAAACGGACGAAGCTGTCGCGGAGGAAGGCGGACGGCACGACGAGCGCGTCGGCGGTGCCGAGCTCCCGGCGGAACCGCCGCGGCCGCTCCAGATGCGCCTTGACGGTCGCACCGAGGCGGCCGCGCGCCACCTCTCCGAGCAGCTGCAACGGATGCCGCAGCTCGTAGTGCATGAAGCAGGCCGCGCCCCACCAGTCGCCACGCACGGGATGGTGATCGCGGGGGCCCGTATGCACCAGCGGGCACTGCGCCCAGAAGTCGTGCAGGCTGACGACCGTCGCCGCGCGGCGACTCGCCGTGCCGATGATCTCCGGCCCGAGGAACAGCGTGTGCTGTACGTGCACGACGTCCGGTCGCTCCTCCTCGATCAGGAGCTCGAGCTGCCGCTGCGCCCCGGCGTCGGCGCGCGCCAGCTGGTAGTCGGCCGGCACGGGGCGCTCGAGCAATCGCACCGGGATGCTCTCGACCGTCGTGTCGCGGACCTGCGGGTTCCCGGCGACGCCCGCCGCCGCCAGGACGCGAACACCGTGGCCGGCGCGTGCCAGCTCGTCGGCGAGCCCGGCGGTGAGCAGCTCGGTGCCTCCGCGCCGGTCGGGCGGGTAGCCGTGAGCGACGAGGAGGACGTCCACGGTCAGCCCGTGGTCGAAGCACCCGGGGCGAGGCCCCCGAGCCTGCCGCGCAGCGCGGCCAGCTCTGCGGCGTCGAACAGCCGGAGTGCGAAGCAGGTCGCCCCGTAGAACACGAGGGCCGCCGCGGCCGCGAGCACCAGGGTGGCCGGGCCGCGGACGACCTGGAGCAGGCAGAGCAGAGCGCCGACGGCGGCGGCGGCGGCTCCGACGGGGCGCAGGATCGCCTGCGACAGCAGCGTCCGGACTGGCGTTCCGAGCACGCGGCGGTGCACGTAGACGACGAAGATCGGCACGAGCACGAGGGAGTTGATCAGGATCGCGAACGACGCGCCGAGAATCCCGAAGCGCGGGATCAATACCAGCGACAGCGAGATGTTCAGAACACCGCTCAGCACGCTGAACGCCGTCGTCACCCGCGGGCGCCCCATGCTGTCGCACGCGAGCGCCGGCACGGTGCTGAAGGCGTTGACGGCGTAGCCTGCAGCCAGCACGCGCAGCGGGTCGGCGCTCTCGTGAGCGAACGATGGGCCGACCCAGACGCGGAGAATCGGCTCGGCGAAGACGATCAGCAGCGCAGCGAGCGGCAGTACGAGCGCGGCGACGAGCTTGTTCACGCGCACGTAGAGCTCGCCGAAGCGTCTCATGTCGCCGACGGCGTGGAAGCCGCTCGCCGCCGGGAGGAAGGGGCCGGCGACCGTTCCGACGATGATCATCGCGGTCTGCGCGGCGGTGACCGGCACGACGTAGAACGTCACGGCCGAGATCGAGGCGAGCACCGCGACGAGGAACTTGTCGACGTGGAGGACAGCCTGCGTCGCGAGCTGGTTCACGAACTTGGCGATCCCGAAGGAGAACAGGAACCGGGCGCTCGCGCGGTCGATGCGGGGCCGCAGCGCGCCGGGCCAGAGCAGTCTCGCCGTCAGCACGGTGAAGCACGCTAGGGCGACCGCGTTCACGGCGACCATCACGCCGATCACGCCGAGCAGGCCGCCGCCGAGCAGGACGACCGCGGCGCTGCCGGCGACCGTTGCCGTTCCCAGCAGCGCGTTGACCCGGTTGACCAGGTCGAGCCGCTGCAGTGCCGTCGGGATTGCGGTGACGAGGGCGAGGGGCATCGCGATCGTGAATCCGGCCGCGACGAGAGGCAGAGCGGAGCGGGCCGTCCCGACGAGCGCGGTGGATGCGCCGAGGTGGCCGGCGAGCGGAGGCCCGGCGAGCGCGATCGCCGAGCCGCCGGCGAATCCGATCGCGAGATACGCCGTTAGCGCCGTGCCGACGGCCCGTTCGACTGCCGCACGATCGCGGCGCGCGAGGTGCTCCGACACGTACTTGACCGTCGCGATGCCGAGGCCGAAGTCGAGCAGGCCGAGGTAGCCGACCATGGCGACGATCAGCGCGTAGAGACCGTACGCGGTTGTGCCGAGCCGGTGGATGAGCACCGGCGCAAGCGCGATCGTGAGCACGAGCAGCCACGTCTGGGCGCCCAGGCTCCAGCGAACGTTGCGGGCGATCAGCCGCGCGTGCCGCTGTGGATCGTAGGGCTCCGCGTGGCTACTTGATCGCGACGGCATGGAGATACGAGGAGTATTCGATGCTGCGCCCGAGCAGCTTCCACGCCAGATGCGACATGGCCGTGCCGACGAGCGGCACCCGCGCCAGCCGGTGTCGTGCGGCCCCCGAGGTCTCCCAGGCGTGGAACTGGTCGCGAAACGGCGTGTCCCCGTAGATGGAGCATCGCGAGAACGTGGCGAAGAGGCGGCGGATCGACTCGGCGGACTGGTAGTTGATGTGGGTCACGTCGGGGTCGACGAACTCGGGCAGATAGACGTTCCAGTACGGGTTGTCGATGAAATTCGGCGTCGCGACGAACGCGAGGCCGCCTGGGCGGAGGACGCGGTGGATCTCGGCCACCATCGCCGGACCGACCTCGGACGGGACGTGCTCGATGACGTCGATCGACGTGACGAAGTCGAACGAGGCGGCCGGGAACGGCAGCCGGTTCGCCGGTGCGACGTGGAGGCTGCCGATGCCGCGGGCGCGCCCCTGGTCGACGGCGTACTCGGAGATGTCCACGCCGTGCGCGTCCCAGCCCATACGGGCCAGCCGCTGGACGTAGAACCCGTACGCGCAGCCGACGTCGAGCGACCGCGGCTGCTCCTTCCCTGCCCCCGCGACGGCCGCGTAGCGCGCGACGACGGGCATGAAGCCGATGTCGATCGCGGTCTCCACGGAGCCGTAGTCGAGGTAGTTGCTCTTGCTGCCACCACTGAAGTAGCGCTCGTCGAAGGCGTGGGCCGTCATGGCCCTCTTATCGGCCGTTCGAGGGATTGACCTTAGGGCGCCGGCTGCCGAACCGGCCGGGGCCTTCAGGTCTGCTCGTGGTGCACGTCGCGCTCGCCGGCGAGGAGCTCGAGCGCGTGGTGGAGGGCCGGGCGGAGCACCTCGAACCCGTCGCGGCAGCCCCCCGGCGAGCCGGGGAGGTTGACGATCAACGCGTCCCCGCGAACTCCGGCCAGCCCCCGGGAGAGCAGCCCGTGCGGCGTCTTCGTCCGGGCGTCGGCGCGGATCGCCTCGGCGATCCCGGGTGCGTCGCGGTCGAGCGCGCCGCGAGTCGCCTCGGGGGTCACGTCACGCGGAGCGACGCCCGTGCCGCCCGTCGTGAGAACGACCCGCGCCCGGTCGGCGAGCTCGCAGATCGCGGCCCAGATCGTCTCCCGGTCGTCGGGCACGACTCGCCGCTCGACGTCGAACCCCTCGCCGGCGAGCAGCTCGGCGAGGAGGTCGCCGCTCGTGTCCTCCCGCGTCCCCTCGGCGACGCCGTCGGAGACGGTCAGCACGGCCGCCTTCAGACGTCCGCCTTCGTCTTCTCGAGCAGCCTGACCTCGGCGACGACCATCTCCTTGTCGACCGCCTTCGCCATGTCGTAGACCGTGAGCGCTGCGACGGACGCCGCCGTCAGCGCCTCCATCTCGACGCCGGTCTGCGCAGTCGTCTCCGCGACCGCCGTGATCTCGACCGACGACTCGCCGACGGTGAGCTGCACGTCGACGAGGGAGAGCGGTAGCGGATGGCAGAGCGGGATCAGGTCGCTCGTCCGCTTCGCGGCCATGATCCCCGCGAGCTGCGCGGTCGTCAGCGCGTCGCCCTTCGGCAGATCGCGAAGGCGCGCGGCGGTTGCGGGTGCCATGCGCACCTCGGCGCGCGCGACGGCCCGGCGGCGCGACAGCGGCTTGCCGCCGACGTCGACCATGCGGACAGCGCCGGTCTCGTCGACGTGCGACAGATCCGTCATCGGTTCAGCGCCCGTCGGACAACGTGGGCGAGCTCGCGCCGGTGGCGCCACGCGGCGCGTGCGCGCTCGAGCCCTTCGCCGTAAATGACGTCCAGCGTCGCCTGCAACCCGCGCTCGGTCACCTCGTCGTAGGGAAACCACCACGGCGGCCGCAGCCGGCCGGCGTCCGCGTCGACGAACTTGACGTTGACGCACTCGTAGAGCCCGTGCCGGCCGCTCGTCCGGCCGAAGCCAGATGCCTTCACGCCGCCCCAGGCGGCCTGCCCGGTCGTGAACGTGTAGCCGAAGTCGTTGACCCAGACCGTCCCGGCCTCGATCTGCCGGGCGACGCGACGCGCCTTTGCGGCGTCGCGGGTCCAGACGCTCGCCGCGAGACCGAACCGCGTGCCGTTCGCGAGCCGCACGGCGTCGTCCTCGTCCTCGAAGGGCTCGACGGTGACGACCGGCCCGAAGATCTCCTCGTCGGGAAGCGCGTGCGTGAGCACCGTCGGCTGCCACGGCTCGACCCGCGCGGGTGCGATCGGCGGGCCGATCTCGAGCTCGGCGGCCCGCAACCGCAGGCGCCCGGCGAACTCGTCGTGGACCGGCCGCTCGACATAGATCCGCTCGGCACTGACGCAGGCCTGACCCGCGTTGAGGAACGACGCGTAGAGCGCGCCCTCGACGGCACGCTCGAGATCCGCGTCCGCGAAGACGAGCAGCGGATCCCTGCCGCCGAGCTCGAGCACGACCGGGCAGCCGCGCGCACCGGCGGCCGCCGCGACGAGCCGACCTACACGTACGGAGCCGGTGAAAAAGACCTTGCCGATCCCCGGGTCGCCGACGAGCGCCTCGCCGACCGGGCCTTCGCCGTGCGCGATCTGGACGAGCCCGGCCGGCGCGCCCGCCTCCTCGAGCACCCGGCGGATCCACTCGCCGCTCGCGGGAGTCAGCTCGGACGGCTTGAGCACGACGCCGTTGCCTGTACAGACAGCAGTTGCCACGGAGGTAAACGGGATCCCGAGCGGGACGTTCCACGGCGAGATCACGCCGACGACGCCGATCGGCTCGTACACCTGCCACGCGCGCTTCAGGCGGAGGTGAAGCTGCGGAAAGCGAATCCGCTCGTCGCGCAGCAGCCGGGGGACGTTCGCCGCGAGCCAGCGCGCGTGGTCGACCGCCGCGAAGAGGTCGTGCGCGATCGCCTCGGTCCGCGGCTTGCCCGTCTCGGCGACGATCGTCGCAACGATCTCGCCGGCCCGCGCACGGAGCACCCGCGCCGCGGCGCGCAAGACCCGTGCCCGGTCGCCGGCGGAGACGTCGCGCCATGCGAGCTGCGCCCGCCGCGCGTCGGCGACGAGCCGGGACAGCTCGTCGGGATCGGTGCGCTCGAGCTGCTCCGGGGCGGCGACCGCCATGGGCGGATCCTAGCGTCGGGTTTGTGGAGCCATGCGGTCGAGATCCCCGAGCTGCGCGTCGATCCACTCCTCGAGGTCGTGCTCCTCGACGTGGCGGGCGATCGCCTGCGCACGCCGCCGCCGCTCATCCGGCTCCATCGTCAGCGCGCGGTGAATCGCCTCCGCCTGCCCGAAGATGTCGAACGGATTGACGGTGATCACCCAGTCGCGCAGCTCCTCGTGCGACCCGGTGTTCTCCGAGAGGACGACGACGCCGTCGCGCTCGTTCACGAGCGGCGCCTCCTTCGACACGAGGTTCAGCCCGTCGAAGACGGAGTTCACCAGCAGCACGTCGTACTGCTTGTACGCGGCGACCGACTGCGCGAAGTTGTCTGCGATCTGCAGGTCGACGGGCACCCAGCCCTCGCGCTGGAACCGGTCGTTGACCGCGCGCACCTCGCGCTGGATCGCGGCGAGGTACTCCGCGTACTCGGGGATGTCCTGGCGCGACGGATCGAGAAGTGCGAGCATCGACACGCGCCCGTGGAGCTCCGGGTGCATGCGCAGGAAGAGGCCGAATGCCATGAACCCGCGCACGACGTTCTTCGACGGATCGGTCCGGTCGACGCGCACGACGAGGAACTCGGGGCGTGCGGCCGCGATGGTGCGTTCCTGCTCGAGGACGGCCTCAGTGTCCTTCAGCTCGTGGAACTCGTCCGCGTCGACCGCGATCGGATGGCTCGTGACGAGCGTGCGCCGGCCCGCGTACGTGACGCAGCAGTCCTCCACGTCCGCGCCCAGGATGTCCTCGCACGTGCGGAGAAAGTTGCGGCGCCAGCGCTCGGTGTGAAAGCCGACGATGTCGTTCGCGAGCAGCCCCTCGTGCACGGCGCGGCGCAGGTGGTCGGGAAGCACGGACCAGTAGTCGGACTGCGCCCACGGGACGTGCACGAAGTGACTCGTCAGCGCGTGTGGGACGCGCTGCCGCACGAGGCGGGGCGCGAGATAGAGGTGATAGTCGTGGAAGAAGACCGCTGCGTCGGGCTGCCGCTCGAGCTCCGTGACGACCGCTGTCGCGAAGGTCTCGTTGACGGGGACATAGCCGTTGAACCAGGCGTGGTGCAGGCCGAGATCGAGGTTCGGCGACTCCGTCAGTCCCCACATGTAGTGCTGGAGGAACCAGAGCGTCGGGTTTGCGACGACGTTGTAGTACCAGTCGTACGCAAGCGGGTCGTGTGCGACGAGCTTCAGCCGGTACGGCGACCCGTCGCGGGCGACTTCCGCGATCGGCTCCTCGAGAGACTCTTGCGCGACGACGCGATCCTCGTCGCTCATCGCGCTCGCAATCCATGTCACGTCGTGGTGCGTGACGAGGCTGCGCAGGGCCGTCACGAGCCCGCCGCCCCCCCGCCGCGCGATTCGCTCTCCGTTCGGCGCCCGCCCGTAGCCGACGGGCCCGCGGTTCGAGACGACGATCAGCTTGCGTCGGCCGCTCACCCCGCAACCCTAGTCCCCGGGCGGGGAGCCGGGAAACTCAGCGCGCCGCGGCGACGGTGTCGATCTCGGCGTCCGTCTCGTTTCCGATCAGCCGGTTGAAGAGGACGAGCCAGTCGCGCAGCAGCCGCGGCGTCAGGAAATGGCGTCGCACGTACTCCTTGCCCGCGCGGGCCCGGTCGCGGGCCATGCCCGGATCGGCCAGGATCTCCAGGCACGCCTCGGCGCACTCGGCGGACGAGTCGACGAGCCAGCCGGTCTGGCCGTCCTGGATCTGCGTGACGATCCCGCCGACGTTCCCGGCAACCGTCGGGCGCGACTTCCAGAGCGCCTCCGACACCGTCAGCCCGAACCCCTCGCGGATCGACTTCTGGAGCACCGCGGCCGAGTGCACCTGGAACGCGTTCACCTCGACGGAGCCGACGTTGTTCAGGTTCGAGAGGATGTAGATGTCCGGATCGCCGGCGGCGTAGTCGACCGTCTGGTTGTAGAAGTCCCAGCCCTCCGGGTCATCGTGCGCCATCGAGCCGACGAGCGCGAGCTGCACGTCCGGATACGACTCCTTGACGATCCGATACGCGTCGATGACGCCGAGCGGATCCTTCCACGGGTCGAAGCGCGACACCTGCGTCAACATCGGACGCTCGACGTCGATCCCGAACTGGTCGACGATGTAGGCCGCGTCCTCCGCGCTGAGCGCCATGTTCTTCGGCGCGAGCGGGTCGATCGCCGGCGGCCAGATGTAGCACTCCGGCAGTCCGTCGGTCTTCGGCACGTACTCGTGCATGTGGAAGATGACCGCGTCGTAGCGCTTGATCGACGGCAGCAGGACGTTGAAGACGTCCCAGTTAGGGGTCGAGAAGTCGATGTGCCCACGCCAGATCCACTTCGCGGTGCTGCCGGCGAAGTGGTCGATCATCCCGACCGGCTGAGGGTCGTGGACGATCATGTAGTCGTACTCGTTCGGATCGATCTCTTTGGCGTTCAGCGCCTGGTAGCGCTCGAAGATCTCGATCTGCTCGGGCGTCAGACCCTGCGGGTTGCCCTGCAGCGCGTTGTGGATCGTCTTCGTGACGTTGAAGAACTCGTCCTGCCCGTGGATGATGCGCCACTCGGTGTCGAGCCCCGCGCTCTGCATCAGCGGGATCAGCGTGTAGTTGATCTCGGCAACGCCGCCCCCGAATGCCGTCGCCGACAGGTGGACGACGCGCTTGCCCGCGAGCGGCTCCGCCAGCCGGAGGATCTCGTCCATCAGACCGCGCGTCGCAATCGTCGCGTAATCGGCAAGCGATTTGTGACCGACGTTGACGGACTGGAGCATCGAGAAGGCGCGGGGGTCGGGGGCCTCTGGGCGCCCGGCACCATAGCGGGTGGCCCGGTCGCTACTAGGCGAGAACCTTGACGAAGCGCAGGCGCGAGCCGCGAACGCCGGGGCGCGACGCGAGCTCGAACTCGTCGGCGATCGAGCGGATGATCGCGATCCCGAGACCGCCCTCGGTCAGGTCGCCGCCGGTTTCCCCCTCGAGCGCCGGGTCGAAGCCCTCGCCATCGTCGACGACCTCGATCGCGATCCGATCCGGTTGGAGCTCGTATGCGATCTGGACGTGGCCTTCTTCGTCCCTGCCGTAGGCGTGACGGATCGAGTTCGACGCCGCCTCGGTCAGCGCGAGCTTCAGGTCTGCGAGCACTTCCTCCGTGAACGGCCGCACCCGGGCGAGGCCGGTCAGGGCAAGCCGGCAGAGGGTGATGTACTCCGCCTTCGCGGGGATCGTCAGGTGGACGACGCGCGCGTCGTTTGCCTCGCCGCCACCCGGATCTCGGGTCACGCCGCTAGGGGTGGAGGGCTCCATGAGGATACGTACCGTGAGTTTGGACGGGGTAAACCCGCCGATTTCTACCGGTCCCTTGTAAGGGGATGCTCACAACGCTCATTCCCGGCCGAGCCAGTTACTGAACCTCCGAACTACGGAGTGTGCGGATTTCCCGGCCGCTCGGTCAGCTTCACGGGCAGCGTCTTCCGACTGCCGCCCCGGACGATCGAGAAGGTCGCGACCTGGCCCGGACGCAGCCGCTCGCTCACAACACGGACGAGATCGTCAGCGCTCGCGACCGGGATCCCGTCGATCGCGGTGATCACGTCGCCTCCCTTGACAACGGTGGCGCCCTGGAAGTGGATCGTCTCGT
>Ga0066709_100004645_pt1 | contig 11034 bp, 9 predicted proteins | sample GraSoiAngelo_158_FD_79665 | JGI IMG/M metagenome (GOLD analysis project Ga0066709, IMG submission 79665) | Grasslands soil microbial communities from the Angelo Coastal Reserve, California, USA - 14_1009_16_30cm | ecosystem: Environmental > Terrestrial > Soil > Grasslands | place: USA... | reverse complement strand
CGCTTGGGTACACCCAGCCACGCACTACGGGAACGCCGACGATGCCGACGCGCCCCCGATGGGCACCCGCGTGCGCTTGAAGGCGAGTTTCGACGTCTCGCGCTTCACCGGCGCCTCCCGCGTCATCCTCACCGCGCTGCAGCGCTATGGGATGTTCCTCGTCGACGAGGCGGGCGATGGATTCGTCGGCCTCTCCGGCGCGACGGATTCGCGGTGGGACGACCACGATCTGGACCAGGTCAAGACGGTGCCGTTCAGCGCGTTCGAAGTGATCCAGTTGCCGCCGGCGCATCGGCAGTAGACCTTCGGAGATTGACCAGTTCGGTGCACTGGCGTGCCTCGGGACCGCCGCCGTGGAGCATTCGCGCCCGGTCTGTCCTAGAGTCCGGCCGTGGCCCGCATCGATCGGACGAAACTCGAGAACGGCACGTTCCTGGTGCTCTTCGCCTTGGCTGCGTATCTGTTCTGGCGGACGCTCGAGCCGATCTGGATCCCCGTCTTCCTCGGCCTGACCATCGCGGTGACGGTCTATCCGTTGCAGGACAGGCTCTTGCAGCGCCGCCACCTCGCGCGCCACCCTGGGCTTGCCGCCGCCCTGCTCACCGCGCTGGTGATGACGGTGATCGTCGGCCTGCTCACCTTCTTGCTCTTCGTGGTGGGGTCGCGCGTGCTCGACCTGCTCCGCGACGCGGCCGACCGCTACCAGCACGGCGGCACGACCAGCTTGCTGGGCGACGACGTGGTTGCGTTCCTGCGCCGGTTCGGGCTCGACGCCGCAAGCGTGCAGCGCCGCCTGGCCGAGCTGCTCCGCGACCTCGCCGCCACGCTGGGCAGGGGAGCGACGACGGTCATCACCGCCACGTTCGGCCTCATCTTCGTCTTCATCTTCACCGCGCTGACCAGCTACTACCTCCTCGTCGAGGGCCGCGAAGGGACTGCCTGGCTCGTGGAGGTGATCCCGCTCCCCGACGGGGAGGTCTGGGAGCTTGTCCGCAACATCCGCGACGTGACGCGGGCCATGCTCTTCGGCACACTCGTCACGGCCATCTATCAAGGCGTGGTGGCCTTCATCGGGTACTGGATCTTCGGAGTCGACAGCCCACTCGTGTGGGCCGCGCTCACCGGCGTGGCCTCCATCCTGCCTGCCATCGGCACCGCGCTGGTCTGGGTCCCGGTGGGGCTATTCGTGCTCTTCAGCCACCACATCGCCGAAGGCCTCGGCCTGCTCATCTGGGGCGCGCTGGTGATCGTCTTCGTGGCCGACTACATCCTGCGGCCCAAGCTGGTCGGCCCCCGCATCCGGATGAACGACCTGCTCGTGTTCATCGCCATCTTCGGCGGCGTCGAGGCGTTCGGCATCCTCGGCGTCGTGCTCGGCCCGATCGCGACGGCGCTGTTCCTCTCCATCATCCGCATCTACATGCGCGACTACCGCCCGGAAGGTCCGCCGGACGTGCCCGACGTCACCGAGCCTCAGCCGGACGAGGCCTTGCAGAACGCGCCTTGAGGGCGCGGAGATTTCTTGGAACGAATGCCTCCGCGCCCTCCGCGGTGATCTGTCGCTGGTCAGGCGTGCATTTCGCGGGAGGGGCGGCGGCCGCCGCGCGACCTGCCCTCGCCGCGAGACGCGACGAAGCCTTTCACTGCGTCGCGGCCGCGGTCGAGGATGGCCGCCAGCCCGCCGGCCAGCACATTGCCCGGCGGCTCGTCGGGCGCGCGGGGGTGGGGGTGGGTCGGAGCGATCTTCTTCGCCTTCTGCATCAGCTTGCCCAGCTCGGTGAGCTGGTCTCGCTTGAACAGCCGGCGCGCGAACCGGAAGAGCGGCCCTTCCTCCTCCTTCACGTGGTGCCGCACGCTCTCGATGAGCACCATGCACTTGGCCTCGAACCGCTCGTCGTCCTTGTCGAGGCCCTCGATCTCCGAGAGCACCCACTTCGCCACGTGGTGCTCCTCGAGCGCCTCGAGCACTTCGTCCTCGGCTTCTTCCAGGTCTTCCGCCTCGGCGAGCTGGCGCAGCGCGGGATAGAACAGCTGCTCCTCCACGGCGGCGTGCATCGACAGCTCGCGGACGAACCGATCCGCGATCTCCTTGCTGGGCTTCTTCTCGAATCGGGCGAACAGCTTCTCCACCGTCTGGTGGTCCTTCTTCAAAAGGGCAAGGGCGTCCATGTCTCCTCCTGGACGCTCAAGCTGTTCATGGAAGGGTCAGGCGTCCAGCAGCCCGTGGCGCGCCGCGAGGCGCACGAGGTCGGTCGCGGAGTGCACGTGCAGCTTGCGCATGATGCGCCCGCGGTGCGTCTCCACCGTGCGCTTGCTGATGCAGAGCTGGGAAGCGATGTCCTGGTTCGAGAGTCCCCGCACCGCGAGGTCGAAGATCTCGCGCTCGCGCTGGGTGAGCCCGCGGAGCGGCGTTTCCGGACCGCGTCCCGTCCGGCGCATCCGCATGTATTCCTCGAGGACCACGCGCGAGATCCCGGGCCCGAGGTACGCCTGTCCGCGGCCCACGGAGCGGATGGCCGTGAACAGCTCGTTCGCGGAGAGGTCCTTGCTCGCGTATCCGAGCACCCCGACTTCCAGCGCCTGCGCGACGTGCTCCTCGTCGGCGAACATGCTGAGCGCGAGGATCCGCTGGTGCGGCTGCCGGCGAAGCACCTCCCGCGCCACGCTCACGCCGCTGGCGAGCGGCAGCGAAACGTCCAGCAGCAGCACGTCGGGTTGCGTCTGATCCACGAGCGCGTAGGCATCCTGCGCCTGGCTCGCCTCTCCGACGAGTTGGAAGTCGGGCTGGGTCGCGAGCAAAGCCCGGAGTCCCTCGCGGAACAGGCGGTGATCATCGACCAGACCGAGCTTCAGAGGCATACGGGTATGACCTACGTCGTGTCGGCAGGGTGCGGTACAGGGTGATAGCGATAATGTGTAGTAACACGTAAGGACCCGCGAGCGATCCCGTCACCTTTCGGACGTCGTGAGACCGGGGATTCGTTCAGTTCGTGGTCAGCGGCAGCAGCTTCAGTCGCGCGGCGAGACGGACCAGATCCGCGGCCGAGCGTGCCTTCAGCTTGTGCAGGATCCGGCTGCGATGCGTCTCTACCGTGCGGTGGCTGATTCCGAGTTGGCCGGCGATGTGGGCCGTGGTCCCGCCCGCGACGATCAGGTCGAAGACCTCGCGCTCCCGGCGAGTGAGCCGGCCGAGCGGCGAATCCGCCCGCCCGTCGCCGCGGCGCAGCCGCAGGTAATCCTGGACGACGAACCGGGAGAGCACGGAGGGCACGTAGACGCGTCCGGCGGCCACGGTGCGGATCGCGTCCAGCACTTCGTCGAGCGACTGCGCCTTCCCGGCATATCCGAGGGCGCCTACTTCCAAAGCCTCCGCCGCATGCTCCTCGTCGAGCATCATGCTGAGCATCAGGAGCTTTCGCCGCGGCGAGCGGCGGAGCAGCTCGCGCGCGAGAGATACGCCCGAGGACGGCCCGAGCAGCACGTCGACCACCACCAGATCGGGATCCTGGGCGTCCACCAACGCGCACGCTTCGGTGGGTTCGGCGGCCTCGCCTACCACCTGGAGATCCGGCTGCGCGGCGAGCAGCGCGCGAAGCCCTTCGCGAAACAACCGATGATCGTCGACGAGCGCGACCTTGTAGCCCATGGCGCTCCATCTAGCTCCGGATGCCCTGCCAATGCGAGCGCCCCTCGCGGGCACCGTACGCAAGCGCACGCATGCCGAATTGCAACCGTCCCCGGAGTGACCGGCCGCCTCGGCGAGCATAGCCATTGGCAGGTGGCCGCCCTCCACAGCGTCCTCCTCCTCGTTCCGGAAGGACCGCTCCGCGACGAGGACGAGAGCTGACGTGCGCGTCGTGCTTGCCGGCCTCTCCGCTCGCCTGGCCGCCGAACTGCGGGCCGACGAGTGCGAGGTGGAGCGCACCCTCTCCCAGTCCGAGACGATGCGGTCGATGCGCAGGTGCCCGGCTCCCCGGCTCCTGGTCGTCTCCGAGATGCTTCCCGGCGCGGGCGATGTCGTGGCTGCCGTCGAAGCGGACGGCCGGCTCGCCAGCCTCGTGGTGGTTGCGATGGTCGGTGGCCGCACCGCGCTCGCCTCGGCCCTTCGCAGAGGAGGCCTGCCGGTGGTGCGCCGTCGGGGTGCGGCACGGCGCCTCAAGCGCCTGCTCCGCTGCGCGGAGACGGCGTTCCACCGGACGTCAGAACAATTGATGGATCTATCGCGTGCGCGTACTGCGTCTTCACAGCGTCAGGTCCGCCGCTCGAAACGACTCATCGAGGAGAGCCACCGGCTATGCGCACTGTTCAGGGGGTGCGGATCACGCAGGAGGAGCGTACACTCGAATGAGGGGATGAATGCCGAACCATGACATCATCGTCGTGGGCGCATCGGCGGGCGGAGTCGAAGCGCTCCGCGCGCTGGTGGCGAAGCTTCCCAAGGACCTCCCCGCTGCGATTCTCGTCGTCCTGCACGTCGCGCCCGACCACAAGAGCATCCTGCCGCGCATCCTGACCGGCGCAGGCCCGATCCCGGCGGCGCACGCGAAGAACGGCGAGGCCCTGGAGCCCGGCCGGATCTACGTCGCTCCGCCGGATCGGCACCTGGTGGTGGACGACGGGGTGGTGCGCCTCACCCGCAGCGCACCCGAGGGAGGGCACCGGCCGGCGGTCGACACGCTCTTCCGCACGGCGGCGCGGTTCCACGGGGCGCGCGTCGTCGGCGTGGTGCTCTCCGGCGCCCTCGACGACGGCACGGCGGGACTGGTGGCGGTGAAGCAGCGGGGTGGCGTCACGGTGGTGCAGGATCCCGAAGAGGCTCTCTGCGCAGACATGCCGCGCAACGCTCTCGAGAACCTGCACGTCGACCATTGCCTGCCGACCGCGGCGATCGCGGCGCTGCTCGACAGGCTGTCGCACGCGAAGGTGGAATTGCACTCGCCGATCCCGAGCCTGCTGCAGCAGGAGACGGACATCGCCCTCGAGCGCCGCCCGGCGGGAGAGTCCCCGCCCGGCCACCCGTCCGAGTTCCCCTGCCCGGCCTGCGGGGGCGTCTTGAACGAGGTGCACGACGGCCACATCCTCCGCTTCCGCTGCCGCGTCGGGCACGCGTACGGGGCGGCGTCGCTCGACGCCCAGCAGCAGGACCAGTTCGAAGCGGCCCTGTGGGCGGCGATGCGCGCCCTCGAAGACCAGGCTGCGCTGAGCGACCGCCTTGCACAGCGGGCGCGCGACCGCGGTCACGAGCGCACGGCCACCCAGTTCAACGACCGCGGGAGCGCCGCGCGCGAGCACGCCAGCAAGCTGCGCGAAGTGCTCAATCGCGCCGAGCGTTTCGTTCCGGACGTGGTGTCCGCGCGCGAGCCCGCTGCGTGACCCGGTGACCGTCCCCGGCGACCTGTAGCTCGACCAGGAACTCCGCCCCACCGACGCGGCGGTTGCGCGCGGTGATCGTGCCGCCGATCCGGCGCATCGTGCTCTGCGCCAACCAGAGGCCCAGCCCGGTGCCCGCGGCCCCTTTGGTGGTGAAGAACGGCTGGAAGAGGCGGGGCAAGTGCTCCGGCGCGATTCCCGTCCCTCCGTCGGCGACGGTCACCCGCACGCGGTCGCGGGCCCGCTCGGCGCGGACGTGCACCATTCCCCCGTCCGGCATCGCGTCGCGCGCGTTGAAGAGCAGGGTGACGAAGAGGTGGGACAGCTCGGCGCCGCTGCCCAGGACCAGTGGGAGATCGGGGAGGTCCGTGCGCACCTCGACGGGCGCCGCGCCGGGCGGCTGGCGAAGGTGCAGGACCTCGATCGCATGCCGCAGCACGTCCCCCAGGTCCACCGGTCCGGGCTCGAGCCGGCCGGATCGCGCTACGTCGTGCAGCTTGCGCACCGACTCGAGGGCAGCCTCGACGCTCTCCTGGAGCCCCAGCACGAGCGGCCCGTACTCCGCCATGACGCGCGTGTCGCGGGTGAGCACCGCCGTGCGCGTCGTCACCCCCCGCAGCGTGTTTCCCAGCTCGTGCGCGATCGACGACGCCAGCTCGCCGAGGATGCTCATGTGCTCGCTCTGGAAGAGCGCTTCGCGCATGTGCGACAGCTCTTTTTCTGCCCGGGCTTGCTCGGTCACGTCCTGCGCGAGGACGACGACCGGCGATGCGACCGTGTCGATCCGCTCCAACCGGAGCTCGACCACCTGCTCGCCCTCCTGCATGCTCCGGTACCGCCGCAGCACCACCGCGGGCGCCCGCTCGGGCAACTGTCTGGCCTCGGCCACAGCGGCCTGCGAGAGGTCAATCCAGCTGGTGCTCGGAACCTTGTCCTCCCGCATCCATCCACCACGCGTGACGTCCAGCTCGTGCCAGCGGGCGTTGCGGGTGGTGATGGCGCCGTCCTTCACCAGCGCGAGACCGCTCGCAGTGACGTTCAGCGCCCAGAAGCCGAGCCGGTAGACGGCGCTGCCGCCGCCCGAACGTTGCTGCACGAGCTCGCTGGTCCGCACCTCGAGCCGGCGCACGAGCGCGGCGTACTTGCGCGAGAGATCCAGGTATTTCGCGCGGAGGTCCACCAGGACGTCCGGCTCGGCGCTCTCGGCGGCATCAGCGATGTTGCGCTGGTCGCGCATCGTTCTCCCTCAACCTGGCAATCTCCGCCTGGAGCGCGGCCATCCGGCTGCTGTCCTCCAACATGAGGACCGCCCCGAGAGGCGCGCCACCGTCCACGATCGGCACTGCGGCGAGCGTCGCCTTCCCGAGCCCGCCGTTGGGCAGCTCGTAGTCGAGCTCCTCCGAGCGGGTCCCGAGGTTCTGCGCCAGTGCCTTGCTCACCTTCGCCAGCACGCCGCGGTTCAGCGCCGGAATGTGAAGCGTCCACAAGACCTGCCCGACCGCCTCGCCCTCGGTGAGCCCGAGCAGTCGCTCGGCTGCGAGGTTCCACACGATGATCTTGCCCGACCCGTCGAGGACGATCAGCGCCGCGGACAGGCTGCGGATGATCACCCGCTGGTTGAATGCCAGCTTGTTCATCTCCTCGGTACGATGCGCCAGCTCGCGGTTGGTCGCGTCCAACTCGGCGTTGGTGGACTGCAGCTCCTCGTTGGTAGTCTCGAGCTCCTCGTTCGTCGACTGCAGCTCCTCGTTGGTCGTCTGCAGCTCCTCGTTGGCGGATTGCAGCTCCTCGTTGGTGGTCTCCAGCTCCTCGTTCGAGGACTGCATCTCTTCGTTCACGGTCTGCAGCTCTTCGTAGGCCGTCTGACGTTCCTGATTCGCCTGCCGCAGCTCCGATTCCATGCGGCGCACGGAGGTCACGTCGTGGACGAGATAGACGAGCCCGGCGTTCTCGCCGGTGGCGTCGCGTAGCGGCGACACCTCGACCGAGAGATGGATCCCGTTCGGCTCGGGGGCCCGCGCCAACACGCCGTCGCCGCGCTCCCGTTCCGACCGCCCCTCGCGGACCGCCGCAGTCTTTTCGATCAGCAGGTCGCCCGCCAGTCCCGGGAGGCTCAGCGCGGCCAGCTTCTTGCCGGTCGTTTCGGTCTCCCTGCGATTCCACAGCCTGGCGGCAGCGCCGTTCCAAAGCATGACGGAGCCATCCAGCGTGGTCGCGATCACCGGCAGCGGGAGCGATTGCAGCACCTCGCGGTGGAATTGATCGATGCTCCCGACCTTCTCCGTCTCCTGGTCGATCTCGCGCGCGACGCTCTCCTGCTCGAGCAGCCCCACGAGCCGTTCCTGCGAGACCGCGCTGTCGCGCCGCCCGTCCTTCCGATAGATGCGGCGCGCCAGATCGATCGGCTCGTAGATGCGAGCGGCGAAGGGGATCAGCTCGGACTTTCCGAGCATCAAGATTCCGTGCTGCCGCAGCGCATAGTGGAAGCGCGACAGCACCCGCTTCTGCAGCGCGGCGTCCAGGTAGATGAAGACGTTGCGGCAGATGAGGAGGTCGAGCCGCGAGATGGGCGCATCGCTGACCAGGTTGTTGATGCCGAAGATGACGGACCGGCGCAGCTCCTTGCGCACGGCATAGCCGTCGCCCTCTTCGATGAACCACTCCGCCAAGGCCTTCTTGGAAACCGATTCCACCTGGTCGCGGGCGTACTGGCCTTTGCGCGCGTGCGCGATCGCCTTCTCGTCGACGTCGGTCCCGAAGATTTTCACGTCCTGGTTGCCGAACGAGGGACCCATCGCTTCGGCGAGCACGATCGCGGCGGAGAACGCCTCCTCCCCGGTCGCGCATCCCGCGCTCCAGACGCGGATCTCCTCTCCTGGCCGCTTTTCCGAGAGCATCTGCGGGATGGCCTTGGAGGAGAGCTCCTGCCACACTTCCGGGTCACGGAAGAACGAGGTCACCTTGATGAACATCGAGCCGAGCAGGGCGTCGAACTCGGCCGCATCGCGGTCGAGCAGCGCCCCGTACTCGCGCACGGTGCGCTTGCCCCGATCCTGCATCCGCCGCTGGATGCGCCGGAGCAGCGTCGGACGCTTGTAGTTGCGGAAATCGAAGTTCCGCGTTTCGCGGATCTTGCGGAGGATCTCCTCGAGATCCGCGCCAGACGCCGCTTCCTTGCGGGGCTTCTGCTTCGTCGCGCCCGCGTTCCTCGCCATGAAAGCCTCCACCCGGAACTGCGCTTCTACACCCGCGCTGCCAGTGAACGGTAGCCGTGCCCGCAGTCTCAGGCCGTTTCCAGCGCAATCCGCAGGGCATCGAGCAAGTCGGTCACTCCGAACGGCTTTTCCGAGCACCCGGGATCCGTCGACGGGCCGGAATCGCATGATGGCCCTCCCGCAACGCGATAACCGGTAATGCAGCCGAATCGGGTGTCAACCAGCCGCCGCGCACAGGTCGGCGATGCGTGCTTGTGCACAGAGCGACCGCGCCGGCGTGTCCTCCGCGCGACATGCGCAGCCCCTGTGGCCTGTCACAACGGCCGCGCGTCCATCTACCGTCGCGTGCCGGAGGGAGCGCGTGGTCCGGAACATCGCAACCGCCGCGGCGCTGCTTTGCGCCTGCGGCGCCGAGTTCATCGAGCCGAATCCACCCCGGCTGGTCCGGAGGCGGGTGGATTACCAGGCCTCTTCGGTGCCCGAGCCCGCCGTCTGGTTGGTGGTCTCGGATCTATTCCTCGAGCACGACGAGGACTGCGCCGCCACGGTGGCGTGGCTCGGCGCCTCCATCCGCGGGGCGGTCCCGGCCTCCGTCCCGGGCACGCTCGAGCTGCCGGTGGTCCAGACCTCTCCCTGCACGCAGCCGAACTCGCGCGCGATCGACCCGTCGGCGATCGACGCTGCGCTTCGCGGTGCCGAGGCCGCGTTCCCGGGCCGCTCGGTGCGCGCGGTGATCGTCTACGCAAACAACGTGCTCGCCACCGTGCCGGGACAGATCGCCTCGGCGCTGGACGCGGCGCGAAAGCTCGCGGTCGCTCGCGGCGCGCTGGAGCCGCGGATGTGGGCGCTTCTTCCCGGCGGTCTCGCCACGGGCGTCCGGGCGGATCGCACCGTGACGTGGACGTACGCCGGGGATCCGGCCCTCGCGCGCCAGCTCGCCGACGTCGCGGCCCAGGAGCTGCCCTTCACCTCGGATGCCGCGCTGGTCACTCCGCCGCTGACGCTGTTCGCTAGCGGCCCGGATGGCGTCCGCGTCTTCAAGGTGTGCAAGGTCGACCCCGCCGTCCAGCTCCTCGGGTTTGCGGGAGACGGGACCTCGGTGGCAGTCGACTTCGCGGATCCGCCGGAGTACCGCGTCACGCTCGCGCCCCGATTCGCGCTGCCGCGCTCGGAATTCCAGGCGCAGCACGCCGGCCTCGAGGTGGAGGCCTGCATCGATCATTGCGACCGGTACCACGGCGACGATCGGGTGCGGTGGCTGACGAGGCCAGGCTGCGTGTTGCCGGGAGCGTCCTCATGAGGATCTTCCTCCTCCTCCTCTTCTGCTCGCTCGGCGCGCGCGCCCAGGCCTTCCGGGTCGAGCCGCGGTCGTTCGTGAAGCAAGGGCATTTCTTCACCTCCTTGGGCGGCACCTGGCTGGAGCGCGGGGACTACTGGCTCAATCCGGGCTTGTCGTTGTCGGCGGCGTACTACCCGACCGAGAGCGGCGGCGCCGAGGTTCGCGTGCTGTGGTTCTTCTCCTCGCTGAGCGAATCGGCTCAGCAGGTCAATGCGGCGACCGGCTTCGTGCCCGACGCGCGCAAGCCGGAGCTGCTCGCGCTCGCCGGATGGCGGCAATCGCTCACCTACGGAAAAGTCGCGCTCGCAGGCGGGGCCGTGCATTTCGATCTGCAAGGGGCGTTGCACGGCGGCGGCCTCTTCACCGACCGGGGATTCGCGCCTGCCGTTTCCGCCTCGGCGGGCATCCTGGCCCGGCTGAACCGGTGGGTGTTCCTCCAGCTCGACCTCGGTCTCCTCCTGTCCTTCGAGCAGCGCCAGCGCAGCGGCGCGGCGCTGGGCCTCTTTCCCCTCCTCTCCGCGGGAGCCGAGCTGTGATCGCGCTCCTCTTGGCGGTCGCTGCCGCGCCCTTCGCGGACGCCTTCTGGGACCGCGATCTCGGTGCCCTCGCCCGCGAGCTTCTGGAACACCGCGGGGCGGCGCAGGCGGCGCTTTTCGAGGATCTCGTCCGCCTCTGCGACTGCGAGACGCTCGCGCCGCTGGAGACGCCGGACCCCCTCCGGCAACTGGTGCGCATCGAGGCTGCCCGCGGGGCGCGGCTCGGCGCGAAAGGGGGCGCTTCGGAGACGCTCTGGCATGACCTGCTCCGCAAGGACTTCTTCCGCCGCGACCCGCGCAATCCACCGCTCGAGAACGCATTGGCCTGGCCGGACGAGGAGGAGCTCTGGACCGGCGAGATCCGCGTCGTGGAGGCGCCCCGCTGGCGTTGCGACCAGCCGGCGCCCCCGCCTGCCGCCCAGGACGACACGGGTCTCGCCGGCGCGCTGCGCACGGCGGGGTATCGCGAGGCGGCCTCCCGGTTCGCGTACCACCGCGCCTCGCGGCTCCTGGCCCGCGGCGAGAAGACCGCGGCGGCCGAGCAGGCGCGCGGCATCGATCCGGCGGCGCTCGG
>Ga0066709_100004644_pt1 | contig 11034 bp, 6 predicted proteins | sample GraSoiAngelo_158_FD_79665 | JGI IMG/M metagenome (GOLD analysis project Ga0066709, IMG submission 79665) | Grasslands soil microbial communities from the Angelo Coastal Reserve, California, USA - 14_1009_16_30cm | ecosystem: Environmental > Terrestrial > Soil > Grasslands | place: USA... | reverse complement strand
GCAGGTCGAGCAACTTGCAACTTTCATCCTAAACTTCGTTCACTGACATCTCGGGTTTTGCTTTGCGAAAGCTCAAGACGGATCAGAGATATTGCACACGGCCGCGCTTGCACTTCGCCGCCTTCGCTCGCTAGGTTCGTGGATAGGATCAGGCAACGCGCCGCGCTTCTTCTGATATCCGGACGTCCAGTTTCTGCGCTGCTCGATCAAGCGATTGTGGATGCCGCCAGATGGACTTCCAGGGATCTCCCTCTTCGATTCGCCGAAGAATGTTTTTTAAGTTGTAGCGTTGAGAGGAGAGACGCCTGTCCGATAATTCATCCCAATTGAGAGGCGTCGCCACTGGCGCTCCTGGTTTTGCTCTCAATGCGTAGGGCGCCACTGCAGTCTGCGCATATGCATTGCGCATCACGTCGATATAAACTCGACCGTGCCTCTGGTCCTTACGTGCAGCGACCGTGATTTGATCTGGATGCTGGCGGGACAATAGTTCAGCAACGTCCCGCGCAAACGCCCTCACACGATCAAATTCCATTTCTCGATTGAGCGGCAGACTCACATGAAGTCCCCGAGAACCGGTCGTCATCGGAAAAGCCTTCAGGCCGAGAGACTCCAGCAGCTCGCGTAACGCAAATGCAGTTTGGCGGACGGGACCGAAATCATCGCCGGGTGGATCAAGATCAAATATGAGAACGTCCGGATGATTCAATTGCGGAACACGGCTGAGCCACATATGTGGCGTGATACAGGCGAGATTCGCCAGATAAACCAGGGTTGAAACATCATTGCAGACCGCGTGCGTGACCTTGCCTCCGGCCTTTTTAACGGACGCTCTCTTGATCCAATTCGGGAAATAGAACGCCACGTTCTTCTGAAAAAAGCCCTTCTCATAGATTCCATTCGGAAAGCGCTGAAGCATGAGCGGGCGATCCTTGATGTGAGGAATCATAAGGTCTGCGATACGCTCGTAGTAATCGATGACCTCTTGCTTGCGAATTCCATCGTCCGGAAACAGTACCTTATCCGGTCGAGTAAGCTTGACCGCGTGTGATCCAAATCGACATTCACTCATTTCTTGATGGCGGCGCCCTCTCTTGGGGCTGCGCGCTGTTGCGCTTGCGCTTCGCGTCGGGCTTGCATTCGCTCCACTCATGTTCGAATCTCCTTTGATTGCTGCGCTTTTCTCGAGGTTTCGCGCTATCGCGCTCACGCTTCGCGCGCGCTTGCACTTCGCCCTTCATGCGGCTTTCTTACCACCGGCGACTCTGCGGGGCCGTTGAGCAATCTCTTCTATGGTCATCCGGCTCAAAACGGAGCGTGGTTCGGCAGTGGCGATCTCGCGGCCCGTGTCAGCCTCGGAATCATTCATCTTCACGAGAAGCCAACGCGGAGGCGTTGTTCCGATCCTCGTGAGAGCATAACCTCCCTTGAGTTTCTTTCCTTCGAGCCAAATCTTGACTCGGCCCTGTCGAAGTGCGTGCTCGATTGGGACTTCCTTTCCGCTCTTTTCATTCAGATTTCGGTACGTTCCCGAATCCCAAACAATCACAGGTCCAGCGCCATACTCGCCTTCCGGAATAACACCTTCAAACTTGCCGTACTCCATCGGGTGGTCTTCCGTCGGCATGGCGAGTCTTTTGTCTTTGGGATTTGTCGATGGCCCTTTAGGTATTGCCCACGACTTCAATACACCTCCGGCTTCAATTCGAAAATCGTAATGAAGTCGAGTGGCATCGTGTTTTTGAATCACAAAGACCGGCCGTTTCTTTAGGCTTCGCGCTGTCGCGCTCGCGCTCCGCTTCGAAGGCCGTAAGCCGCGCCTACCTGACGGCTCGGATGTCTTTTTAAAGTCGCGCTTTTTGCGGTAGGTCTCCAATGGATCATTTGCTTTCATAAAACCTCTCCACTACCAGTGTAGCGTTATGCTGCTGTCCGGCTCCAACTGCCCGTATTCATTTTGGCCCCGATGCTTGCTTGCTACGCCGCTTCTCGGCATAATGCCGCGCAAATGCCGTTCGGTGTTGCGTGATCAATGGAATCGTTGCCGATTACTAGCCAGCTCGATGGACTACCTGTGACGCGCGCGCACAGGCGGGCCGCGGTAATCGTCGGCCTTAGTTTGTTTTTCGATCTGTTCGATGTTTTCCTGGCCGGAGTCTTGAGTACAGTCCTGACGGCATCCTTCGGATTGAGTCCGCAAGCTCTACCCGCTGTCCTTGGTTCCAGCTTTCTCGGAATGTTCTTTGGAGCGACATTCATGGGCGGTATCGCCGATCGGTTTGGGAGGCGCCCGGCTTTCCTGATCAATCTCGGCATCTACTCCCTGTTCACGCTACTCGGCGCCTTCAGCATGAATGCAGCGATGGTCGTGCTGACTCGTTTTTTTGCCGGCATTGGAATCGGAGCAGAGATTCCGCTCTCGGATGCTTATCTGAGCGAACTGCTCCCTGCTGCACATCGAGGCCGGCTAATGTCCTGGGCGTATACCATAGGATTCTTCGGAGTTCCCGCGGCCGGACTGCTGGCGCGCGTTCTCGTCCCGCTGCACCCGCTGGGAATCGCGGGATGGCGATGGCTCTTCGTTGCCGGGTCGTTGGGTGCAGTTGTTGTATGGCGCTTGCGGTGGCTGCTTCCGGAGTCGCCACGCTGGCTGGAGTCTGTTGGCCGTTTAGACGAGGCAGCGGACGCCGCCAATCATCTGGCCAGCGGCTCCGTTGTTGCGCCTATTGCGCACATACCGGCGAAAAGGGAATGTCTTCCTTTTCAGACTCTTTTCGACCACCAGTACCGAAAAGTCACACTCGTGCTTTCCGTCTTTCAAATTTTTCAAACCGCCGGCTACTATGGTTTCGGCACGATTGTCCCATTGGTTCTCGCCGCAAAGGGCTTTTCGGTTCTGTCGTCGTTGACATACGTGACCATCGCGTTCTTCGGGTATCCGATCGGCGCCGCGCTGTCTGTTGTCGTGGTTGAACGCATGGAACGCCGGCGTCTCATTGTCTACTCCGCGTTTTGCATGGCGGTGTTTGGACTCGGACTCGGTTATGCCCGCATGCCGGCCACGATCATAGCCCTCGGTTTCGCTTACACCGTTACAAGCAATATTTTCTCAAATGCATTCCACGTTCTTCAGGGCGAGGTCTTCCCGACTGCGCTTCGCGCCCGAGCCGCCGGATCTACGTACGGACTGAGCCGGCTCTCAAGCGCGGTCATGCCGTTTGTTCTGCTTCCGGTTCTGCAACGCTACGGTCCAGATATGATGTTTGCCGTTATCGCGCTGGCCATGGCTATCGTCATGATCGACATCGGGTTCTTTGCCCCCCGAACAACAGGTCGCGCCCTCGAAGAGATCGCATCAAAGCGTAGTGTGTTACAAGAGCGGTTATGAAACGACAGACTGCATGGATATTGGTCGCCGCCGTTTGAGCTGGATTCCGGTCAAGAAACCAGATGAGAAAACTGCTTGACATAACCTTCGGCTGCGTAGTTATAAAATCAGCAGATTTGAGCTAATACCGGCTTTGCTTTCGAGAGCGCGGGCGGTCATAGACCGTCCCTACAATGCAACGCAATCAAGGTGGGAGGCGGTTTATGGTGATCCGAAATTTCTTCTTGGTGCTGGTGGGTTTCGCGCTTTGCACCCAACTAGCTTTCACGCAGGTCAACACAGCCACAATCTCCGGGACGGTGCACGATGAAAGCGGCGCGGTGCTGCCGGGCGCGAGTGTGGCGATCCAGAATCAAGACACGGGAATCTCCCGTACGGTCACAACCAGCGAGACGGGCCGCTATTCCGCTCCGGCGCTTGGCTTGGGCGTCTATCAGGTAACGGTCCAACTGCCAGGCTTTCAAAGCCAGGTTCGCTCGGGCATTAACCTGACGGTGGGCCGGGAGGCGGTCGTCGATTTTAGGCTCGCCGTGGGAGCGGTGACTCAAACCATCGAAGTCTCTGGAGAGCCGCCCCTGGTCGAGTTGACGAACGCAAACCTCGGCGGTTTGGTCGACGACCGGACCATCCGGGAGATGCCGCTTAACAGCAGAAGCTGGGACACGTTGGCTTACACGATCCCGGGTGTCGTCAAATACGGAACCGCCGGCGGAGGCTTTAACAGCGGCTCGGGCGGCAATAAGTTTAGTGTTGCCGGCGCGCGCAGCTATTCCAACAGCTTCCTTCTCGACGGGACAGATATTAATGATTCGTCCAACTCCACGCCGGGCGGGTCGGCGGGAACCAACCTGGGCGTCGATGCGATCAAGGAATTCAAGATCGTCGCAACGACTTTCAGCGCCGAATACGGCCGGGCGTCCGGCGCGGTTGTCTCGGCGGTCACCCGAAGTGGGACCAACGAGTTGCATGGCACGCTATTCGAATTTCTACGGAACAGCGCTTTCGATGCGCGGACCATCTTCGACTTGGAAGACAGAGACGGTGACGGCAAGGCCGATCTGCCGCCCTTCCGCAGAAACCAATTTGGCGGGGTTCTGGGAGGGCCGATCAAGACGGACAAGACCTTCTTCTTCGGTGCGTACGAGGGGTTCCGGCAAGCGCGGAACGAAACCACGATTGCGGTAGTTCCGACCGTCGCGGCCAAGCGGGGAATCCTGCCATGTGCGCCCCCGGCGAACCGGGTAGGAGGAAGCGAAGCGGCACGGCTGTGCCCGAGCAGTCCTATCAACAGTAGCGGGTCCTATGGGACCTATACCGTTACGCCGAACTCGAAAATAGTTCCGTTCTTCCAGTATTATCCGGACCCGAACGGCCAAATCTTCAAGAACCGCGTTACGGGCGATGACCTGTACATCGGCGAATTTGTTGGGTCGCCGAAAAACGTCATCCGGCAAGATTTCTTCATGGGCCGCATCGATCACCAGTTGACGCCTTCAACCAATCTCTTTGGCCGTTACCAATTCGACGATGACACCAACTCCGCTCCACAAGTGGTGGGCAACATCGAGGAGCAAAACCGGGCACGCCGGCAGTACGTGACGTTGCAAGGGAACACCGTTTTCACGCCAACGCTGCTCAATGCCGTCCGGTTCGCCTTCAATCGGTCGGCGCAATTCTCGGACGCGGTGGCAACGACGGATCTGGCAAGGAAGCTCACCTTCGTCCCAGGCAAGATCATTGGGACACTCACCGTCGGAGAGGAGCGCGGAACTCCCACGATCGAGGAGGTCGGATCGGACACGACCTTTCCGCGGTTCTGGGTGTATAACCTCTGGGAGTTCGGGGATGATCTGACCTTCGTGAAGAACCGCCATAACTTCAAATGGGGCGGCGTCGTCAAGCGCATCCAAAATAACAACACCGTTCAATCGGAATCGAGAGGCCAATACACCTTTCAGAACATCGAGGATCTCATCCTGGCCAAGCCGCAGCTTTTCGGCGGAGTGCCTATAGGAGAGGAGGGCTACAAAGGGATCCGGCAGACGATGCTCGGGTTCTACATGCAAGATGATTTCAAGATGAACTCGCGGCTCACCTTGAACCTCGGACTACGATGGGAGACGACTACCGACCCAAAGGAAGCGAACCACCAGATCTCGAACTTGCTCGATATTCGGAATGATAAGGAGACCGTTTATCCCGAGATCAAAGCGTTTTTCAAGACGCTGGATAAGAACTTCCAGCCTCGTGTTGGCTTTGCCTGGCAGGTGAACAGCAAAGCGACGCAGGTCGTGCGCGGCGGGTTCGGCATCTACCACGACCTGATCGTTCCGTTTGCATTCAACCAGCAAACGTCGAAGTATCCACCTTTCTTCCATCGCCTGCGCGTTCGTGATGCAAACACGCTCGCTTCGACGTTTCCAAATGCTGCGCCCTTGCTCACAGTTGCAAACGTCGCCGCCGTTCAAATGGAGCCGATCTGGCCAACCATGCCGGCCGGCACCAAGTACAACTACACCCTCGCGATCCAGCAGCAGTTGGGTCAGCGAAACGTGGTGGAAATCTCCTACGTGGGCTCTCAGGGCCGGCATCTGACGCGCTACATCCAGCTGAATTATCCGAACTACGAAATCGTGAACGGGCAGAAGTGGTATCCCGCACGGGGCACGACGGCCGCCAACTGCTTCGGGCCGACCCCGGCCACGGCATGCACTTCACTCAACATCACGCGCCGGAACCCGAATTGGGACCGGATCCGAGCGAAAACCAACGACAGCAACTCTCATTACAATGGCCTGCAAATGAAGGTGATCCGCCAGGCCACCTCGGGCGTGCAATTCACAGCCGCCTACACCTTCTCAAAGGTCATGGACCAGCAGGGCGGCCTGAACAACGGCGACAATGGGCAGAGGGATCCATCCACGAGCCTGGATCCGGACGATTCAGCACGGGAATGGGGCCGTGCCGCTCATGACGCCACGCACGTCTTCTCGTCCAGTGTCACGTATCCGTTCCCCTTCCGCTTTACTCGTCGCGCGGCGTCGGCGCTGCTCGGCGGATGGGAAGTCTCGGGTACATCCTTGGTCATGTCCGGACAGCCGCTCACCCCGCAGTTAATGTTCGATTATTCCCGAACCGGGAACTCCGGCGCTGCCGATCGGCCCGATCTGGTTCCCGGCAGAAGCTTGAACCCGACCCATGGCACTGGCTCAAACGAAACCCAGCTAGGAACTGCCGAGCACTGGTACGATCCCTATGCATTCATGCTACCGAACCCGTTGGGATTGCGCACTCCGGTTCCAGGCTTCCTCGGGAATGTGGGGAGAAACACGATCATCGGACCCCGGCTCGTGAATGTCGACTTCGCCATCTTCAAGAAGTTCAACTTCAAAGAGAATACCAATCTCACGTTCCGGACCGAATTCTTCAACGTCCTCAACCACACCAATCTCGGTCAGCCGAACTTGCAGCCGATCCTTCAAGACGGCTCCTATAATGATGCCGGAGGAAGAATTACAACGACCAGCACCCATAACCGGGAGATTCAATTCGGCCTGAAACTGGTGTTCTAGAGTGGACCTCTCTTCGGGCGGCATTAACATACTTGGTAACTATTCAGCTACGAGATCTGACCAATGTTCAATTCTCAATTCCCAATGTTCATCCGATGGAACGCAGACTTCGGATTTTGTGCCGGCTTTTGTCTCCTCGGATGAGAATTGAGCATTGGGAATTGAGCATTGGTCAGATTTATCAAAACGTGCTGAATAGTTACCATACTTGACGCATCCTGCACTCGGGTTCAGAGGAAATTGAAATTGGACGAATCCTGCATCTCAGATCCGAAATCCGAAATCTCTGATTGGACTGGTCCCGACCGAGCGACGCTGTATTCGCACATGATGCCCCGATTCCTGCCGGATGGGAGACATTTTCTGTTCTTCGCCGTCGGGCCCCCGATGCTCAGGGAGTGTATTTGGGATCCTTGGACGGCGGCAATCCGAAACGACTGACCGCTGGGACGCGCACGGTGAATGTACGATCCGGAGGATAACAGCGACATCCGGCACGACACTATCTTCAGCCTGTTCGCCCCAAACTATTCCCGGTTCCGGTAGCGCCTTACCGCCGATACCAGCCAGCGGGCATCAAAGGCAACGATGAGTTTGCGGACCATGTCTTGATGAGTCCAATCCGGTCGCTTTGACACAATCACCCCCCATCGACGATCTCGTAACGCAAGAACGGTTCGTCGGGCAGACGGTCCAGATCAGAAGTCTTCCAACGGTACGCGGTTCCAGTTAGCGCGCTCACTTGGTGTTTTCTTCCTTTCGCGATTCTTATATACCAAACGAATTGTGATCGTGGGGACCGTTCGACTCGTTATTTGCTACTCGGCTGTGAATAGCAGCGCCAGAGCGGCCCAACTCGATCCCGCTTCGGATGCAAATTGATGCCAGCCGTTGGGGAAGCTGTCAAACGTATGCGGCTGGACGGGAACTGCCAGTGTGGGAACAAACCAGGATCCGTCGGCGAGTTGATTACGCAGCAGCCATTGAATGCCCTTCTGGTATGCGGCGTCTTTTGTCGGCACGTCGCCGGAAACATGCAACGCATAGAGGGCCTCGCCCGTCGCGTAAGCGTCGCCTGGAATGCCGGGGAGTTGGCTCCAACTTCCGTCGGAATTCTGTGCGGCTTTCAATGCCTTCACGAATGAGGCTCGCTCGGCGACACTGGCGCCCGTGTCGGCGAGCGCGTTCAGTTGCATGGATCGTTCTTCGACCGAGTAAGCCTTAGCGGAGAGCAGCCAACGTTTGGCATTCGCCACGCGCTTTTCGAATTCCTCGCGGCGTCCGGGAATGGGATAGAGCTTGATGGCGCGCAAGACGACGGCTGTCGTGGTGAGGGGACTGTACTCCTCGGGTGGCCTGTAGCTGTTGTTTCTCCACGAGCCGTCAGGGGATTGATGGATCGCAAAGTAGTGAATGTGCGCATCGGTCAATGCATCGGCGGGATACCCGGCTGCGGCCATGCCCATGAGCGTATAACCGAGCGTGTTTGATGCTCCGCCGATTGTCGAGCCCAAACGCATGGGCTCGAGATATGGCGTATCGGTTGCGACCGCAAATCCGAGTTCCTTCTTCGCCTGCTCTTCATTGACGGCGAATCCTTTTTTCCGCGCTAAGGCGACGGTCATCGCCGGAAGTGAATTGCTGTGGCAGGAAACGCACGAGCGACTCTTGAATACAGGCTCGCCGCTGATTTCAATCAGAGGAAGAATCCTTCTGATTGCAGCTTCCGCGGATGGTGCGCCACCTGAAGGTTTCGGCCATTGTTCCTTAACTTCCTTTGCGCCTGCCTTAGCAAGAAGCTGCACAGTGGAGGCGATGCCCATGCGCGCTGCAAGCAGATAAGCCGTATCGCCGCGATCATTCTTCGCGTTTGGATCGACGCCTTTCGAGAGCAGCCATTGCACCGTGCGATCCCGGGCTGCGGGCGCTTCCATGGAAAGCACAGCTTGCATCAGGAGAGTGAAACCCTCGCGATCCTTGGATTCGAGAGAAGCGCCGTGTTCGAAAAGAAACTGAGCAAGATCGGCCATCGCTCTCTTGGCGGTATCGTTCAACACGCCGGCTCCGTTGGCACGCAGACCATTAGCGGGAGCGCCTTGTTCCACGAGTAAGCGCGCGCACGCTTCACATCGCGCCGTAATCGCTGCTGAAATCGTGGTGCCGCCCGCGTCACCTGCGGGCACGCCGACGCTGAGCAAATACTGGATTGCCTCAATATCGCCGTTTGTGGCTGCAAGGGCCATCAGCCGGTCTTCGGGCGTGGCGCCTTTGCTCGTCAGAAGTTTTAGAATTGGGGTCGATCTGAAGGCGGTGAGCGCGACGCTCATCGGAGTAGCGCCGCGCTTGCCCGTGATTTTCACATCGGCGCCGGCATCTAACAATACTTGCGTTTTCGCCAGATCGGTTACGGCATAGAGCAACGCGGTAGAATCGAGCGCGTTCTTCGCATTGACGTTGGCGCCGGCATTGATGAGGAGCTTCATCATTTTCACGTCGGATTCAATAACGGAGTGCATTAGCGCCGTAGTGCCGTCGGCGTCTGACGTATTCACATCCGCGCGAGCGGCAAGCAGTCTCTGAACGCGAGCGTGATCACCGTTACGGATTGCATCTAACAGCTCGGGCGATCCGGCAGCAAACAATATGCCGTTGGCCGCGACTAAGAACATCAGCAGAAGTAAACGATGCATAAACATTAGAACGTCAAGCGTGCGACAACCTGGCCCGATCGAGGTTGCGATCCCGCACCGTTGGTCCAATTGACGTACCCGTAGCCGCCCGGGCGGCGGCCCTCGTTATCAAAGGTCGATAAGCGGCGGATTTGCATCGTGTCCTCCTTGCGTGCCGAAAAAATCTGCGGGGGTTCTCACGCGGGACTCTAACGCCGTGTTTGGTCGACGCGCAACGAAAAAGCAAACGGGTAGGGGCGTTTGCGCACGCCGGAGGCGGGTAAGTAAATTAGCCGGGAGTACGAGGCCCACGTTGTTTGTGCGCGTACTCCCGGATCCGAACTCGACTATGCGCATCGCGGCAGGGGTGCGAGGAGTCCTCGACACCCTTTCAGGGTGCAGATGTGCTTGGTTTCAGAGAACCGGGGGTTGCGCTCGCTCCCGCTCGCTTAACCCCCCGGCTAATTTCCGGGCACGCCTCCGGCGTGCGTGTCGACAACCTCAGTTGGACACGCGGCAAGCACGCCTTCAAACGCAGTGGAGTATTCCTGAGTCGTCTCTATACCAGTTGTTCGGCTCGAGAGAGGAACTGCGCGTAGTTCCCCTTGAAATCCTCGATCCGGCTGCTTTCGAAGTTCCAGATTCGGGTTGCCACTTCGTCGATCACATCATGATCGTGAGTCACCAGGAGCAAAGTGCCGGGATATCGCTGCAGCGCGATGTTCAGAGCGTTGATGGATTCCAGGTCGAGATGGTTCGTCGGTTCGTCCAAAACCAGGAAGTTGGGTTTCTGCAGCATCAGGCGGCAGAAAATGATTCGCGCCGCTTCACCTCCGGAAAGAACCTCGGTCCGTTTGAGTGCCTCGTCGCCGCTGAACAGCATCTGGCCCAGCAGCCCACGCAGTTCCTGCTGAGAAGCGCCAGGATCGAAGCTGTGCAGCCATTCAATGATGCTGACGCCGTGAGGAATGGATTCACGATGATCCTGCGCGAAGTATCCGACGGTGACTTCGTGTCCCCAGGTCACATTTCCGGAATCGATCGGGAACGCCTGGTCAGAGGCATCGACAAAGCCGGTCGCGTTGCGAATTAGCGATTTCAGAAGCGTCGTTTTTCCGGCGCCGTTTCTTCCGACCAGAGCGACCTTCTCTCCGCGGCTCACGGAGGCGATGAAATCGCGAAAGACGCGGAACTGCCCGGTTGCGCCATCGTACGACTTGGTGAGTTTTTCGATTTCGAGCGGATGTCTTCCGGACGGTGGCGCAACGTCGAATCGAGTGAGCGGGCGCTGAATATTAGATCTCGCCAGTTCCGCCGTCTGGAGCCGCTCGACTTCTTTTTTCCGGGATTGCACCTGCGACGAGCGGGTGCCTGCCGCGAATCGCGCGATGAACTGCTCCAACTG